>Ga0304730_1000204_pt1 | contig 53013 bp, 47 predicted proteins | sample M_130628_MF_Meta_FD_190474 | JGI IMG/M metagenome (GOLD analysis project Ga0304730, IMG submission 190474) | Freshwater microbial communities from Lake Montjoie, Canada to study carbon cycling - M_130628_MF_MetaG (v2) (version 2) | ecosystem: Environmental > Aquatic > Freshwater > Lake | place... | reverse complement strand
CGGTGGCGACTAACACCACGGCTGAGGGTGTGAGGCCGGCTTTGCGGCATTTGATATCAAAGAATTTTTCTGCGCCTAGGTCTGCACCAAAGCCTGCTTCGGTGACGACGTAATCCGCTAGTTTTAAAGCGGTCGCTGTCGCCAGTACCGTGTTGCAACCATGTGCAATGTTGGCAAAGGGGCCGCCGTGCACGATCGCAGGATTGTTTTCAAGTGTCTGTACAAGGTTTGGAGCGAGCGCTTCTTTTAAGAGTGCAGTCATTGCTCCTTGCGCTTGCAAATCACGCGCCAAAATTGGTTTGCCGGTCAGCGAGTAGCCGATGACGATATTGCCTAAGCGCTCTTTCAAATCTTTTAAATTTTTGACCAGGCAAAAGATTGCCATGATCTCTGAGGCTACAACGATATCGAAATGGTCTTCGCGCGGAAATCCGTTCGCAGTCCCGCCCAAGCCCACCACGATGTTTCGTAGCGCACGGTCATTTAAGTCAACGACGCGCCGCCAGTTCACACGACGGACATCGATGCCGAGTTTATTGCCGTGATGAATGTGATTGTCGATCAGCGCAGCCAGCAGGTTGTTAGCCAGAGCGATTGCATTGAAATCGCCCGTGAAATGTAAATTGATGTCTTCCATCGGCACGATTTGCGCCATGCCGCCGCCCGCAGCGCCCCCCTTCATGCCAAAGACAGGGCCCAAAGACGGCTCGCGCAAACACATGATGGCGCGCTTCCCAATATGGTTCAGGGCATCGCCCAGACCAACGGTGGTGGTGGTTTTGCCTTCGCCCGCTGGAGTCGGCGAAATGGCGGTGACCAGCACTAGCTTGCCGTTGGGTCGTGAGGCGAGCGTGTCAATGTACTCAAGCGAAAGCTTGGCCTTGAAACGTCCGTAGGGTTCTAGCTGCTCCGTGGGGATTCCGAGTCGGTCCGTCGCGAGTTCGAGAATTGGGCGTTTTGTCGCGGCCTGAGCGATTTCAAGGTCACTGCGCATAATCAAAGGGGTCCGGCGATGAGTAGATGTTGTTAAGGGCTCGATATTACTTGCGCCAAGCCACGCTGTAATCAAAAAGACATGAAAACCCTAGGAATTCAGACCAGACTTGCTTCAATCCAGAGTTTCAATGGGCAAGGAGTAAAAATTTTTCACAATATGGGATAAAATGAATGTTGCAGCGCGCCAAATTGTGGTCGTTCAGCCAATCTCTTCCCTCAACATGCTTCGTCAAGTTTCGTCTGTGGCCCCCGTGCCCGCTCAACCTCCGTCAGAGACCATGGATATGGCGATCCAGGTGCTTGGGCGTGCGACGCAATTACTGGATGCGTTGGCGGCGCAGCCCGATCCAGTTGCTTTGAAAGATTTGGCAAAAACAACGGGGCTTCACACCTCAACCGCGCATCGTATTTTGAGTGATTTGGTGATTGGGCGCTACGTCGACCGGGTTGACAATGGTTTGTATCAGCTTGGTATGCGCTTGCTTGAGTTGGGGTCTTTGGTGAAAGGGCGTTTGAACGTTCACGAAGCCGCCCACGAGGCCATGCATGCGCTTCATCGGCTGACTGGGCAAACCGTCAATTTATCGGTGCAGCAGGGCGATGAAATTATTTACATCGACCGCGCCTGGAGCGAACGCTCGGGTATGCAAGTGGTACGAGCAATTGGTGGTCGTGCGCCGTTGCACTTGACCTCAAATGGTAAGTTGTTTCTTTCGGCGGCAGATGTTCGGCAGGTCCGAACTTACGCTACGAGAACGGGCCTCGCAGCAAGCACTGCAAATAGCATCACGACACTTGAAAAACTCGAGCAAGAATTATTGTTAGTACGCCAGCTTGGTTATGCCCGAGATAACGAAGAGCTTGAACTAGGTGTCCGTTGTATCGCCGCCGGAATCTACGACGATACGGGCAAACTAGTCGCAGGGCTATCGATTTCAGCACCATCGGGGCGTTTGCAAGACGCCTGGATCCCCCAGTTAGTCGCCACTGCCGGCAGCATTTCTGAGGCGCTTGGCTATGAAGCCAGCGGCGCCTAGGCTAAGTCAGACTGCAACGCCGCTACTTTAAAGTGATGCCGCGTTCTTTGACGAGCGCGCCCCAGCGCTTGACCTCGAGTTCGATCAGTTGGGCGAAGGCTTCGGGTGAGTCTTTGGCTGGCGTCAAGCCATCGGTGGCGAGTTGCTCGGCGGTCGCTGGGTCACTGAGCACTTCAATGACGGCTTTGTTTAATTTGTCGACAATTCCCTTGGGGATACCCTTGGGGCCAATCAGACCGTGCCAGACGGCAACGTCAAAGTCTGGATACCCCGACTCGATCACTGTCGGCAAGTCGGGCAGAGCAGCGAGCCGCTCTTTCGTGGTGACCGCCAAGCCTTGCAGTTTGCCTGACTTGACGTGCGGTACTGTTGAGGCCACCGTGCCAAACATAAACTGAACAGTGCCAGAGATCGTGTCGGTTAAAGCTGGAGAGGTGCCTTTGTAAGGAATATGAAGAGCTTGGACACCAGCAGCGCTTAAGAAATATTCTGTTGCAATGTGAGTGATGCTGCCGCTACCTGACGAGGCGTAGGCCAGTTTGCCCGGTTCTTGTTTTGCACGCTCAACCAGTTCTTTGAGGGTCTTGATTTGTGTACCGGGGTTGGTGGCGATCACGAAGGGGCCGCTCGCTAGGCGAGCAACTGCTGTAATGTCTTTAACTGGATCAAAAGGTAACTGATAGAGGTTGGCGTTGACTGTGTAGCTTGTGGCAGCTAAAAACAGCGTGTAACCATCACCGGCAGAGCGCAGTGCGACTTCAGCGCCCAAATTACCCCCCGCGCCGGGCCGATTTTCAACATAGACAGTTTGTCCGAGTTTTGGGGTCAGGCGTTGGGCCACAATTCGCGCAATGAAGTCTGAGCCGCCACCTGGGGCAAAGCCGACAACGATTTTGATTGACTTGGTTGGGTACTCGGCCGCGCTTTGCGTGGCTTGGGCATGGGCAAGAGGCGCCACGCAGAGCTGTGTGCTCAAAACGGCAGCGGCGCAAAGCAGGCGTCTGAGAGAGGCAGATTGAGAGAGTTTACCGAGATGAGCCATCATGTAGATTCCTTGAGTCAATGGTAGGCAGTCTAGGGGAGAAGTGCGCCAAAGTCGATCAATTTGTTGTATTTTGGTGCGTTGCAACAAAAAATTGTTGACAGATAAGTGGGATTGCTTAAAATGACACTTGTGCAGTGCAGCAAATTCTGCAAAACACTTTGATCCTAACCCCAGGAGCCCACCATGTCAGCTATTCCCCAGCAAGTTCTTAACAGCCAAAAAGCTGCTATCGATACGTTTGTCGCCGTTCAAACCAGCATGTTCACTGGTTTCGAAAAATTCGTTGACCTGAATCTCAAAGTCATGAAAGCGACTTTAGATGAAGTGTCGCAAAAATCACAACAAGTTGCCGGTATCAAAGATGTACAAGAGGCTGTTGCCTTGTCGTCAAATCTGGCGCAACCTGCTGCTGAGAAAGCCATGTCGTACAGCAAGCATGTGTATGACATCGTGTCAGGTGTTCAAGCCGACCTTACCAAGCTCGGTGAGACACATGCTGCTGAAGGTCAAAAGCATGTGCACGACGCGATTGAACAGTTCAGCAAGCATGCTCCAGCTGGTTCAGAAAGCGCTGTCGCCATGATTAAAAGCGGTCTGGCTCAAGCCACAACTGCTTACGACGCAATGACCAAAGCCGCTAAACAAGCCGCCGAAACCGCTGAAAAGAACCTGACTGCGGCCGCCGCAGCAACGTTCAAAGCCGCCGGTGATGCAGCTGAAACCGTGAAAGCCACAACACGTGGTCGTAAAGCAGCTTGATTAAAAACCCTGCTTAAGGGTTGTTTGAACTGAGTCGTGATGCAGTTCGGTAAGTTTTAAAAGCCTTTTGCCCGCTAGGGTGTTGCTTCTAGCCCTGACAGTTTTTAGTTGTCATGGATCTGGTTGCAACAGCCAAGTGGGCAAAAGGCTTTTTATCTTACGTTTCGGAATTTTTGGTGAGTGACGCGTGTCAGTTTGGCGCTTAGCGGCGTGCAGCAACCATCGCTTTGACGCATTCACTGACCAGCGCTGGGCCACGATAGATCAGCCCGGTATAGACCTGTACCGCATCAGCACCCGCAGCGATTTTTTCAGCGGCATGTTGACCAGCAACAATCCCTCCTACCCCAATAATCGCGAGTTCGGCCCCTACGCGCTGTCGCAAGCGTGCGATCACTTCGAGCGAGCGCGCGTGTAGGGGGGCGCCTGACAGGCCACCGGCTTCGTCTGCGTGCGGCATGCCTTGCACCGCAGAGCGCTCAAGTGTGGTGTTGGTGGCGATGACACCGTCAATACCGTGTCGTGGTAGCACTTGGGCAATGATATCGATTTGTTCTTCGTTCAAATCGGGTGCGATCTTGACCGCTAAGGGGACACGTCGACCATGCTGCTCGGTGAGCTCAAGCCGACGTTGTTGGAGCTGAGATAACAGTTGATCGAGCTCGTGCTCACCCTGAAGTGCACGTAAGTTTTTTGTATTTGGCGAAGAGATATTGACCGTAATGTAATCAGCGTGCGGGTACACACCAGCTAAGCCAATCAAATAGTCACTGGCGGCTTGTTCAATCGGCGTATCGGCATTTTTTCCGATGTTGAGCCCGACGATTCCGCCCTTGCTGCGCCAAGTGCTGCGCGACACGTTGGCTAAAAACGTATCAAGCCCTAAGTTATTGAAGCCTAAACGATTGATTAATGCCTGGGCTTGCGGGATCCGGAACATGCGGGGCTTTGGGTTACCAGTCTGCCCCCGAGGTGTCACTGTACCGACCTCGATAAAACCAAAACCCAGATTGCCCATCGCATCGATATGCGCTCCGTTTTTATCAAGTCCGGCAGCCAGCCCAACGCGATTAAGCAGCGGCAAACCCATCAGTGTGGCGGGATCGGACACTCTGCTATGCATCATCCCGCGTGTCAGCGAACAATCGTAGGCCTTTTGCAGCGCATGCAGAGTGGTCTCGTGTGCGGCTTCGGCATCAAGCGCAAAAAGTGCTTGGCGTGCAAATGGATAGGCTTGAAAAAGGAATGACATAAGCAGTGTAAAAATGTAGAGGTTGAAAAATCGAGCTGTAAAAAATCTAGTTATAAAAAAATCTAGGTATAAAAAAATCTAGGTATAAAAAAATCTAGGTGTCAAAAATCGAGAGATCAAATAGCGAGAGACTAAGGATTTAAAAATTACCGTTGGAGGACAGAGGCGGGCGGGTCGTCACGCCAGGCGCCTCGGTAGCGGTATTGCGCAGGCATGTAATTTGATTTGTAGGCCATCTTGGGGCTCTGTTCGATCCAGTAGCCTAAGTACAACCATTGTAAATTGAGTTGACGGCACTGCTGTATTTGCCACAGGATGCTATAGGTGCCCAAGCTGCCTGCTAGGGCAGGATCGTAAAAGGTGTATACCGACGATAAGCCTTGTTCAAGCACGTCGATGATTGACACCATGCACAACTTGCCGTCTTCGTCGCGAAACTCAACCAGCCGAGTGTTGACTCGACTCGCTAATAAAAACTGACCATATTGCGCCTGATTGTCTTCATCCATGCCCCCGCCAGGGTGGCGCGCGGCCTGATAGCTCGTATAGAGCGAGTAGTGCTCTTGTGACCAAGCTAGCTTGGCGACCAACGGGCGCAGATCTTGGTGTCGTTTCAGAACACGCCTTTGTGTACGGCCAGGTGTAAAACCGTTGACGTCTACCCGAACCGGTATACACGCCTGACAGTCGTCACAGTGCGGTCGATACGTAAACAACCCACTGCGCCTAAACCCTTCGTCAACGAGTTGTGAGTAAGTGTCACTGTTGATGAGGTGACTGGGTGCTGCCACCTGCGAGCGCGCTTGGCGCTCAGGAAGGTAGCTGCAGGCGTAGGGTGCAGTCGCGTAAAACTGAAGCGCAGCGAACGGTAGTTCTTTAATTTGACTCATGCGAAACGTCTAAAGAGCGCCTGTGTGATGATTGTAAGAATAGTACAGATCGTCACACTTGGCACGAGCGGGGATGGTGTAAAACGCCCGTATCATCCAGCCAGCCAGTTTGCCAGGCAATATCTGGGGCAGCCGTGTGCTGTCGCACATGCGCAAGAAATTGTTCGCGTGGCACCGGGCACGCTCCCATGCTTGCTAAATGAGAGGTTTGCATTTGGCAGTCAATCCAGTTGACCTGCTGTTGCCGTAAAAACCATACTAGGTGTGCCAGCGCAATTTTTGAGGCATCAGTTGCCCGACTAAACATTGACTCACCAAAAAACATCTTACCGATGCTCACGCCATAGAGGCCCCCCATCAAGCGGCCGTTGATCCACGTTTCAATGCTATGTGCTTGCCCCGCAAGATGCCACGCCTGATAGGCCAGCTGCATCTCGGCAGTGATCCAAGTGCCAGGCTGACCGCCGGCTGCAGCTCGGGCGCAGCCTCGCATCACCGCAGCGAAATCGGTATCGACCTTTACGACGACCTCAAAGTTTGCAGCATGTTGGGCTGTGGCAATTTGACGCAACCGTTTGCGTAACGAATGCGACACATGAAGCGCGTCACATTTGAGAACCATACGCGGATCAGGCGACCACCATAAGGGCGGCTCGTCGTGTGAAAACCACGGAAAAATACCCTGTGTGTACGCTGCGCGTAAACGTGGAATGGATAAATCTGCGCCCACCGCCAGTAGACCTGCAGGTTCGGCTAGCGCCTGAGAGACCGGCGGAAACGGTGAGTCTGGCTCAAGCCAGGTTAGCGGCAAAGACCCCAAGATCGACTCAGATCCTTAACGTTTTGTCAGACCTAGCGAGTAATGATGCGTCTCGAAGTGACCGGTTTCGCGTTCGCGAAGGTAATGCTTAAGCGTGGTTGAAACAGATTTAAAGGCGAGGTTTTCCCAGGGAATTTCATCTAGGCCATACCAGCGCGCCTCAAGTGTTTCAGGGCCTGGGTCAAGTTCGGGGCCTAAAGCCTTGGCTAAAAAATACACATGAACCTGATCCACATGCGGGATGTTAATCACAGTGTAGAGTTGGCCAAGTTCGATGCGTACGCCGGCTTCTTCTTGGGTTTCTCGAGCAGCGCCTTCATCCATCGCTTCGCCAAGCTCCATAAACCCTGCGGGAAGGGTCCAGGTATTGGCGCGCGGTTCGATCGCGCGCAGGCACAATAAGATTTTGTCATCCAAAATTGGCAGCGTGCCCACGACTAAACGTGGGTTTTGGTAATGCACGGCACCGCAGGCTTCACAAAGGTCTCGCTCGCGATTGTCGCCCTCGAGAAGTTTGCGAACGTTTAGCGTACCGCATTGACTGCAAAATTTTTGCTGTCGCGGCGCCGGAAAATAAAACTCAGATGGGTGGCTCATAGGCCGCTATTTTAAGGCCAAAGCGGCTGACTGGGTAGGTGCGTCGGTCGGATTTGCAACGAAATTTAAGATGCTTGGCAACTCTTTTCTTAGGACGATCAAAAAAGAAGCGGGTTGCGCGAGTGCAGCAAAGACCTCGGTCTGGTCAAAAAAGCTGAGCCCGTTAGCAGGCGTTTGATTGAGATCGCTTTGTTCAAGCACCTCTAGCAGGTTGCGCGAATCTGACGTGTTCAGGCAATTCGCTAAGATCCCTAGGTCGCGGTCATCGATTCTGGCGGCGCCTAGGTTGGTTTGCGCATAGAGTTGCCCGTCCTCATCAAGCAGCCACTGAGACACGCGCGTAATGGCTTGCCCATTGTGGGTGACTAAGATGCCCAGGGTGGGATCTAGGCGCAGCACGAAAGGTGCGGCATCTAGACGCACATACACTCGTTGTGGGCCATTTTGAAAAAACCATTCGCCGTTAGGCTCAGACGCGTAGTTTCTGCCAATGAAGCTCAGGATTTGAACGTTACTGATCCCCTGACCTTGGCCGCCTGCGTGGGCATCGCCTAGGGGATGCAGGCGCCACTCACCGCGGGCCGAGAGAGACAGCCAGCCATACGCTGCGGGCACATCTGGCCAGCGAATTTGGGCATCAAGTACGGATTGATCCATGGGGTGTTTTCATCCAGAACCAAAGCAAGCTAGACCACTGCGTTGCCGCTAAGACAACCAGTGCGTAAGTCAGTGCCTGCGTGCGATCAAAGCCACCTGAAACAAACATATCAGTGATGACGCCCAGCCCCCATTGCACGATGAAGGTCCCGGCAAAGATCATCAGATTGAGCGTGGTGAGCACGCGGCCAGCGACCTCGCTGGGAAACTCGAGTGCCGTTTGGGTTTGTAGCAAAAACATTGCGGGGACTGCTAACGCAATGAGTGGCCAAAGTATCCAAGACGCTTCAGTTTGCCACAGAGGGATTGCGGTGAAACAGAGCGTCAACCAAAGCAAGGCGATCGAGGACTGTTTGAACAACGAGGCGCCCCGCTTGACCAGCCACGGGCTCAGAATCCCCATCGCAAGGTATGAAGCCAAGATCGTTGCGTTTAGGTAAAGTAAGACTTGACTGGCCTGCTCGGCCGTCATGTTTAGCGCTTGCGTCAGCCACGGGCCCACCCATAGCGTTTGTAAGGCGACAAAGCCTCCGATGATCAGAATAGACGGCGGTATCGCGCGCAGCATGATCGGATGCTTGCATAAAGACAAGAAGCTGTCGGCGTCAGTTGAGGCGCTAGTTTGATTGATAGTTTGGCGGTCATAGTCACCGGTCAAAAAGAACACCAGACCTGCAGAGACCAGCAGTGCAAAGCTGGCTAAGCTAAATACGTGACGCCAGCCTAAAGCCTCGGCCAGTAACAGGGCTGGTTGGGCGGCAATCAACGCCCCACCTGTGCCCGCGATTAACATGCACATCACCAAGCGCGCTTGTTGCTCTGGCCGGTAACACCGCCTGAAATACGAGTACGAGGCCATTAAACAGGCCGACACCCCAATGCCAATCAGGATGCGACCTAAGAACAGCATCCACAGGGATTGCCCGACGGCGACCAAGAGCGAGCCCAGTGCAGCAACCAGTAAAAGAGCAGCTTCAGTTCGGCGCGCGCCGTAGCGATCAAGCCAGATGCCTACCGGAATCTGCATCACCCCAAAGGCTAAAAAGTAGGCTGAAGAGAACCACCCCAGGGCGCTATTTGACAGACTCAGGTCATCAGCCAGGAAAGGGGCGATCGCAGCATTGACCGCGCGCAGTGCATAGGAAAGAAAGTACCCAGAGGCGAAGGCTAAGAAAATTCTGACGCCTAAAAACCCAGTTAAGTAGGAGGGAGAGGGGGGCTGTGAGCTGGGTGCCGCTGTAGTTGTCATAATTTTGAGTCGACAGGGCGTGACCGCTTTTTGGAGGCGCAACCCGGAATCGAACCGAGCTTGACGGATTTGCAATCCGCTACATAACCACTCTGCCATTGCGCCGTCAATGCTGAGCTTGCCGGAGGGCGATCATACTACAAAAGGAGGTTTTCCTTTTATGGCATTTGCATTACAGTAGAAGAATAAACAAAAAACTAGACGATTTGGGTTGTGTCTGAATAAGACCGACCCAGCTTGGGTTGCATACAAATGCAGCAAAGGCGATTTCGGATATGTTGGGTGAGTGTTTGACAAGAACAACGGTTTGCCCTTCCCGGACGTGTAGTTCATTGAAGGGCTAAGCATAAAAATATCGAGGCATTGTGATGATCAACAACAAGCGCAGGGCGCTTTTGCAAGTAGGCGTGGGGTCGGTTGGGCTAGCCGCCTTGCCAGTGTGGGCTCAGGCCGATTGGCCCTCAAAAGCAATTGTGGTGATTGTGCCTTTTCCGGCAGGCGGCGGCACCGACGCCTTTGCGCGACCGATTTCGGCAGTGATGTCAAAATCGCTTGGTAAGCAGTGGGTGATTGATAACCGCGGCGGCGCAGGTGGTAATTTGGGGGCGGCGTTGGCCGCGCGTGCGGCACCTGATGGTTACAACTGGTTTATGGGTGCGGTGCATCACGCGATCGCACCGTCGATGTACCCAAATCTTGATTACAGTATCGAAAATGACTTCGTACCCATTGCGATGGTGGCGCGGGTACCACAAGTGTTGGTCGTTAATCCTAAAAAGGTGCCCGGTGACTTCAAGGCATTTCTTGAAATGGCAAAGGCCAATCCAGGCAAACTGAATTACGGTTCTGCCGGTAGCGGCACCTCGCACCATTTGGCCGGTGAGCTTTTTAAAATCCAGTCAAAAACTGACCTCACGCATATTCCCTACAAAGGCGCGGGCCCAGCCTTGCAAGGCTTGCTAGCCGGTGACGTTGATCTGATGTTTGACGGTTTAGGCTCGTCTGCACAACATATCAAAAGTGGCAGGCTCAATGCCTTGATGGTGGCTGGCAGCGTGCGCAATCCTGCTATCCCTGATGTGCCGAGCGCAGCCGAGTTAGGCTTTCCTAACTATACCGTTACGACGTGGTACGGTCTTTGGGCGCCAAAGGGCACGCCTCCAGAAGCGCAGGCTCGGATGTTGGCCGAAATTAAAAAGCTACCGTTGGATGCATTGATAAAAGACGGTTGGGCTGCAAATGGTGCTGAGTTTCCAGATTTAACAGGCGCGCAATTTGGTGCGTTTGTCAGTGCTGAAATCAAACGCTGGGCCGAAGTGGTCAAAACGTCAGGCGCAAAGTTGGATTAGGCCGTTACCACTAGTTTTTTGAGCAGGCCGCCTGAATGAGTGCCTGTGACAAGGTCACCTTGTAAATCGCCTCGGCAACGGTCGTGGGGTTGATCGGCACCCAGTTGGTGTCGATCGAACTGCCAACTTCTACGCCCGTGCCCTTAGGGCCTTCATAAAACGTTCTGCGCATTGACTGTTGCGACGAGATGCTGCAATCCACTTGATATTCGTGAATCGAAGACAGAGAAGGTTTGTTGTTAATTAACTGGGGCTTGGCGTCGTCATACATTGCCCAGATTGTGACGAATTTTCTATTCTTTTTTTTGCTGGAGGGGTCGATATATAAGGTTTTGTTGACCGTGGCATTTGAAGCGATTTCAACCCATTCAGCCTGAACCGCCTTTGAGCTCAGCAAGCCCAATGCGACGAATAGCGAAGTCTTCAAGGCGCACTGTAGAAGCGAGCTCTTTTGAGGCTTTTTATATTGGGTAGTGTGCTTGTAGGAGGGCTTGGGCAAGGGACTCAACTCAATCGCCTCTGTGCAGTGACGTGCCGTTTTGTACAAATAATTTTTGCGACTAACGGAAAACTGCTGCTGACCTGATTCCAGAAAAAATCTGGAGCGGGAGAAGAGTCTCGAACTCTCGACCTCAACCTTGGCAAGGTTGCGCTCTACCAACTGAGCTACTCCCGCTTATGTACTGCTGTATCATTCACAACGTCAGCGACTATAGCATACCTATCCCCCATCATGTCAAATCGATTCTTACAAAAGGGGCAACATTTGTTGATCGCGCAGGCTCAAGACTTGTCTTCATGCAATACCCTCCGGTTGCAGTGTCAGGCCGAGCAGGTTGTCGACCTGCAAAGTCTCGAGCAAATGAACGAACTGGGTCGCCAACTTCTTGACGCTCCTGAGTTTGTGGTGCTGGGCGGTGGCAGCAATGTGATTTTGCCAAGCACGCTGCCGTCTTTAGTGGTGCGTGTTGCGCTCAAAGGTATCGAGCTTGTTCAGAGCACTTCTGCTCATTGGTTGATTGATGTGGCTGCCGGTGAAAACTGGCACGACTGGGTTGTCACCGCTACGGGGAGAGCTTGGTGGGGCCTTGAAAACCTTGGGTTGATTCCGGGCACGGTTGGGGGCGCTCCAGTGCAAAATATTGGTGCCTATGGCGTTGAGTTATGTCAGTTCATTGAGTCGGTAACGGCTTGGCGCGTCGCCGAACAAAAGTATGTGACTCTGTCGCGCGCAGAGTGTGACTTTGGCTACCGCGATAGTATTTTCAAGCGCGCTAAGCGTGGTCAATGGCTAATCGTTTCGGTGCGCTTTGCCTTGCCCAAAGCTTGGCAACCTGTACTGACTTATCCTGATCTGGCAGGCCATCCGCAGCTTGTGCTGGGCTCACAATCCGTGACAGCGCAGGCTGTGCTAGACGCCGTGTGCGATATTCGACGCCGCAAACTACCAGACCCTGCAGTGCTGGGCAACGCTGGCAGCTTTTTTAAAAATCCAGTGGTGCCTGTCACGCAATATCAAGCGCTGCAAGCGCGCTTTGCTAAGCTTGTCGCCTACCCGCAACCAGACGGGAGCTTTAAGCTCGCTGCAGGTTGGCTGATCGAATACTGTGGCTTCAAAGGCTTGCGGTCAGGCGCGGTCGGGGTGCACGCTCAACAGGCCCTGGTGCTCGTGAATTATGGTCATGCCCAAGCAGAAGAGTTGCTCGCTTTCGCAAGCACCATTAGTCAGGCAGTGCAGACAACCTTTGGTGTCCGGCTCGAGATTGAGCCGGTGATCGTTTGAGTGACTGAAACATCACCGTCTAGCGCTCAGCCTATGATGTGCCTAGCCCGTCTTTTCGCGTAAGCGTTAGTCAGTCACTGAGGGCGGGCAGGAGGTCAATCTCTGGAAGGCTCTCGTTAGGGTGCCGCGCCGTCGCTGAGTGTTGAACGCAGCTGTTTAGAGCCCAAGGACGGTCTGCATATCAAATAAGCCCGCTTTTTTGTCTTTCAAAAACCGAGCCGCACGTAAGCTGCCCTCAGCGTAGCCAGCGCGGCTGCTCGAACGATGACTGATTTCGATACGTTCACCGATGCCGCAAAAGTACACTGTGTGGTCGCCGACGATATCGCCGCCGCGCACCACTGAAAATCCGATCGTGCCAGTCTCACGTGGCCCCGTGTGACCCTCGCGCGTCCAGGTGGCGATGTCGTCAAGGGGCTTGCCCCAAGCCTGTGCAATGGTTTCGCCCATTTTGAGCGCAGTGCCTGACGGAGCGTCAACTTTATGGTGATGGTGTGCTTCAAACACTTCGACGTCATAGCCCGAGTTGAGAATACGCGCTGCCATATCTAATAACTTAAGCGTTGCGTTGACGCCAACGCTCATGTTTGGCGCAAACACCACGCCGATTGTTTTTGCAGCCTCAGCGATTGCGGCTTTACCGGCCTCGTCAAACCCTGTGGTGCCAATCACCATATTGATCCCGTACTGCGCGCAGGCTGCCAAGTGCTGCAGCGAACCTTCGGGGCGAGTGAAATCAATCAGACAGTCGGCTCCTTTGAGGACTGACAGATGCTCTGTGATGAGCACGCCGCTTGGTTTGCCTAAAAAGGCGCAGGCGTCTTGGCCAATCATGGGAGAGCTGGCCACATCAAGAGCCGCAGCCAACGTGAGATCGGTTGACTGAGAAACCGACTCAATCAACATACGGCCCATACGGCCACTGGCACCAGCAATTGCAATTCGCATCATATCGAGCTTACCTAAAGTCGTTGATTAGCGCAGCTGCACTGGCGCATCTTCGGGCGCGCCAGGCAAAGCTTGTGGATCGCTCAGGGGCGGCCCGCTTGTTTGCATCTGATCGATACTGACCCCGGGGATGAGTTGAACGGCTGCACTGCCATCGTTGTTCATGCGTTCGTTATCAAGTTTAATTTGCTTGTCTTCGCGAACAACGGTGCGGACTTCTTCGCGTGCAATTTGAAACGGTTGTATCTCGGGTTGCTCTTCGCCACGCCAGCTTTCAAGCTGAGCGCCGTCAAAAAAAATCGTGAGAGTGCGTTCTTCGATCTTGCCGGTGCCAGCACGATAATAGTAGGGATAATCCCAACGATTACCGTGCAGGGCGCTTGTTAGCATGGGTGTGCCCAAGGCGTAGCGAACTTGTTCGCGTGTCATGCCAGGACGCAGCAGGCTCACCTGATCTTTGGTGATCCAGTTGCCTTGTTGAACGCTGGCTTTGTACGGAAAGCCCCAGCGGTTTGAACTGCAGCCGGCTGCGGCCGTCACCAGTAGGGCGAGCGCCAAGCCAGTGCGCAGATGCAAAGCGAAAGTATGAAACTTGACCACTGCGAACCTCTATCGGATAAACAGCCAAAGACGTTATCATAAAGGTTTACGCGGTCAAACGTTGGTCTCTCATACGATCTTGCAGATTTTTTGGCGATTTCGCCATAAACGCTGAGTGATTCAGAGCCAAAACGAGGAATTGCCGATGTACACCGAAAACGACCCGAACGATCTTAAAAACGTGGGCTTAAAGGCGACGTTTCCACGTCTGAAAATACTCGATATTTTTCGTAAATCCGGCGCGCGTCACCTGAGTGCCGAGGACGTCTACCGTGCGTTAATTGGCGAGAGTATCGACATTGGCCTGGCCACCGTGTACCGGGTATTGACGCAGTTTGAGCAGGCCGGCATTTTGGCGCGAAGCCAGTTCGACGGCGGCAAGGCGATTTTTGAGCTCAATGATGGGGATCATCACGATCATTTGATTTGCACGCATTGCGGCAAGGTGGCTGAATTTACTGATTCTGATATTGAAAAACGGCAACATAAGGTCGCGCGTGACAATGGCTTTATTTTAGAAAGCCATGCGATGGTGTTGTATGGGGTCTGTACGACCTGCCACGGGACGGGTCGATAGTTGCCCGATTGGGATTCGTGCGTCCTGATGAAGCCGAGCGTTGGCTGAGGCTCTGGCGCTCTGATGAGCGAGGCGCTGACTAAGGCTGCAATAGTTCTTTAGCGTGTTCGCGCGTGGTGCTGGTAATCTTGATACCGCCTAACATGCGGGCAACTTCTTCGATGCGTTCTGGCGGTTGCAGCAAAGCAATACTAGATTGCGTTTTACCTTTGACATTTTGCTTGCTGACTTGAAAGTGGTGTTGCCCACGCGCAGCGACCTGAGGCAAATGCGTCACGCACAGGACTTGATGGCGTGCACCGAGTTCACGCAGCAAATTACCGACCACCTCAGCGACAGCGCCGCCAATGCCACTATCCACCTCGTCAAAAATCAGGGTCGGGACACGTGCTGCACGGCTGGCGATGACAGAGAGCGCCAGTGAAATACGGGCGAGCTCACCACCAGACGCCACTTTTGCCAACGGGCGCGGGGTACTACCAGCATGCCCCGCCACTAAAAACTCAATCTGATCTTGCCCGTGGCTTGCGGCTAGGCTCGGGTGCATGGCAATACTGAATTGTCCACCCTCCATCGCCAGTGTTTGCATCGCCTTGCTAACGTGTTTGCCAAGGTCAGTTGCAGCCTTGGTGCGCGCCGCAGACAAGGCTTTGGCCGCAGTCTCGTACTCTGATTGCCGAGCAACAACCTGTGCGCGCAGTGCCTGAATATCGCTTGATGTTTGCAGCGCGGCGAGGTCGGCTTTGAGCGTTTGTTCAAGGGCGTAGAGGTCATCAGGCTCGGTTTTGAATTTGCGTGCCAGTTCAAAAATGGCGCGCAGTCTGTTGTCAAGCACGGCTAGGCGGGCCGGATCGAGTTCGGCGCGTGACACGTAATCATTGAGATCTGACACCGCCTCACCCACCGCGATACGGGCTGAGTCGAGCGCGTCGTAGACTGTTTTTAGCTGAGAGTCGTGACGTAATAACTGGCCAATACGTTGTACGGCTGCACCTAATTGGTGTTGCACCGAAGCTTCAGCTTCATCGAGTGAAGCGAGTGTTTGAGCCGCGCCATCCAAGAGCGACTGACCATTGGCTAAGCGGGTGTGCTCGGCTGAAATATCGGCCCACTCTGTCGCCCCAAGTGACAAACGCGCAAGCTCGCTGGTTTGCCATTCAAGTCGCTCGCGTGCCTGCGCTAAGCTGCTGGCGTCTTGCTCGGATAACGCTAATTGCTTTTCAACAGCTCGCCAGGCTTTAAAGGCGAGCGTGGTAGTTTGCCGCAACGGCTGAAGATTGCCGTGCGCGTCAAGTAATTCGCGTTGATTATCGGCACGTAATAGGCTTTGATGGGCATGCTGGCCGTGTATGTCAATCAGTTGCTCGCCAATTTCGCGCAGCTGTGTGATTGTGACAACCGAGCCATTAACGTAGGCTCGACTGCGGCCCTGAGCGTCAATGACGCGGCGCAAGACCAGCTCGTGATCGGGGCGTAAATCATGCTCGGTGAGCCACGCGGTGAGCGCGTCGGGCGTCTCAAACACCGCGCTGATTTCAGCGCGACTGGCACCCTCGCGCAGCACTGACGAATCGGCTCGTTCGCCCAGTGTCAACGCTAAGGCATCAATCAGAATCGATTTTCCAGCGCCGGTTTCGCCTGAAAAAACGGTAAAACCCGCGTCAAAACTAATATCGGCTTCGGTGACGATGACGAAGTCTCGGATGTGCAAGCCACGTAGCATGGGCTATTCGGCCTCAGTGCCCGAGCGGGGCATGCGGTTCCAGTCGAGTTTGCGACGCAGCGTTGAGAAAAAACTATAGCCTGCGGGATGCAAAAACCGAATGTTGTGCGGGGCACGCTGCACCACAATGCGATCGCCAGGCGTCAGGTCAGACCAAGTTTGCATATCAAAGTGCACGCTCGCACCCCCTTCGCTGCGACCCATGGCAGTTAGCGTCATGTTCAACACCCCGTCGGCGGGGATCACAATCGGGCGATTCGACAGCGTTTGTGGCGCCACAGGTACCAAGACAATGGCGCTGACTTCAGGGTGCAGGATTGGGCCGGCCGAAGATAGGGCGTAGGCGGTTGAGCCTGTTGGGGTGGCCACAATTAAACCGTCGGCTCGTTGTGTATACATGTAGGTATCGTTGACTTCGACGCGCACTTCAATCATGCCGCCACGCCCCGAGCGATTGAGTACCACGTCATTGAGCGCGGTTGCGGCAAACATTTGCTCGGTGCCGCGCCAAACGGTTGCGCTGAGCAGCATGCGGGTTTCGGTTTCGTAGCGGCCCTGCAGTAGATCAGTGAGCGCTTCAGTCGAATTTTGCAGCGGAATATCAGTGATAAAGCCCAATCGTCCGTGATTGATCCCCACGACAGGTACGTCAAAGGGTGCCAAATGGCGAGCGGCACCCAACATAGTGCCGTCGCCCCCCATCACAATGGCAAGGCTGGCCTGTTGTCCAATTTCGGCAAAGCTGGCGGCTGGGTACTCGGTCACGCCCGTTTGGCGAGCCGTATCGGCCTCGACCAAGACTTGCGAGCCCTCTCGCACTAACAACTTTGCCAAGGCACGCAGCGGTGCGTGCAGGTCTGAATCCTGATAGCGACCAACTAGAGCAATAATAGGAAAATGCATAGGTTTCATAATCCGCGAAAATCTAACCGATTATAGGGTCGACAAAGGTAAAATAGGGCAATGATGGATGATCGTGCGCGCGCGCTGCTCAAAGCGCTTATTGAACGTTATATCGACGATGGCCAGCCGGTCGGCTCGCGCACGCTCTCAAAAATGTTTGAGTTGTCGCCGGCGACCATCCGCAATGTGATGGCCGATCTCGAAGAGCTCGGCCTGATTCATAGCCCGCATACTTCGGCGGGTCGTATACCCACCCCGCGCGGCTATCGGGTGTTTGTCGACACGATGCTCACAGCGCAACCCGTGGATTTGCATCCGGTGTCGACCGTGCGCGACTTGCAAAGCGGCTCTGACCCTGCCCGTGCCGTACAGGCCGCTGCGGCAATGTTGTCAAGCCTGAGCCAATTCGCAGGGGTGGTATTGTCGCCACGTCGCGCCCAAGTGTTTCATCAGATTGAGTTCATTCGTCTCTCTGAGAAACGCATTTTGCTCATTATCGTGACGCCTGATGGCGATGTACAAAATCGCATTTTGTTGACGCCGCGCGACTACACCGCCACGTCTCTCATTGAGGCGGCCAACTTTTTTAATCACAATTTTGCCGGTAAATCGTTTGCTGCTGTGCGGCAAACACTGGCTCACGATTTAGCACGACTGCAAGTCGATATGTCGCGCTTGATGCAAGCGGCAGTTGAGGCCGGAGCGCAAGCCGCCGACGAGGTTGAAACCGTGGTGATTTCGGGCGAGCGCAAGCTGCTAGATGTCAACGAGCTAGCGTCTGATATGGATCGCTTGCGTAAAACCTTTTCGATGTTTGAGAAAAAAACCGATTTGTTGCAGTTGCTCGAAGTCTCGAGCCAGGCTCAAGGCGTGCAGATTTATATTGGTGGCGATTCGCAGTTGGTGCCCACTGAAGATTTATCTGTCGTGACGGCGCCTTACAGCATTGATGGCCATGTGATCGGCACGCTTGGCGTGATTGGCCCCACCCGGATGGCCTACGAGCGTGTGATTCCCATCGTCGATATTACGGCGCGCCTGCTTTCAAGCGCGCTTAGCCACCCCCCTTACGAGCGTTAACAGCATGCGTTTTTGGCCTGAACCCAAGCGCGATCTTGATCGCACCTCCCGCTTCATCTCTTGGCCCAAGCCCTTTAAAACGGGCGGTGTTGGGGTCATTCTTGTCAATTTAGGTACGCCCGACGAGCCCACCGCGCCAGCGATCCGCAGGTATTTGAGCGAGTTTTTGTCCGATCCGCGTGTCATTGAAATCCCCAAGTTGCTGTGGTGGCCGATCTTGAATGGTCCGATTTTGATGGCGCGGCCGCGCAAGTTGGTACCGCGCTACAAAAGCGTCTGGATGGAAGGTGGGTCGCCTTTGATGGTTTACACCCAACGTCAAACTGAGGGGCTGCGGCAACTGTTTGCGCAACGCGGGCTTGCCATCGAGGTTGAGACTGGCATGCGCTATGGTCAGCCCTCCATCAAAGACGCCATGCTGCGTTTGCGCGAGCGTGGCTGTGAGCATATGCTTGTGGTGCCGCTTTATCCGCAGTACGCCTCAAGCACCACCGCGACGGTGGTCGACGAGGTGGCTCGGGTTGCCAGCCACATGCGCGATCAGCCTGCCTTGCGTTTCATCAAGCGCTTTCATACCGATCTCGCCTTCATCCGCCCGTTAGGCGACAAAATTGCAGCCTTTTGGCAACAGCATGGCAAGCCGCAAAAGCTGGTCATGAGTTTTCATGGCTTGCCTAGGCAGTGTGTCGATCTCGGCGACCCCTACTGTCGTGATTGCTACGAAACGGCACGCGTGTTAGCTCAGTATTTGGGCTTATCTGATGAAGCCTATCAGGTGACCTTTCAAAGTCGGTTTGGCCCCGCCAAATGGCTTGAACCCTACACCGAACCAACGCTACAAAAGCTTGCGCAACAAGGGGTCACTGACATTGATGTGGTGTGCCCCGGCTTTTTGGCCGACTGCCTTGAGACGCTTGAAGAAATTCAGGTCGAGGTCTGCGAGGCCTTTATGCATGCGGGCGGCAAACGGTTTAGGTATATCCCAGCCCTAAACGACGACCAAGCCTGGGTGACCTCATTGGCCGATATGGTGTTGAGTCACCTACAGGGCTGGCCAATCGAGCCTTAGTCAGACGCCTCTAGTTGCCTGGGTCGTGGCCGTTCTGTCGGGCCACGCCTTTTTTGGCAATTTATTGGTTTGGCTTCGACGCACAAGGCAAAATTCGGGGACTTTTTCGTGGTTAACCCTTGAATTATTGGATTTAGCCCCAATTGCTACTTCAAATCAAGCTTTTTTCTGGAGAAGTACATGGCATCCCCCCAAGACTCGACTGATGGCAACAAGCACGACCCCGCGATGTCCGAAGCACCCGCAGAGGGCGCAGCTGAGGCCGTTCAAGAAGAGGTTGTCCTAGACCCCATCGAGCAATTGCAAGCTGAACTCGCTGCTGCGTTGGCCCAAGTTGCCGAGCAAAAAGATCAAGCCTTGCGCGCCCACGCAGAGATGGAAAACGTTCGCCGTCGCGCCCAAGAAGAGGTCTCTAAGGCACGGAAGTTTAGCATTGAGTCATTTGCTGAAGGCTTAGTGCCGGTTAAAGATAGTTTAGAAGCCGCCCTAGCGCAGGCTGAACAAACCGCCGAAACCATGCGTACGGGTATTGAAGTCACCCTCAAACAACTGGTCAGCGCGTTCGACCGCAATCATCTTAAAGAAATTGCGCCTGAAGCCGGTGCCAAGTTTGATCCGCACCAACACCAGGCGATCGCGACGATTCCGGCAGAACAGGCGGCCAATACTGTGGTGCAAACATTGCAAAAGGGCTATCTGATTGCCGACCGCGTGTTGCGCCCAGCCCTAGTGACTGTGGCGGCTTAAAGCCAGAGTCCAAAGGACGATTGTGGCTTGACTCGGAGCCAATCAACGTTGCGGCTTAAGGCTCGGCTGAATATGAACCGAGTTTGGAAATTAAGTTTTTTTAGAATTTGGGCAATAAAAGAGGGTTTTAGTCTTGAAATCGCCCAGTTCCCCCCCAATTACCACTCATTGAAGCAGTAACTCCTAATTCTGATTTTTAAAAAGGTAGTTTGACCATGAGCAAGATTATCGGTATCGACCTTGGCACCACCAATAGCTGCGTGGCAGTCATGGATGGCGGAAAAGTAAAAATTCTTGAAAACGCCGAGGGCACCCGTACCACGCCTTCAATCGTCGCCTATATGGAAGACGGTGAAACACTCGTTGGCGCACCTGCTAAGCGCCAAGCAGTGACCAACCCCACGAACACGCTGTACGCCGTGAAACGTCTGATCGGTCGCAAGTTTACCGAAGACGCAGTTCAAAAGGACATCAATTTGATGCCCTACAAAATTGTCAAGGCTGACAATGGTGACGCCTGGGTTGAAGCGCAGGGTAAAAAACTCGCGCCCTCACAGGTTGCTGCAGATGTCTTGCGCAAAATGAAAAAGACCGCCGAAGACTTTCTGGGTGAGACCGTCACCGAGGCCGTGATTACTGTGCCTGCGTACTTCAACGACAGCCAGCGTCAAGCCACTAAAGATGCTGGTCGTATCGCCGGTTTGGACGTTAAGCGCATCATCAACGAGCCGACTGCAGCTGCGCTTGCGTTTGGTATGGACAAGTCTGAAAAAGGTGATCGCAAGATCGCCGTGTTCGACTTGGGCGGTGGTACCTTTGACATCTCGATCATCGAGATTGCTGACGTTGACGGTGAAAAGCAATTTGAAGTGTTGTCAACCAATGGCGATACGTTTTTGGGTGGCGAAGACTTTGACCAACGCATCATTGAGTATGTCATTGCTGAATTCAAGAAAGAGCAGGGTGTTGATCTGTCAAAAGACGTATTGGCTTTGCAGCGCTTAAAAGAAGCTGCTGAAAAGGCCAAGATCGAGTTGTCGTCAGCGCAGCAAACTGAGATCAACTTGCCTTACATCACTGCAGATGCCTCAGGCCCTAAGCACTTGAACCTGAAAATGACGCGTGCCAAGCTCGAGTCGCTGGTTGAAGAGTTGATTTCGCGCACGATGGATCCATGCAAAATCGCGATTAAAGACGCAGGCGTCAAGATCAGCGAGATTGATGATGTGATCCTGGTGGGTGGTATGACCCGCATGCCTAAGGTTCAAGAAAAGGTCAAAGAGCTATTTGGTCGCGAGCCACGTAAAGACGTCAACCCCGATGAGGCGGTTGCGGCGGGTGCTGCGATTCAAGGTTCGGTGTTGTCGGGCGATCGTAAAGACGTATTGCTGCTTGACGTGACACCTTTGTCGTTGGGTATCGAGACGCTTGGTGGTGTGATGACCAAGATGATTACTAAGAACACGACGATCCCGACACGCCATTCGCAAGTGTTTTCAACGGCCGATGACAATCAGCCTGCTGTGACGATTAAGGTGTTTCAGGGCGAACGCGAAATCGCTGCGGGTAACAAGACCTTGGGTGAATTTAATCTTGAAGGGATCCCGCCTGCTGCTCGTGGTACTCCACAGATTGAAGTGACGTTTGATATTGATGCTAACGGTATCGTGCACGTGTCTGCGAAAGACAAGGGTACTGGCAAAGAAAACAAAATCACAATTCAAGCGAACTCAGGCTTGACCGAAGAAGAGATTCAACGGATGGTGAAAGACGCCGAAGCAAACGCTGAGGAAGATCACCGTATGGCCGAGTTGGCCCTGGCTCGCAATAGTGCGGATGGTTTAGTGCATTCGACTCGTAAGTCAATGACTGAGTACGGGGATAAGCTCGAAGAGGCAGATAAAACAGCGATTGAAGCGGCCTTAAAAGATGTTGAAGACGCCTTGAAAGATAACGCGGATAAAGCCACAATTGATGCCAAAGTCGAAGCCTTAGGGACGGCGTCGCAAAAGCTAGGCGAAAAGATGTATGCCGAAGCACAAGCGGCACAAGCGGCGGCCGGGGGTGGCGCTGATGGTGCGGGTGCAGGTGCCGGTGCGGCAGGCGGCAGCAAGCCAGCGGATGATAATGTGGTTGACGCCGACTTCAAAGAAGTTAAGCGCGACGCAAAATGATCGCTGCGTAGTAAATCGTATCCGCCCGGAACGCTTTTTAGCCTTCCGGGCGTGTTGTTTAGTTTCACTTACTGAGCTTAGAGCATGGCAAAGCGCGACTTTTACGAAATCCTTGGCGTTGCCAAAAACGCATCAGATGACGAGCTGAAAAAGGCTTATCGCAAACTTGCGATGAAATATCATCCTGACCGCAACCCTGATAGCAAAGAAGCCGAAGAAAAATTCAAACAGGCCAAAGAGGCTTACGAGATTCTTTCTGATGACAGCAAGCGTGCTGCCTATGATCGTTATGGTCATGCGGGTGTAGACCCCAACGCTGCGGGTGCTGCAGGTGGTGCCGGTTTTGGTGATGCGTTCGGTGATATTTTTGGCGAGATTTTTGGTGGCGCGCGGCGTGGCGGTGGTGGCGGTGGTCCACAGGTCTATCGCGGTGCTGACCTGAAGTACGCGATGGACATTACGCTCGAGCAAGCGGCCAACGGTTTTGATACTGAAATTCGGGTGCCAAGCTGGGAAAACTGCGAAGTGTGCAAAGGTTCAGGTGCCAAGGTTGGTACTAAGCCTAAAACTTGTCACACCTGCGGTGGCGCCGGTGCAGTGCGGATGCAGCAGGGTTTTTTCAGTGTGCAGCAAACGTGCCCGACGTGTCACGGTAATGGCAAAGAAATTACCGACCCTTGCGTGTCGTGTGATGGCGTGGGTCGCACTCGCCGCAATAAAACCTTGCAGGTCAAGATCCCCGCAGGGATTGATGACAGCATGCGGATTCGTTCGTCGGGTAACGGCGAGCCTGGTATTAACGGTGGCCCCTCAGGTGACTTGTTTGTTGAAATTCACATTAAAGAGCACAAGATTTTTCAGCGCGATAATGATGACTTGCATTGCGAGCTAACGATTCCGTTCACCAGCGCAGCGTTGGGGGGCGACATTCAAGTGCCAACCCTGAACGGCAAAGCCGAGATTTCGATCCCCGAGGGCACGCAATCCGGTAAAACGTTCAGGCTGCGTGGTAAAGGCATCAAAGGGGTACGCGCGTCTTACCCCGGCGACCTGTACTGTCATGTTGTGGTTGAAACGCCTGTGCGCTTAACGGATGAACAAAAGGGTTTGCTACGACAGTTTGAGGCCTCGCTTGGCGAGGGCAGTGACAAGCATTCGCCACAAAGCAAGTCTTGGACAGATCGGGTCAAAGACTTCTTTTCTTAGTCGTTGTGTGCGGTTCGAACGTTGTTTGTGTTCGCCTCGGAGTGGTCCTCCGAGGCTGGGGCGTGGCTATTTCTTTTTCTCAAAGTCACCAGCGGCGACGCTGCTGAACTGGGCTGGCTGTAGATACTTGCGTACCGCTGCGTTCAGTTGCTCAGGCGTGAGTGCTGCGATTTTTTTATCTAAGTCTGCGGCCCAAGCGAAGCTGCGCTCAGTCTCCATATAACTCACCCAAGCCGAGGCTAGACTGCCTTGTTGCGCGCGTGAAAGTTTGCGGTAATTCAGCAGCGCCGTGACACCGTCTTTCACTTCAGTGGCCTCAAAGCCGTCCTTGACCAAGCGATCGAGTTCTTGGCGAATCGCGTCTTGAACTTTGGTGCGATTTTCGGGGGCGAAGATTGCGTAAACCCCCCAACTGGCCGTGGGTTCAAAGGATGAGACCGATAAGCGACTGCGTACGTTATATGACAGACCTTCTTTTTCACGCACGCGCATCCACAGTCGAGATGTCTCAGACGAGCCCAGCAGAAAGTTTGCTAAATACAGCGCAGGGTAATCTGGATCAGTGTCTTGCAGTTTTAACGCCAGGTTGGCCGTGTAAAAGGCGTTGGCTTTGTCAGGTGTCAACGCCTGCATTTGCTCTGGCTTAACCTCACGATAGGGGTTGCCGATACGGGTATAAGGCGCGCCAGACCCCCAGGTGCTCAAGGACTTGGTCACGGTTTGCTCAAAACTTGTCGGGTTAAAGTGCCCGACGATACCGATTGATACCTTGCTGGCTCCGTAGAACGTCTTATGAAAGTTCACCAGGTCGCTGCGTTTAAGACTTGTGATGGCCGCCAAAGACTCTTCGAAACTTGGCGTATAACGAATATCGTCTTTGGCCCACGGATTGTCGTGACGCGCGAGCATCCGTGAGGCAATCGCGGTTGGCTCAGTCATCGAGCTTTTAAGGCTTGTGATGAGTTTGCTGGTGTATTCGTCAAGTTGCTCTTGCGCAAAGTTAGCGTTCTGCACCACCTCGAAGACCAACGCCACAAGCGCGTCGATATTGGCATGCGTGGTCGATACGCTAATCGTCAAATCGGTTGCTGAGCCTGAAATGCCAACTTCGCCACCGAGCGCGTCAATGCGATCATCAATTTGCGCACGTGTCAGGGTGCTGGTGCCCTTGAACAGAAGATCTGCCGTCACGATCGCGTTTGAGCGCTGCCCTTTTAAAGCTTCGACGCTACCGAACTGTAAGGCGATGGTGGCATTGACCCGATCGCCGCGCGCTTCTTTGGGCAGCATGGCGAGCTTGACAGAGCCGTTGGGTACTTTAAGCGTTTTGCGTTGAGTGAGAGCGTCAATGTTTGCGGGGTCTGGGTCAAAGGCTTCGGCCTGTTTGAGCTGCACATTACCGGTGTAGCCTGCCAAGTCTTTTTGTAAATTAGGGATGGCCACTAACGGTGCGCGCACAGGCTTGTCTGTGGGAATGTATTGACCCTGAGTACGATTGGCCTGCGTCAAGTACTCTTGCCCGACCCGCTGCGCCTGCTCAAGCGTGACAGCACGAATTCGGTCGCGCGAGACGAACAACATGCGCCAGTCCCCCACGGCGATCGCCTCAGAGAGCCCTGAGCTGATTCGTTGTGCGTCACTAAACATCAGGTCCCAGCTTTTCAGCCACTGGTTGCGAACCCGCTCAAGCTCTTCAGAGGTGAACGGTTGTTTGGACAACGATTCAATGGTGCTGGTAAGTGTTTCAAGCGCTTTCGGTTGATCCATGCCCGGTTCGAGCGAGGCGCCAAACATCACGATGCCTGGTGCATATTGGTCCATCGTGAAGCCCAAGACGCTTGCCGCTTGTTTGGTTGGGACTAAGGCCTTGTACAGCCGGCCTGAAGGCGTATCCGCAATCATCATACTGGCGAGATCGAGCGCCGAGAAATCAATGTGCGAGGCAGGAGGCACGTGGTACATCGCGGCAACGAGTGGCGAGCCACCGGTGCGACGCAGCGTGATCGCGCGCTCGCCATCTTGGACTGGTTCGACGGTGTACTCGGGTGGCAACTTGCGGGTCGGCTTTGGAATACCGCCAAAGGCACCGATGACATCCTTGAGCGCGGCTTGAGGATCGAATTTTCCGGCAATGATCAAGATGGCGTTATCGGGTTGATAGTGCGCACGATAGAACGCCTGCAACTGAGCGATGTCGACATTTTCAACATCAGAGCGAGCACCGATGGGGGTTTTGCCGTAGTTGTGCCACTGAAATGCCATGCCAAGCATTTTTTGCCAAAGCATTCGGAAGGGATTGTTTTCACCACTCTCCATTTCATTGCGTACCACCGTCATTTCGGTATCGAGGTCTTCGCGCTTGATCGTTGAGTTGATCATGGCATCGGCTTGCCAACCGATATACCATTTAAGGGTGTCAGGATTGGCAGCAAAACTCGCGTAATAGTTGGTGCGGTCAGTCGAGGTTGAGCCGTTTGCTTGTAAGCCGCGTTTTGAAAACTCACCTAGCGCGTTTGGAGTGTTTGGTGTGCCCTTAAAAAGCATGTGCTCAAGCAGGTGCGCCATGCCGGTTTCGCCATAGTTCTCATGTCGCGAACCGACAAGGTAGGTCATGTTGACGGTAGTGGTCGGTTTAGAGTCGTCGGGCGCAAGCAAAATGCGCAAGCCGTTGGCCTCAAGTCTGTACTCAGTGATGCCCTCAACGCTCGTGACCTGCACCACCCCTGCAGGTAGGGTGAGCCCCGTACTTTGAGCCACCGCGATAAAAAAGAAAGAACCCAGTAGAGCGCACTTCAAGGCACGGGTGAGCAGCCACATAGAAGAAATCCAAAAAGATGTGAATGAACCTCTTTGAGCGTAAGCGCTCGAAAAGGTTCATTCGCGAGGTGAGTTACTTAGAAAGCAGACGCATCGCCTGTTCAATCCCCGAAACCGTCACTGGAAACATCTTGTCTTGTACGATGTTGCGAATCAGGGCGATGGATTGCCGGTATTGCCACGACGCCTGTGGTTCAGGGTTGAGCCAAACAGCCTTGGGCCAAGTTGTGATCATGCGCTGCAACCATTCGGCGCCTGGTTCTTTGTTGTAGTGCTCGACTGAGCCGCCCGGCTGTAAGATTTCGTAAGGGCTCATCGTAGCGTCGCCTACAAAAATCAATCGCCAGTCAGCATTGAACTTGCGCAACACATCTTGTGTTTCAAAACGTTCCATTTGCCTGCGCCGATTTGACTTCCAGAGGTGTTCGTAGGGGCAGTTATGAAAATAATAGACTTCAAGGTGCTTGAATTCGCTGCTTGCCGCAGAGAATAATTCTTCAACGCGTGCGATATGGTCATCCATACTGCCGCCCACATCGAGCAACATCAAAACCTTGACGTTGTTATGGCGCTCGGGCACCATTTTGATGTCAAGATACCCTGCATTGCGCGCGGTGCTGGTGATGGTGTCGTCTAGATCAAGTTCAAAGTCTGAGCCCTCACGTGCAAAGCGGCGCAAGCGTCGCAAGGCGACTTTGAAATTGCGGGTGCCAAGCTCAATTGAATCGTCGTAGTCTCTAAAGTTGCGCTCGTCCCAGACCTTAACGGCCGTGCGGTTGCCGCCAGAGGCGCCGCCCACTCGAATCCCTTCTGGGTTAAAGCCGCCATTGCCAAACGGCGAGGTTCCACCAGTACCGATCCATTTGCTGCCACCTTCGTGGCGCTCTTTCTGCTCTTCGAGCCGCTCTTTGAACATTTCTAAAAGCTTGTCGAGCCCGTGCTTTTCAAGTTCAGCTTTTTGTTCGGGTGTGAGGTGCTTTTGTAGCTCTTTGACCAACCAGTCGAGCGGGATTTTTTTGCCAGGTGGCAAGATTTGCTCAAGACTGCGGTAGTAACCTGCAAACGCGCGATCAAATCGATCGAAAAGGGTTTCGTCTTTAATAAGCGTAGTGCGGGCTAAAAAATAAAAGTCTTCTAGCGTGGGGGGCATCAACGGCGTTGAAAGCGCCTCAAGTAATGTCAAATACTCTTTGACAGAGACTTTGAGCTTTTGCGTGCGTAGGTGGTAGAAGAAATCAACGAGCATGGCGTTTGAGCTGATAGGTTAGGTGGTCGCGAACCTCAGGCCATTCGCCTGCGATGACGCTGTACATGACAGTGTCGCGCACTGTGCCATCGCGGCGCAAGGCATGGTGACGAATCGCACCGTCCCGCTTTGCGCCGAGTCTTTCAATTGCTCGTTGCGAGGCGAAGTTAAAGTTATCAGTGCGCCAACCGACAACGCCGGCGCCCAGCGTATCAAACGCGTGCGTGAGCAACAGTAATTTGCAGGCGGTATTGACGTGCGTGCGTTGCAGGCTTTTGCCGTACCAGGTGTAGCCGATTTCGAGACGCGCAACGGCGGCAATGATGTCGTGGTAACGGGTGGTGCCAAGGATTTTGCCAGAGGCTTCTTCTTTGACGACGAAGGGCAGCATATGCCCGGCTGCTAAGCCGTCAAGCGCCACCTGAATATAGCTAGACGTTTGGTCGGGCTCGGGTACTGAAGTTACCCGCAGGTTCCAGAGTTCTCCGTCGCGTGCCGCCGCCGTCAAGCCTTCGGCGTGCACTTGCGAGAGTGGCTCGAGGCGCACGCCCCAGCCTTGCAAGGTACAGGGCGCGGGGGCCCGCTGAAAGCCTTGATTTTTAACCATTGCTTGGGCCAGACGGACGACGGGTGCTGCTGCGTGTGACAGCAGCAAGGCGTTCAAGTAATTGCAAATCTTGCTCGTTTTTGAGCAGCGCACCGGCAAGCATTGGCACCGAGGTGGCTGCGTGAGCGTCAATCTCTGCAGGGCTGACGTCTTCAGCGATCAGCAGACGTAACCAGTCAAGAAACTCAGAGGTCGAAGGCTTTTTCTTTAAGCCAGGCGCTTCGCGTAGCGCAAAAAACGTATCAAGTGCTGCGCGCAAGACTTCGGCGTGCAGGTTGGGGAAATGCACGTCGACAATGCTGCGTAAGGTATCGCGATCCGGAAAGCGAATGTAATGAAAGAAGCAGCGGCGCAGAAACGCGTCAGGCAGGTCTTTTTCATTATTTGACGTGATGATCACAAGCGGGCGGTGCAGCGCGCTAATCGTTTCACGCGTCTCGTAGACGTGAAATTGCATTTGATCGAGTTCACGCAACAAATCGTTGGGAAACTCGATATCGGCTTTGTCAATCTCGTCGATCAGAAGCACCACAGGGCTAGGTGCCGTAAAGGCCTGCCACAAGACGCCTTGCATAATGTAGTTGCGAATATCTTTGACTTTTTCTTCGCCTAGCTGCGAGTCACGCAGGCGCGACACGGCATCATATTCGTAGAGGCCTTGGTGCGCTTTGGTGGTTGATTTGATGTGCCATTGCAACAGGGGGCGATCGAGCGCCGCGGCAACCTCTTCGGCCAACATGGTCTTGCCAGTGCCGGGCTCGCCCTTAATGAGCAAGGGGCGCTGAAGTGTCAGGGCAGCATTGACCGCAAGTTTGAGGTCGTCGGTGGCGACGTAGCGCTCGGTACCGTCAAAACGTTTGGTTTGCTCGGGATTCGGGGTTGAAGAGGTCATGAAGGGGCCGCAAAGTAAAGGTTCAGTGGTAAAGGTTTGGGTGTAGAAATTTAATTTCGTCAATTATCGTACAATCTTAACGTTTTGCGGCTGAGAGTATTCTCGGGTTGTTATTCTGGTGTAGCCAGAGCTCTTTTAGATGAAGTTGTCCAAAATTATGTCTCCAAATCTGATGCGTTCGGGCAGTGCGTCGATTGCTCGACGACTCCCCCAAGTTTTTGCTGGCTTAGCGATGGCAGCCTCCTGTGCCTTTGCATCAACCGGCTTTGCTGCCGAGCCCGCTGTGGGTAACGCTGAGGCCGCTAAAGCGAAAGTCTCAATGTGTATTGGTTGCCACGGTATTCCTGGTTATCGTGCAAGTTTTCCTGAGGTGTACTCGGTGCCGATGATTGCAGGTCAAAACGCGGCCTATCTGCAGGTGGCCTTGCGCGCCTATGCCTCGGGCGAGCGAACCCATCCGACCATGGATGCGATCGCAAAAAGTCTGTCAGATCAAGATATTGCTGATCTGTCCGCCTACTATGCCAAACTTAAGTAACCGGGGGCTACTATGAAACATCTAAAGCTTGCCCTCTGTGGCGTTGTATTGATGATTGGTTCCAGTCTGGCTCAAGCAGCCGATCTCAAAGCCGGCAAAGTCACCTGGGAAAAACTCAACTGTGCCTCTTGCCATGGTGCAGATGCTAAATCACCGATTATGCCCGCTTACCCTATTTTGGCTGGTCAGCATGCCGACTTTTTGGCTCATGCCTTGAAGGCGTATCAACGTGGTGCAGCGGGCGCGCCTGCCTCGGCCAATGTGCGTAAAAATGCCGTGATGGGTGCTTTTGCTGTACAAATGTCTAAGCAAGATGTCGAAAACGTCTCTGCATGGTTGGCCTCGCAGCCTGGCCCGTTGTCGGTACGCAGGTAAACCGCTGTTTGCCTAACAAAAAAAAACCGCCTACAGGGCGGTTTTTTACTTTCTATTAATCGCGACTGGCCCGTTGCTTAATTAATTCGATATAGGTATCGCTGTCTAGTGGGGTGCCCAAGCGTTGGGATTCCCAGACGACCTGTCCAAGGCATTCCATGATCTGATGCACCGCATCGTGCCCACTCGAGACTCTTGCCATGGTTTCGAACGCTTGTTTGATCCCGCGCGGATGGTCAATCGATAGTTGCTCGGCAATCGCCAAATGCATCGAAAGGTGCAAAAAGGGGTTGCTGCGACCGTCTTCGACTTTGAACTCTTGCGTCAGCGCATCTGGGCTTTCAAGGGCCTCATGGTATTCGGGGTGTTGCTTGATCCAGTCTAAGGCCATGGCTTCGAGCGGGGTTAACAGTTCATGGGCACGGTCTTTACGCCAGGTATTGACAAAAAATTCTCGGACTTGGTCGCGCGACGGGTTAAACATGTGGCTCCGTGACAGAAAATCGTGTGCAAGCGCACAATTTTGTCCATATAGTGAAACAGCAGATCAGAAACGCCCAAATATAGGGCATACCCCAATGTAACAATACCCTTGACGGTGCAGAATCTTTCTCATGCAGGTGAGGGGACAAGGCTCTGCATGAGCAAGCTGGCAGCATCGGCTCTATTATAAAAATAAGCAGGACTCTAATAAAAAAAATCGCGCAACGGCTGGCACTTTGGTGTCGGCCGTTGTCGCTTATCCCCACCAAGCTGTATATTTTAGGCGATCATGCGCACCGCTCAAGCCTACTCCCGAACCCGTTACTGGCGTCACAATATCTTGCTGATTGTGGGCCTGTTGTGCCTTTGGTGGTTGGTGACCTTTGTGCCAGCTTATTTCGCGCTTGAATTAAGCCAGTATTTTATTTTCGGTTGGCCGTTTTCGTATTGGATGGCGGCCTTCGGTGCGCCACTCTTTTTTCTGTCGATCGTTGGGTTCTATGCGTGGTGGATGGGTCGCCGCGACCAACGCGCTCGGCGCGCCTCTCAAACGGGCGACTGAGTGTCTCAAGAACCCCTCTCGCAACGCAGCTTGAATGCCCAACTGTTTCGCGGCTATGCCGCGTACACCGTTGGATTTTGTTTGCTGGTGTTGTTACTAGCCCTGTGTGAAATCATGGGGTTGGCGCGGCAATGGATCGGCTATTCCTTTTTGCTTGTGACTGTGGCGTTGTATGCAGGCATTGGCATTATGTGTCGCACCTCGGATCCGGTTGAATACTACGTCGCGGGTCGGCGAGTACCTGCTGTCTTTAACGGGATGGCGACTGCTGCCGACTGGATGTCAGTTGCCTCGTTTATTGGTATTGCCGGCACCTTGTACCTCACGGGCTATAACGGACTAGCTTACATTTTGGGTTGGACCGGCGGTTACGTGTTGGTTGCGCTTTTTTTAGCACCCTATTTGCGAAAGTTTGGGCGCTATACCATCCCAGATTTTTTAGGCGCTCGTTTTGGCGGCAACTGGCCCAGATTACTGGGGGTGCTGTGCGCGGTACTGTGTTCGTTTACCTATCTAGTCGCCCAAATTTACGGGGTCGGGATCATCACTACGCGTATGACCGGGATCTCGTTTGAGCTTGGGATTTTCATCGCCTTGGGCGGCGTATTGGTATGTTCTTTTTTGGGTGGTATGCGCGCAGTCACCTGGACGCAAGTCGGCCAGTACATCATTTTGCTGATTGCTTACTTGGTACCCGTCGTGTGGCTTGCTGTGAAGCAAACCGGCGAACCATTGCCACAAGTGGCGGCAAGTTCTGTCTTGCAGCAAGTCAGCGAGCGTGAGCACGAACTGACTCACGACCAAAGTGAGCTGGCCGTTCGTGCCTTGTGGCAGGCTCGCGCTGAAATGATGCAGACGCGAGTCTCTGGCTTGCCCGAGACCTACGAAACAGAACAACAAAAACTTCGCCTTCAATTGTTGCGCGCACGCGCCAATGATGCCCCGATGGGGGAGGTGCGTAACCTTGAGCGTGAGTTAGCGGCTTATCCTAAATCGGTTGAGGACGCTCGCATGGCTTGGTCTAAAGCGCGCGACGATTATGCTGTGCGCGCGACCGCACCTCAGCCCCATGCTGCCCCCTTTGCGAGTCGAACCTTCGAGTTAACTGACGCTGTGAGAAATAATTTTCTGGCGATCGTGTTGTGTCTGATGATGGGGACAGCGGGCTTGCCCCATATTTTGATGCGTTCGTTTACGACGCCCTCGGTCGATGCCGCGCGTAAGTCGGTTTTTTGGTCTTTGTTTTTTATTCTGCTGCTGTATCTGACAGCGCCGGCATTGGCGATCTTGGTCAAGTTTGAGATTTATACAGATTTAGTTGGGAGTCGGTTTGCGGATTTGCCGGCTTGGGTGCACGCGTGGTCGGCCGTTGACCGCTCGTTACTCAATATCGTAGATTTAAACCGAGATGGCATTGTGCAGTTAGCTGAGATTCACATGGGAGCCGATGTTGTCGTGTTGGCCGGTCCTGAAATTGGTGGCTTACCCTATGTCGTATCGGGCCTTGTGGCCGCTGGAGCGTTGGCCGCAGCCTTGTCAACGGCTGATGGCTTATTGTTGACCCTGTCAAGCGCACTATCGCATGACACGTTGTTTAGAGTGCTGTCACCCAAGATGGGTCCGGGGCGGCGTGTGCTGTTATCCAAAATATTATTGCTGATCGTTGCCTTCGCTGCGGCTTGGGCCGCGACACGAACGCCCGCCGATATTTTATTTTTAGTGGGTGCAGCGTTTTCGTTTGCGGCATCGACCTTTTTTCCGGTACTCGTGCTGGGGATTTTTTGGAAAGGCGCGAATAAGTGGGGTGCCTGCTGTGGGATGCTGACGGGTTTGTCTGTCACTGTGGTCTACATGATCCAAGCCCAGCCATGGTTACGTCATTGGATCTTGGGGATACCAACCAGCGAGCCCGTTACGTTATGGTGGGACATTCAACCGATCGCTGCCGGCGTCTTTGGGGCACCCGCAGCATTTGGGGCGATCATCCTGGTGTCATTGCTGACTCGACGAATCAATCCTGTGACGGACGCGTTGGTTGACGATTTGCGGTTGCCGGATTAGCTCGCAGCACCATTGGTCTCTGAGCCGAGCTGACATCTAAACTGGGCGCTGCGCGCTGCCTTAGGGCTGCCTGAGCAGCGCGAGCAGGGCACCCGCGCCGCCATGGGCTTTAGGAGCCTGCGCGAATGCACTGACTGCAGGAAGTTGCTTGAGCCATTGCCTCACTCGTACAGGCAAAACCGCTTGGCCGTTGGCCGACCCATAGCCGATACCGTGAATAATGCACACGCAACGGGTGGCGTGCCTTTGGCTATTTTCAATAAAGGTGACTAAGGCGGCACGTGCTTGATCGCTGTTCAGGCCGTGTAAGTCAAGGCGCGCACCGATCGGCCAAAAGGCTCGCGTGAGTTGACGCAAGACCGATGGGCCAATGCCTGCCGCTGCCCAGGCGAGTTCGATTTCAGCGTCGTTGGGTAGCCCCGCCCCATCGGATAAGGGCTCAGGCCGGGTACGCAGGTCTCCAACGGCGCGTTGGCGACGTTCAGTAAACTGCTCGGTCTCGGCTCGGTTAGCGTTAGATTTGAGCAAGAGTCGTGTCTGCCTCTTGTTTAGCGGTTGAACCGCGCGAACCGCTTGCGCGAAGAGCTTGTCACGAGCGATCGGAGGTGCTGGTTGCTCTGGTTCTGACGAGCCCTTGCCTACCCGAGCGTGAGGCGATTTTTGTTGCAGGTGGGCACTCGCCTGCGGTTGAAGCGGCTTTATTTGCAGGTTGGCAGTCGCTTCAGCTTGGCGCGATTCTTTTTTGGGGTTGGCACTAGCCTGAGCTTGTTCACGAGCGCGAGCGGTCTCTTCGCTCAGCCGCTTAAGGTCAGCTAGCCCCGCTTTAGGACTGCGCATTCTCCAGCCAGCGTTGTGCGTCGAGCGCAGCCATGCAACCGGTGCCTGCGCTCGTAATGGCTTGCCGGTAGACATGATCCTGCACGTCGCCGGCTGCAAAGACACCCGGAACAGAGGTCATCGTGGCTAAACCTGATAAGCCGCTTTTGGTCACAATATAACCATTGGCCATGTCAAGCTTGTCTTTGAAAATGCCGGTATTGGGTTCGTGGCCGATCGCGATAAACACTCCGGTCACAGCAAAATCCTCAGTTTTTTTCGTATCTGTGGCTCGCAGACGGACCCCTGTGACGCCGGAGGCATCGCCCAGCACCTCATCGAGCTCGCGAAAGGCTGCGATTTTCATGTTGCCATTGGCGACCTTATCCATCATCTTATCGATCATAATGGGTTCGGCGCGAAACTTGTCGCGACGGTGAACGACCGTCACACTGCGGCAGATATTTGACAGGTATAGAGCTTCTTCGACCGCGGTGTTACCGCCGCCAACTACCACAACATCTTGGTTTTTGTAAAAAAATCCGTCGCAGGTGGCGCAGCCCGAGACACCGCGACCCATAAAGGCCTCTTCTGAGGGCAACCCGAGATATTTTGCCGAGGCGCCGGTTGCGATAATGAGCGCGTCGCAGGTGTATTCGGTGCCACCATCGCCGGTTAAGCGAAACGGACGTGATGAAAAGTCGACGTTTGAGATATGATCAAACACCATTTCGGTGTTAAATCGCTCGGCGTGCTCGGCGAAACGCTGCATCAATTCGGGGCCTTGGACCCCGGCGGCGTCGGCAGGCCAATTATCTACCTCGGTGGTTGTCATAAGCTGGCCGCCTTGTGCGTGACCGGTAATCATGACGGGGTTAAGATTGGCACGTGCTGCATACACGGCTGCTGTATAGCCGGCCGGACCTGATCCTAGAATTAGAACTTTGGCATGTTTTGGCGTTGTCATCAGGATTTCCCTCGAGTTTAAGCAGCAAATTATAATGTTCTCTATGCCTAGACCTTCTGTTGCCACTACCAGCGCCCCGCGCGCCACCCGAAACACCCGAAATGGGCCGTCAGCCTTTCAGACTAAATTGCTCTCGCTGATTCGAGAAGCGCGTTGGATTTTGTTTGCGGTGATGGCTGCTTGGTTAACGCTAGTGCTTTCTACCTGGAGCCTGACCGACCCCGCCTGGTCCCATTCGATGGGGCGCGATACCGAGGTATTGCAGAACCGTGGGGGCTGGGTTGGAGCGTACACCGCTGATATCTTGTTGTATCTGTTTGGCTACTCAGCTTGGTGGTGGGTGGTGTTGTTGTTGCATCGGGTGCATGCGGGGTATTTGCGCTTGGCGACCCAAATCCGAACGCGTGGCGAGCCCGAGGCCCTGGCTCGAGTTCGCTGGGAGCAAGGTATCGGCTTTGTGATGGCCTTGCTCGGTTCGGTGGGGCTCGAGGCCTATCGCTTGAGCTCTTGGGGGATGCAGTTGCCTGGGCGCACAGACGTGACGAGCGGTGCGGGCGGAGTCATTGGCAGTACTTGGTCGGGGTTTTTGTCGCAGGCTGTCGGATTTTCGGGCAGTACGGTGATTTTGATTGCCTTGATTGCTTTAGGCATCAGCTTGTTTTTTGGATTTTCTTGGCTCACTGTGTCCGAAAAAATCGGACAATGTTTTGAGTGGTTTGTGTTCAAGATCAAAAATGTGCGAACCGCAAGGCTAGATCGTCAGGCAGGGCAGGTCGCACAAGCTGTACGCCACGAGCAGGTCGAGGCCAAACAAGAAAAAACTGTTCACGAGCATCCGATTCGCATCGAGCCGGCAATTGTCACAGTTCCTAAATCCGAGCGGGTACAAAAAGAGAAGCAACACTCGTTGTTTGCCGAACCGACAACAGCCGGAAGCTTGCCGGCATTGAGCCTACTCGACCCGGCCCCAGAAGCGTTTGAAACTGTTTCTGACGAAACCATTGAATTCACCTCGCGACTGATCGAAAAGAAACTAGCCGACTTTGGTGTCGAGGTGCACGTGGTTGCCGCTCAGGCTGGCCCAGTGATTACGCGTTATGAAATCGAGCCTGCAACGGGTGTGAAGGGCAGTCAGATCGTCAACCTGGCAAAGGATTTAGCGCGTGCCTTAAGTCTTGTGAGTATCCGCGTCGTCGAAACGATTCCTGGTAAGAACCTGATGGGTTTTGAGTTACCTAACCCGCGTCGGCAGATGGTCAAGCTTTCTGAGATTTTAGGTTCGCAAACGTATCACTCGAGCCATTCTGTGGTCACAATGGCTTTGGGTAAAGATATCGCTGGTAACCCTGTGGTCGCCGATCTGGCCAAAATGCCGCATTTGCTGGTGGCCGGAACAACAGGCTCGGGTAAGTCGGTTGGCATTAATGCCATGATCTTGTCTTTGCTCTACAAGGCAGATGCGTCACAAACGCGGCTGATTTTGATCGATCCAAAAATGCTTGAAATGAGCGTTTATGAGGGTATCCCACATTTGCTGGCGCCTGTGGTGACCGACATGCGTCAGGCGGCTAACGCCTTGAACTGGTGTGTGGGCGAAATGGAGAAGCGTTACCGCTTAATGAGTAAGCTTGGTGTGCGTAATCTCACGGGCTTTAACACCAAAGTGCGTGATGCGATCAAACGTGAAGAGCCAATCCCCAATCCTTTTTCGCTGACCCCCGATGCCCCAGAGCCGCTGAAAGAATTGCCTACGATCGTGGTGGTGATCGATGAACTTGCCGATCTGATGATGGTGGTCGGTAAAAAAATTGAAGAGCTCATTGCTCGCCTGGCACAAAAGGCGAGAGCCGCTGGCATTCATTTAATTCTGGCAACACAGCGACCAAGCGTTGATGTGATCACTGGTCTGATCAAGGCCAATATTCCAACCCGTATTTCCTTCCAGGTGTCTTCAAAAATTGATTCACGCACCATCCTTGATCAAATGGGAGCCGAGGCGCTGCTCGGTCAGGGCGACATGTTGTACATGCCGTCTGGTACTGGTTTGCCGGTGCGGGTGCATGGGGCTTTCGTCTCTGACGAAGAAGTGCATCGCGTGGTTGAATCCTTGAAAGCACAAGGCGAGCCTGACTACGTCGATGGTTTGCTTGAGGGCGGAGTTGACGGCGAGACGGGTGATGGTGTGAGTAGCGTCACGGGCTTTGCCGATGCCGAGACCGATCCGATGTACGATCAAGCCGTAGAAATTGTGCTCAAGCACAAGCGCGCGTCGATCTCTCTGGTGCAGCGTCATTTGCGCATTGGCTATAACCGCGCAGCTCGCTTGCTTGAGCAAATGGAAAACAGCGGCCTCGTATCAACGATGCAGTCCAATGGTAATCGCGAAATTTTAGTGCCCACTACGAACAAAGAGGATTAACAATCATGCTTTTTAGCACTTGGACAAAAAGCTTGTTGAGTTCGGTGCTATGCGCGATGTGCCTGCTAATGAGTGAGGGCAAGGCCGCCTCGGCGCAAGAGCAATTGCAAGGTTTTGTCTCGAAGGTGCAAGCGGCAACGGGTAATTTTTCGCAATACACGGTGGGCACGCAGGGGCAAACCAAACCGGCGCAAAGCGGGCAGTTTGCTTTTCAACGACCCGGTCGGTTTAAGTGGGATGTTGTTAAACCCTATGCGCAACAAATTGTCTCTGACGGACAGCAATTGTTTCAGTTTGACCCTGATCTCAATCAGGTGACGGTACGTAAGGTTGACCAAGCTATTGGCTCTTCGCCAGCGGCAATTTTATTTGGCTCAGGGTCGCTCGAACAATCGTTTACAGTCACTGCATTGCCAGACAAAGAGGGTCTGTCGTGGTTGCGCGCCAAGCCACGCAATGGTGAGGCAGGGTTCGTGCATGTCGATCTCGGATTCTCGGGCGGTTTGCCTGCGCGAATCATCTTGCTAGACGCCTTCGGCCAAAATACCCATATTGAGCTGTCTGGTCTAATGCCGAATCCAAAGGTGGCCGCCGAGGCCTTTCGCTTTGTGCCCCCCCCTGGCGCTGATGTTGTGCGCATGCAGTGAGCATGCGGGATGACTGATCTTTTCAAAACGTCTCCTCTGCCACCACTCGCCGAGGCCTTACGCCCAAGTACGCTTGACGAGGTGATCGGTCAGCGCCACCTGCTCGGGCCCGGTAAACCGCTACGCGTTGCCTTCGAATCTGGGCGGCCGCACTCGATGATCTTATGGGGTCCACCGGGTGTGGGTAAAACAACTCTGGCTCGGCTGACCGCCAATGCGTTTGATTGTGCGTTTATCGCGCTGTCAGCCGTATTTGCTGGGGTTAAAGAGATTCGTGCAGCGATGGAGTCTGCGCAACTGACCCTTGATCAACATCAGCAGCGCACGCTCTTGTTTGTTGACGAGATTCATCGGTTTAACAAGTCGCAGCAAGACGCCTTGTTGCCGTTTGTTGAGTCGGGCTTGGTGACTTTCATTGGCGCGACCACTGAAAATCCGTCTTTCGAAGTGAATTCTGCGTTGTTGTCGCGCGCGCAAGTCTATGTGCTTGAATCGCTCAACGATGCTGAATTGCACGAGTTACTGCAGCGTGCGCAACAAACGGTCTTGAGTGAACTGAGCTTTGAAGAAGCGGCAATCAACACTCTGATTGGTTACGCCGACGGTGATGCGCGTCGTTTTTTGAATCTGCTTGAGCAGGCCGCAACTGCGGCACACAACGCTCATGTCACTTGCGTCGATTCGTCGCTGGTGCAAAACGCTTTGAGTATGAACGCGCGTCGGTTCGATAAAGGCGGTGATAATTTTTACGATCAGATTTCAGCTCTGCATAAGTCGGTGCGTGGTTCGAATCCCGATGCGGCGCTTTACTGGTTGACACGCATGTTAGACGGCGGTGCTGATCCTAAGTATTTGGCGAGACGCATTGTCAGGATGGCTTGGGAAGACATCGGTTTGGCCGATCCGCGCGCGATGCAAATTGCCAACGATGCCGCTCAAACCTTCGAGCGCCTGGGTTCGCCTGAAGGCGAACTGGCGCTTGCGCAAGCTACTATTTACTTAGCCGTAGCGGCAAAAAGTAATGCGGGTTATAACGCCTACAATCAAGCGATGGCGTTCGTGAAACGCGATCAATCCCGCCCGGTGCCCGTGCACCTGCGTAATGCGCCCACCAAGCTGATGAAAGAGCTTGGATATGGACACGCCTATCGCTACGCTCACGACGAGCCTGAGGCCTATGCTGCCGGAGAAACGTATCTGCCCGACGGAATGCCTGACCCCTCTTGGTACCAACCTGTCGCCCGCGGTCTTGAAACGAAGATCGCTGAAAAAATGGCGCACCTGCGAGAGCTAGACCGGCAAGCAAAAAAAAGTAAAGGATGAATGTGATGGAATGGCTCGATGCACTGACGCTGGCGCGAATCCAATTCGCGTTTACCGTCAGTTTTCATATTATTTTTCCGGCCTTCTCGATTGGCTTGGCCAGTTACCTCGCGGTGCTCAACGGCTTGCACTTGGCAACGGGGCGCGCGGTTTATTTAGATCTGTTTAATTACTGGAAAAAAATCTTTGCCTTGGCCTTCGGCATGGGTGTGGTGTCGGGTTTGGTGATGAGTTACGAGTTTGGCACCAACTGGAGTGTCTTTGCTGACAAAACGGGCCCGGTGCTTGGGCCCCTAATGGGTTACGAGGTGATGTCTGCGTTTTTTCTTGAAGCAGGCTTTTTAGGTGTCATGTTGTTTGGGCGGGCGCGCGTTGGCCCACGCCTGCATTTTTTTGCCACGGCGATGGTGGCGCTCGGTACCTTCATGTCTGCATTTTGGATATTGTCGGTCAATAGTTGGATGCAAACCCCTGCGGGCTTTAGTCAAAATGCAGAAGGGCAGTTTGTGGTTGAGAGCTGGTTAGAGGTGATTTTTAATCCCTCGTTCCCTTATCGCCTAGTGCACATGCTCTTGGCGGCGTACCTGACAACGGCCTTTGTTGTCGGCGGGGTTGCCGCGTTTCACTTGTTAAAAATGCGTTTGCAAACAGTCGCGCTTGCCACGCCCGAGCGCTTAGCTTCGCAGTTGGCTGTGCGTACGATGTTTTCGATGGCGATGTGGATGGCCGCCTGCGTGGCGCCGTTACAAATTTTGGCCGGTGATCAGCATGGGTTGAATACCGTTGAGCATCAGCCACGCAAAATTGCTGCCATCGAAGGGCACTACGAAACACAGGCGCGTGCGCCGCTTATTTTGTTTGGTATCCCCAACAGCAAAGAAGAGCGGATGGATTATGTCATTGAAATCCCCTATTTGGGTAGTTTGATTTTGACGCACACCTTAGACGGTGTCATTCAAGGCATGAAAGAATGGCCGCCCTCAGAGCGCCCTCCAATGGGCATCGTGTTTTACGCGTTTCGAATCATGGTGGGTATCGGTATGCTGATGCTCGGTCTGGGGGTCTGGAGCCTGTGGCTGCGGCATCGAGGCAAGCTGTATGACAATGTGTGGATGTTGCGCGCAGCGCTGTGGATGGGACCCTCGGGTTTTGTGGCTGTCCTGGCTGGTTGGGTGGTGACTGAGGTCGGACGCCAGCCTTATACGGTCTACAACCTTTTACGCACGGCTGATTCGGCCTCGCCCATCGATGCGGCGGCTGTGGCAGGTTCGCTGATCGCGTTTGTCGTGGTGTATTTTGCACTTTTCGGGGCGGGTACGGTGTACATCTTGCGGCTCATGCGCCAGGCACCTGATGCCGGGCACGCTGAGTTGTCTGTCAACGAACCTGTTCGCGCAGGCGGCATTGTGTCGCCTTCTGCCCTGACAGGTGCTTCAGGTGCGGATACGTTAAAGGATCAGCCATGACAATCGACTACGCCTTGATTTGGGCCGGCCTGATTGCGTTTGCAGTCTTGGCCTATATCGTGCTCGATGGCTTTGACCTCGGCGTCGGAATCTTGTTTCCGTGGGTCAAGGGCCAAGCGCATCGCGATCAGATGATGAACTCGGTTGTACCGGTGTGGGATGGCAATGAGACTTGGCTGGTGCTAGGAGGGGGCGGCTTATTCGCAGTGTTTCCACTCGCTTACGCGATCATCATGCCGGCCTTATATGCCCCGTTTATTGTGATGCTACTGGCCTTGGTGTTCAGAGGTGTGGCGTTTGAGTTTCGCTTCAAAAGTCGCAATAACCAGTGGTTTTGGGATCTTGCTTTCGCGGGTGGGTCAATTGTCGCAGCGTTTGCGCAGGGTGTTGCGATGGGCGCGCTCGTGCAGGGCATACCGGTCGTGGGCCGCGCCTACTCTGGGGGCTGGTGGGATTGGTTGTCACCCTTTAGTTTGCTGACGGGCTTGGCCTTGGTGGTGGGCTACGCCCTGCTCGGGGCCACCTGGCTGATGCTCAAAACTGAAGGTCACGTGGCACAGCAGGCCTCGCGCGCCGCGCGCGTCTTAGGGCTTGCGCTCTTGGGCTTGATCGTGGTGGTGAGTCTTTGGACGCCTTTTTTGCATGAGCACTTTATGCGCAAGTGGTTTGCCTGGCCTGCGATGGTGTTTGTGGCGCCCGTACCGATCTTAGTATTGGTGTGCGCGGTCCTATTTTTTAAAGGCATCTCACAAGACAAACCGTTAACGGCATTTTTGTCTGTACAAGGCTTGTTTGTCTTGTCGTATATGGGGTTGTTGATCAGCTTTTTTCCGTACATTGTGCCGTCAGCGGTCACGCTATGGCAGGCGGCAGCGCCCGACAAGAGTTTGAAGTTTTTACTAGTGGGCGCAGTCGTGTTGTTACCGATGATTCTGGCCTATACCGTCTACGCCTACTGGGTGTTTCGAGGCAAAGTGCGCCCCACCCATCACTATCACGCCTAAAGCGGGTCATAGAGGCTTAGGTTTTTTGCCCCTTTGTCCCCAGTAAGCGGCTAGGTTTTTTTGAGAAAGCGATGAAACGTTGGCTGTGGTTGCTACTGATCTGGCTGTTAAGTGTGGGGGCGCTTGGAATCGTGGCGTGGTTGTTGCGGCGTTTACAATACTGGCTCCGTTAGCTTTTTGAAGCGCCAAGACCATGCTTGACACTGCTTTATTGCGTAAAGATCTCGATGCTGTTGTGCGTCGCCTGGCGAGCCGCGGCTTTGCCTTTTCACTTGAGTCGTTTAATGCGCTCGAGGCGCGCCGCAAAGCGGTGCAAACTGAAACTGAAAATTTGCAGGCTCAACGCAATGCGCTGGCTAAGCAGATTGGTGGTTTAAAGTCGCGCGGCGAAGATGCGTCTGCTGTCATGGCGCAGTCGCAGGCGATTCCAGTACGGCTGAAAGCACTCGAGCAAGAGCTTGCCGAGATTCAGCAGCAGCTCAATGATTTGTTGTTGGCGGTACCAAACTTGCCGCACGAATCGGTGCCAGTGGGTGCAGATAGCGAAGGCAATATTGAAGTGCGTCGCTGGGTGCCCGTGCCTGATGCGGTGTCTGGTGATCCTAAGCATTTGGGCTTTACGCCGCGTGATCACGTCACCCTTGGCGAAACCCTTGGTCTGGATTTTGATGTGGCAGGCAAGCTCTCAGGTGCGCGCTTCAGTTTTATGAAAGGCCCAGTCGCGAGATTGCATCGCGCGTTGGCACAGTTCATGCTCGACTTGCAAACCGAGCAGCATGGCTACGCTGAGTGCTACACGCCTTATATCGTGAACGCCTCGACCTTGCTTGGTACGGGGCAATTACCCAAATTCAAAAATGACATGTTTTGGGTCACACGCGGCGGTGACGAGCCCACACTCGATGAGCAAGGCAATGCCGTCGCGCGCGAAGAGCAATACTTAATTTCAACTTCAGAAATCACCTTAACCAGCAGCGTGCGCGATAGCATCGTGCCCGCTGCCGACTTGCCGATTCGCCTAACCGCGCATACCCCGTGCTTTCGTTCTGAAGCCGGTAGTGGCGGGCGCGATACGCGTGGTTTGATTCGCCAACACCAGTTCGATAAAGTCGAAATGGTGCAGATTGTTTCAGCAGATACCTCATACCAGGCGCTTGAAGACATGGCCGGCCACGCTGAAAAAGTGTTGCAGTTGCTAGGCCTGCCTTACCGCGTCCTGTTGCTGTGTACAGGGGATATGGGCTTTGGCGCCACCAAAACCTATGACCTCGAAGTATGGCTACCCGCTCAAAATACTTGGCGTGAAATCTCTTCAGTTTCAAACTGCGAGGCTTTTCAGGCACGTCGCATGCAAGCGCGTACCCGCAATGAGGCGGGCAAAACAGAGTTCGTGCACACCCTCAATGGCTCGGGGTTAGCTGTAGGGCGCGCACTGGTCGCTGTCTTAGAAAATTATCAACAAGAAGACGGCAGCGTCGTGGTGCCAGAGGTGTTGCGTCCCTACATGGGTGGTGTGGCAAGACTGAACGCCGCTTAAGACGCGAGCGTTTGCTAGCCAGTCTACCTCGGCTTGGTTTAAGCGTTGTTGTCGCGTCTGGGTGATGTCGCCCTGTTCGAAAGCGTGCGGCACTTAGTGGCTGAGTACGTTAGGTCAGCGAAGTTGTCACCGCCCGTAATAGCCCCGCTTGTAATAGCCGTGCCCGTGCCCGCGATGGCCGCCGTAATAGCCAGGCGCTACAACAACTGGCGCGTAATAGACTGGCGGGGGCCTGATCACCACTGGTGGGGCGACGTACACCGGTGCATAAACAGGTGCCGGTGCGTAGTAGGGCCGTGGTGCTCGATAAGCCATTTGGGCTGGGGGGTAATAAACAGGCGCTGGGCGATAAACCGGGCCCCCAATGACAATTGGAGGCACACCAATGGCAATGCTCACGCTTGGCCCTGCCAAAACGGCGTTTGCGCTGCAAAGCCCAACCAAAGTCGCCGCTAGCGTAAACAGAATTTGTTTCATTTTCATCGCTCCATTAAGTTGGGATACCACTGTTAGCACCCCCATCGCTCACAATTCATATTCTAGGTGGGCTGTTGTCAAAGTCTAGGGCTCTGTCACCGACACGTGTTTCAAGTGATTTCAGTTGATGTCTTGGTTTTTCTGGCTGGGTGCCAAGCCTCTCTGCGGTTGGCGGTGGTCATAGGCCACTATTTGGTTTTTTGCTGACTGCCCGGGCAGGTGCGAGAGTTTTGAGAGGGGCTTTGGGCCTCAACCGATGGTCTCTTGCCAGGCCGCGAGTGCGAGTCTGCGCCTAACAGACAATGGGATGAACGTGTCTTGTTAAACTAGTGCCTGCTTAAGTTTCCGATCCTTTTCGTGCCGCACCCAGTCTGGCGGCGTGACTCACCCGATTCCTCTGCCTAGATGCGACCCTCTACATTGCTGTTCTTGGTTGTGCCACCGCTCATGTGGGCGAGTAACGCCATCGTCGGCCGGATGGCTGCAGGGGCAATCCCCCCGATTACTCTAAACTTCTTACGCTGGGTTGTTGCAATAATGGTGTTGCTGCCGTTCGTATGGCAACGCTTGAAGCAAGATTGGCCTCTTGCGCGAAAATCTTGGGTGGTCCTGGCGGCTACCGGGTTTTTAAGCACCACCATGTACAACGCGTTGCAGTATTTAGCGCTGACGACGTCAAGTCCGATCAACATTGCGCTAATCACCGCCGCCGGCCCGATCTTTACGCTGCTGATGGGCTATTCCTTGTTTCAGGCGCCGATTAGTCGTGCTGCCACCCTCGGGGCGGTGGTGTCGATGCTTGGTGTGGCCTGGGTGTTGATCCGCGGTGATGTGCTGAACGCGACACGTATTTCTTTTGTGCCCGGTGATTTGTTTATGCTGCTTGCCATCGCGCTGTGGGCACTTTATACGTGGCTGTTGCGTAGTCGACCTGCCGAAATGTCTGGGTATAGCGTTTTAGTGATGCAGATGGCCTGGGGCTTACTATTTGCCTTGCCGATGGTGTTGGCAGAGTTGCTGTGGGGCAATTACGCTGCGATCGAATGGTCGCCCAAGATTTACGGCATGGTGGTGTATGTCGCCTTGGGGCCCGCGCTACTGGCTTACCTGTGCTATCAGCAAGCAGTGTTACGAACAGGCTCGCAATTGCCAATGTTTTTCTTGAATCTCACCCCGGTTTTTGCGGCGTTGATGTCCGTCATGTTGCTAGGCGAGTTTCCTGAGCTTTATCATGTGGTGGGATTGGTGTTGATTGTGTTGGGAATCGTCCTGGCGAATCCTCCTAAAAAATCTGTTTGATTCGTACGATATTTTTGACTTTGAGGTGTTCGATGATGTCTTTGTTTCTTATGTCGCTTAAACGCGCTGCGACTGGCGTGCTGTTTGGTTGCGTGTGCTTAACCGCCGCGATGCCTGCACTTGCAAGCGAACAACAAGGCAAATACTTGCCCGCGGGCGCGCAAGGCAATCCCCCTTTCCCTTTTTTGCAAGGGGCGAATCTAGTGCAAGCCGATGGGGCGTGGCAGTTCTATCAGCAGAATATGGGCCGGGCCATGTCAGAGTGGGCGCATACTGAGATTAACCAACCCGCAGGCACAACCCTGTTTTATCCCTTTTCTGGCCCAGACTTTGTCACCGCCGCGCATTTGTTTCCACAGGCGAATCGTTTTGTGATGGTGGCGATGCAGGCTGCAGGTGAACCAGCGGTGTTAAGCAACATGTCGAGTACTCGGGCACAAAATTTTCAGGCAAAATTTTTGCGCGAATGGATGAAATTTAGTCGTCTGGCATTTTTTCGTACTGATGATTTAAACGAAGATTTACGCGACAAACACGCTCAAATTGGTGTGACAACGATTTTGATTACGTTTGCGTTATACATGGGCTATGACGTGACTGACGTTTACCCCATCGCGCTTGACGCTAAAAGCGGCCAGTTCATTCAAACAACGGGTGACTGGAAATCTGTGCGGCTAGTGATGAGCAAGGGTGGTAAGCCTGTGATGCTTGATTATGTCAGTCTTGATTTATCTGATTCACATCTGAGCCAAACTGAACCCATGCGTGCATGGCTTGAGCGAGAGTCGCGCAACCCAGTGTTGCTCAAAGCCGCTTCGCATCTGCTGCAAGAAACCTATTTCTCAGTGTTTCGCGACATTTTGGTGGCAAATGCAAAAATGGTTGTTCAAGACGAAACTGGTTTGAACTACACGCACTTGTCGCAGATTGGTCCGGTTGCTTTATATGGTGGTTTTTTGTATCCCCACGAATTGTTCAATCGTAAAAAGCAAGAGTCCCTAGCGCAAGCCTATAAAGACTCTAAAAATGTAAAGCCCTTACCGTTTGCGTTTAGTTACAACAAAACGACTGAGCGTCGTAGTGTGCAAATTGTGCGGCGTGCAGATTGAGCACAACGTCTAGTGCTTTGGCACAGCTTGAGTATTTAGGCAACAAGTGGGCGCTCGTCGTACAAGTTTTGCGGGTGGCTAGCGTTGCGGATCAGGGCTGAACTTTGCGTGCAAAGGCTGCCAAGCTAAAACTGCGGGCGGCGTCATTAAACCCTCTGGGATCATCTACAAATAAAGCATGCCCGGGTTTTTCCATGATGTTGACAGTGATCAGGTCAGTTGGGCGCTTGGCGAGCAAGGCCGCGCCTTGCTCTTTCAGCCACGGTCGTGCAATGTAAAGCACAGGTACGTTTTGTTTTTCAAGCGTTTCGCGCCAATAGTCACGCGGGTAAGGTTGTTGCATAAGTTGGATCGCAATCTTGGGTGGTACGCGCATGGCCGAATCAAGTACCGCTTGCGCGACTAAGGGTGGTGGGGGTTCGCGATAGATATCTTTGCAAAAAGCACGCAGGTAAGCCTCGCGCTTTTTTGGATCATTCATGGTTTGCTGAAAATTTGACGAGCGTGCTCCAGGCGGTCGACCTTCGCCCACAGAGTTATCGATCAGGATCAGGCCGCGTAAACCTTTCGGGTTGTAGTTGGCAAGGTAGTCGAGCGACTCAAGCACGCCAAGCGACCAACCAGCAAGAATAAAGTTTTTGACTTGAGCGGCTTTCAAAAATTCGTCCATATCCCGCATGCGTCTCTGTGGAGCGTGAGATTGGGTCGTGAGTGCAGAGAGTCCCTGCGAGCGAGGATCAAAAGCCAAGACTCTGAACTGATTTGAAAGCGCAAGTAGTTGTTGTTCGAACACCGCAGCGGGCATGACCCAGCCTGGAATAAAGACAAGCGTTCGTTCACCTTTACCTGCCTCAAGATAGTGCAGACGTACTCCGTCTGAGGACGTGAAGTACCGGTGATGAATAGGGTTTGCTTGCGCCAAACAGGTGGTGAGTAGGGCGAGCAGCAAGTAAAGTTTGCTAGATAGCGCGGCAAGACGGCTCATCTCTTTATCCCTCGGTAAACTGTATGATAGTGCAGGACTAGATCGACGAGGATGCCTTTGAAGGCGCTCAAACAATAAAAGAGAAGCAAATGATAGACGTCAGTGGCAAGACCAAACTTTACGGCATTGTGGCCGATCCGATCGGGCAGGTAAAAGCCCCCGAAATGATGCGCAAGGTGTTTGAGCAGCGTGGCATTGATGGCGTGCTGATGCCTATACATGTCGCGCCCAAAGATTTACCTGTCTTTACGCAAGCCTTGCGAGGCATTCAGAACTTTGGTGGCATGGTGGTGACGGTGCCCCATAAAACGACGATTGGTGCACTGCTTGATGAGATCACTGCTGCCGCGCGCACGGTGGGTGCAGTCAATATTGTGAGGCGTGACCCCGATGGGCGCTTGTTTGGCGACATTCTGGATGGCCGTGGTTTTGTGGCGGGCTTAAGGTTGCATGGCATTGAACCCAAGGGTAAAAAAATCTTGTTAGCGGGGGCCGGTGGGGCCGCGAACGCCATCGCCTTCGCCTTGGCTGAGGCGGGTGCCACGCAATTGGCGGTCTATAACCGCTCAGCCGATAAAGTGCGCGCCATGTTTGCGCGGTTGGCTCCTGTCTATCCGCAAACTGAGCTGTTGCTTGGTACCCGCGATCCACAAGGGTATGACTTAATCGTTAACGCAACCTCTTTGGGGATGGCGAGCACAGATCCTTTGCCGCTTGATGCCAATTTATTACAAGCAGAGCAAACAGTGGCTGAGATCATCATGGCCCCTGCGTTGACGCCGCTGCTTGCCGCGGCACAGGCGAAAGGCTGTCGTATCCAGTATGGCGCGCCCATGCTGGCCTCTCAGATCGAATTGATGGCCGATTTTATGGGGGCAAAATAATGCAAACCTACGATTATGTCATCGTTGGCGGTGGCACCGCTGCCTGTATTTTGGCTAACCGTTTGACTGCTGATGGGCGTCATACCGTATTGATGCTCGAAGCCGGTGGCGAACCTAAAAGTATGTGGATCAATATCCCGGCTGGGTTTACTAAGTTGCTCAATGATCCCGCCTATAACTGGCGCTTTGAAACTCAACCTGAAAAAAATACCTATGATCGTACGATTGCGATCCCTCGCGGCAAGGGCTTGGGTGGCTCGAGCTTGATCAATGGCATGATCTACGTGCACGGCCAGCGCGAAGATTACGATCACTGGGCAGACTTGGGGGCGACCGGTTGGTCGTCTAAAGAGTTGATGCCTTACTTTGCGAAGCTTGAAACCTATTTAAAGGGTGATGCGCAACGAGGCAAAAGCGGCCCCATGCATATTCATCAAGTGACCGAGCGCTATCCGTTGGTGGATGCGTTATTGAAAGCTGCGGTGCAAGATGGACAGCCTTTGAATGAAGACTACAACGGTAAAGGGCAAGAGGGCTTTGGTTATTATCAGGTCGAACAAAAAGACGGTAGACGCTGGAGTGCGTATGACGGCTATTTGAAACCTGTTCGACACAGAAAAAATCTCACGGTTCATACGCGTGCCCACGTGACGAAAGTTAACGTTGGCGCTGGGGTGTGCACCGGCGTCACCTATCAACAGAAAGGTGAAGTCTTCACTGTGCGCGCCGCGCGCGAGGTCATTATGTCGGCCGGCGCGGTCCAAACCCCTCAGATTTTAGAGTTGTCAGGGATTGGTGATCCAGCTGTTTTGCAGCGCTTTGATATCCCTGTCGTGCATGCGGCCAAGCGAGTAGGTGAAAACTATATCGATCACTACGCAACGCGTATGAACTGGCGTGTCAAGAACACGCAGACGCTTAACGAGTTGGCGCAAGGCTGGCGTGTTGGCCTCGCGGCGTTGCAATATTTTGCGACACGCAAGGGGATTTTATCGTTGGGTACGGGCTTAGCCCACGGCTTTGTGAAAACGCGTGCTGCGTTGCCAACACCTGATGTGCAATATTTTTTCATGCATGCGACCTATGCCAATGCTGCCATTCGTAAATTGGATAATTTTCCAGGGATGACCATGGCGGTGTCGGGATTACGCCCAACCTCGCAGGGCAGTATTCATATCCAGTCTAAGGATCCGCTCGTTGGGCCCGCGATTAAGCCAAACTTTTTAGCTAATACTGAAGATCAGCAGGCGCTGATTGACGGTATGAAAATCGCCCGCCGGATTGTCGAACGCCCGGCGCTGGCAGACTACATTGAGTCAGAAATGAGCCCAGGCGCTAGTGTGCTCACCGACGAGCATTGGCTGCATTTCGCGCGCGAGAATGGTCAGACGACCTATCACCCGATTGCCACCTGTCGCATGGGTTCTGATGATCAGGCGGTGGTCGACACTCGCTTGCGCTTTAAGGGTTTGCGCGGCTTGCGTGTGGTCGATGCCTCGGTGTTTAGAGCCATGGTGTCGGGTAATACCCAGGCGGCCGTGATGATGGTGGCCGAGCGCGGTGCAGATTTAATACTTGAAGATGCCGCGAAGAATTAGGGCAGTACAACAAGAGCGTACGCGATTGTTTCAAAACGCATCGAAAAACTAAGACCAAAGACCAAAGATCTTTGGTCAGCGCTAGGCAGGTAAAGTGAGATAGTGCAGAGCTAAGTTTTTAAAGGCTTCGACGCCAGGATCTTTGTTTGGCAATTCTTGCACAATGATCTCACCCACACTGTCGGCGAGTGCGTGGGCAAGCTTTGCATCTAAAAACAATAAACGCGAGCGCCGTGCAAGTACGTCTTCGACTGTGCGTGCGTATTCGTGGCGCACGGCAAAGCGCACCATGGCCTCGGTGAGGCCGCCACCTAGGTGACGTTCGGCTCCAGGTAACTGAGTGACCTCCTCTGCCTCGTCGCCATAAGCTTTTAAACCGGGCGCTTCGTACATGGGGTGATCGACCTTGCTGCCCGTTTGAGCACCGACTAAGGCTAGGTTGGCTGTCACGCAGGCTTGGCGCTCGGGTAAAAGTTTGGCGTCCACACAGTGCTTTAACACGTCTTGTGCCATGGCACGATAGGTGGTCCATTTGCCGCCGGTCACGGTCACCATCTTGCTTTTGCTAATGAGTACAGTGTGCTCGCGGCTGATGGCTTTTGTGTTGCCCTGTTCATCTTTTGGTGGTTTGACCAGGGGCCGCAGGCCAACCCAGATGCTTTTTATATCTGCACGTGTGGGCGCGCGCGTGAGGTAGCGGGCCGACTCGCGCAAAATAAATGCAAGTTCTTCTGCATAAGGATCAGGCTCTCGGCTTAAATCGTGGCGCGGCGTATCGGTGGTGCCGATAATGACTTTGCCCAGCCACGGCACGGCAAACAGCACGCGTCCATCTTCAGTGTGCGGCACAATGATGGCGTGCTCGCCTGCTAAAAATTCGCGATCGACCACCACGTGTACGCCTTGGCTTGGCGCGACCATCGCCACGCTTTGAAGACTCGCCGCGGCGTCATCTTTTTGTCGTAGCGCGTCGACCCAGACTCCGGCGGCATTGACAACGCAGTTGGCTATAATTGGGTAGATTTGTTGAGTTTCGTGGTCTTGTGCAAGTAAGCCCGTGATTTGACCCTGGTGATTTGGTGCAGATGAGCTGGTGTCTAGACCATCGCTGTGTGTCAGTTCTAGTGCGCTGCAATAGTTAATCAGTAAGGCACCGCGCTGTGCGGCGGTGCGTGCCAGTGCTAAGGCCAGGCGCGCATCGTCAAATTGGCCATCCCAGTATTTGACTGAACCTTTTAAGCCCTTAGTATGAAGATTAGGAACGTGTTTGAGCGTCTCGTGTGCACCCCAAAAACGCGTGCGGCCTAAACTGCGTTTGCCTGAGAGCGCGTCATACAACAGCAAACCCGCACCATAAAACGGGATCTCCCAAAACTTGTAGCAAGGCAAAATAAAGGCAAGCGGTTGCGCTAGGTGCGCCGCGTTATGTAACAAGGTTGTACGTTCGTGTAATGCTTCGTACACCAAGGACACGTTGCCTTGTGCAAGATAACGCACGCCGCCATGTACGAGCTTGGTTGAGCGTGACGAGGTGCCTTTTGCAAAATCGGTCGCGTCAATCAGAATGACCGAATAGCCACGCGAGGCCGCATCCAGTGCCAAGCCTAAGCCCGTGGCGCCACCTCCAATGATGGCAAGATCGTAGGTTTTGTTTTCAGCCAGACGTGCTAGCAGTTGTGCGCGATCAGTCCGAAGTGGTGCGCGTGATGCTTGGTCGGTATGCATCAAGAGGCCCAGCCTTTTGCGCGTTCGAGTGCTTGATGCCATCTTGCCAGTTTTGCATCGCGGTCGGCAGACGCCATGCTAGGTTCGAATCTACGATCAACCGACCACTGCGTGGCAATGTCTTTGGTGCTTGACCACAGGCCAACGGCAAGGCCAGCCAGATAGGCGGCACCGAGTGCTGTGGTTTCGGTGACGTTGGGGCGCACCACCGGGACCCCTAGAAAATCTGCCTGCATTTGCATCAGCAGATCATTTTTTGAGGCCCCGCCGTCGACACGTAATTCGGCCAGGGCGATGCCAGAGTCTTTTGCCATTGCATCAAACACATCCGCCACCTGTAGTGCAATCGCTTCAAGCGCTGCACGCGCGATATGCGCTTTGGTCGTGCCTCGTGTCATACCGATTAATGTGCCACGGGCATTGCCGTCCCAGATCGGTGCGCCTAAGCCGGTAAAGGCGGGCACCAAGTAGGTGTCGCCAACGTCAGGTACGCTTGCCGCCAAGGCCTCGACTTCAGCGGCTGACGCAATCATGTTTAAACCGTCGCGCAGCCACTGAATGGTGGCACCACCCATAAATACCGAAGCCTCAAGGCAGTACGTGGTGGCCAGCGCTTGACCGAGGCGCTTCGAGCTTTCGTGTTGAATCGTACCGGCAGGCTCAGTTGGGGCGATCGAAGACTCTGCAGCTTCAAGGCGCTGCCAGCCGACCGTTGTGAGTAATTTGTTTTGGCTGACTACCGGTTGATGTCCAGTATTGAGCAGCATGAAGCAGCCGGTGCCATAGGTGTTCTTGGCCATACCAGGTTCAAAACAGGCTTGGCCGAAGGTTGCCGCCTGTTGATCCCCAATCATCGAGGCGATCGGGATGGCACGCCCAAAGAGGCTTGGATCGGTGTGCGCCAGAATGCCTGAACTTGGCACCACTGTCGGTAAGACCGAGCGCGGAATCCTGAGTAAGGCAAGCAGCTCGTCATCCCAGGCGAGGGTGTGTAAATTGAACAGGAGTGTGCGCGAGGCATTGCTGGGGTCTGTGACGTGCGTCTGGCCCTTGGTCAAGTTCCAGACAAGCCAGCTATCGACTGTGCCAAAGGCGAGTTCACCACGCTCAGCGCGGGTACGTGCGCCTGGGATGTTATCCAGTAGCCAAGCTAGTTTGGTGCCTGAAAAATAAGCGTCTAACACTAAACCGGTTTTTTCTTGGATGAAGGTCTGATGGCCTTGTTGCCTCAACGCGTTGCAGTGTTCAACCGTACGACGGTCTTGCCAAACAATCGCGTTGGTCAAGGGTAGACCGGTTTGACGATCCCACAGCACAGTAGTTTCGCGTTGATTGGTGATGGCGATTGCCGCGACGCTGTCAGTCGTTGCGGCAGGAGTCAGTACGTCTTTGAGGACCCGCAACTGGGTTTGCCAGATTTCAAGCGCGTCATGTTCAACCCAGCCCGGCTGTGGAAAAATTTGTTTGAATTCGCTTTGAGCGGTGCGCACGCTTTGGCCTTGCGCATTAAACAAAATCGCGCGAGAGCTTGTGGTGCCTTGATCGAGTGCGAGGATATGGGTCATAGATCGTATTTGTTGTCACTAAACATTACCCGCCACCCGGAAGCCGCAATTGCTAGACGTGGTTGAGGGTGTGTTCGCACCTCGTGCTGCAAGTCGGTAGCGATTGCAATAAGAGTCGTGGCATAAAAAAGACCCACCTCGCATTGAACG
>Ga0304730_1000203_pt1 | contig 53262 bp, 65 predicted proteins | sample M_130628_MF_Meta_FD_190474 | JGI IMG/M metagenome (GOLD analysis project Ga0304730, IMG submission 190474) | Freshwater microbial communities from Lake Montjoie, Canada to study carbon cycling - M_130628_MF_MetaG (v2) (version 2) | ecosystem: Environmental > Aquatic > Freshwater > Lake | place... | reverse complement strand
CTTCGCGCGCACCCCAGAAAACTTCCTAAATAATTACGTTCAAAACACTCCTGTAATCTAACGTATTGCTCTAACCACCTTGTTTTCATTCATTTATTACGCCATTACGTCTATTACGTCTAATTTCAAAAAAAAAAAATAAAAAACACATCAAGGGGGTCAAAATCCCTATACAAACCCCCCGCAAGTGTAATTGTGTCGAAATCTCGACACCTTGGCCCGTGAGCCGTGATCTGTGACAAGGGGTCCTGTAATCCTTGTTAGTGGGTCCTGTAATCCCTGTTAGCGGTCCCATGGTCCGTGAATTGCGTGAAAAGGCTTGTGTCAGACTTCCCTTTCCTCCGGGTTTCTGAAGTAAAGCCACTTCTTTGACACCTTTGTCCTACTCACAAGACCTTCTCTTGCCATTTTGGACAGGGCGTTTAACCCTTGTTCAAGCGTAACGAAGGCTTCTTTTGACACGACTAACGCGGGTTGTGGTTTGTCTGTAAGTGCTGCTGCCAGTCTTGTGCAGATGTCGACCATATTCCCGATTGCGGCGTTGGGTTTGGGTTTTTCCTTGATGAATCTGACATGAATCCACGGTTCGTGGAGGGTTGGGACGTAGACAGGGTATTGCTTTTGGGGTTGTTTGAGTGTCCGGTCGGGGTTGATGGCTTGTGCGAGGTTCACAATGACCTCCTTGGCTGGATGAAGGGGCGGGTAATGTAGACCCCGAACATATCCCGCATTTTCTTCTCAAGGGTGTACAGGCCCACAATGTCACCTTCTGGGGCTTCGCCGTTCCATCTGCCGCAAGCCTTCAGTTGTTTTTGGAACTTTTCTGGCAGGGGGTATGGCAGGGCTTTGTAGGTGATCATTTGTGCGTAGACGGGACCGCTGATTGCTTCATGCTCTGATATGTCGACGAGCTTACGCATTTCTTCGGGGGTGAGTTTAATCATTGCTGTCATTTTGATTCCATATATAAAGGCCATACCTGACCAAGAGGTGTAAACAACGGATCGTCTTTGTTGGTGCTGACATGCTGATTGGTGGGGTCATACCACGCCACAACCTTTCTTTCCTCCTTGACCTTAAAACTGTGGGCATCAATGACCGCCGCCGCTATCAGCTCCCACTCACGCCTCTGCATTTCGCTCATTGTTGCCCAACGCCTTGCCCAGCCTCCCACCTCGACGCCCTTGTCGTGAGCGATCTGCCCGAATGATTTCATCGGCTCACCGACACTTCCGCGTCTGGATTGGCTTGACACGCCTCCAGATATTTCTCGATGAACGGGATGAAGTGTTCATACATGCCCCAGCCATTCGGTGCATTGAACTTCTCAAACCTTGCTGGATCAGACTTCAGCAAAGAAAGCCCCGCTCGTAGCGGCTCGATCAGTTGGGCTGCATGGGTTATTCCAATCTCATCCGGCCTCCACAGAGCCTTGTAAATCCCAGCTTCCTCTGCCATTTGCCCAAGGTTGTGGGTGATGTTTGCCCAATAAACCTCAGTCGGCATGACCTTTGTAAGATGCACGTCAAGACTCATTTCACTTTCCTTTTCGGTTTACTTGCGTCAATGCAGTGCTGGCATTTCCAGCGTCGTGTGCCTGATGGGACTGTGACTAGCTTAACTGCTGGTGAGTTCCAGCATGTGTTGCACATCGGTTGCTTTGGTATTGGCCTACCCATTTTTTACATCCTCTATTAGGGCTTGTGGAACGTCCAAAGCAAGCCAGTAGTTTTCCCACTCATCCTTACGGAGCGGGTTCTTTGTGGTGCCATGAGCCTTAACATAATCAACAAGCAGTGCAACAGCAGGAGGCAGGTCATCCATTGGGTAGTCCCTTGACCAACTATCTACGTAGTAAGGGAATTCTGAAATGCGATAAGTGTCCTCCTTTACTCCAACCCACATGTGTTTTAGGGGTCTATCCACAGTTCTTCCCCTTGAGTTTGATCGCAGAAATGTTAAGTAGCAAAAAAAAGCACCAAGAACTTATAAAGTATGCAGACAGACAAGCACAAATAATTGTCACAATGTTCTCTGCATAAACCCATTTAACAAGGTTATCCACCGTTCTTCCCCTTGAGCTTGGCTTCTACCTTGCGCAGCCACTCTTGCACTACGGCAACATTCCAATCGGAATCTTCTGTGCCAATCCCAATGCACTGGCGCAACTCCTCATCGGTCAGACCTATCCATTTACTTTTATTCAAGTATCTGCCTATCGCAGCAACAACTGCTTCAGCAGCGTCGTCAGTTGATACGTTGTCGTTCACTGAAATGCAATCTTGCGTGATACGCATGACCCATTCACCAGTTTCTTTAGTGAAAACAATTGCGTTTTCTTGAGCATCATTTTTGTCAAACGACCACTTGTATATCTTGTCAAAATCTGCTCCCAATGTGGCCCCATTTTTTATAGCCTCACGGTCAATCTTTACCGCGTATTCCATTGCTGCTATTACGTTAGCCACAGTTCTTCTCCTTGAGCAATGCTTCCACTGCTTTCACCATGCGTTCTGGGTATCCAACATTCGCCGCAAATATGTGATTGATTTCTGTACCTGTTAGGCCTACCCACTGCTTTACTTCACAGTAGCAGTAGCGGCACACAGCACTACCTTCTTTACGCGGTTGAGCGTCTCCGAATTTACCTTCATCCACAAGTCACCCCCATTAGTTTGACAAGCACAGCAACAATCAAGAATGCCCCAGCAGTGCAGCCAATTCCCACGATCACGCCCTGCTGATGTGCTGCTTCCCTGTGTCGTTTTACCAGTTCAATTGTTTCGTCGTTCATGTCGCCACCTTCTTGCACTCGTACATTACATCCCCCCCGATCTTTGCCTTGCCGTAGGCATCGCACTTCTTTTGGACGCTGGCCTCGCCTTCGCTTAACCCCCAGCAAAAGAGCAATGCCAACAAACTAACGATGGCTATACCAGCAAAAAAAGCTCCTACTATTCCATCACCTACTATTCCATCATCCATCACTCGCTCCTTTTAAGTTTGGTCATTTCGGCCTCGCTGCAATCACCCCTCCTTCAATGCGCGGATTGCGGTAGCGCAGTTAGCCGCACCGTCTGCCATTCCCTCGTGATGTGGCAGCGTGATGCCACGCTTGTATGCCGCCCATGACTCTACCTCGACCTGTTCGCACACCTTCGCGCACCTCTCAATCAGCAGCATCTCATCCTCGCTGTACTTGTCCATTGCCTCGCGTAGCATTGCGTTCTCAGCCAGCGCGAGGTCGTATTTCTCTTGCAATTTACGCAACGCTGTTAGGTCTACTTGCGCCACTTGGATAGATGTAAGCACATAGTCCTGTTTCATTCCCCCTCCTTCAATCTGTTTGCGGCTTTATGCCATGCTTGCTTTGCTGTGCTGGCGGCGATTAACTTGTTGTTTAAAGGAATGCGGTACTCCCACCCAAACAGAGGATGTAACCCGCGTTGGCATACCGCATGTGGGTACACCTTCAGCACCTGTTCCTTTGCAGTCATTTCCCCTCCTCTATCTGCGCGATGGTTTCTATGGCGACCGTGTTAGCCGAATACCCACTGTCGCAAACACAATCATCATCGGCTGTCCGAATATCCTTCAACGCAGCCACCGCGAGGGCGAGACAACGTTCAAGTCTCTTTGCGTGTGATACATCGGATATTGGACCGGCCAATCCATCAGGCCAGTCCTGAGATGAATTCCACAAATCCCATTTTGCTATCCATGCGTCCGTTTCAGGCGTAGGCATATCTTCCTGTCTCATTTTCCCTCCCTTACTGCTTTGATTCGTTGTTCAAGCGTAGCGGCAGCGGTACGTGTCCTCTCGCTACAGTTTTTATCAATGGATATTGCGTAAAATATTTCTTCCAAAATTCCTATAAGACCAATACCAGATTTTCGCAACGTCTTGACATTGGCCTCCAGTTCAGCAATCTTGCATGTGGCGCATTCATGCTGCACCCAGTTTGTCGCGGTCAACGTGCCGTGTCCTTTCTCACATTCTTTGAAGACGATGGTGCAGTCTTTCATTCCATCAGGGAGCTGCGCCTCCAGTTCCGCGATGCGGTTCTCGTCAGTAACCGACTGCGCTACGAAATCAGCGTTCTCGTCGCAGACCTTGTTGAACGCATCAGCTAGTTCGGCGAGGCGCTCTCGCCCTTCCTCCATTCCGGCGTGGTAACCTTTTTCGTACTCGTCAATCATCACATTCCACCTCCATCTTCCATTCAGGCACAACCCTTTGCCTTGTAAAACCGTCAAAGTATTTCGCAGCCTCATCTTCTGTGAATGGTTCTGAGACATAAATTGATGAGGGTTGAATCGGTGCTGGGTAAAAAAACATCCACCGCCACTTCTTTACTTTCTGCTTGACCTTCTCCTTGTGGATTCGGTAGCGGTTGATATCCCTTCCAGACCCCCAATGTTTCCACGTCAAATTTTCAGAGGGCCAATTAGACCCTGTCGCAGTAAGGCCTTTGTAATCCACCATCTTCCCAACAGCAGGATTCTCCCCACCAAACCACGGTATCCAGCCTTCCTCGTCAGCGGGTTGATTGACCTTCTGCTTGACGATGCGGTAGTGGGTGATGTCTGTTTCTCTGTCTCTTATTTCCCACCGCCACTGTCCCGCTGTAGTATTTTCCTGCGTGGGCCAGTTTCTAAAGCGCACGTCTATGCGCTCTGATATTGCCGGTCCCTCACCGCCGTACCACGGTATCCAGCCTTCCTCGTCGGCGGGTTGATTGGGGGAGATGCGGAATTCAAGGTCAGGTGCATTAAAACCACAATAAGCCTGCATCCAATCGAGGTCATTTTTTTCTCTGACCTCAATCCTCACCCCGTCTGCCATCATCTTGATAAACTTCTCGTGTTTATGTGGTTTCATTTTTCCTCCCCAAAATGTTTTCTAATCGTTGACTTGCACAACGCGGCAGCATCTTCCCTGCCGTGTAAGTACGTGCAAAGTTCGAAGACAACACCTTCACCTTTCCGCTCATCTATCGCCGCCTGAGCCACAAGTACACAACACTCAATGCAGTCTTGGATGATTAGTGCTGCGAACTTCTCTAAATCTTTGTATGACATATCACCATCAGAAAGGTTATTCGCAGTAATGCCAACCTCGTCTGCTAGTGTCTTTACGCGCTCGTTCATTTTCCCTCCATGATTGCTGCTGCAAGGCTGCTGGGGTGACTTCACCACACGTTCCCACAGTTCCACCAGCAGGTAACTTAGGACGAGGCTTGCATCCACGCCCATAACATAGGGGGTGGGGTCAAACGGGATGCTGCCTTCGATGGTCTTCGTGCTCCCATCTGGCAGCTTTATGCGTAATGACACGCCGTTCATTTCAACTCCTCCGGTATCTCAACCTCGTCACCAAAAATTGAAGCGACGTAGCAGCGCATGGCTGCGATGAGGGGGGTGGGACCATCCTGCTTATTACATTTTGAGCGCCAAGTTATCCCGGTCCAGTGTGGGTTTATCGGAGTTGGTGCTGCTAGGCTTATCCCCTCACGATCAATGATCGGACCACCTTGGGACCAGTTGGTGGAGAAGTTAAAGTCATCACAAGCCATCATCACTTGCACCTCCACCGACCCCAGCTTATCCACCCACCCCTTACACCTTGCCACCATCCAGTCAAGCTGGAGGTTCGTTGCCTCACTCACTTTGATTTTCATTTCGCCTCCTTCCGTACCTGTGTCTGCAACCACTCCGTTAAAAAGGGAACCTGTCTGGGTTTCCAATTACTACCAGACTCAAAGGCGAACGGCTTGCCGTGGCGCTGCCTTGCTAGACAGATTTTTTCTGCTCTGACTGCTGCTAATACGGGGTTTTCCATTTCTATCTTTCTAATCAGGATCAATCTTTTTTTGGTTGGAACGGCTGTTTGCCGGGGGCTTGTTTTGCCGTGCCCTTGGGCCGTGAAGGGGGAGTAAAGCGCGCTGTTCGAATAGCTTCAGCGCGTTGCGTTTTGTTCATTGTTGCGGTCCAGAGAGAGCTCCATTTGGCCATTGTCAACTCCGTTTTGTTTCTTGTGTTGTTGGGAAAGGGTGAGACCCCAGATTTGTTTTTCAGTTTTTGCGAGGACCGTGCAGATGAGATCATCGTCGTGGTCTTGCGTTTCGTAGGCTTTGTCATCGGCGAGTTCTGCGAGCATCTTGACTACGTCGTGAATGCCGCACAGACCGACCATGAGTTCGAGCTTGTCTTTTTCTGCATCACGTTGTTTGCGCGCTGCTGCTTGAGCTGCTGCACGTTTTGCGAACTCCTCCAGTTTGAGGGTGGGTAGTTGCCTGAACACGTGATACATGTCCTCTCTGCTCATGCTTGCGTCGCTCATGTCTTGCTCCTATTTTCAATTTCGCGATTGAGATACCACTGGGCCTTTTGAAGGTCTTCCAGAGAATTGTTTTTGTGTTCAGCGCGGGTAATGTATTTAACCACCTGTCCGAGGTGATAGTTCAACTGTTTGGCTTCGATAAAATCGATGGTTTCGATGCCGCCTGCGGTGTAGTGCGGGGGGTGGTTGACCGTGTCCATGCCCTCTTCTTTAGCGCTAAGATCGCGCACAGAATCTATGGCTTCTAGAAAAGTCATGGTAGGTCCTACAGCCACGAAAGAAGGCTTTGATTTGGTCGTGGTGAGGGCTTTAATGCGGTTCTTTTTCCTACGCATGTCGGTGCGGGGATTGCGGGATATACCTTTGGGCATTACTTTCTCCTAGTGGGTTAGTGGTTCTTCTTTCTTGTTCAAGAGTTCTGAACAAGAAAATCATAGTACAACTATTTTTAAAATGCAAACAATTTCACTGTTTTATTTTTTCTATCTCTTTAAGGGCCTTGATAAAGGCCTCTTCTGTCCAGTCTTCTATGATGCGGGTGACGGGTTTGCTGTAGAACTTGGATAGCTCGCGCAGTTTGGCGTGTACAACTTCGCGGACTATTATCCCGGCCCAGCGTTTTTCGCGTTGGTTGGGGGGTTTATCTTTCTTCTTGGGTAAGTTAAGTGCCCGTTGGGCTTGCCGTTCTTCAAACCGAAGTACTCTCAGCCGCTCCTTTTCGTCTTCGCGTCTTTTTGCCAACTCCTGTCGGCTGCGCAGCAGTGCTTCGGTTTGTTCCTTGATCAGCGTTTCGATGATCTCGTCTGTTTTATTCATTTCGCTTCTCCCCAAGAGGGTCCGATCTCCACGTCGACGCGGGAGGGGACTTCGAGCTTGACGGCGTTGGCCATGATTTCTGCGGCAGCTTCTGCTTCGCCGCGGTTTGCAACGGAGAGGGCGATCTCGTCGTGGATGGGGAGCAGGAGGTGGAAGCCTGCTTTCTCAAGGGCGATCATTGCCGCTTTGGTCTGATCGGCGGCGGAGCCTTGGATAAGGCGGTTGAGGCCTTTGTAGGTATAGGCGCGCTTGATCCGTTGTCCGTATTTCGCGAGGGCTTCTTCGCGTGGAAGGGCCTTGTTCACGCCCCATTCCATGGGCTCCCAGAGGGGGAAGCGGCATTTGCGCCCGAGGAGTGTACGGATGGAGCCGTTGGAGGAGGCGTTCCCTATACGGCGCATGACGGCGTCTACCGTTCCGCGCAAGAAGGGGACTTTGGAGTGGAAAGTCTTGATCAGGTTATCGGCTTCTTCAAGAGGGAGGTCCAGTTCATTGGCGAGCTTGGACTTGCCCATGCCGTACATGAGCCCGAGGCCGATGGTTTTGGCTTGTTTGCGCTTGATCCCGGCCATGTCTGCGACCATCTGGTGAAAGTCGGTATTGGGGTCGGTTTTATAGGCCGTGGCCATTTTCTCGGCTCCGTTGAGTTCGAGCAAGGTGGCGTAGTGCACCAGCAAGCGGGGCTCTTGTGAGGAGAAGTCGTTAGCCGCCCAGAGTTTTCCTTCTTCGGGGAGGAAGAGGGCGCGCACGAGGGGGCCGATAATCTCGTGGCGGGCGGGCACTTGTTGAAGGTTAGGGCTGGACGAGGAGAGACGCCCGGTCACGGTTCCGCCCTCGTCGGAGCGCAGTTGGTTGATGTGGGGGTGAATGCGGCCGTCGTGGCGGGAGAAATCCAAATAGGGCTGGAGGAACGTGCCGTGGGTCTTGTTTAGCTCGCGTGCTTCAACGATCATCTTGGCCACGGGATGGGGGCAGGATTCGAGAAAACTTCGCGTGAAGGAGGGCAGGCCGGTGGTGGTGCGAGGGTATTCAACCTTGAGCCCATCAAATCCTTTGGCGATGCTGGACGCCGCCCAAATGTCAACAGGTCCTCCGCACTCTTTGCGCAAGGCGGAAAGAAGAGCTTTCTCCCGGGCTACCATGCTGACAATGAGCTTTTCGGCCTTTTCCGAGTCAAACCGGATGCCTCGGCAGGTGATGCCAAGGAGAACGGGCAGAAGGTCGGTCTCAAGATTGAAGATGGATTCAACCTCTTCATCGCGCATCTGTATTTTCATCTGGTGCCAGAGCTTGAGGGTCAGGGCGGCATCTTGTTGGGCGTAGTCCCCGACATACATAGCGGGAAGCTTCCAGAGTTCTTTTTTAGGGTGTACGCCAAAGTCTGCCGCGGCCGCTTTGAGTCCAACCTCGGATTTGATTTCCTTGACGTAATCGTAGCCCAGACTGTTGAGGGCGAAGGAAAAGCGGTTTTCGTCGACCAGAGGGGCGGCGAGCATGGTATCGATGATGCGACCCTCGACCTTGAAGCCGCTGGCCATCAACCAGCCGCAGTCGTAGGCGGCGTTATGCATGACCTTGTCCGCGGGCAGCGCAAGGACCTTCTTGATCCAGCGCTCGACCAGACCCTTGTCGAGGTTGCCCCCGCCTTCATGGGCTACCGGGTAGTATCCGCTCCAGCCTTCTACAGCCACAGCATAACCAACGATATAGCCGTCCTTGCGTGGCCAGCCCGGCCCAAAGCGTTCAAGATTTGGGTCGCAAGTCTCAAGGTCGATGGCAATTTCGGGGGCAGAGGACAGGTCGGGAAAAGTCTCCGGGGGAACCCATTCGGTGTAGACAGGAAACAGGGGTAGAGTTTTCATAGGTGAAAGGCTTTCGTATGATCCTTGGGCAGCACAATGTGCAGTGACTTCTTCGCCCGGGTTATGGCTACGTAGAGAAGCCGGTTGATGTTGTCGGCATTCTTGGCGTATTCGGTAGCGAATCTCGGCGAGAGGTCCGTGATCAGCAATACGTTATCCGCCTCCCCGCCTTTTGCCCCGTGGATAGTGGACAGGGTAATAGTGGGTTTGGTGAGCTTGGCTCCCCGCCGCAGGATGGCGATAAGGTATTCAATCTTGTCGGTCCCAATTTTGGTCAGAACTTGGTGCCAGATACTGTCGGTTTGTAGGCCGTGGTGCGCGGTTAGCGTTGCCATGCTGTAGAGGATGTCGGGATTAGCCTTGGGCAGCGTGCGATGGCCCCGGGTGATGCACTCAGCTGCCATGAAGCTATAAAGGGTCTTGACTTGTTCAAGTGGAATTTCCCGTCCCGCGCGCAGGCGTTCCCAGCAAACGACTGCTTCAACGACCTTGTCGGGAATACTGCGCCGTCCTTGCCGCTCGAAGAGCAGGCCTTGGGACTTGATCCAGTTGTGTAAGTCGTTGAGCATGTAGTTGGTAGAAGCGAGGATGAGCCATTCGCCAGAGGTAACATTAACTTGGTGAAAACCGTTGTAGTGCTTGATCTCACCCTCTTCGGCCTTGGGAAACCACGTCTTCTCCTGCCTGTTCTGTATACGGTTCACGACGGAGGAGGCCAGCGTATGGATACGTGAGGGCACCCGGTGGGATTGCGTGAGAAATTTAGTTCGTCCCGGGAAAGCAAGGAAAGCTTTTACGTCGGCCCCGGCCCATGTGTAGACGGCCTGATCATCGTCGCCTGCCAAGTAAAAGCGTTTGCAGCGTTTGGCCAGCTTTTGGACAAGGTCCCATTGGATGCGCGACAGGTCCTGTGCCTCGTCGACGATGACGACATCGAGGTAGGGAAGGTCCTCCTCCCGCTGAACAATCATCTCCAAGAGGTCTGTAAAGTCAAACAGGCTGTTGGCTTGCTTGTAATGCCGGTAGGCGCGCTCAACAAATTCGAAGTGAAACCATTCGATGTCCATCGCGCTTTGGTTGTAATGGGTGTGAAGGTCTAGGCCCTTGATCCGTGCAAGGTTGATCTCGTTCAGGATGGGGTTGTCGGCCTTGACGTTGAGTTCCTCATCGTTGTTGTTGCCTGTTTTAAGGCTGATACCCGCTTCCTTTGCAAACTCAGCGTAGTTCTCGACCCCCATCATGTCCTTGGGGGACATGCCGAGGCAAAAAAAAGCTAGGCTGTGCAGCGTTCGAAAGAAAGGAAAATCCGCCTTGGCGTCAAGGGTAGGAAACTTCTCAATTGCGCGATCCCGGGCTTCGTGGGCGGCTTTTCTGGTAAACGAGAAATAACCGATTCTTGCCGAAGAGACGCCCGCGGCAAGTTCTTTTTCAACGACGCCCAGAAGGTATGTTGTCTTGCCAGAACCCGGGGGTCCGAAGACCTTGGTCATTTCAGTCGTCATAGGGCCACACGATGATGGGGGTATGTGGCCCGACGTAGGCCCCTTCAATGTTGAAAGAACAATACTCCTCGGCTTCCTCCGCATCCATGCCGTCGGTATCCATTAACTTCTGGATAATCTTTTCGCCGCTGTAGACGATGCGGCAAACGTGACTTCCGTTATCCCATGCATCGCAAACGCCGAGGATGGCCTCATCAAAACCATCGATCAGCAGCGCCCCTGAATCATCATCCTCCAGAACATCTTCCTGTTTGTTCAAAATGGGCTCTCTTTCCTTGTTTGTGGGGATTCAAAAGGAGCATCCTGACCCGTGAAGCGCGGTATACGCCAGCAGCGTACTGTCCGGCCTTTCAGAAGAAGGCTAATGGGTTCACCGTCCATGTCGCGGAGTCGTTGTGCCATCTTGGGCGCGGTCAGCCCGGTAAAGCTGCTGCGCTTAAGGTGACCTTCAAGGTCCTTCATCCTGAAGTAGGTTTTGGCCTCATCCTCGCTCGTCCAAGGTCGTCCCAGCAATATCTCATCACGATCCATGGCCTGTTGCAGGTGCGTGCAGAACTCATCCAATAGGTCAAGGAATCTTCCGGTGACGCTGGTATCGGTAGAGGCTTCCTGTATGTGCTCTGTTTCGACCATTTCTTTGAGCAGGGCGTTGAGTACCCCTTCCCAATCCTGCTTGCGCAAGGTCGGAGGAAGCAGGTTGAGTCGTTCCACGCAAGACTTCTGGAACAACGCCTGATTGAACAAGCTATCAGTGTCTAATTCAATGCGACGGCCGTTAATGTCCAAGAACCATAGCGGGGGCTCGCTTGCGTATTTGGATAAGCTGGACATTTGCGGGGCATCGGGCCCGTCTCCGCCAATGCCATGCTTTCGCGTGCGGCAGAGCCCCGCATTGCAAAACGAATTTAAAGGTGCGTCCTTGCACTTGTAACGATAATTCTTTTTAGCGGATTGCTTGGTAATGAGCTGTATTTCCTGTAACCCCAAGGGGGGCACAAAAAACTTCTGGTTGTACTCCATCAGCTTGTCTTCCCAGCCTACCGGGTAGGCCTTCTTCAGGTAGACGCCTATTGCAAATAACCCGTTGTTACGTGTCCCCTCCGGAAAGCCCTGTGCACACAAGGCTTGTAAGCAGGGAGGTCCATCCTTGATGGGTTGCTCGGCCTGCTTGGGGGGTTGCGGCACTTCAACGGGTGCCGCTTGCACGTTGGTGTCGTAAAGAGCATAGAACTCCTCCAAGGTGGCAGCGGAGCCGTCGGGCTTGATAGCATAGCGTGTGCCGTTGTCCCCCGCAAAGTAGGGCAGATTCAAGAAGTTGCCTGTGTCTCCGCGCTCAACAAGAATCTCGGCTTGCTTGGGGAATATCTCGCGTCCTGACTCTCCAAGTAATGCGGCTGCGTTTGTCAGGTACGACTGCATGTCCCGAGCCGGGATGGGTTCGGAGGTAAAAAGAAAAACGTGCGCGCCGCCCGACTTGGAACGGCACACTACGAGAGGTAGCTTTAAGGCAGCAATTTTCTCAACAAGGCCCTTGTGATCCAGAGGGTACTGATCAATATCAATGCACCCCCATATGCAGCTGTTGTCAGCGCGAATAGGGATAATGCCAAGACTAGGCTCAACGCCATCCAGATGATCCGACCACAGTTGATCAACAGGAGGCTTGCGAATGACCATCGCTTTTCCGGCTTGTTTGCCATTGTCCTTTGATCGCTCAATGCGGTAGGTGCCATAAGCAATGTCCAGTCCCTCAAAGATAGCTTTGAAACGCGTAATATCCGTCATTCTTGCTTTCTCATAAAAAGGGGCTACTAGCCAGTTGCGTTCGCCCCTGAAATTAATTAGAACACGGATTTTTCAGTACGTGCCTCTTCTTCTTGATGCTTGGGCTTGATGTCCCCGGTTCCAACTGAGGCTGAGAAGGCCTTTGCAGCAGCGTAAGCGTTCAAGTTATCAACGCTTCCAATGCGCTCGATCTCCCAGCCGTACCATTTGCCCTTGTCGTTGGATTCACCGACGGTGGACAGACGATACAGCTGGCTGTACATCGGCGGCGTGTAAGGGCCGTTCTTGCCTTGCAACTTGACAGACATCATCATGCTATTCCACTTGCGGGACTTCTTCAGCTGCGTGGACTTCATGACAACCAGTGCGGGACTGCTGTTGCCCTCGGCATCGACAATCATCACGTAGTGATTCGCAGTGTTCTCGATGTAGTTTCCGCTGTCAAGGTAGTCCTTGTTGTCGCCCGGTTCGCGGTGCGTTTGGGACAAGACATCGGACGTGGCCGGGTAAATCTGAATCGGTGCACCCGACCCGGAGCCACGCGGAGCCCATTCGATGTACTGGCGGACGTATGCGCAAGGGATCACGGTAATCCCCTTCTTGCCATCATACAGCTGACCCGTGACGCTGTTGTAGATCATGCCCGGGAGTGCGCCCTCGACCTCGCCGACTTCCGGAGAAGTATTGGTCAGGAGGCGCAGGAACGGCAGTGCAAAGTCCTCCTGATTCATGGCCCCGAAACCGGCGCTTGCGTCCTCCTCAAACGTGTTGGTCAACGCGACTGCGGTGTTGCCGTTGATGTCTACTACTGTTCTCTTGCTCATTTTTCTTGATCCCTTTTCGTTATGATTTGATAGTCGCTTTTTTGCCAATATAGGCACCAAACAAGTCAAGAGGGAACACTTGCCCCAACTCGACCCTTTCCTTCACCCACGCCTTGAGGGTCGAGGGCTCCACCTTCTCAGCCTGCTTGGATGGGAATCCTTGCTCGCCGAGCATTCCTAACAAGCGCTTGCACAGCTCGTCCTCACCGCGGCCGAACTGCACACTCACCGTGTTTTTGATGATGTCATCGAAGCCATTGTCGCGAAGCCACAAGAACGCTTCGCTACGACGCTCTTCCTTAATGCTCGCGCCGTAGAACGGCTTGACCTCGATGGATGACCCGTCCTCCATCTTGAAGCTGGACATGCCCAGTTCTGCCAAGGCCTCGGGAATAATCTCCTCAAGCAACTTGCGCTGCTCTGACTTGCGGTCAGACAGCTCTGTTTCCTGCTCCTCGATCTGTTTCTCAAGCAACTTGGAACGACGCGCCAGCTCGGCTATGCCTACCAGCTGGTCATTCTTTACAGTAAGTGCTCCAGCATCCTGCTCAAACATACTCGTTAAATTCTTCGACATCAAATTCTCCTTTCTGGAAAATATCAACTGCTACGGGAATGTATCGTTTCTCATGCCTATCCCACTTCAGGCACTTGAACCTACCATTATTACGGGCGGCAGCTACGGCACAAGCAATGCCGATAGCCGTAGGATCGCCGATGCAAAGCAAATAGTCTTCGTCGTTGAATTTCTCTAACCCACGTAAAATTCGACGCACTGTTGGAGCAGGTGAAAATGCGACCTGCGCCATAGGCGGCAAAAGCGTTTTTACTTCTCCGAACGACAACGCAGACGAGATGTTGTGTTGAGCCGTCTCGGACACTACATAAACTGTTGCCACTATTTCTCCTTTCTTGAAAGAACGCTATACTATACGAACACACTCAAGTGTGCAACTACTAGAAAGCGATAAATGAACGATACCACTTTTCTTAAAAACTACCGTTTTAAAAACAAGCCTTTTCTCCACCAAGAAGCTTACCTTGAGCGCTTCTGGCGCGCGGATGTTGCTGCTCTGTTCGCGGACATGGGCACCGGCAAAAGCTACATGCTCATCAACAACATTTCCATGCTCTACGACAAGGGGGGCATCAACGCGGCGTTGATTGTTGCACCAAAGGGCGTTTACCGCAATTGGGTCTCCTCCGAAATCCCCAAGCACATGCCTGACCACATATTGTACCGCCTAGCAATATGGACGCCTTCCCCCAGAAAAGCAGAGAAGGAGAGCTTGGACAACATGTTCGCTATCACCGAGGACCTGAAGATTCTGGTGATGAACATTGAGGCGTTGTCCACGAAGAAAGGTACGTCCTTCGCGCAGCGTTTCCTCAACGCGCATACCGCGATGATGGCCATTGATGAAAGCACCACGATCAAGAATCACGGTGCGCTGCGCTCGAAGAATGCAATCACCGTCGGGGTCAAGGCAAAGTTTCGCCGCATCTTGACAGGCTCCCCGGTGACGCGTTCCCCCCTCGACTTGTTCCAGCAGTGTGCATTTCTGTCCTACGGATGCCTTAATCAGGCGAGCTTTTACGGCTTTCAGAACAGGTATGCCGTGGTCATTGAGCGGCGGCTCGCGAGCCATAGCTTCAAGCAGGTCGTTGGCTACCAGAGGTTGGATGAGCTGTCGGGGAAGCTCAATGCGTTTAGCTTTCGTATCCGTAAGGAAGAGTGCTTGGACCTGCCTGAGAAGATATACGTCAAGCGGGAAGTGGACCTGACCGATGAACAGCGCCGAGCGTACAACCAGATGCGGACCATGGCCCTTGCGCAGTTCAACGAGGGTATGACGACCACGGTCAATGCCCTGACGCAGATCATGCGGCTGCATCAGATTGTCTGCGGGCATATCAAGCTGGATGACGGGACGGTCAAGGAGCTTCCAAACCTGCGTATTCAGGAGATGCTGGACACGATTGAGGAATCAGACGGCAAAGTAATTATTTGGGCGAGCTATAGGCACGATATCGAGGCGATTCGCTTAACTCTGCAAAAAACTTACGGCATGAATTCGGTGGCCAGCTATTACGGGGATACCCCTGACGATGAGCGTCAAGAGATTATCACGCGGTTTCAGGACCCCAAAGGCGACCTTCGGTTTTTCGTGGGTAACCCCCGGACCGGCGGCTACGGCATTACCTTGACCGAAGCCAAGCTGGTTATTTACTACTCCAACAGCTTTGATCTGGAAGTGCGGTTGCAGTCCGAGGATCGCGCGCATCGAATTGGGCAAAAGAATAATGTTACCTACGTCGACTTGCTTTGCCCGGGGACCGTGGACGAGAAGATCGTTCAGGCCCTCCGGGACAAAATTGATATTGCAGGCCGAGTTCTCAAAGAAGAGGTAAAAGCATGGTTGATTTGATACCAATACGGAAGACATACCAATATGAGCCGTTGATCCGGGAAGACGGGGCGGGGGGAAGAGTTTATGTGTACGGCAAGGAGCGGCTTCCAAGCGTTACGACGATTCTCTCAAAAACCAAGGACAACACCGGGTTGCAAGATTGGGCTAGGCGGGTAGGTGAAGCCAAGGCAGAGCAGATTCGTAATGATGCCGCGACGGTAGGAACCCACATGCATTCGGTCATCGAGCGGATGATTGCCTACAGGGACCTGCCCCGTCCGACCAACTGGCTTATGTTGCGTGGTTATGAGCTGGGGTACAAGCTGGTGAACACCTTTTTCCCGCATCTGGAAGAGATTTGGGGTTCCGAAATACCGCTGTATTACCCTGAAAAATACGCTGGAACGACTGATTTAATTGGTATTTACCGCGGAAAACAGGCGATTATTGACTTCAAACAGTCGTTAAAGCCCAAACGGCACCAGTGGATTTCAGACTATTTCCACCAACTTACCGCTTATGCGGCCGCTCACAATATTGTGCACGGAACAAAGATTGAGTACGGTGTGGTCCTTGTTGCGTGTCAGACGGGAGAGACTCAGGAGTTCAGCATTGCTGGTCAGGAGTTCAGGGATTGTCAGGACGCGTGGATGGACCGTGTTGCACGGTTCCATGCACTTAACACCCCCAGCGTTTCCTAGCGGCCTTCCCGCGCTCCCCGTCCCAACTGCTGCTTCTGGCACAAAAGGATTTGTGGCGCGGGTTCGAAGCGTCTTTTGTGGGTGCTTTGAGTTTACTTCCGGTCGCATTGTTAGCCTTGGCGCGGCCTTTGGCAGTCAGCCCCGCACCCTTGCTGACAGGAAGTTTTTCCCCACGACCAACGGAAAGATTTGGAAATTTCTTTTTAGGCATATTGGGTTACGTGAATAAACGCGATCCTGTCTTGTCGATAATAAGAGCCTGTTTTCTTGGCACTGTGTAGTCAAGTGTAGGCACCGAGATGTGTGTCCACGTATCAAACTCCCGTATTACCTGATCGTATTTCAAGTTAGAGGAAACAATCCTACGCACGATATGATCTGGAGTCAGGCTGGGAATACGAAAATCAGCCGCACACCCCACCCGATGTTGGCTTATTTCCTTGCTACCAACCGCTGCATTAACTGCTGCTGACCGATACCCAGAACTCACCAGTATTGGCTGGAAGCCGAAGAGAGCTTTAACTTCTTCAAGAAACGCTGCAAGCCGCTTAAGGTTCTCAAGAGACTTTTCATCTGGTGTGTTGTCCAATGTCCTGTGGTCAGTAATAGTTAATTCAGCAAGAGTGAAGTGTGGGCTAAGGTTCATTTTGATTTACTTGTATTCCCGCTAACAATCCGATAAACCCACCAACGATGGTCTGAAAGGCGGGGGCAATTAGGTTAAATATGTCCTCGTTATCCACAACCGGATCAAACAGACCAACGCACATCACTATAACCATCGACAGCAAAATGATACAGAGCGTCACACTCACCATCATAATTACGATGAATAGCGTCTTTTCTTTCACTTGTTGCCCGGATCGGCCTTAACAACGCCACCAAGACCCAACGCCGCCGCTACCCCTTGAACCAGCATTTGGTACTGGGGCGGTATGAAGGGCGTGGCAACCATGAAAATTACGCCCAATCCTGCCATCGTAGAAGGTTCACCAAATCGTTTTTTAAGCCATCCCATGTCAATCTCCTAGAAGTTTCCGCCTACAGGATTCAACACCCCGGCTGGGGCATCGGTAATAATTGTAGTGCCGGGTTTGATATGCCCGTTCGTGAATGGCGACTCGTTGATTGGGCCGTAACAAGAGGCAAGCTGCACACCGTTAGTTTTCTTGGCTTGCTTGTCGCACATGAACGACCATTGGTTGCTCATCCCCGAATCTTTGCCAAGTATGAAGGATCGCTTCACAAGTGGCGCAACCGCCCAGCTCGGTGCTTGTGGCGCTTCGCTTACGGTAGAAAACAATGACCAAACCTTTCCAGCTGGAGCATCGCAACTGTTGTTCATCAAAGCAGGATTGGCTACGCTTCTACCAGTAAGCACGGGGCAGACCGCCATACCCTCTGCGAACTCTTTGCCATTTACCATGATCCTTTTGCCTGTAGGCGTAGAACCGGACGCAGCGCAAAGGGCGTATTCGCCGTTGCAGATCATAAGGGGAGCGGCAATTGTGTTGGTGCAGAATAAGGCAAGTACAAGTAACTTTTTCATCACAATCCTTTTATGGTGAGGTGGAGTAAAAGCATAATTATGGCACCCGCCACGCTTATGCCCACGGACTCAAGTCTTTTGATACGAAGGATGGTTTCCTTCCACCGCTCCGCGCAGACCTGTTCATGGATGGAAAATGACTTGTCAAGTTCATTAAGATCAGCCACCGTAATCATCTCCTGTAGTTACTGCGGTTGAGCTTGTTGTTGCTGTTGTAGCATCGTCGACACAGGGTCTCTCGGGAAAAGAGCCTGATACATCGCCCTGCTCTGCGTAGCCGCGGGCCCCGGTGGGAAAAGAGCCTGATACATCGCCCTGCTCTGCGTAGCCGCGGGCCCCGGAGCTTGACTCGTCGCAGGCTTGCCCGGCATTTGCCCCATGGGCCGTGGTCCTTGCGCCGTGCTCGGTGGTATCAGGTTCGGTACACCCGTTGTTGCAGGCGCAGGAGGGGGAGGTTTAACCACGCTTGGTTGCGGAAGCTGCCGCGCAAGCAGTTCTTTTGCCGTAGGCTGTTGGGCCTCGACCCGTGCTTTCACGTCAGGGGACATGGGCAATGTCAATTCTCGCTGCCGTTTATCATCCCCACGAAGCTCTTCAAGTCCATACGTGCGAGCAAGCTGGTATGCGCGGTTGCCCGCACCCTCGGCGAGACGTGTGCCCAGTTGAAGGGATTGCGCACTCTGCGCTGCCCCCGCGCCAAGTTGTTGAAGAACCGACGGGGTGGGTCTTGTTGTCAAAAGGTAGTCGGCGTAGTCCTTGTTGGTCAGCGCCTTTTGCAAAACCTTGGCGTAGATGTCTTCTTGACGCGTGTTGAAGAACCGCATGCCAAAGTACGTCAAGGCATCAGGCACTCCACCACGACCTTGGCCTACGTTACGGATTGTTGTTGAGATACCACGCACTGTGGTGCCGAATTCTCTGGTCAAGTAATCATCCAACGTACTCCCGGGGGGCAACATTCCCTGTACCCGAACCGACGCATACACGTATTTTTGCGCGTCGGCAATGTCTCGCAGGGTATTCATTTCTGCCGGGGTGTACAGCATGCTCAAGGACTTCTGGTTTTGCTTGAGGAAGTTCTCGATGCCATCGGCCGTGTTGACGACTTTATCCCGGCCTAGTTGATCCCAGACCCGACGCCGCAAGGCCTCCATTTGCTCGGGGTCCTTGCCAAAGGCATTTGCCAAGGACCGCATGTCGGCGGGGTTTTTCAAGGCCTGCTTGATCAGCTGGTCTGCATCCGCGCCCTCGCGCGTTGCATTCTTGATCAGCGCGGTCAGCTGCACATCAACGGTGTCCGCTGCGACCTGCGCAACATTGCCTCGAAGCGTCATCAGGGATTTGATCTGGTCAGGGGTGAATACGCGCTGCGTAAACTCCTGCCCCGCGCCAGTAAGCAACATGTCCAGATTCTTTCCGGCCTGCGCTGCGGGAAGCACCGTGCCGCTCGGGGTCTGCATCGCGCGCAAGTAGGCCGCTTGTTGGAGGTTTGCAAACTCCGGGGAATCCTTACCAAACGCCTGTTCAAAACGACGCGCAACTTCCGTGGCCACTCCCTTTGAAGGAACCCCAGAGGAATTAAAAAGCTTATCCAGTACCTGATTGGCATTCAATTCGCGGTTATGCAGGACTTCCTGCATGGCGTTGCCCGACTGTTCTGAACCCTTGCGTGGTTCAAAGATATCGCCAACGGTCTTTCGCAACTCGCGTGCTTCAGCCAACGTGGCTAGATCGGCCGCCTCACCTTTAATAAATCCATTGTCAACGGCCCCCTCGAACCACTCATCAAGGCCTTTTTTGAGCAGGGCCACGCCACGCGCATCCTGCGGATTCTTCGCAGCACCGTAGAGCATGGAAAGCTCCCGACGAGTGCGCTCAAAATCCTGAAGAAAGATTTCATTGGGTTCTTCGGGTATGACATCGTCTGCTTTTGCTGCGGTTTTTTGTCCGCCAAAAGTATATTCGCCATACTTAGGTGGAGTGACCTCAATGGGTCCGCGCGGAAAATCCGAATCCCGAAACTTTTTAACCCCTAAAGCTTCTTTTTGAAGTTTTTCAAAGCTTCGGCCTAGTTGCGTTTCATCAATGCGTTGTGAACCTTTTTGGAACGCAACATAATCGGCAATGTATCGTTGCGTGGACCCTCGAAGCTTATTAAGCTGTGTATCCAACGCCGTAATTTTTTTGTGTTTTTGAGCCTCTGCAATTTGCCTGAAAGACCGTTGATCACGGGAAAAAGGCATTCCATACGACTGGATACGGTTTACCAGAAAACCATCCAAATCCTCGACGGTGTTTAACAGCTTTTTAGTTTGCGTGGCACCTGTATCACGAAGCGTTAGAAAGCTTTCAATAAAGGTGGGCTCAATAAGCTTATCGTTTACCCCTCGATTAAAGGCCGCGCTCATGCTCTTTAGCTGAGCGGTCCGTGCTTCTTGAGCCACGGCACCTGCTGCGCCTTCCACGCCTTCTTCCGCAGCTTGCGGCAACATGGACTTGATACGGTTCAGCCCCTTCAAAGTAGCGGGAGTGAGATCACCGGAAAGAAGGATGTTGGTCGGAGATGTTGACGAGGTGAGCGGAACAAAACCCTCACGTTCCACGGTTTGAACAAAACTCGCCAATGTTCCTTCAAGTGGGGCTTCTTCAAAAGCTTTTCCCTCGTCATCGATCATTCTCGTTTGGCCCAAGGCCTCCGGATCGATCCGTATGTCGCGTGTGTTAACCGAGTTGTATAGATCGTTGACTCGCGTGTCCATCTCGCCATACCGCGTCTGGAGAGTCTGGCGCTTGAGGTCCCCCGCTTGTGCTTGGCTATAAAGAGGCGTCGTGCCGGGAAGCGTGATCTCCTGATGGCCTTTGGCGAACAGCGGCCCCATCTCTCCGCTGGACATTGAGTCGCGGGTCGCGCGCAGAACCGCTTCCAGCGATGTTGCCGGAGCATTGGGTCCGAGGTCACGCAAAGACTGCTGGAAAGAGGCCTCAAGGCCCTGCTGGCGAGCAATCTCGTCCGCTGCCATTTGACCACTCAACCGAGCCCCACCCGCCGCTTGGGCCGCGAGCACCGCCGGATGACGGGCGCGCTCTGCCGGGGTGAGGTTGCCAAGGAACGCGAACTCCGGGCGTTGCATGAGACGATCCGCGGTTTCCTGTGCCAGACGTGTTTGCTGCGTGAACCCCGCGCCCCCCGGTTGCAGGGCTTCAAGCGAACTACCCACCTTTTTCTCGGCTAGTTTAGCCACCAGCTGCGCGGCGGTTTGGGTGCCCCTCGGGTAACCCGCAGCAATTTCCGGAGCAATACTTCCTGCACCGGGAGCCAACGCAGCTTGCGCGGCGGTAGCAACTGGGCTTCCACTTGAAATGGCTTGTCTTCCAGCCGTAAGGCCCCTGCGGATAAGGTTGGTTGGCAATAATTCAAGGGCCAACGGCGCAACAGCCGGGGCCAACGATTCCAAAAGGGTCTTCGCTTCTCCCGGGGCTTTTGTTTCGTTGATGGCTTGTTCGGTCGCCCCCGAAATTCCGCCCCATTTAAGGTCGGTCTTGAGCACCCCGACGGGGTTATCGCGCAGGTCTTTCATGATGCTGCCTGCGATCTTTTTAAATGTTCCAGCGTTTTGCGGGACTTGTGCAAGAAGCCCTGTCTGAGCCAATGGGCGCAAGATTCCAAAAGAAATTCCCACGTTCGAGCCGACCATATCGCCGATGGTCTTGGCATAGCGCTCAACGACATTACGGGGGGAGGTCTCGGGGCCTGCAACATCTTGGTAAAGGTTGGTCAGCTGGAAAGCGTCTTTTTCGGTCCCTCCAAGGCCTTTGGCAAGCTTACGCAAGACGTAATCAGGCGCAGCAAACAACCCCGCTTGAAAGCCAACGGAGGTCTGCTTCAGGACGCCAAGAATGTTGTCCATTGATGGGCTGAATTCGGTATCCGCAGCTTGAGGCCGCGGACCGCCTTCTTGGGTAATTGCTTTTCCCGTGTCCAGATCGAGCTGGTAACCCCCCGGCATCGTAATTGCCATGCTATTGCGCTCCTCGCTGGGGGTTGAGACGTTTCTGGATTCCCTCTTGTGCCATAAACGCCGGAAGGTCCGTTATCCGTTCCGCTTTTTTGCCCGGCCCGCTCGTCACATAGGGTTGATACCCCGGAGCGGTTTTGGCCACTTCAGCCAGTATCCGTAACGTCTTTGTGTCCATCACGTTCAAGGCCGTACCCTCGGTCATTCCAATCGGGGCATTTGGATCAATCCGACGCGCCGAATATTGATCCGGATAGAGCCTGTTAAAGCCGTCTGAAATGGAGTTTAGTTCATCAGTTTTTATTCGGTTAGTAATTGCAAAAGCAAGCGTTGGGTCTGTAAAAAAGTTTCCCGGGTTTACTAGCCATGTTGCAATCTCTTTTTGTTCCTGTACAGAAACCCTGCTCCCACCCGCCGCTACCGAGCGCTGAAGTGCCTTAGAAAGTTGTCTAATAGCGCTGGCCTTGTCATCTGTCATGACGTTCGCACCGGGGGCGTTAGTGCCAAACAACGGGAGGGTTACACCCCCCACTACGGCCCTGAAATACTCGCCGGGACCAAACGCCTTTGCAAAGTCCCCACCCAATACGTCATCGATCTTCCTAACAACATCCTGAGACGCCCGTATTTCTTCTCTAATCTTCGGCCTATCGGCCGTAGGAGCGCGATTAAGCGGCTGAACAGGCTTGGCCAAGGGGTTATCGTTGTCAATAAAACCCACCATTCCGGGTTTGGGAACATTAACTCCTGAAGAATAAAACTCTCCCGGCTTAAGCGTGTTTACAAGCGCGGGTTCACCGTCGGGGTCTGTCCCAACAACAAGTGTTTTGTTAAGCAAACCCATTGCCATGTTCCCCTGTTGTTGCGCATTTAAGTTGGGGTGTGACACGCGTACACTTGCCAAAAGCTCTTGATAAGGACGGTCTTTTTCTGCTTGCGAAACAAGAGCACGTATTCGTGCGACATCCCGCTCTTTCTCAAACTTACGCTCTTCAGACTGCTCACCCAGCACCTGCTCGGCTGCGGCAGCACGAATCTTCGTTTCCTTGCCTGCCTGCTGTGCACCCAATGCGGCAAGACCCGCCGGAACGCCAGCACCTGCACGAGAAATAGTCTCAAGCGGCGTGCGCCCACCCGCCGAGGGAATCTTCAACGCCGCATCCGCAAGAAGGAACAGCGCCTGCGCCTGCATCCAGTCCTTGTCCTCGGGCGAAGTAAGCGCCTGCTTCAACTCCCCAAACCGCTTGTTGGTGCGGCTCAAGAAGTCGTTGGTGCCATCACCCGCTTTTGCGGGGGAGACCACTGGAGGCCTAGTGGTTGCGGGGTCCTGACCGTCGGCCGGACCGGGGGGCGGGACTGCCCGGGGTGTGGTGTCCAAGCCCGGAGGGTTAGAGCTTTCCGGCCCTTCCGGGGGCGGGACTGCCATAGGCGGGACTGCCATAGGCGTGACTTCCGTGGGCCGAGGTCCGCCCAACCCCAGCGCAGCGGCACCGCCAACAGCCGTTGTTCCTGCTGCACCGCCGTATGCCTTTATAGGGTTCTTAGCAGCATAGCTGTTAACCCCCGCCCTCGCATCTTGTATCGCGTTTTCCACGCGCCCAGCCGTTGGTCCCAAGGGAGAGTTATACAAAGCGTCCACACCCTTTTGTGCCTGTGTGCCAATATAGTCCCCAGCACTTTTCAGCCCACCGCCAATAGCCCCCGCAGCATCGCGAACACCCCCATAGCCCAGCCTCCCCAGCTTTGCAAGCGTGTCCAACCCCACATACTCATGCAGCCCTGTGGTGGGGTTAATCGTCCCAGAACCGCCTTGATCCACCAGCATTTGACGGGCATCGGGGGACAAGTAGGCCAACTGCGAATCGCCAAAACGACCCGCATTCGCCACCATCCCGGCATCCCCACCACCTGCCATACCTACCGGAGCAGGCCCCTGACCCGGGGCTGCACCCGCGTTAGGGGCCGACGGAAAAGGCCCGGGTGCGCCTTGTGGCCCTTGGGCCGCGGCTCCCGGAAAGGGGGGCATACTTCCGGGCGGGGGCGGCATACCACCGGGAATGGGAGCGGGAGCAGGAACAGGAACAGGTGTCATACCGGGCAATGCTTGTGCCTCGGGGAGTGCTCCAATACCCTCCTTGGAACCAGCCAAAACAGGCTGTAGCAGTGCCAGCACCTCTTCAGGTGTATCACGCGCCACAGCGGGGCCAAAGAGGTCCGCAAGCTCTTTATATCGAGCGTCGACAGACCGCATGTCGCCGCGAAGAGTGTTCATCAGAATTTCAGGCGAACCCGGGCGGCGATCCGCCATGTGGGATGCCTCCATGTCCTCGTCATTTTGCGAGGGCTGAAGGTCATCGGGCGTCTCCTCCATGTCCCCCGAAGAGCCGGGGTCCATGAACCCCTGCATGATGCCAATATTGTCGATATCCGGGCGCAATGCACCACGGAACATGGGACGATCAAGAACTTTGGATTTCATGCCTGTTTTCCCAATGTTAGGTCAAAAAAGACCTGCTTTTTTAGCCCCAGAAGCCGCTGCAATCCCCGCGATCCCTACTCCCGCCGCTTGCATAAACGGACTCGCCGTCGGCGAGCTTGCAGCCGATGTCGACATCTGGGACGAAGGCGCACCCTTATAAATGTCCGACAGGAACCCGGCCTGCTGGTAAGGTGCATACACCTGCTGTAGCGTGTTTGCCCGGTTTGCGTCCAACACCTGCTGATTCTGCGCCTGCTGCGTCTGACCCGCGTTATACAACATGTTGATGTCGTTCGAGTTCATCTGCTGTGCCGTCTGGCCCAATGCTGCTTGTTGAACACCCAAGTTGCCCAACTGACCACCCAAAGTACCCATCGTCGTCGCCATGTTCTGGCCAATACCATACTGCTGCGCGGCCAACGAGCCGATACCTTGACCCAACGCCTGCTCGGCAGAAGCCTGTTGCGCGTAGATATTGCCCTGCTGGCCAGCCAAGTTGCCCGCGGTGGATGCCCCTTGGTTCAGGATATTGGCTGCACCTTGACCCAACTGCGCGTTGTTGATGGCCAACGAACCAAGGCCCTGCCCCAACTGGCCCTGTTGCCCGGCAATCCCGGACAGCGCTTGCCCCGCCTGTGTGGTCGCTTGACCTGCTGCCAGATTGCGCTGTTGACCTTGTTCGTATGCTTGCATGGCCGCTTGCTGCGCTTGCGAATAATTCTGTCCGTAGGCACTGGCAATGGCTTGGTTTTGCAATTGCGTGTTGTTGCGTTGAGTTTCCGCCTGCTGAACCGCTGCACGGTCCCCCCCAAACGCGCCCGCCTTAGTGGCCTGCGACGTGTTGGCCTGCTGTTGCATTTGCGACTGCCGGTTCATCTCCCCCAGCTGCGCTTGCAGCACTTGCTGGGTGTAGGGGTTCATGTAGGCCGCAGCGCTATTCGGGTCGTACTGACCTTGGCCCGAGGCTATTGTTCCAACAGCGCCCTGCACGGTCCCCGCTGCTTGGCCAAGACCGCCAATGCCTTGTGTAATGGCCGCTTTCGCAGGGTCCAGATTAGCGGTAGCCGACTGATTGGCCAGCGTATTGGCTTGCCCAAGCATGTTATTGCCCGCCGCAACACCACCAATTCCGCTGTTGATGTTGGCAGCAGCTTGACCCGCTCCTTGCATGGCTTGTTGTGCACCGGCGAACTGACCGCGGGTATCTGATCCACGGGCGATATCCGCGGCCTCTTGTGTAGCCCCTGTTGCTTGAGTCAGATTGCTTTGGGCTTGATTAACGTATGGAGCAAACGCTCCTATGCCTGTATTAGCTGCGGCGTTTAGGGCGCTTGTTTGGCTTGGAGAAAACCCCGCAATTTGATATTGCGGGAGTTGCGAGGCCAACGGAGCAGCTGGATTGCCGTACGCATCGGTGTTGTAAGCAAGATTAGAAGCGTTTCTAAGTAAGTTGAGCTTATAGGCTTCAACTTCAGGTGATTCGCTTACTATCTGCTGCGATACTGAAGTGGGCGCGGTTGCCATGCTTTATGCTTCCTTTACGTTTCCGCCGCGCTCAAGCATGTGCATGAGCTTGTACATGCGCTTTGCTCCTTCGCGTCGACTACCATTGCCCGCATTTCGAACGGCTTTCGCCGTCAGCACAAATTCGCCATCTGAAAGCATCGCGGGTATCGAGTCGGAAGTGCCCGTGCCTGATCCGCTTATTTCGCCATTGCGACGAGGGTAGCTCGGGGAAGTTCCTCCGGCGGCATAACCCATTCCTCCCCCATTTGAGAAGGTGTTGGTCATGGTGGGCACCATACTCCCCCCAGCGGTATCGGGGTCATTTACGGTCCCACCCACATTGTACCTTTTTGTAGGCAAGACTGAATAGGGCAAATTGTACGGTTGCGGAATGGTTGAGCCCGCCACATAATTAGAAGGCGCATTCGGCGCAATAGTGTAAGGCAAAACCGTTGCAAGAGGTTGCGGCCCGGGAGTGTTGACCGGGTTTTGCATTTGTGGAGCGGCCCCCGGATTATTCCAACCCTTCCAGTTCCCAAACATTTCTGGATGAGCATCCATATAGGCCTGCCCCGTCTGGGAACCCGTGCCCCACTGCGGCGCGAGCGGTTGGGGGTTCGGGGTGTAAGGCTTCGTTGCTCCTGTAAGTTGTGCTCCTAGCGTAGCAATACCCAGCGCAGGGCCGTATGTTTTGAGCATCCCCGGACCAGCAGCATCGTAGGCTTTCTTGTATACCTCTTGTTGTACCGCGGCAGGCGTATTAGGTGGAAGCTTGCTTAAAGCATCCGATCCCGCTTTAAGCTGTTCCTGTTGGACCATGTCGGCAGTTTTTCCGCCCCGTGTTAAGTAATCCATGGTCGTATCGTAGGGGTTGCCCGCAAACCTGTCCGCAAAAGAAGGCTGTACTGGAGGAGCTTCTGTGGCTAGGCCGGGAGTCATGGAAGGAAGCTTGGTGAATCCGTCTTTATACGGAGTCAAGGGCCCATTAGTAGTTCCTTGAGTGTCCGCCGATGCAACAGGAGCAACAGAAGCAACAGAAGCAACAGAAGCAACCGGAGATGTTGCGCTGTTGGGGTCGGCGGCGGTCGGGGCGTTGGAACCGGGCGCGGTCGGGGCGTTGGAACCGGGCGCGGCCGCAGCAGGAGACTGCCCCTGAAGAGCGGCTATTCCAGCACTTGTCGCACCCGCTTGCAATCCGGACTTCAAAGCCTGCCCAGCACTTTGCCCCGACAAAAGACCCGCCGTCGACCCTGTCAATCCCGCAGTCAAACCCTTGCCTAACCACGAAGGCGCTCCGCCGGGCAACGCATTCTGTATGTAGTCGCTCGGGCTAAAACCGAGCACAGTTCCGCCCCCTCCAATATAGGCGGTAGCGCCGCTGATCAAGGCGTCTTTAAGGCTCCCGCCTCCGAGCAGGGTTAGACCACCACTGACCGCTGCTGCCGTGCCCGCCATGCCAACACCAAGAACACCCGTAGCCGCGCCAGCAGCAGGTCCGAGGATCGTGGTCAACGCAACGGTGGCGATGATCCGGCCAACGGGGGAAGAAATGATATCTTTAGCAACGTCTACGACGGGTTGAAAAACTTCCTTAACGCTTTTGACTAAGCTACTAAAAAGCCCAAATTCCGGAAGGCCTGTGTAGGGATTAACTGAACCCATACCCCCGCGTTGTTGCAGCAGTCGAGCTTCTTCCGGGTTGATGTGCGCCAAGATGCTGTCGCCGTGCCTACCTTGGCCTTGCAAATGCTGCGCCATGTCCGCAATCCCACCCCCCGCCATGCCTTGCGGGGGTTGCATCACGCCACCTTGGCGATCCTTTAACTCGTGCAAAATCAACAGCACAACGCCGATAATCACCGGATTGTATTCAGGCGGGAGGTCCCCTTCGTTCAAATCCCCGTCCTGAATCGCTTGCGCTATGATTTCTTTGTACTGGCCCTTGTTTTGGTTTAGATACTCGAAGAGCGTGATCATCGAGTCGATCTGTTCTGGCGTGGGGTTAAGCTTTGCTATTGCCTGACGTATCTGCGCCTTGTATTGCGCAAGCTGTTGCGGAGCAACCCGCGAAAGCGCCGTCTGGGCAGCGTCATACGCATCTGCGCTAGACACAAACTGAGGTTTTTGAGCAGCAGGCGCGCCCTGCATCGGCTGCGCCTGCGGAAGGCCCATTACACCCGCAGGGGAACCCTGCATCGGTTGCTCCTGCGAAAGATTCATTACGCCTTCGTTAGCCATAGCTTTTCCTTAACTCCGGTCCATCTCAAGGTAGGACATCAGGTATTCAGTATCCGCCGTTGAGGAATAAACCGTCAAGGCGTCTACAGCAGTAAAAATAACAGGCAGCGCCGTTCCGTCCGCAGTGCCATTAGACAACATCTCTATTGTTTCGCCAACCGCAACAGTGGCGGTTCGAAGAATACGCAGAACCGAGGGGGTCTCACTCAGGTAATAACGAACCGTTACCGTCGCCGTCGCCGACCCCACGTTGGTCACCCGTATCCCTTTAACGACCGTCGCGTTTGCAGCGGGGACGGTATACAACGGTGTTGCAGTGGTTGCAGCAGGTCTTGCAAATGCCCTGAAGTATTTATTGGCCATATCAATCCATGAACCACGTGTAAGCCGCTGCCGTATCCTGCGATACGGTGGGAGTGTAATTTGTGTTTAAAGCCAAAACAAGCTGTTCCAGCGAACGGATCAGTTGGTTGGTCTGCTCCTGACTGTATTCGGGAGCCGCACCGTTTGGCAGACGGACATTGGGAATCTTTGCCATCTATCGTTTCCCGTCCGGCTGGATGTCCAGTCGGATTGATCCCAGACGCCACGTGTCATCAACCGCGCTGCTTTCTATTTTCAACGAAATTGCACGGCCCCTGATCCGCGTGTCAATTTTCTGTGTCGTCGAAGTGAAAGAATATGGCGTCAAGGAACTGACCTGATCCGGGGGCACGGCAAACGCACGGGACACCACGTAGAAATCCAACGTCCCAACTTGATTTGAAAAGTCGGGAACGATCCGTTTGACAAAGGAAATGTCGTCGCCATCCACTAGATCGAAGAAGGCGGATTCAACAAACGAGCTGATCGCATTGCCATTACCATTTGCCCCCACTTCCTGTGAGTAGACAATAGACACACCCGCCGTCAAACCCGAAACGGAAGGATACGCATTCGTCGTGCTATTTGGAGCCCATTCCGTTGCAATCGGCAGCTGATAAACCCCCCTGTCCCGCCACGTCGTGCGGGCCATTGTCCCCTGAGACCAGCAGTTTTCCAAGTAATTGTAGGTCACGTAGGCATCAATCACGTTGCTATTCAAGGTCGGATAAAACCACGTGGCTTCGTTAAACTCGGTGTTGAGGCCACAGTAAATCAACGAGCGTTGCGTGTAGTTGTAGTTTTGGAATACCGCATCCTGCACAGAACAGGGCACCTTTTTAACTGTTCCATCAAATACAAAGAACGCATCGGGGGACATCCAATAGGCCACCCCATTAACGTCCACTGCCGCGTTATTGCTTAAACACCCGCAGTTGGTTCCCAGCTGCTGAAACCCGAAAGTGTAAGGAACCCCCAAAAACTGCATGCCATAAAGCGCATTGTCTGTGAAGACCAGTAATTGTCCCCGTGAACGAATTGCCGTAGACAAGTAATTGCCATCGGTTAGCCTTTGCGAGCCCGCCGTATTAGTAGCAGTTGCTACCCAAGTTGTGTCATCTTCTGCCTCAGACCATCGCACAAGCATTGGGTCAAACGTGGCTGGGGTTGCAATGGTTTCTTCCGTTCCAAAGCACACTAAATGCCTGTCCGGAGTAGAAACCAACACGAACAAGTTTTTTGTAGGAGCATTGGATATTGCCGTTGCACGATTACTGAGGTTCGGAGGCCATTCATATACCTTGCCCTCACTGGCACAAGCAATCAGATTTTCACCAAAATTATCCAAAGCCCAGAGCCTTGGGTTGAGGGTCTTGACATTAAGGCGTGGGGTGTTCCAAGTACCCGTACCCCAAGTACCCGTACCCCAGCCGTAATCAGCAATGGCTGTTTCTGTGCCAATTGCCAACTGATAGGCAATTGTTGCGGTCCCCGGGGTGCTGTTCAACAGCGTTAAAGGGGACTTGACGGTGTAGGTGTTCACGGTGGGGACTGTTTGAACTTCATACTCAATGTCAAAAAACGAGGCTGTCAAACCGCCAAACGCTACCGAAGTAGCGGAAAACGTCACAAAATCGCCTACCGAAGCGCCGTGTGCAACGTCCGTTACAGTGATTACCGTGGTCGCATTGGTCGGGGTGATGACTACACCTGCATTTGTAACCCGAATCGGCGTGATGTCCGCAAAAATGCCCCCGCTATACACGTAAAGTTTTTTATTGGTCCCCACCGCTAGGTAAGGAGTTCCATCCAAATCATTCCATGCCCACGTATCACGTGCCACGCCAATCAAATTGTAACCCGACAAAAACGCAGTCCAACCCCCTATTTTCTCCGGAAGTCCATACCGAAAGCGAACATAGTCTGAGTTGATCCAACGGCCTTCAGCACCGTATTTCGAATCCTGTTTGTCGATGCCCGCAGCAAAGGCAACTTTTGTTAAAGGCATGGTTGCTATACCTTTACAGTCCCCAACAAGGGGCTAGAGGTCACATGGACCGCGACGCTTTGTGAGGCGGTCCACGGTTTGCCACAAGCGGTGCAGACCCCGGTTGCTTCTTCCATCGCGCTTACTGGATCAAGGCACTCGACACACAGCACCTCCACCTCGTGACGGGGAAGTATCTTTGGGGAACCGTCCGCATAGGTGCCAACAAGTTCAGAAGCGACGACGGTTCTCATGTTGTGCCCTTTGCGGCGTTCTTTGTCAGGAATGCAATGAGCCAGATCATTTGCCCTCCAGTGCGGCTAGTTTAGGAAGAAAGTCTTGTTTTTCAGGCTCAACAATGACCTTGCCATTCTTGTCAGTCCATTCTGTTTCCATCATGTGCTTGTCCTGACGCTCACCTATAACCATCCAGCTAATCAATGCAGTTGATGTTGGGTCTTGGCAGTCCATAGAAAGAATGTTGCCATCGACAGAACCGCGAACGTGGTTCCAATCCGTTTCATTGCTTGTAAAACATTGAACATCACGGCACAGAATAACAAACGTGCCTTCAGTCATTGTGGCAGCGGTGTCTATATTGACCGTGGCTTTCCCGTCAACCAGATTCACTTTGCCGCGATAGATCAAATCGGCCTGTGGACCTTCGATGAACGAATGCACCAGTTGATGGGTAGCCGCAAGGGTAGGCAGAGGGTGGGGTATGCGGAACGAGCCAGAACCTTTTGACAGCGCGCCGGTGATGTTGGTGTTGCCCGAGGAGTTAATTTCAACGCCTCCAGACGCAGCCGCACGGGTTGCTCCGCAATATAAGCCCAACCCACCACCACCCCTAATGCCCATCGCGCCGCCACCAAACATTCCAATATTAACGCCTGTGTCAGAGCCGTATAGGTCTGAACCCATCTTAATTTTGGTGGCAGACGAATTAAATGCGTCAAGATCAACGACAGTATTGGCGGTGGCTGTGGTCATCCCACCTTGCAGAAGCAAATTTCCATTAGTTGTTAATTGACCCGCAACGGTTGCAGTCGAACTAAGCGTTGTTGCTCCCGTCACCCCAAGAGTCGAACTAAGCGTTGTTGCTCCCGTCACCCCAAGAGTCGAACTAAGCGTTGTTGCTCCCGTCACCCCAAGAGTCGAACTAAGCGTTGCGGCACCACTAACACTCTGCGTCCCAGTAACAGCAATCCCCGCGCTGGTCATCGCCAGCTTCGTTGTCCCATTACTCTGAAGGTTAAGGTTGCCCGTTGTGTCGGCAGTTGTTACGACCCCAGCAGAGGTCGATGCGTTGATCGATGCGGCCATTATTTATTCTCCAGTGCAGCTACTTCTGCAAGGTAGGTGGCCTCATCAATGAATTCAGGCACAAGACCTTGCTCTGCAAGCATGTTTACTATCGTTTCTTGGCTCATGCCTTCGTAGGCAACAAGACCACCATTAAGTCTGGCAAAGAATTTCATCTGGCTCTCCTTGCGCGGATATATCCACCGCCAGTCATCGTACTGATTGTAAATTGAGAATATAGGGTTAAATAAATTGTAGTTGTTGACGCTAAAGAAAACCTTACCGAAGGTGTAGTAAATATTACTTGCGCTACACCAGTTGGCAGCGTGTAAGGCATGTCAGTGTATTGACCAAGAATAGTGTTGGTCCCTGAAACAGTCGATATACCACCAATCAACCTTGTTACAACAGTAGACGCTGCCGGAACAAAAGCAACGGTGCCATATACGTCCCAATCTCCCGCAGTTAAAGAAATGCTAGTGGCGTTTGCGCCGCCTGCGTTTGAGAGATTTACGGCATTAGTAGTTGCTATTGCGCTAGTAACTTCCCCCACATACCCAGCAACGGCATCGTCATTCGTCGTTGTGCCTACAATGACCTTTGTTGCTGGCCCAGTTACCCCAGCCGTACCATCAAGAGTGAGTGACATTATTTATTCTCCCTACAACACTTGATATGAGAATGTGAAAAACAAATTCTGCAAAGCTGTATCCATAGACCAGCCGTCAATTGTTATGTCATCCGTTGCAGCAGTTGCATACATGTTCCACCCGTCATTAGCACCCCCATTAACAGGTCTACTTCCACTACCACCAGCGTCTGTAGATGAAGTAAAGTTTGAGGCAATAGGTAGGCTAATTCTTAGGCTTGATGCCCCTGTTGCTGTCGTGTCTACGCCAATAAATCCACCAACAAATACTATGTTTCCAACCCGCACATAGCTAAGAGGATACGCATTTGTTGCCGCTATGTTGGTTCCGTTTGTAATGCTTGGCGTGTACCTTCCTGAAGTCCCCGTCACCAAAGTCCCCGTAGCACTCGGCAGCGTAATGGTCGCAGTGACCGCATCCACTGGCGTGAGCGTGGTCGATCCGCTTGTTGCTCCTGCTAGAACTACTGATCCCATCTCAATCTCCTAAGAAACTACCCAGCGAGCGGTTCCATTCAAGGTGACCGCAACCCCGCCGCTAATTGTTATTGGACCCACACTCGATGCGGAATTCCCCGTTGCAACCGTACAACTTACAGACACCGTTTGGCTATTCACAAACAAACCATTGAGAGAATTCAATGTCGTAGCGGCCAACTCACCCGTGGATGGCTTGTACAGAAGTTTGGCGTTTGACGTATAGACAGTGGTTGCGGTGCCGCTAGTAGCACTTGCAAACAACGGGTACAGGTTGGATGCAGTGGAGGTGTCATTGGAAACAGAGGCCCCCCCAACAGGATTCCAAGCAGGGCTTGATCCGCTATATCCTTCAAACTGGCTGGTAGTCGTGTTGTAACGAAGCATCCCAGTAGTTGGGGTCGGTTGCTGCGCCGTGGTCCCCTTGCTAATCAGCAAAGCGCCAGTGGACGAGAATGTTGAGTCTAACGTGGCGGTCAGAGTGGTGAATGCGCCTGTGGTGGCTGTTGTTGCACCTACCGTACCGTTGATGTTGATCGATGCGGTGCCAGTCAGGTTTGTGACCGTGCCTGATGCGGGGGTTCCAAGTACTGCACCATTGCCTAGAGTCGCTACACCCGTTACCCCAAGCGTCCCGCCTACTGTAGCGTTACCCGATATGGCATTATGAGCTTCTACGATGTCTGTAAAGTTTGATACAAGAATAACTTTCCTGCCGTTAGGGACAGACACTCCAGTCTGTCCGCTGACCTTCACGGTTACAGCGTAACCACCTGTAGTGTTGTTGTACACAAAGTAGAGCTTCTTGTTGGTAGGCACGATTAGGTTGCGCGTAGCCGTAAGCGCGCCCGTAAGTTCCAAGAACATGTTACGCGCAACACCCGTAGTCCCGTTGGGAATCGTGATTGTGGTGTCAGCGCCATCTGTAATAGCCTGCGTCGCATACCCGCTGATGGCTTGCTCTAGCAGAGTGCCCAAGTTCGTGTTGGTCGTGTCACCCCATGTATTGGACTGTTCTCCAGTCGCCATCAGGGTCAGAGCAAGGTTTGTAGAGTAAGTAGCCATTTGTCACCTATGCAGCAAGTTTTGTCCACACAGGGCTCTGCGCAGACGTGTTTTCAGACCATGTAGGATTCTGAGACCCACTATTCGCATTCCATACCGGAGTATAGACGTTTTGGGACTTGGTCCAAATCAATACGGAATGCACAGACCCGATGGCCGAGACCCCTGTTACAACCTTGCCAATTTCAACAACAACGCTGTTGACCGATCCTGTGGCCGAAACCCCCGTGACGTTTACCACCGTAGTGATGGTTGTCACAACGCTATTGACCGACCCCGTTCCGACTAACCCCGAAACACTAATGCTGTCGTCAATCTGAACCGCAACGCTGTTGATAGACCCGGTCCCAACCAGCCCCGAAACACTGATGCTGTCGTCAACCTGAATTGCAACGCTATTGACCGATCCCGTCCCAACTAACCCCGAAACGCTAATGCTGTCGTCAACCTGAACCGCAACGCTATTGACCGACCCCGTTCCGACTAACCCCGTAACGCTGATGCTGTCGTCAACTTGGATCGCTACGCTGTTGACCGACCCCGTCCCCACCAATCCCGAAACGCTGACGCTGTCGTCAACTTGAACCGCAACGCTATTGACCGACCCCGTCCCCACCAATCCCGAAACGCTGATGTCGTCGTCAACCTGAACCGCAACGCTATTGACCGACCCCGTTCCGACTAACCCCGTAACGCTGATGCTGTCGTCAACCTGAATTGAAACGCTGTTGACCGACCCCGTCCCGACTAACCCCGAGACATTAATGCCTACTTCAATCGCGACGCTGTTGACCGACCCCGTAGCAGAAACAAAAGAAACGCCATTGCCCCACGTCTGTTCTCCCCATCCGACAACGGAGTTCCATCCGTCAAAGGCAACAGTAGCGTTGGCCACTTAACTCACCTATGCAATCTGAATAATCGCAGTGCCTGCGCCCGCGGTCGGGAACACAATTGTAAACGTGCCACTGGACACCACTTGGTCCGTTACAAAGTCCAGAATGCACACCGCGTAATTGGTCGATGCCTGATAAATCATCGCACCACGCGTTGTGAACGTCGCCGACGACCAGCTTGAGTCGTTAAAGTCTGTGAATGCCGTCGTGCCGCCCGAAGTTGGGGTCACGTTGACCAGCGTGTTTCCACCCGTGGTATACCCACTGCCGTTGGCCAGTTCGTCCGATGTCATGCTGCTGTAGCTGGTCGTTGCGGCACCATACGTCCCTACAATGCTTGCATTCGCCTTAAACAGCGCGATCTTGTAAGCGGGGGAAGCCGATGTCGTAAAGTTGTGTGATCCAGTAAGCAGTTGCACCTTGAAACTGGTGACCATTGCCTGTGTTAAACCTGCCATATCGTTCTCCTTTTAAAAAAATCAAACTCCACGCGCATACGGCGGGGGGTTCGAGACCAATGGAACACGAAGCATCCCATCCCGAAACTCGTCGCGACGTCCGCGCCCCTGTTGCTCCATGGCCAGCTTCTGCACGGAATCCGTATACCGTTGCTGGAACTGCGCTAGAACGTCCAACGGACCTTTGGTGAACAGATACGCCTCCACCAACACAGCATATGTCAAGACCTCCGGAGCGTTGTCCGAGAGCCACGTGTTGGGGTTGGCCGCGGACAGCTGCGTGGTGCGCCGAAAGTAAGCCAGCTCTAGCTGGTAATTCAACGACCCCGTTAAAGCAGGCGCGATATACAGCGTGGATTGATCCCACAACGCGTAGTACTTTGGCGAAGCAGAGCTTGTGCTGGTATTTGCCGTGTACTCCGTCATAAAGCTAATGTCCCGCTGCTCAAGGAATACTCGGTCTCCACTTGTCGGGATGTACTGGAGATACCGTGCAAACAGAAAGCCCGAGGGCACCGCAATTTTGGGCTGCGTCGTGCCTATTGTGGCAATGTCATATTCTTTGAACGCATCCAAATCGACATCGCGCATGATGCGGTTCTCAGCGACAAGAATAAAGTTACCCAACACCGTCGGCGTGAAAACCGTGGCATCAATTTCCATGTAACTTTTAATGTTGTCGGTGAATTGCGTATAGTTCATGTGATTACCACAGTAACTGAATTAAGCATGCACTGCGCTAAAACCAAATCGTTTTGTGCATCAGGAACCATTCCCGTTGCAGAAAACACCGAGTTGCCCGGAGCGCCTACAAACACATCCAACGGTTCTTTGGGTTGCGGCCGCGGTTCTTGCAAAGCGATTGCATCAGAGACGTTACGACGAGGCTCTAGCTGCGGGTGCTTTGGTTCGTAACAAAACGGGCAGGTCTTTAACCCCTGCCATTCCTTTCTTAGCTCGCTAAGAAGGAAGCGCTGGTTACAGCGGTCGCACAGAGCATTTGATTGCCTGCCTTGTGCATACATTCTAGAACATCGTCCGGTCAGGGACCAGATAAACGCTTGCGATGTCCCTGTCCTCTTGCGCCGCGCGCAGGAAATCTTCTTCGTAAATCTGTTTTAACATAACAATGCGGTCTGGAGCGCGCTTCATTGCTATGTAATACGACAATCCGGAAGCCAAACACGGCAAAAACCGGAAATTGATGTCCATCGTGTTCGTATAGCTGCCCGCATCCTGAACCCTACGAATCGCGTAATACACAAAGGTATAGGTCGTTGACGAATCCGGATTCGGGTAAAAGTACACCTTTGGACTAATTGTTCGTTCTACGTAAAACTGCGCCGGGCGCGATTGCGTAGCCACCTTGACTGGGGTGTGCAACCACTCGGCTCGACTAAACCTGTTCAACGTAATATCGGTTTGCACGCCGTTTGATGTAGATCTGATTACGGCTTCCAGCACATTGACCGTGTCCGCGGGCAGGGTGTATTCGTAAGTCCCCGCCACCAAGGCCAAGGTGCGCTGTTCAATTGTCCAGAGGTTAAGGCCCCGGCTCGCCCAGTCCAAGAACATAAGGTTCAGGGATCGACGAGCCGTTTTTATGTCATAGCCCGCACGAACTTGAAGACCGCAGCGTTCAAACGCTTCGGAAATTAGTTCGTCCACGTCCAAATCGAACGTGGTTGTTCCAGATGTGGTCATTACCAGCTAGTAGGCTGCGGAATACGCTTGCTGATGGGGTTTTCAACCGTACCTTGCAGCTTTTGCGAATCAAAATCCACATCCACCTTTTCAGGTTTTTTGGCTTGTTCCGTGCTGTCCGACATCACTGCGCCAAAACCCTTGATTGCAGCGCCTACACCACGCTTATGACCTCTGTTTTCCATGTGATTCCCCTAAATTAATCTTTAGACCGAAATTTTCGGGCCATTCCACCATAATTTTTGTGCTCGGCTTTTTCCATCGAAGGCGTTTCCTTGGCTTCGTGACGTTTCATAGCAGCTTTGCTCATGTATTTTTCGCCAGAACTTTTTTCCATAACTCCACCTTTGGCTTTGCCCGCCTTATGAGCCACGCCCATCGGTTTGTTCGCATGCTTTTGCATGGCCATGTCCTGCTTGCGATCATAGGACGACGGCTTGGCTTCACCGCCCTTAGCATAAGCGCTTTGCGGGGCAATCATCGGCAGGTTCTTGGCCATCTTACCCGCCATCAGCGCGCGACCCTGACGATCCGCAGTTGCTGATCCACCTTTTGCTTTACGCATTGGAAAAGCATCGGCAACAGGCATGGACCGCATGGGAGCTTTACCCATGGACATAATCCCTTTGCCCATGGACATAGACCCACCTTTAGCCGCTTTAATCGGTTTTCCCATTGCCATTAGTTTATGGCGATTGGTGTTTTTCATCGAATTGTCCATTCTTGACCCCTTGGTTTAGCCGTAAAAGGCGGTTGCGGTAACGGATGTTGGGACACCTATATACAGCCCCGATTCTGCCAAAATCCCGTCTCCGGGACACGTGAAAGAGAACGTCGTTGCATTCGTCGTGTCCACTTCCAACAGGATTGACGAATACACCGACACGTTTCCCGAATTGGTTGCGGACGCGGCAGTGACTGTAAAAGTTGACGCGTTGGCCGTTGCAATAGCATACGCGGCACTGACTGCGCTGCCCGAAGTGATGGTTAACCAAACTCGGTCACCTACCGTAAAACTATTTGCCATGGTGACCGTAATAACCGTGGTAGTTTGCGAATAAGTCGCCAAAGTAGGCGTATTCTCGGCAAATACCATGTGCGCAGTGGATGTGACCGACGGGCAGACAATGCCGCCTTTTAGTCGTGTGCGGCCACTCGCTACTACTGCACCTGAACTAGCTTTATGCGACGACTTTACATCATATTGAAAACTCATATATCAGTCCTCCTGTTTCTCTACCGGCAATGGATCAGGAAGACCATGAGCAGCAAATGTAAGGTCTTTTTCCACGGGGTCCGGAGCGTCTAACCGCATCAATAGCGCCTTCATAGTATCCACCGCTGCTTGGGAAGCAACGGCCACGTCATGTGCGTGGTTCCGTTGCTTTTCCATTTTAACGATTTCTTCTTGAAGAAACTCTTGGGTGATTTGCATTACGCAACCGTCGAAACCATGATGTAGTAGGTTGTACCGCCCGATATAACAGGGATGGTGTGGGTAACAACCGGGCTACCGACCTTTGCACGAAAGACGCCGGTCGCGCTCACCGCGGGCATCAACGCAAAATTGCCCACTTCGCCTGTTCCAGAGTTGGTAACGCGCAGGAACGAAGCGTTTGACCAAGTGCCGCCGGATGCAAAATCCGAATCCAGTTGCAAAGCCGCCAGAGTGCCGCCCGGGTTGGTTGAAGAACCACCGAGAGTTGCACGAATTGCATTGGCAGCGCCAGAGATCGTGCCCGCGCCGTTAATTGAGCAGCTGATGTGTGAGCCGTTAATGGTCCCGCCCGTTGCGGCATTTACGCCAGTTACAACGGAAAATGAACGGATGGTTTCTCCGGAACCAGTGCTGGTAAAGGTCAGCTTGCTGTAGTTGAGACGCGTGTCACCCGTGGTAGCAGAAGTCGTTCCATAGGAACTAGAAATGTTCTGTGCAGTGGTAACAGAGATGGGGGAAGCTGACGTTCCGCCGATAAAGCCGTTCAAGGATTGAACGGGGCCAGTAAATGTAGTTTGAGCCATGGCAGTTCCTTTGTGTTGTAGCACATCCTCACACAGTCTCTACAACGTCTGCTGGGGGCAGTCTGTGCAAGTAAAATTTCCCAGATTGGTAAAACAGGTGGACGCTTTAAGCTGTCTTTTAATGGCTAGTTCTTCAGTCTGCCATCCACCCTTGTTTCCTTACGCGCCCGGGGAACCGTAGATACCACGGGGGTCAGACCAGCCGAAGCTGTAACGCTCGCGAGCCTTGTAACGCACGTTGCCGGTATCGAAGTCACCCTCGAAGGCGGTGCGAATAGGTGCACGCTGGAACATCTTCAGGCCGTTAGGCGCATCAGTCATCAGGAACCAAGCATCGGTATCCGTCAGAAAGTGGTTGACACACCAGCCTTCCGGAACAAGACCCATCGACTTGATCGCGTTGATGTCGTTGTCCGCCGTTGCAGTGCGCAGCGTGGACTTCATCAGACGCTCAGAAGTAAATTGGTTCTCTTTCGGAACGACCATCTTCATTGCCATGACAGCGATCTTCAGACCACGCTCATCCGTAAACCCGGCAATATCGATGATGCCCTGTTCGAGAGAAGTCTCGTTCAGGTCAGCAGCGACGCTGGGGGTGTTCGAGAACGTCGGGCCAAGGGCCGTCGGGTGCGCGTTGTAGCACAGCGGTACACCGTCACCACCGTAGTAAGCAGCAGAGTTGGTGAATGCGTTATTCAGGATGTTTGCACCAGTGACCTGCTTGGTGTTAGCCATCGAACGCGCAAGCGCCTTGGTGTAACGCGACGCCAGACGGTCATACAGGTTATCTTCAATCGCCTCTTCGGTGATCGAGAAAGCCAGTGCAACAGTCTGGTGGGTGTATCGAGCCGTGAACGACTCGTTTGCCATGTCATACGCAACCCCGGCACCTTCCGCCTTGTTAGGAGCGGCCGCGAAGCCCGTCAGCATCACCTCTTCTTCGAACGCACGCTCAGACGATTCAATATCAAAAATGTCTTCGTGTTCGTTCTCATAACGCTTGTATTCCATACCGAACAGGGCGTTCAGTCCGGGCTCAAGCTCTTTTACTAGTTGTGCACGAGTGATGGCCATGATTAAACTCCCGCAGTGCCGGTACTGGCACCATAAAGATGGTTATTCGGCTTAACAATAAGCTCTGCGTACTCTGAGAGCACATCGTTATTCCCCGGAGCGTTGTACACGCCAATGACTTTCCATGCGTAAGTAGCATTGCCCGTGGCCGGAACATCGACCTGTTGGCCAGAAATGCCTGTGGTGGTGCTGCCCGAAGTGGACGTGACAATCACTGCATTACGACCAACGGCCGTAACAGCTGCGATGCCCGAACACTGAACAACAAACGAGGAAGTCGGGTCGTCAACAACAAAAGCAACGATGTCCGAAGCAACGATGCTGCCCGGGTAGTAGTTTTTAAACGTGGTTTTCTTGGTGGTTGGATCAGTATACTGACAACCCACGAAGACACCCAACAACGGACCAGAGGTAGCTATGTTAACGTAGCCTCCAGACAAGGTAACGCAATCGCCCTGAAAAATCGCGGTGCCATAGTTGCTGGAAATACTGTAAGAAGTATTGCCTTGGTTTGCAACAGTGCTACCCACACGACCTACCGGACGAAAACCAAAGGCTTTATTTGTGTTAGCCATTGAAATTCTCCAAAAAGATTAGGGTCAACCCGGCCCTTAACTACGAGGGCCAGAAAAAGTTACACGTGAGTCCCGTTCAGGGTTTCCAATGCGCATGCTCCCATGTGCATTTTCTCTCATCATGTCATTATCGATTGCTTGAATCTGCTCTCTTGCCTTTTGCAGAAAATATGCGTTTCGTTCTTCTTTGGTCTCCAACGGAATCTTGGCAAGCATAAGGCCCCCTACTGCAACCACGCCTTTGTATTTGCCATCATCGACAGTAGGCATGTAGTCACGATGCTCTTCCGGCAATTCCTCTATACGAACGAGTTCATAGCCTTCGCGCAACTTACCAAACACATGCTGTTTGTCAGAAAAACCGTTAACTTCCGAACGAATCCAACGATACGCATACCCCTCTGGAGGTTGAGGAGCATCAAGTCTAGAAGGACGAACCCATGGGCGACGACGCGCAGTTGCCTCACGGCCATCGGACGTGCGAGCTTTGCGATCTAACGAGGGTACTTGTGTCTTATCCATGATTTAATCCTTCACGTATTTGGCATATTCCTCAAGAGGAACGCCAAGTTTTTTAGCAATCGCTACCTGACTTGGTGAAAGTCGAACGGAGCGGCGTGCGGTATTGACCCCGGAGGACCGGGTAGCAGGTGCAACCGCTTGCACGGGACGTTGCACTCTGGTTTCAGCAGGTTGCGCTGTTTCTCGCTTTACCTTGTTAGGAAAAGTGTCAACAACGCGCCTGTCAAGCTCATCATAATACTCATCCGAACTGGCGTCAAATCCTTCATTTTCAATTAATTGACGATGAATTCCCCAAACCGCATGGGTCATTACAGTGTCTTTGCCAAACCATTGATTTCTCTCCGCCCACTCTTCCGCCCGCGGGTCCGGTTGAGCGGGTGCTTGTGGGGCTCGTTGGGCTTGTTGAGCCTGCTGGGCTAACTGGGCCTGTCGTGAGTCATACGCCTGTTGCTTAGCTTGCGTCTCTTCCGTCATGGATCGTTGCTCAAACATCAGCGAAGTCAGACGCTCATGAGCTTCTGTTTCCGTGTCGATATCCCCCTCTTCACGAGCTTTGCGGATAATCTGTTTCAGAGCAATTGCTTGCGTCTCAGACCGGGTTTTAGCTTCAGAAAGACGGCCATTGTCGGTATGCAGAAGGCGCTTTTCAAGTTCCTGCGATTGCCGCTGTACTCCTTGGGCATATTCCACGGCCGCTTGCTCTCGCCGTTCTGTTTCTCGAAGGCGAGAAGTCAGCTTATCAATGCGTTTTTTGACGTTTTCGCTGTAATCCCCCAGCTCATCCGGTTTTTTGCGCTTTGTAGGGGTGTCCGCCACAACTTCAGGGGCCTGCAATGCGACAGGTCGGTTTGACGAATCCGGTTGGGTTTCCTCCAAATTTATGGTAACCGCCTTTTCGTCATCCCCCAGCTTTAAATCCAATTGTGTGTCTTCGGTTTCAATGGTCATATAAGCCTTACATGTGAAGGATGTCTTCTGGGTCGTTAACTACCGCCAGAATTTCATCGTCGTTCAAAACACGGATTTCGCCACCTTCAATATTCAGCCGAGACCCCCCGTAACGGGCAAAAACCACCCAATCACCCTCCTTGCACCACGGGCCCTTGGGAAACTTGGATTGGTCGGCGTAGGCCAGATCGCCCATTTTCAGGACGTAGCCACAACTGGTGGTCAGCTGATTAAGCTGCCGCGTTTGCTCCGGAAGGGCAATTCCACCCTTGCTCTTCTCCCGTCCCATGTAGGGAAGAACCGTTATTCGCCAGCCAGTGGGCTGCGGAACACGCTCCCGAACCTTCTCATGAAGGGTTTTTGGGTCTAAGACGCCTGAATCAGCATAACTATCGGCCAACTCGGGTCCTCTTTCTTCTTTTTCTTCTTTCCACTTCTTTTCCAAAACGGTCAGGGTTTCGGTCGCACTCATAAGGCTCCTTTCGGGGTTAAAAATCTTCCTTGTTTTTGGAAAGCAAGTCTTTTACGGCTTGCTCAGCAAATCTAAGACCCTCAAGTCTGCCCATCAGAAAGCGATACCTTTCCATGTCGGAAATGGAACCATTTAATACAAGACTTTCTGCGTCCTGTTGCAAGCGACGAATTTCTTTTAACAGAGCTTCTGCAAACTCAAGCATGGTTAATTCCATGTAATAGCAGACGGGTTAAAGGCCCCGTCTGGTGGCCTTGCTTATGTTAGTTAGTACACACCAACAGGGAGTTTACCATCTCTTTTGTAAGTTATGGAACCTCCTTTTTTACGGATAGCTGAAACTTGATTGCGAGTGGTCACCGATACTCCCGTCTTCTCCGGAGGAAAGTTTTTGACGTTTTTACGACCTTCTTCCTGCGCCAGCCTACGACGCCCACCCACCGGACCCCCCGCAGCCATGAGCTTGTCTTCTTTTGACTTGTTCAAGGAAATAGCAATCGCCTGCTTGATCGCCGCAGTTTTACTGGCGGGTCTGCTTGAGCCAATTCGACCCTTGTTTTTATACGTGTCGACAAGCTCCTTTATGTTGGAGCTGACGACCTTACGACTACTGCCTGTTTTGAGTGGCATTCGGATTTCCTCTAAAAGGGGGCTGTGCCCGCAACATTGCAATTTTTTCCTGTGAAACAATCTTGGCCTGCTCTTCCTGCGCATCCATCATGAGCTTTTGTTGTTGCAATCCTTCATCAGCCTTGTTAGATGCTTCAGTAATCCCAAGTTCTTTTTCTTTCAACGAGACCAACGGGTCACTTTGATCGCCTTGCAACTTGGTTTGAAGTTCCTTGATATCTTGCATGTACTGGGCAATCTTTAACGCAATCATGCCTTCTTTCTGCAACGCAGAAATCAAGTCTTTAGGGTCTTTACCGTATTGCTTGAACAATTCTGCTTCGGTTTGCTCTTCCGCTTTCAACCGCATGTGCTCCAAGAGGTGCTGCTGCAACCTAACGGCAGCGGCCGGATTAGCTTGCAACATCGGCGAAAAACCTTGTATCAGATGCGACACCGTGTGCGCATCATGCTGCTGACCAGCAAACGCTTTTAACGGAGCACCTTCCAATACCTCGGAGTTTTCTGTTGCAGGGTCTTTTGGGTGCTGGACGTTTTGTGGTTTTAGAATTGCATCAATATCCCGCACATTTAACGCCGAGTACATCCGGTGGTATGCTTGATACATGTCATGCATTTGCGGTGCGCTTTGCGCCAACTGCAACTGCGTCTGGGCTAGGGTCACTCTTTGCGCTGAAGAAAAGATGTTCGGGTCAGCAACAGGCAATACCGCTATCAGGTCGTCAAAATCTTTTTTCTTGACCGTCCGTGATGCCCCGGGAACGTCATACGGGTATTCGTCAGGCAAGAACTGCCCAAACCCAGCCGCCAACATCTTAAATTCTTGTTTTTGCGCGTAGTGCAGACGCTTGTGAATCGAAGACATCACCATTGACCCGCGTTCCAGCAACGCAATCGTCGTTCCAACCGCAGCGTATTGATTTCCATCGCCCACGGCCATGTCCGCCGTGTTTGCCAACCGCTGACCTGCCTCTACACAGAACCCCAACAGCTGGAATAGCGTCTGGCTAGGCTCCTTGTACGGCATTGGCAACATCTGGCTCGTCAGTTCCGCACCCCCGGCATCCATATCCCGCCATTCACCCGGTTGCAACGGCACATCGTCGTTCATGATCCGTGCGCCTTTGGCCTTGAACCCCGCGGGCAGGTTGGCCAACGTCCCCGCATCAATCAATTGACGCAAAGCACTTGTCGCGGACCGCGAAAGACCTCCAATCAGGTGCACAAAACCCAAGCCATACGCACCAAGGCCCTCGATCAACACGTAATGAACAAAATACTGCTTCCTGCGTTTCTTAGCATCCTCTGGGTCCCAGTTTCTGCGCACAGAAACCACCCTGTTTTGGCTTTCTTCAATGGTGATCACATAGGGAAGCTTAATTCCTGTGGGTTCACCCGATTCATCCTCATCTTCAAACCCCGGAAGGTCCCAATCCACCTGAAACTCAAGGAAAAACAGCTCTTCTGTCTCACTGGAAGGCAAAATACCCGATATTTTGTCAACTCTTTCGCCAATTTGGTCCGGAATAGCCGGTTGCGCGCTTGGTTTTAGGTCTAAATCAAGGTATTCACCACTGTAAACACGTCTGCGGTAGTCATTTTCGCTCATTGCAAGGCGATGCGTGATTCGTGAGCATTGGCTCATGACACTTGAGCCGCTATACGGGATGTACAGGTCATCTGGCAATACCAGCTTGCTCACCATCCGCTCAAGGTGGTAGTCGTAATACACCTTCTTGAACACCGAACCGCCATACCCAAGGTAAAAAAGCGCCTGATCCATCTCCGGGGTGTACTCTTCCATCACCGTCGTAAGCTGGTAGTTCATGAAATCCCGCACGCGCTCGGCTTGCTGCATTTTGTCATTAGTCTCTTTGCCCAGCACTTGCGTGCGCACAGGACCTTCGGCGGGCATCAGCTCTTTGTAAGCTTGCGATTGGAACTGCACAATCGCCTGCGAGAGCAGCGGATGCGCAACCCCGGCAGCGCCCTTGAACGGCTTGGTGCGTTCCTCGTATTTAAAGCCCAACAGATCAAGGCCCTTGGAATACTGTTGCTCCCACTCCCCGCGCGAGGTCTTGTCAGCATCAAAAAGCGTCGACAATTCCGAAGCAATATGGCCAAGCTCACCTTCGTCAACAACTTCCGCAAGGTTTGCTTCAAACAAAAGTTCTTCTTCCGGAAGCCCTACCGTCGCCCCGCCGTCGTCCTCCAGAATAATCTCAACGTCTGGCATGCTTTCGCCCAGCAAAAGGGCGTTGCCCGACTCAACTTCATTTAATGCTTTGTCAATAGGCATGTTGTGTCCTTGGCATTTCTTTCAGGAGACGGGCCGCGCTCACCGCGCCCCCTCTTTTAAGTGGAAGTGGTGGAGGAGTACGCAGTGCTTTTTGCAACTGCTGCATGCTGGGGGACAGATATCTTTCGCCTTCAATTATCCTAACCGGGTTGAGTTGTGTTGCAAGGTCATAAACCATGCTGTCGTAATCAACCGGAGCCGTATCCCCCGTCTTTGTCCCGTTGCCCTTGGTCTGAGAAATTGTCCTCTTGGTGGGGTCTTTAGCATTAATGACCTCCAACGTGGTCACCGGAACCCCACGCGCATCTTGCAGGAAATAGATCTCGGTGTCCCCGTTATCAAAACTTTTACGGCCCGTTCCGCCTGCTTCACCGCTCAAGGAACAGTTTCGGGCACCCGAGGTTAGACAATGGCCAATAGACGTTCCATTTAACTTGAGCGCGGATTCGTCATTAGCTTTAACCCAACGAAACCCGTCATCGTAAGTTTTTACGGGCTCAGACACCCCGTTAGAAAACACTTTGGGGTCCACACCTTTTCCTGCTTTTATGTCCTTTACGAGCTGATCTACCCCCGACTTATACACCTGATATTTTGAGGACTCTTCTACCATTCGTACAAAAGGCGTTTCTTTAATCTTCTCCGGGGACAACGTCCGCATGTAGTCATTGAGGTGTTCCGGAGACAAGAAATTCAACGCGCCGTAAGCTTCCCGTGTTGAGCTACCAATGTCCCACACCGGTTCATTTCTGGTCATTGCTTCAAGCATCTTGTCCGAGACGCTGTATCCCTGTTTGTTTTTCTCGGGAGTCTTTGCCAACACGTTTTTTGCCCACTCAATCGGATTGAGATTCTGGCGAAGCTCGGTAGCCGGTTCGCCGGATAGCTTTCTTTCCAAGTCGGACAACGCAATTTTAGCTTCTTTGTCCGAATAAGAACTAAGATTACCGGGCTCCTTTAAATTTACCCCACCATGATAATTTCCCTCTCCCGGGGGGTTCAGGTTTTGATTCCGAAGCTGGGGGGACAACGCTTCCTGTTGCTTTGTTAGTTGCCCACTAATAAAATCAGCTGTTCGTCTTCTTTCCACCTGCGATGCTTTGTCTTTATCCCACTTTTTGGTTGGTATAAACTCTCCTTCCAAGGTACTAACGCCTCCACCCTCTTTAGGTGCAATTAACGGGTTTTGTTTAATTGCTGATTCGATCAGATGGGGTTCGCCTGTGTAATACAGCGTCGGCGTCAACCCAGTAGCGGTATCATAGCGATTGGTAAGGTCTGTGTAAGCGTCCGGGTCCGCGGGGTAACGAAACCCGGTCTGCTGTGCCGTCTTACGCTTTGCTGCTTTAATCGCGTACGGTCTAAAATTTCCTTCAGCGGCTGATCTACCATACGGCGTTATTCGACCCTCCATCAAACTTTCAAAAACAGGGTCTCTCAAGGTGCCATGCAACTCCTCAAAGTAGGGCATTACCTTATCCGCATAAAACTCCTGCATAGCTTGTTTTTGTGCAGGGGTTGTTTCTTGAAACTCTCCACCAGCGTCCTTTACCTGCTGACGGGCCTTTGCATAATACTTTTCAAGATTGGATACATAGTCATCGTCAGGAAGCCGCAAGGGGTCAGGGTGTTCTTTGCTGGCCAAAAACTCCGGCGAGTTACGCGCAAAAGTTCCCTTGTAGGGTTTGACCGCGTACATCGGCCCCATACCAAGTTGCTCTAAATGATTCTCCAACATACGACCCGCTGTTGGAGCAAGCGACTTACCCACAGCTTTGGCTCCTTTTCCTATTGCCTTCGCACCGGGAATAAAATTCAACGGGTCAAGCAGGGTCTCCGCCGCCGCACCCGCCAAGGGCGATTCCCCACTGGCTTCAAATGCCTTGCCCCCCACATATTGCGCCGGAATATTCAGGTTCTCCAACAACGCCGCCGCACTCTCTGTCGACTTCTTTCCAGACGCGGTTCGTGGTTCATAGGTCATGGCCGCTTGCCTACGGCTGATTTCCTCCGCCGCCTTCTCCGGATCACGCGTCCGCGCCAGTTCTACAAGCCCCGAATACCCGGCCGGGACGCTCGCGCCAAGGCCCGAGAGCAAACTTGCCGCCGTCTCGCCATAGCCCTTCAGCTTATCGCCCATGGACCGCTCACCCTCTTCAGGGCTCCCACCCGCACGGTATCTGAGGTCTTTTTCCGTTAGCCCTGATTGGGCCTCCCCAGAACGAATTGACTCCAACGCACGTTTTTCATACTGCTCCCGCGTGGCCTGCGGATTTTCTTCCATCAACCGCTTTGCCAAATCATTGTTGTGGGTGTCCTGCGCATACTCCTTGTCCGATTGCCACGGCAAAATAGGATTTGACGCAATAGCTTCGTGCGCCCACAACATGCCCCCTGCCGTGTTAGGGTACTTGGTCCGCAACTCACGCGCTAAAAGCAGGTGCCTCATTGCATCCGCTCCTCCACCTACTTCGCCCTTTAACCCCAACTCTTTCGGACGGTTAGAGGCGTAACTGCGAATCTCCATCAACCCCAACGGCTTACTAACCGTTTTTTCCGTCTCCCGCACCCACCCTGCAATCTTATCTTTCAAGGGCTTTTCGCCTTCTTCAGGGCTTCCCTCGGCACGGGCAACCGGGGCGGCAGGCATTGCATACGGGTTGTCCCGCACAACTGGAGCAGTAATGTTAGAAAAGTTAGTAGGCACTAATGCTGAACCACCGTTTGAAGATGGGGAACGGGTTAAATTCCGCAAGTCTACCGGCGCAGCGCCCGGGGTAGCGCCCGGGGTAGCGCCCGGGGTAGCGCCCGGGGTAGCGCCCGGGAATGGGCCCGAGACGGGTATACCCTGCAAAGCAGTTACCGTAGAGTCGGGTGGTTTTTTGAACGCGCCTATCGCGCCAAGCCCCGCGGCACCCGCTGCACCTGCCGAAACGACTGAAGGCAATGCTTGAACAATATTCCACGGAACACCAGCATCCATAAGCGTTTGCAATACTGGTTGGTAGATGTTGTTGTTTAGAGAATAAGGGGAGCCGGGCGTTGTTACTGGGTGAGGAGAAAACGCGGCGGTGTTAGCGGCGTCTATTTGCTTTCCTGAAACTGGGAATGCGGATTCATTTCCAGATTCAAGAAGTTTCTGTTGTATTTTTACGCTTTCGTCCAAAGGCGACCCGCTAGAAAGCGAAGTCAACCCAGACTTATATGGTTCTGGGGACGTATACGGAACGTCGTATCCAGCGTTTGCGTAATCGGGCGCACCGCTTGTATTTATAGCATCAGAAAGGTTGTCACGGAAAAATCCTACTTTCTCAAGTCTGTGCTGTGTCACTGGACCGTTTAGGTCTGGGTAGGCATTGTTAGGGTTAAACGTATTGGATGGGGGTGTATATGAGGGATTAACATCAGGGATGGTGTTTGCAAAATCGGCATTGGCAGCAGCAGCAGCCGCATTGTTTAAGGAACTGTTTATATCTGCTGAATACCCCGGCCCACCAAAGTCAGCGTATGGGTCAACCGCGCCAGCATTGAATGCCCCTGCCGAGTATGCCGATCCTGCTGCACTGAGTGCGGCATTAAGATAATTACCTTGACTAGCTTGATATGCAGCATTTGCAGCAGCTAAATAAGGGGTAAAAACTTGTCCTCCGGGAATTATTGCTGAAGCCACTGTTGCAATCGGCAAAAAATCACCCGCTTGCTCTAAAAAGCTGGGATCTTTTTGCTGATTATTCCACTTGTCAGTTTGTGATTGGTTGAAGGCTTGAACTGCTGGAGCCTTATCAATCTGCGCCGCACCGCTGACAGCATAATCTGGTGCGCCAGCGGCCTGTACTGCCTTGTTCATAAGGTCAGTCAAGCTTTCAGTCGATGAGTAGTTGCCAAACCTACCCATCTGAGTTTGATTCATTCGATCAAACGTCTCTGGCGTAAATAGGGTGTCGTTTGGGTTGGCGTTCTCTATAGCTTGAAGCATAGCTCCTAGAGGGGCGGCGTAACCACTCGGCCCACGCGCCTGTATCATATCTGCTATAGAGGCGTCTGGGGCTAGGTAAGGCGTGTACGCGTAACTTGGGTTGCCTTCTTCGTCGTATCCGTTCTGTGCGCCGCGTACCCTCCACTGCGCTGGGACTTCTATTTCTCCACCACCGTACCCGTTTTCATCACCCGAAGACAGTTGTGGCGGGGTATAGAAGACCGGATTCCCACTTTGGTCGGTGTAGTTATAGACGTCTCCCGCATAGTGGGAATTGCCATCTTCGTCCGTCCAATAGCCCCCCGGCGTGGTAATCGTGGCGTTTATTCCACGGGGGACAGCGTCCGCTGAACCCCCCGCTGCAAAATGTTGCGGTGGTTGCAGTCTCGCCGCCTCACGCATCTTCGCTACCTGCTCATCCTCCCCCTCATTCAACCCACCCGAGTACGTCAATAAACCCAACGCCGCACCCTTTCTCAGGCCCATGAACCCCGAAGCAACGTCCGTCGGGGAAATACCATTCTCCACCATGAAATTGCGAGCCTTCTCACCATATTTCTTGAAGGTCTCCAGCATCCCCTCGGCTTCACCTACCGGGTCTTTGACAGGGTTCTTCTCCGCGTCTCCACCTTTTCCAAAAGAAGCCACGCTCAACGGACCACGGGCTAACTTCCCCCGACTCGATGTCAACGTCGGCGCGCCAAAAGTATCCTCCCCCAGACCACGCAACTTGTCCTTGATCGCAACACTCGTCAACCCCGTCTTGTATTGCAACTCCTCCAACTGCTGCCTTGCAGTGCCTTTGGGTGCTTTTTCTTTTTCCTTTGATTCTTGAGGCATGCTCCCTATGCCACCCATGCTCCCCATCGACTTGGAGGCAGACGTTCGACGCAACTTTATTTGGGGTGCCGCAGGCACGTCGTTCGTCGACTCAGTCATAGGTGTGTAATTCACCACGCCTACGTCATCCCCCAGATCATCTAACGATCCGCCCCCCGCCATCCGCACAGGTTCTGCTTCCCCCTGTTTGGGCAGGCTTGCAGCAAATGCATTAAAACTTGGAAGACCCCGCAATGACGATAACGCTTGCTTGGCCGACGGCTCACTCTGCATTTCTTCCACATCAGACTCATCACCCCCTTCCACAGTTGGCAAACCACGGCCCGAGGCACCCAGCATCGATAACCCCAACGCCGCCTGAAACCCCGCCCCAACATTGTCTATCCCCATCTGCTGGATAGGCGTTAACGCCGCCCGCTGGCCCACAGGCACAGCACTCGGCGAAGATTGGGCCGAGGACCTCTGCTCACGAATCCGTTCAACCTGCGCCCGCATATTGGGGTTTACCGTCACAGGTTTAGACAGGTCCGGTGCCGGTGCGGGCGCTTGTGCAACCGCTAGAGTAGGAATAGCTCCAGCACCAAGCACCTTTACTAAATAATCCCGGCCCTCTTTGCTTTCTAACGCCGCATACCACGTCGTGCCCGCAGTCTTCGCTTCTCGAATAGCACGGTCCACGGTCCCCGGGCCTTGATTGTAGGCAACCACTGTCTTGGCCTCGTCCCCGTATTTTCTTGACAAGGCGTTCAGGTAATCCCCGGCAAAACGCCGATGCTCCGCTTCCGTCCTGTTCCGTACAGGCGCTACACCATACCCCGGTCGTTTTCCAGTTTTTGGCTTGATCTGATACGCGCCTTCCGCACCCGCGGAACTACGTAGAAGTTGATTTGTCTGGGGATCAATGTGTATGTTCGAGGACTCCACTTCACGAATTTTGTCCAACAACTCCGGAGTAACAAAGCTGTCTGACGGCGCTACTTTGTTTAAGTCTTCTCGTGCTGTGGACTGAGCCATGGTCAGTAGTACTCCATCTGTGATACCCGACGCTCCTTCGGCTCTTCCTTCCAGTCCGAACGAAGCGCAATAAAGTTACCTTGACGAAACCGCATCAGCGCCTGTGTCGTGCTGTCTACCATGTCGTCATTGTCTCCGTGAGGAAAAGCCGCGCATTCCTCAACAAGCTCCTCGGCCCATTCCGAATCAGGCACCCAACACATGCCAGCCTCCAAAATAGGAGCAACACTGTTAGCTCGCGATATCTTGTCTGTCCCCGATTTGCGTCCACCGGGTGTGTACATTGTCACCGGAATCCCCAATCTACGCAACTCCTGTTGCAACGTCACCCCCGTTGCCTTCGCCTCAATCAACACGTTATCCGGATTCCAGTACTTGTACTCCTCCAACGCCACCCGCTTTAACTCCGGAAAGTCCCACCGGCCCTTCTGCATCCCCAACAAAATAATGTTCGCCCCGCTATCATCACTCGGGTAAAACACCCCCCACGTCGTAATGACAGAAAAGTCCGCCGTCTCCTTCTTGCTGTACGCCGTGTCATAACTCTGAATTGTGTAGTCGCATTTCGGAGGACGGTCCTCTTCCCACAAGTTCCACCACTCACGCTTCAAAATCGCCCCCTCGTCGTTCGAAGGCTGCTGCTGCCACTGCGCATTCCACTTCTGCAACGACAAAGACGCCTTGACCCCCTCCAGCTCTTCCAAGTTCCAGAACGCAGGCCACAAAGCCTTGCCACTAGGCAAAATAGCTGGAAATTCAATCACTTCCCACTTGTCCGCGTTGTGATTCGCCTGCTGCTTCAATACCCGTGCGGTCAAATCCTTCGTGCCCCAACGCGTCATCACAATCACTATGGCTCCACCCGGCTGCAACCGCTGCCGCGGGCCAGAGGTGTACCACTCATAAGCATTGTCCAAGGCCAACGGGGACAAAGCATCCTGCTCCGAATGCGGATCATCCACTATCAGAAGGTCCGCACCACGGCCCGTCATCGCGCCCCCCACACCTACAGCAAAGTATTCACCCCCGTGGTTCGTGTCCCACCGGCCCGCAGCCTTGCTGTCCGCCTGCAAGATCACCCCGTCAAACAAGTCTTTATATAAATCCGTGTCCATGAGGTTTCGTACCTTACGGCCAAATCGCACCGCCAACTCCCCCGTGTGCGTCGACTCAATAATCTTGGTGTCAGGCTTACGGCCCATGATGAATGCAGGCAATAAATAACTCGCAAACTCACTCTTTGTGTGCCGCGGAGGCATGTTAATAATCAAACGCTTCAATGTTCCACGTGAAACACGATCAAATGCGTCCGCCATCTTCACATGATGCGCACCAATGATGGCCTCGGGCCACGCATAACGGACAAAGGACAGGAAATCTGTTTGCGCTTTTTCAATCTGTTCAAGTTTCGCGAGCCGATACTCAAGTTTCAACCGCTCTTCTTCAACTTCCGAAGTAAGTACTTCCATGAAAATACGCTCCGTTGTTCTCTGTATCCGTAAAATTTCGTGCCAGTTTAGCAAAAATAAAGAAAGGGGGGCCTTTTTTAAAAACTGTTTGACGGGGCTATGACTGTGCAAAATTAGGCCCAAGGCCTGTGCCTCCGCCGACCCGGCCGATTTTTTTGGGTGGGGGTTAGTGGGTGCTCACATCGCACCATTTGCTGCGGTGCATCATGCGGAAAAGCCTTAAGAATCAAGGGCCGCGGGCAGCCTGGCCGCTGCGGTGCACCATGGCGCGCGGACCACGGCCCGAGCTGTACGTGAAAATAATCGCGTACACCAAGCACCGGGCACCGGGCACCCGGGCACCGGGCACCGGGCCGCGATACAGGCACCGCGCGACACGGCCCACGGGCCCGGCGCCGGAGGCCGGGCCCAGCAGCTCGAGGCCCAGCAGCTCGAGGCCCAGCAGCTCGAGGCCCAGCAGCTCGCGGCCCAGCAGCTCGAGG
>Ga0304730_1000200_pt1 | contig 53853 bp, 52 predicted proteins | sample M_130628_MF_Meta_FD_190474 | JGI IMG/M metagenome (GOLD analysis project Ga0304730, IMG submission 190474) | Freshwater microbial communities from Lake Montjoie, Canada to study carbon cycling - M_130628_MF_MetaG (v2) (version 2) | ecosystem: Environmental > Aquatic > Freshwater > Lake | place... | reverse complement strand
GTATTAGGAATTGATTTGCGCAAATCCATTTTTTTTTTTTTCAAATGTAGTTTAAGTCTAACAGGAAATTTACACTACGAGTTTTTTTTGTTGCTAAAAATCCAATAGATTTAGGTTTTTTTTATTCGTTTGTATAATGTGAATGATTCTTTTAAAAGAATGTCTTCGTCTTGCAAACTGCTCTTTTTTTCGTTTAGTCTATTGATTGTTTCGAATTGTATCATAATAATGTTATTTTTATTATCTGAAATATGTAAATATGAATAATCTTCGTTATAACGGGCATAGAGCTAAAACAGCAGTTACACTGATTTGGATTGTGATGTTCCTGGATATCATTTCGTTTATTTCCGGTTATTTCCAATTGAATCTAATACTTAGGGTTGAAGATGGGGTTGCAGTGTCTGCATCGGAAATTGACTCGAACGACACTCGGGAACAGGGCATAGCAATTTTTTACCTGATTGCTTACATTATTTCAGGAATAGTCTTTATCCAGTGGTTTAGACGGGCCTACTTTAACCTACATCAGAAAAAGGAGTTCTTGTCTTTTTCAGAGGGATGGGCCGCAGGAAGTTGGTTTGTACCCATCGTTAGCTTGTATAGACCACTTCAGATTATGAAGGAGTTGTATGAGGAAACTCGTGATTTCTTAATCTCAAAGGGAGAAACATTTCACAAAGATTTAACTACAAACTTTCTTGGATTGTGGTGGACTCTTTGGATAGTGAATAATTTAATTGGTCAAATTATTTTCCGAATAGATGCCGATACATTGCCTGTTTTAAAAGGTGTTACTTTTTTAAGTTTAGCAGGAAATGCCATAGGAATAATTCTGGCATTTGTAACGGTGAAAGTAATAAGGGATTATGCTGAAGCAGAAGAAGTGTTGTTTAGAATGAAGGAAGAAACAGCAATTGTTGAAGACGAAAATTTCATTGAGAATGGCAGTTTGTAATACGAATAAATTAAAAGTGAGAATATGAAAATGATTCGGTTGTTTTGGACGTTTGCAGTTGTTGCAGCATTGTCGTTATCCAGTTGTGCATATTCGAGCAAAGGGAATTGGTCTGAGGAATCTAAAGAGCAGTTTCGTGAAGACATGAATGGTATTGAAGCGCTTTCAAACTTGGGAGCGAACAAAGAAAAGTGGGTTGAATGCTACTTGAGTAAATGTGAGATGAATTACGATTCTTATTCTCAAGCAAATCAGGATGAACCAGGTTGCGCAATACTTGCTAAAGAATGCGGTAATGAAGTTTTGACGAATGGAAGTGTTCAGGGCAATTGGTCTCAAGTTGATAGAACAACTTTCATAACGGATATGGATACAATTCCAGAGCTAGATATTCTTGGGGAGAATAAATCGAAATGGATTACCTGTTACTTGGAAAAATGTGAAGATTATTTCCCGTCTTATTATCATGCAAATCAAGATGAAAAGGGGTGTGAAAGACTTGGTGCTGAATGTGGAAGTGAATTATTAGGCATTGAATAATAATCTATATTTATACAATAAACACAATTAATTTAACTTGAATCAAATGAAAAACACATTATTAATATTCACTGCGGTTATGCTTCTTACTTCATGTAAGATGGGCAAAGTGCTTAATTCTGTTGAAATAAGTGAACTTCAATTAGAGCATGTTCAGCCGTCGTCTCCGAGCAATGTTTCATGGGATCCGTTTGGTAGTGGCTTAGGAGATGTTCAAGTGAAAATTAAAAACATGTCTACTGGACAAACAGTATATTCAAGCGAGGTATACGACGACGCTTCTTCGAAGAATACTTATCGATTTAAGAGAAACACGCCGATTTTAATTTCAGATTTAAACGCAGCTTATCGTGTAGATGTATACGATTACGATGACCTGAGTTCAGATGAGTGGATGGGAGGGTTTGATCTTAATCTTCTAGATTATAAGAAAGACAGTCAGATCGTTTTAAAAAATAGCACGAACGCTATGGATGTAACTCTTCAATTGAGTTGGAACTATGTGAAGAAGCGTTCGCTAAAGGAAAGCAAGTAGATTCATTTCTATTTAAAAGGTAAAATCAGCAAGAACTCGCTGAAACAATTGCTCTTCTGATTCATCAACAGATGCAAACAACTCCATACAGCTGCGAACTTTTTTAGCATCACTGTTGAAAATGAGATAAGCATCTTTATGATCGTGCTCGGACATCGCTCTTGTAATTTCTATCAATCGTTTGCCTAGTATCGGGTGTTGAAGGTATTCTTTGGCCTCCTCTTTTCCAGTGATGCCATAGAATTCAGAATTGTAACTTACACCTAATCCTTTTTCTTGGGGAAAGATGTACCAAATCCAATGTTCATGTTTACGTCCGGATTTTATTTCGTTTAGTGCTACTAAGTAGCCTCTCGTTTCATTCGCTTGAGCTTCAATGAATCTTTCGATATTATATCTGTCTATTCTTTCCATGAATCTCGCCTTTGTTTTCTATGCTCAGAATGTGAATCTTTTTCAAATGTGAATGTAAAACAAAACCCTCTCTTTTCAGAAAGGGTTTTGAAGGATTGAATTTCGGAAATTAACAAAAGAAGTCAGTGCTTGTGTCTTCGTTCTTATCAATTTTTTCACTGTATTTGAATCTGGCATTGCGCTCCTTCTCGAACATCTCATTGATTCCTGCGCTGTCTTTTGAAAAATTCAAAGTATTCTCAATGGATAACGAACGCGCCATCTTTTCAATGTCATGGTCGGTACCAATGTAAGTGAACGTCCAATTGTTCTTCTTTAGTTCTTCTACTTTTTTCTTAATGGAAGATCCTGTATACTCTTTGGATGCATTCTCTTCGCCATCGGTAAGAATAGTTACAAGGACGTTATAGTCTGACACGTCTTTCAATCCATTCTCAATCATAGCAACGCCTTTTCCCATGGCGTCAAACAAGGGTGTAGAGCCGTAAGGACGGTATTTTTTTTCATCTATTTCTCGAAGTTTACTCGCAGGATCCAATTCATGTAGCTTCTTTACTTCAATTCCATTGAAAGAAACGAGTGAAATAAAATGTTCTTGTTCTGGGAATTTCTTCTCTATGCCTTGAATGGTTTGAACCAATTCATTGAACCCTTGGATGATGTTACTTTTAATCGGAGACATTGATCCGCTTTCATCTAATACGATGAGATTGTGTACTTGGTGTTTTTTAGTCATGTTGTTTATTTTGATTTGTATTGATTTGAATTTTGTGTTTATATTTTTTTTGCTGAAGCGAAGTACTTTCAGAACGGTGCAGACAATGTGCACAGCTGTTAAGTTTTATGAAACGGTGACGTTTCGCTTCACATAAATCTCTTGTGGATAATCACTTTGAAAGACAAATTGCGTAACCCCGCATAACCAGATTTTTTCTGGAACCGAATCGTATTGATCCGTTAGATCAGTTACGGTATAGTCACCATTCGATACGTGAGTCAATTTCAATTCAGCATCAAATTCAGTTGTTGCGTGATTTGAAAATGTAACATTCACGCGCTCATTTCCTGTGGAAAGAACATCAAGCATAACATCTGCACCCATGACCATTTCTAAATTAGCGCGTGGACCTATCCATTCAGGAAGGTCTATGTACCAGCGGTCTCTTTTTTCTCCGAACATACCTAGGATAGGAATGCCGTTTAATACGGTGGTGTTTTCAATACGATAAAAATCGTAGGTTTTAATTTGGTTTACTGTTTCTGTGCTCATAGTTAAAAAATTATTTGTTTCGATCGTTCGGACAAAGCTCTATCCGTAACCGCACAAATAATAGTTTTAACAAGCTTGTAATTTTTTCAGTTTGAAGAATAGAATCTTCTGTACGCCTTGTTTTATAGGGCGAATCAATCCAGTCACGAGTTTAAATTACATGAAAAGAATACCTGACAAACCATTGAAATTTTGTCAGTTTTATTGTCGGGAAATGACAAAGTTGCTAAGCAACCAAAGTGCAAGCACGAATGTTTTCAACTAATGCTTTGCGAATGTCTTCGACTAAAAGAAAAAAGATAAGAAAAGTTAAGAATGCGGAAAAGAAAGGAAGAATAAAACCGAAGGTTTTCACATTACTTAGTAGGAATTATGAAATAGGAATTACGCAGTAGGAATAAAACCGAAGGTTTTCCAATTACGTAGTTCTTTCATAAAGCCCATTCGCCTTCGTAATAATGTATCGGTTTAATCCTTTGCCAGCTTTGGCGAGTTCAATCATTTTTAAAACCTTGGATTCTGTTGCTGATTTGAAACTGTACTTCTTAGGTTGATTCAAACCGCCAAACCAAATGTTAATGTATGTCTCACCAATGGCGTAATGCGTGATCGTTGAATGAAGCTCTGTATTTCCGTACTTCTCCTTAATTTCCTCCATCTCGCGAATGTAAAAAGGTGAATGTTCTAATTCCATTTTTGGATAATTTGATTTTTTTGAATGTCACAAAAGATTGTTGCAATAGCTCCATGCTGCGGGCAAACCTATTCTTTCAAGATGCCGAATGAACAAACAATTGTCATGGCATCGTATGACTTACCGGGTCGAAAAATCTTTCGACCGACACGAAAAATCTTTCGACCGACACGAATAATCTCTCGACCGACAAGAATTATCACTCGACCAACGATATTTGTAAAAATGAAATCGAGATGAAATTGAATAGTTTGAAAATTATTTCAGCAGCTCTATTGGTTGCAGTGTTGGTGAGTTGTGCGAATGATGGGAAGTCGAATGAGTCGAATCAAAATATTTTGTCGGAGTATTTTAATTATTCCAATCCAATTGAAGGAGGCGGGGTGAAGTTGATTCCAATTGAAACTCCGGTTGGGACGTTTAACGTTTGGACGAAGCGTTTTGGGAATAATCCGAAGATAAAAATTTTATTGTTGCACGGTGGTCCTGCCATGACCCACGAGTACATGGAATGCTTCGAGACTTTTTTTCTTCGTGAAGGTTTTGAGTTTTATGAATACGATCAGCTAGGTTCTTATTACAGCGATCAGCCTGCCGACAGCAGCTTGTGGACCACTGAACGTTTTGTGGAAGAGGTTGAACAAGTGAGAAAGGCCATTGGCGCAGATGAATCGAATTTCTATGTTCTTGGAAATTCTTGGGGCGGAATTCTAGCGATGGAATATGCACTGAAATATCAGAACAATTTGAAAGGACTCATTGTCGCAAACATGGTGGCTAGCGCTCCGGAATATGGGAAATACGCCGACGAAGTTTTAGCGAAACAAATGAATCCAGATGTTCTTGCAGAGATTCGAGCGCTTGAAGTAAAGAAGGATTTCACTAATCCGCGATACATGGAATTGCTTATTCCGAATTATTATAACGAACACATTTGCCGATTGAAAGAATGGCCAGACGGATTGAATCGCGCAATTAAACACGCAAACAATTCAATTTACACCCTCATGCAAGGCCCGAGTGAATTCGGCATAAGTGGTCGTTTGGCAACATGGGATATTAAAAATCGCTTGCATGAAATTGCCGTTCCAACCTTAATGATCGGCGCGAAATACGACACCATGGATCCAGCCGCTATGGAAGAACAAAGCAAGCTGGTTCAAAAAGGGACGTTCTTATACTGCCCGAATGGAAGTCACCTTTCGATGTGGGACGATCAGCAGGTGTTTATGAATGGCGTTGTTTCATGGTTATGTTTGCAAAAAAATATAGTATGTTATCATTGAAGTCTTGGTCGGCATTTGTTCTTGTTTTATCGTTAACCTTTTTTGGTTGCAGAAAAGATCACGAAGGAACGTGTAAGATTGAAACCATAAAAGTAGCCGCGCTTCTATCGAAAACAGGGGAGTGGTCGAATTTGGGAATTTCTTCTGAAGCCGCTTTGGAAATAGGAGTTTTGCAAATCAATCAAGATTTTGAAAGCAGAGGTCTGCCTTATCGCTTTGAACTTTCCGTTTTCGACACTGAACTAACTCCTAGCATAGCTCTTCAAAAAATGGAGTATCTCGCTTCGAATAATTTCCGATTGGTCATTGGCCCGCAATCAAGTTCTGAAATGGCCGCTGTGAAGCCCATCGCCGATAGCCTTGGCATCCTAGTCGTTAGTCAAGGTAGCACCGCAAGTTCACTGTCTATTGCTAACGATGCCTTATACCGCTATGTTCCCGGAGATCAAATTGAAGGCGCTGCCATGGCGAACACAATGATTACCGCAGGAAAGCAGGCGCTTGTTACTCTTGCCAGAAACGATGTTGGAAACGTTGGACTTCAAAATTCATTGAATACTAATTTTTCTAATTTAGGTGGAACTTTTGTTTCGGCAGGTACTTATGATCCGCTTACAACTGACTTTAGCGTTTCGTTGGCTGCTGTGAAAAATCAAATTCTTCAATATTCTGCTTCGTATAGTAACACGCAGATTGCCGTTTATCTCGCTTCCTTCGACGAGGCAGTGGCATTGTTTAATCAAGCTTCTGGAGATCCCATTTTATCAAGTGTAATGTGGTACGGCGGAGATGGATTCATTAAAAATCAAGCGTTGTTGAACGATCCGATTGCTGCGCAATTTGCTTTCGCAACGTCTTTCTTCAGCCCGGAATTTGGATTGCCTGCTTCAGCTCAAAATATTTGGAGCCCACTTTTAACAAGCATTTTTAATGCATGCGGACAAGATGCAGATGCCTTCACGCTGAGTGCATATGATGCAATAAAGGTTATGGCCAAGGTAATAGAGCAGAACAGTGGAATTCCAGCAACAGGTTCTTCTCTTTTCGATTCATTCATGACGTTGTCCAATTCGCATGTCGGAGCAACCGGTTCAATTGCATTAAATGCAAACGGAGATCGCGCAAACGGTTCATTTAATTATTGGGGATTGGCTTTTGCAAATGGGGTTTATACCTGGAATTTGGTAGGACAGTCGGAATAATCCATATCAGATATGGGGTCGAATAATTATTCGACCTATGATATTTGTAAAAATGATTTTGATGAAAATATTGATTGTGTTTTTGTTTTTTGGGAATGCAATGTTCACGATACATGCGCAAGAGGTTCGCATCGTTGGTGCTATGAAGAACGTTATGAAAAAGGGAGAGTTGTTTGGGACCATAAATTTAGACAGCCTTTCAAATAAAACTCATTTATATGGAATGGGGCCGGTGGAATATTTAACGGGTGAAATAACCGTTGTAGATGGAAGAGCATTCAAGTCTACTATTCAATCCAATGGTGAAATGAAGGTAGAAGAAACATTTGAGGTAAAGGCTCCTTTCTTTGGATATACACAAATTGAAAAATGGGAAGAAAGACCAATTCCAGATTCGGTACATACGATTCAACAATTGGAAAATTTCTTGAACGCATCAACAAGAGATAGGTTGCGACCTTATTTTTTCAAATTGAAGGGTGAAGTTGATTTCGCGAAAATTCATGTCGTGAATTTGCCGAAAGGCTCTGTTGTTCATTCACCCGAGGAGGCGCATGTGGGACAAGCGAATTATTCCATCAAGAATAAAAATGCAGAGATCATAGGGTTCTTCTCAATGGAACATCAAACGATCTTTACACATCACAGCACCTTTGTGCACATGCATCTGATAACAGACGATCTGCTTCAAATGGGTCATGTAGACGAATTGACGATTTTTTCGCAGGGAATAAGACTTTTTCTACCGATGGAATAAAAGGTTAAGAGAAGGTAAGATTAATCGGGTCGAAAAATCTTTCGACCGGAATTAAGATATCGGGTCGAAAAATCTTTCGACCGTAATTCAGAAATAGGTTCGAAAAATCTTTCGATCGGGGAGGATATTTTAAAATTTGTCCAAACCGATTTGGATGGTGAACAGCACAAGGCTCAAGATCATTCCGCCGATGAAGATGGCTGAGCTGATTTTTAAGAACGGATATTTGCGCGAGGAAAGGACTTTGCCAATTTGATAAATATCACGAATCATGGCTTCTTGAACTTCTTCTTTTGTCTCCATGATTTGTTTCATTCGACTGTCATATTCTTCCGGAGTGCATGCGCTGAAATGCATGAAGAACAGCGGATTGAAATTTTTCGAGTCGAAGGAAGGACGTTGTTTGGGTAATGACAGCGGAGCTACGACCATTATGGCTGTAATAATGCATAATACCGAAGTTGCAAGCAACGACCAAACGCCCCAATATCCCATTGCTGTTTCAATGCGCGCGAGGGTAATGGAAAAAATAATACAGTTACTCGCGATAATGATATTTGCCTTTTGGTCTGCAAAGGAACTGAGCTGAACGTGATGCTGCTGTGTCGTTCGCAACATGTACATCCAATTCGTGTTGTCGTGATTATCGGTATTCATGGCCGCGAATATAACTTTTCAAAGTGAACACAATGTTAATTGTGAACCAGTCGCACGTTTTTTACTGTTCTAACCTACATTCGCTTGGTCTAAAATAATCTATGTATACTCGAGTTTCAGTTTCCTCAATCTACCGTTGTTCACTGGAACGGGCTTTTAAAACACCGATGCTTATTGATGTTTCAAGAGTTCATACGGGAATGGGAGTAATGCCCGCCATTACACATTCTTCAGACGATGAAGGTTGGGGAGTTCCTGGTTCCACGAAGAAGGTTTACGCGACTAAATCCATAGCCTCAAAAGCTGGATACGCCTCTATGGACAAGGTTCTTGAGCGTATTGAAAATGAATATTGGAAAATTGAAGTCAGCGATTTTCAAAGTTGGATGCTCGGATTTTACAAATTTGAAGGCGAATGGAAAACAACCGAATTGTCGCCAAACCAAATTCAAATAGACTACACCTATACGCAGCATTTCAAAACGCCTTTTTTGTATCCACTCAACTGGATGTTCACTCATCTTTTTTGGAAGAAATACATGAAACAAGTTTTGGAGAACATTCGAATCATTGCAGAAAGCGACGAGCCTATTCCAAATAAATAAGTAGCGAGTGATTAGTGAAAATTGAATACCTTTATTCAACCTTAACTAATTATGAAAAAGTCACAAATTATCATCTTGTTTTTTTTGTGCTTGTCACTTTCTATCCAGGCACAGAAAAGTCTTTATCAAAATGCCAACTTGGGTAGTGGTTCCAAATTAGATTTAACTCAGGCCGAAGAAGATCTTCATTCGCGCAGAGAGAGAACTGCTGTATTTAAATTTTCAGACGGAAGAGTTGTTACTCAAAATTCATTGAGTCCCATACATTTCAAAAATGAGAATGGAGAGTGGATGCCCATAACAAGATCATTTCTACGAAATGAAAATTCAATTTCTTTCAGTGAACAACAGCTTCCCATCGTAATCTCCAAGGAGGGTTTCATTGAACTGAACTCGAATAGCACGGAGTCTGTATCTTACAGACCGGGCTTGTTTCAGAAGAATTTCAACCTAGATAATTTAGTTGGAAAAGATGGCGTTTTGGAATACAGCACGGATGGTTTCCTTCAAAAAATAGATGTGCGAAACAACGCCGTGAAGTCTTCTCTTTTCATTCAGAATTCTCCTGTGTGCACAAAAGGCGAATACGTAGCGATGGAGGAATTGATTGTTCCGAAGGGAGCCAAATTAAATTTCAATTCAGAAAAAGGAAAATGGATAAACGGATTGTGGAAGGGAAGTGTTGAAATTCTCAATGAAAAAAATGAAGTTGTTTCAACGTTAGGCGGCGCTATTTGTATTGACGATCAAAAGGAGTTCTTTCTGGCGAGTTATTCGTTTAGCCCCATTCAGAACAATAAAATAGAAGTCAACATTCACATTGAAGAGAAATGGTTAAAAGATCCTTCAAGGACCTACCCTGTAGAAATTGATCCGCTCGTTACAGGTCCAATTTCTGTTTGGAATGGCGGATATATGCCTTCGTGCTTTATGCCGCAATACAATGTGGATAGCATCCAAGTGAATGTTCCTGCCGGGGTTACGGTGACAGGTCTGTTGGTTCAAGCGAGTTATTATGCTGATCCTTTTACCGCAGCGTGGATGTCTGATGGATCAATGTATTTCAGCACAGAATGCGGACAAACAACGGAATTTACGGTAACAGGGGCCAATGCGAATTTGGCAGGAACAGCGTACCTCGTAGACTACGACATGCGCAATCCGTTGATGTGCTGCTATGTTCCAACATGCGCCGATCAGAATTTCTATTTACGCATGCACCTTGGACGAACGTTCATAAACGATGGCTGCAATACCAATTACATCTACTACGATCAGTTTTCCCTTTGGCCGTTAACAGCATACATAGAAGGACATACCGTTGAAACATTCGGCAGTGAATGGTCTGTACCCACCACAGCGACGTGCACGAGCAACTGCGAAGTAACAGGAACGATTCGCATGAAATACGGCGTTCCTCCGTATACCATAACCCATCCCTGGATGACTGGAAGCGTTGTAACTGGAACAGCCCAACCATGTAACATTGGAAACTCTTCGAAGCAATTGCAATTGAGCATTCCGAATTGTCCCGATTACTGCAACACCAATCCAACGTTGGACATTCCAATACCCTCGGTTCTCGATGCTTGCGGCGCGCAGTTGATAGGAATTACTCCTGCGGTTTTAAATAGAAAACCGGCTCCGGATGTATCCTTCTTACCTTCGAACTTAGTTGTTTGCAACAACGAACCCTTTGATGTTACCGTTCAATCTTGCCTTCCAAATGCAACAATTACTTGGGCTGGAAATGGACAAGTGGGGAACAGTTCTTTCACTTCTCAGTTCTTTGTTTCCGATACAACCAGTGTTGCTGTTTCATACAGCGCCTTTGCGGAACTGAACGGATGCTTCTCAGATACGATACAATATTTGGTGAATGTTCAACCGACAATTGATGCGGGCTATTTGGCTAATCCGAATCCGGTTGTCGTATACAACGACGTGCAGTTCACCGATGTATCGAATGCCTACGTTTCGAATATTGTTGGATCTGCATGGGATTTTGGAGACGGAAATTCAAGTTCGGGTTCTTCGGTAGTTTATTCCTATCCTGTTCCTGGAGTTTACAATGTCTGTTTAACAACAACCTCAGACGCGAATTGCTCGGTCGAATATTGCCAAGATTTTCTTGTTGTCCCCGCCACAATAACTCCGATAAATATCATTACTCCAAATGGAGATAATTTCAACGACGTTCTTGAATTTCAATACTTGGAATTTTATTCGAGCAACAGATTGGAAGTATTCAACCGTTGGGGAACAAAGGTTTTCGAAGCCTCTCCGTATTTGAATAATTGGAACGCTTCCGAATTATCAGACGGAACTTATTTCTACACACTTCACGTGAATGAAGAACAGCAGATTGAGAGTGATTTGATGATTAAGAGAAACTAATACTCACTTCGTGATCAATTGCGTTGCAATCAATCGCTTTGCGATCAAACCTTCGGTGAGATAACAACGCAGTTCTCACAACGAAGTTCAAAAAAAGTCTGTGAATTTTCCCGCTTCTTTCAAGCGAACTCCTTTCTCAGTATGCTGCAACGTGCAGCATTCATTCACGCTGTCGTGCTCGAAGAATAAGATGTATTCGTTGTCGGCAGCGGTGTTCAGGAAGAGCTCTTTTTCAGATAGGGTTAACAGCGGACGAGTGTCGTAACCCATCACATAGGCGAGGGGGATATGTCCGACGGAAGCTAAAAGATCGGCCATGAAGACCACTGTTTTTCCCATGTAAGAAATGTGCGGGATCATCATGCTGTCGGTGTGTCCGTCTACGAATAACACGTCGAACCCAAGCGGAGTCGGCGATACGCTGTTCACGCGTTCGATGAAATTTAATTGTCCGCTTTCTTGAAGAGGCAATATGTTTTCTGAAAGGAAGCTGGCTTTCTCGCGCGGATTCGGCTCTGTGGCCCACTTCCAGTGATTTTCGTTGCTCCAGAATTTCGCGTTTGGAAATGCGGGCTGAAAATGTTCGCGGGTGGAGTTGTATTCAATGCTTCCGCCGCAATGATCGAAATGCAAGTGGGTAAGGAGTACATCGGTGATGTCTTTTCTATGAAACCCTTTCAGAGCAAGGGATTGGTCAATGGTTAAGGTGTCTTGCAAGTGATAGTGCGAAAAGAACTTTTCACTTTGCTTGCCGCCAATGCCCGTGTCTATAAGGGTTAGGCGATCGCCGTCTTCCACCAACAAGCAACGCATGCCCCAGGTGCAGAGGTTCATCTCGTCGGCCGGATTGGTCTTCTGCCACAGTTGTTTCGGCACAACGCCGAACATGGCGCCGCCGTCTAATTTGAAAAATCCAGTGTCTATAACATGTAGTTTCATGGTGCAAATGTAATAGCGATTGTCTCGCGTTCCATTTGTACCTTTGCCCCTTAGAAATTAAACATGGACCATTCGTCGTTATTCAGTATTTCTCCTATCGATGGCAGATACCGCCGTCAGACCGAAGACCTGCAAAATTACTTTTCAGAATTCGCCCTTATCAAATACAGAGTTTGGGTGGAAGTGGAATACTTCATTGCGCTTTGTGAATTGCCTTTGCCGCAGTTGACGAGTGTTTCAAAAGATACGTTCGTTCACTTGCGCGACATCTGTGCGAACTTCTCGCAAGAAGATGCCCAATGGATCAAGGACAAAGAGAAGATTACGAATCACGATGTGAAGGCCGTTGAGTATTTCATTAAACATAAAATGGATGAAATGCAGTTGGGCGCGGTGAAGGAATTCGTTCACTTCGGCTTGACTTCACAAGATATCAATAACACCGCTATACCGGCTTCGTTCCGCGATTCGTTAGAGAATGTATACATTCCGAAAATCGACGAAGTGATGCATCACTTGGCCGAGAGAAGCAAAGAGTGGAAGGACGTTCCCATGTTGGCACGTACTCACGGACAACCGGCATCGCCAACTCGTTTAGGAAAAGAGTTTTTTGTTTTTGTTGAAAGATTGGAAGAGCAGTTGCAGCAATTGGAGAACATTCCGGTTGCCGCGAAATTCGGAGGAGCAACAGGAAACTTCAACGCACATCATGTGGCTTATCCGGAAGTGGATTGGGTTGAATTTGCGAATGATTTTTTGGGTGAAAAGCTTCGCTTGTCGCGCTCGCAATACACCACACAAATTGAACACTACGACCACATGGCCGCTTCGTTCGATGGGTTGAAAAGATTGAATACAATCCTTATGGATTTGTCTCGCGACATCTGGTCATACATCAGCATGGATTACTTCCGTCAGATTGTGAAAGAAGGTGAAGTGGGTTCTTCGGCTATGCCGCACAAGGTGAATCCGATCGACTTCGAAAACGCAGAAGGAAATTTAGGAATCGCGAACGCTTTGTTTGAGCACTTAGCGGCTAAGCTTCCTGTAAGCCGCTTGCAGCGAGACTTAACTGACAGCACCGTTCTTCGCAACGTGGGTGTTCCAATGGCGCACACGATGATTGCTTTGAATTCTATATTGAAAGGTTTAGGTAAGCTGAAGTTGAACGAAGCGAAGATTGCGCTTGATCTTGAAAACAACTGGGCCGTTGTTGCAGAAGGAATTCAAACTGTTCTTCGCAGAGAAGGATACGAAGCGCCTTACGAAGCATTGAAGAATTTAACACGCGGAAAAGATCGCGTGGAAGAATCTGACATTCATGCATTCATTGATGTGTTGGAAGTATCTGATGTCATTAAAGCTGAATTGAAAAAGATTCGTCCAGAAAATTATACCGGAATAGACTTAATGTCTGACCACGAATGAAGTCATTCCGCGCCATATTCTCATTGCTAGGCGACTACAAAGGATCGTTGGTGTGGAATTTTATATTCAACATACTCAATGCTATTTTTTCGTTGTTCACGTTCTTAAGCGTTGTTCCGTTTTTGTATGTGTTGTTCGATGTGAATCAAGGTGGAAGTGCACCGATCTCTCAAGCCAAAGGATTGTGGGATCAGTTCAAAGATCAATTGAACGGTTCCATACTCGAGCATGGAAAGCCTCATGTTCTTCTGTTGATGTGTTTGTTCATTGTTGTTCTCGCTTTGCTGAAGAACACCGTGAATTACATTTCGCTTTTAAGCATTGCTAGAATTCGAACAGGTGTTTCAAGAGATATTCGGAAGAAGATGTATCAAAAGGTTCTTCGACTTCAATTGGCGTTTTTCTCGAATGAACGAAAAGGCGATTTGATTTCACGAATGACCAACGACTTGAATGAAATTGAATTCTCTGTTATTGGTGCGTTGGAAGCTTTATTGAAGTCGCCCGTAATGATTTTCTTTTCGCTCATTACATTGGTGTTAATGAGTTGGAAGCTCACCTTGTTCGCATTCATTTTTCTTCCGGTAAGTGGATATTTAATCTCGCGCATTGCGAAGAGTTTGAAGAACGCCGCGAAGCGCAGCAAGTCGAATCTCGGAGATTTGATTGCATTGTTAGACGAAAGCTTGTCGGGTATTCGTGTCATTAAAGTTTTTAATGCCGAAGATCATTTCGAAAAGAAATTCGACGAGACCAACGAAGGATATTCTCGTCTCATGCACAAGTTGTACAAACGCGAATACTTGGCTTCGCCCATGTCGGAATTTATTTCGCTCATGGTCATTAGCGTGTTGTTGTACGTTGGAGGAACAATTGTTTTCAGTGGTGAAATCAGCGGCGAATTGCTCATCGGATATTTGGTTGTCTTCTCGCAAATCATTCAACCCGCGAAACAGTTCAGCGATGCAATATTCAAAGTGAATAAAGGAATGGCAAGCCTGGAGCGCATTCGCGAAGTCTTGCATGCGGAAGAAACGGTTTTAGATAAAACCGATGCGGTTGAATTGAAGTCGTTTGAAAATGAAATAGCTTTCAAAAACGTCAGTTTCAAATACGGAGAAGAAGAGGTGTTGAAGAACATTTCCTTCAACATTGAAAAAGGACAAACTGTTGCGTTGGTGGGTTCTTCAGGAAGTGGGAAAACCACACTGGCCATGTTATTAGCGCGTTTCTATGATCCCACTTCAGGAAGTATAGATATCGATGGCGTTGCGATAACTCATTTGAAAACGAAGTCAGTTCGTGCGCAAATGGGCATGGTGACGCAAGATGCTTTGTTGTTCAACGACACTGTTGCGAACAACATTGTACTTTCCGAATCGCATACGAATGAAAAGCTTATGGACGCCGCTCGTGTTTCGAATGCACTTGAATTCATTGATGAATTGGAAAATAAATTCGAAACGAACATTGGTGATGGAGGAATGCGCTTGTCGGGCGGACAAAGACAGCGCTTGTCTATTGCCAGAGCGATTTATAAGAATCCGTCTATATTGATTTTAGACGAAGCGACATCGGCTTTAGATACTCAAAGCGAGAAGTACGTTCAGGATGCCATTTCCAAAATGATGGAGAACAGAACAGCACTTGTTATTGCACACCGATTAAGCACCATTCAGCAAGCCGATTTAATTTTGGTGATGCAAGCTGGAGAAATTGTGCAGCGCGGAACACACAAAGAACTAATTTCGCAAGAAGGGTTGTACAAGACCCTTGTTGAAATGCAAGAATTATAAACTATGGTTGCACTACTTAGAAAAGAAATTCGCTCGTTTTTAACATCCTTGATTGGTTACATTGCTATAGCAGTGTTTTTAATTGTCACCTCTTTATTCATGTGGGTGTTTCCCGACAATAGTTTGAATGTCATGGAAGCTGAGTACGCCACATTAGATACCCTTTTTTACATTGCTCCTTGGGTATTCTTATTTCTGATTCCAGCCATCACAATGCGCTCGTTGGCAGAAGAGCAAAAGGAAGGAACGCTTGAATTGTTAATGACCAAACCTATCACAGACCTTCAGATTATTTTAGCGAAGTACCTTGCAGGATTGCTCGTAGTGGTGATTGCTATTTTTCCAACATTGGTTTATTTCCTTTCCGTTTATCTATTGGGAAATCCAGTTGGAAACATTGACGTTGGAGCAACGTGGGGGTCTTATCTTGGGTTAATCTTCCTTGCAAGTGTTTATGTGAGCATTGGAATTTTCGCTTCGAGCTTAACGAAAAATCAGATTGTAGCCTTCTTGATTGCAGCGCTGATAAGCTTTGTTATGTATTCAGGATTTCAATCGTTAGGAACCTTCAACTTATTTGGATCATTGGATCGATTCATTATTCGCTTGGGAATGGAAGACCATTACTCTGGAATGAGTATTGGATTAATTGACTCGCGCGATGTTCTCTACTTTTTAGGGGTGAGCGCATTTTTTATTTTATTGACCCGTTTGCGCTTGCAAGCGAGAAACTGGTGAGTTAGTGTAAAAGGTACACTAATATTTTTGTAAACAACATTTATAGTTAAATTCGCAATCGTAATAAAACGAACCATGAGAGAAATTCAATTCCGTGAGGCCATTTGTGAGGCCATGTCAGAAGAAATGCGCAGAGACGAAACTGTGTTTTTATTGGGAGAGGAAGTAGCAGAGTACAACGGAGCTTACAAGGCTTCGAAGGGAATGCTCGATGAGTTCGGCGCAAAGCGTGTTATTGATACGCCTATTGCTGAATTGGGATTCTCGGGTATTGCAGTAGGTGCTGCAATGAACGGACTTCGTCCGATTGTTGAATTCATGACTTGGAACTTCGCAATTCTTGCGGCTGACCAAATCATTAACTCTGCAGCGAAGATGTTACAAATGAGCGGTGGACAATACAATGTTCCAATCGTTTTCCGCGGTCCAAATGGAACAGCGGGACAATTGGCGGCAACGCACAGCCAAAGCTTTGAGTCTATGTATGCGCACGTTCCAGGTTTGAAGGTTATTACGCCTTCGAATCCATACGATGCGAAAGGTTTGTTGAAAGCTGCTATTCGCGATAACGATCCTGTTATTTTCATGGAGTCTGAAAAGATGTATGGCGACAAAGGAATGGTTCCAGACGGAGAATACATTATTCCAATTGGAGTGGCTGATATTAAGCGTGAAGGAACAGACGTGACGTTGGTTTCTTTCGGAAAGATTATGAAGACTGCGCTGTTGGCTGCTGAAGAATTAGCGAAAGAAGGAATCTCTGTTGAAGTGATTGACTTACGCACCATTCGTCCGCTTGACATAGATTGCATCATTAACAGTGTAAAGAAAACGAACCGCTTAATTATTTTGGAAGAGAGCTGGCCAGTGGCGAGTATCTCTACTGAGATTTCTTATCGTGTTCAGCGCAATGCGTTCGATTACTTGGATGCGCCAATTCGCCGAGTGACACAAACAGATACTCCGTTCGCTTTCGCAACTTCATTAATAGATGCTGCTCTTCCTGGAGTGCATGATGTTGTTCGCGCAGCGAAGGAAGTTTGCTATAAAGCGTAATCGGGTGGAAGGTTAGTTCCTTCCACACAATTCTCTAAACTCGCAATACCTGCATTTACTCTCGCTTTCCGTTTGAGTGAATTCGTCTTTATCTACCGGAGTGTTGTTTTCAATATCGCGATTCAATTGCTGCATGGCTCTTGTTTCCGCGTACATGTCGTCTTTGAAATTTTCAATATCGGACTGCGAAATTTCCGGAACCACTTCACTGTATTCGCCTTTCAAATAAGCGAGAATTGGAATGATTCGGTCGAATTTATTTTCGAAATGAAAAGAAGCGAATAATGAGTATCCAATCAATTGCTTTCTGTGTTTGTATTCATCGGCTTTTCCGGTCTTCCAATCGAGAATGTAAATGTCTTTCCCATCGGGAAGCATGAAGTCTACTTTACAATAAGCCTTCAATTCACCTTTATCTGTTTGAATGCGGGTTTCACCATAACCACCGGGTTCAATAATCCACTGCTTCTTCGAAGATTCAGGAAGTTGTTTCACCCATTCAAAACGCTCTGAATTGATAAAAATCATAACGGCGTTGAAAACACTTTCGATGATGTATGACTCGTCGATCTCTTCCTTCTCTTTGTAATAGACTTCAGAAAACACTTTGTCTAGCATGTATTTCTGAACTTGCATCTTAACGAAGCCTTTCATTCGGGTTTCATCAATGACATCGGTGGATTTTTGCAGTCGCTTCAATATGGCTTCAATGACATCATGCGCGAGGCTGCCAATGGTAAGGGCTTCGGAGGTAAGGGCTTTTAATTGACTGATTTTAGCAAATGGAAATTCATGATCAGATTTTCCATAATAGGTATAGAAATATTTTCTTTTGCAATAAGAAAACGTATCGAAACGGCTGACTGACCAACCGAGAATAGGAGTGAAGGGAAATTGTTTGAGCATAATCAAATATAGGAGTAAAGACAGTTTTTGTTGTTCGAAACTCGACTTTTACTTTCGCTCTTAAAAAGTTAACTTTACCTAAACATAGAAGTAACTTAAGTAACCTTTATTCGAGTATGAAAAAATTGGTTCCAAAAGAGGCGTTAGCAAAGGCAGTGGGATTAAATAAAAACAATCCGCTTTTGGCTTTGCTTAGTTCTGTCACGAAGCTCAATAGAATCAACGATTTGTACGATCGTATTCGAGCGAATAAAGGAACGGCTTTTATTGAATCGTTTTTTCAAGAGCTTCACATAACTGTTCAGCTGAATAGTCAAGAGTTAGAGAACATTCCTGCAGAAGGTGGATGTGTCATTGTCTGCAACCATCCTTTTGGAGCCATAGATGGCCTCGCACTGATTCAACAAATAGAAAAACGCAGACCCGATATTAAGGTCATGGCTAATTTCCTTTTGGAAGAAATTCCGGAAATAGCTTCTTACTTTTTTAGTGTGAATCCGTTCGATAAGAACGTGGTTCAATTGAAAAGCGAACGCGGATTGAAGCGTTGCATAGAGCACATTGCTGCTGGTGGATGTCTGGCTATTTTTCCAGCCGGAGAAGTGAGTACTTTTCAAAACAAGTGGAGCAACGTTTCCGATAAGAAGTGGCAGCGCTCTGTAATGAAATTGGTTCAACGCGCTGAATGTCCTGTTGTGCCTGTCTTTTTCGATGGAAGAAATTCCCGCATGTTTCATTTATTGGGAAAGGTAAATGCACAATTGCGCACCATGGCTTTGCCATCAGAGTTGTTTAAGAAGGAAGGCGACGAGATTAAAATGCGCATCGGGAAATCGATTTCAGCAGAGGATATTCATTTAATTTCCGATCCGGAATTGCTAGGCCGATTCTTACGAGCAAAAGTTTATTCCTTGGGTTCTGAGCTTCAGGTAAAGAAAAAGTTGTTTCAAAATTTGAGAGAGAAATTTAAAGATGTTAAGGATATTGCTGCGCCTATAGATTCTTCAATTCTTCAAGCGGAAATAGATGCAAATGAAGATGCGAAGTTATTCGACAATAGCAATTTTTCTTGCTATGCTTTGAAAGCTTCTTCCATACCGAATTTGTTATTGGAAATTGGAAGGGAGAGAGAAATAGCTTTTCGAGATGTGGGGGAAGGAAGTAACAATTCTCGCGATCTCGATGAATTCGATTATTACTATTATCATTTGGTGTTGTGGGATCATGCGAATAGTAAATTGGCTGGAGCTTATCGTGTTGGAAGAGGCGCTGAAATCATGGAGTTCTATGGTAAGCATGGTTTCTACACACATACCTTGTTTAAGTTCAAAGATGATTTCAATCCGTATTTAAACATAAGCATGGAATTGGGTCGTTCTTTTGTTTCAGTTGAATACCAGCGTCAGCGATTGCCTTTATTTTTATTGTGGGAAGGGATTATTCAATTGCTCAGCAACTTCAAAGAGACGAAGTACATTATTGGCCCGGTTTCCATGAGCAACGATTACCAAACGCTTTCGAAGGAGTTGGTAATTGAATTTGTTCAAACGAATTACGGAGATCCTGTACTTTCTAAATTGGTTCGACCAAGAACGAAGATCCGGAACACAATTAGCCAAGAAGATCGCGAAGCATTAATTATTACATCAAGAGGAGAGATTCGCAAGTTCGATAAATTGCTTGCAGAGATAGAGCCTATGGGGAAGACCATGCCTATTTTGTATAAAAAGTATTTGGCTCAAAATGCTAAAATCTTAGCCTTCAACCGTGATCGAAAGTTCAATGACGCTATTGATGCGTTTATGATTTTGGATATTCAGAACCTTCCAAGTGAGAAGTCTGCCAAGCTGAACAGATAGTTCTGTGGAAGGTTAGAATGTGCGAAGCACGAATGCCTTTCAGGCGAATGTCTTCAACGAATGCTATCGCGTGGCGATTTATCGTTCCGATAAATCCGAAGGATTGATCACCGCAGGTGATTGATTGCAGAGCAATTGATCTGACAAAGTCAGATTGATTACCTACGGTGTAACTTGTATCTGTGACGAATCGCTAACACCGTTCCAACAACCATCACTAAGCAACCCAACCAAAGCAGGTTTATCATTGGGAAGATTTCAGCAGAAAGAATAAGCATTTCACGTTTGTTGCTGCCGCCTTCTTTTACAGAGAGATCTATTCCTTCTTTTGTTTCTTGAATGGCAAAGCGCATGTTGAACACCGTGCTTTCCACATCAGGAACTGGGAAGGCGAGACTGTCTTTCACCAAAACACTCATGACTTCAACGGAGTCGCGCTTGTTTCCTTCCGACAGATACAACATGCCTTTCTTCGCTTTGGTTCCTGCAGGTAAGCTTGCTGGTAGGTCAGTCACTTCAATCAACGTATCAAGCACCAAAGAAATAGATTCAGTTAACAAAACTTCTTCACCCATTTGAATGGTTCCGGTTTTGGCTTCGCTAAATTCTCCTTCGGCTTTCTTTTCTTCCATATCGATGTACTTGATGTAGGAATACAAATCTTCGCCAACTCCATGAAGCACATCCGGCTCACGGCTGTTTCCTTTCGGACTAATAAGCACGCTAGGTTGCTGAGTGAATAGCAGTTTGCCGGCTTTACCCGAATTCCAATTCGGAGCAGTTAATAGTTCATCTGGAGTAGGCGCTGGTACAAGCGTCCACAAAGAATCTTCCGACCAATCTTTCAAGAAATTATCTGTTGCAGTATGTCCTTTCTTGCAACGGAAAATATCTCCGTTCATCTTGATTTTTGTTCCTTCGGTATAATTCGCTGGAGTGACTTCGAAGTAATCGACAATCGCATAAATGTGTGAACCTTCCTTGTATTTTTTTCGGAACGAAACGAAATACTCACCCATGCGCAACGTATCTCCTTGAAGTATCAAAAGGTCTTCGTTGTTTTTGAATTCCTTGTTCACTTGGGTAATGTCTCCATTCACATTTCGTGAAATGAAATAGCTGTTTCCTGTGCTAATTAAGGCTCCCAATAAGAGCATTGCAAAACCAACGTGCGCAACACTGGAGCCAATGTGATCGAGTTTTCCTTTCAAAATTCGGACGGCATATTCCGCATTTGCCAATAACGCCCATGTTCCGGCAAAGAAGAGAATGCCTAGTGGCAATGGATATTTCTCTTGAAACGCAACGAATGCGATGGTAAGAATGAGTGCGGCAGCGAAAGAAATAACCAATGACTTGAAGAATTTCTTAGTGTCTGTTTTCCTATACTTCAACCACTGTCCAATGGCTATGATTAAAAGCAACACAATGGTCAATGGTACTTGAACTTGATGAAACTGAGTGAATCGGTCGTCGCCAGATGCCGCAGAGAAATTGTGTTCAGCCAACGACTTCGCGAATTCCCAATTGAATGCAGTGTGCATCCAACTAAACATACCTTCCATAGGAACCAAGAAGATATTCCAAACATTGATAGAAGTAACGAAAGTGATGTGAATAGCTGAAAGCGAAAGGACCAAGGTTCCGAGGAACATCCAAAATTCACGGCTCCACAATTCTTCTTCGTCTTCTTTTTTCGTCTTATACTTTTTGTTGTAAGCAACAATTAAATAAATGGCAGACAGAAAAATGAAAGTCAGCGCGAGGCCAGGAATCCAAGTGCCTTCACCCGGTAAAACTTTTTCTCCTTCCGCAGGTTCTGGGAATGTACCAGTGGCGAGGTGACCAATAGCAATAAGCAATAGAACACCACTTACGGCTGCATAAATATTCTTCCACACTTTCGTGTTTTCAATCATGTAGGTTGAAAGGGCCACGAACACAAGCAAATAAACCAACAACTGCGCAAGGATTCCACTGTCAACGAAGCTGTGAACGCTGCTGTCTCCTAGCACACCACTGCGTGTTAAGAAGGTTGAATAAACAACTAAGACGAAACTGCTCAACGTTAGAATAAGCGTGCTGAAAAGAGAAGTCTCTCTTTTTGTATTAATAACCAAAAGGTGTGCTGCTGCAACCAAGGTTAGCCAAGGAACAAGCGATGCGTTCTCAACGGGATCCCAAGCCCAGAATCCGCCAAAGCCAAGGGCTTCGTATGCCCAAGCACCGCCCATAAGGATTCCAGTTCCTAAAATCATAACACCGAAAAATGCCCAAGGCACAGCCGGTTTCATCCAGGAAGAGCGTTCGCCTTTCCACAATCCAGCAAGCGCATAAGCAAAGGGAATTAGGGTGGAAGCGAAGCCTAAGAAAAGGGTTGGTGGATGTATGGTCATCCAATAATTTTGAAGAAGTGGATTCAATCCTTTTCCATTTTGAAACAACGGAAGGTCGAGGTAATCGGCTCTTTGAGTCCAAGGAAGTCCAATGTTCACCGTTGCTTCACGCAACAATCCGAACGGAGAAGATCCAAATTGGAAGTCACCGAAATAAACACCCAAGAGCATAGAAGCCAAGAATACTTGAACAAGCGCTATAACAGCCATAACGCTGGCTTCCCATTTCTTCGCTGTGAAGAGAACGAAAAGTCCGAGCACCATCTGCCAAAATACCCACAATAGAAAACTTCCCTCTTGACCTTCCCACATACACGAGAAGATGTACTTCATGGGCATCTCTGTGTTCAGGTGATCGAAAGCGTATTTGTATTCGAAGTAGTGACTGAAAAGAATGTAGAACAAGGTGGTTATTACAACCATCACTGCTCCTGAATGGATAAAGAATCCAATGCGTCCGAATTTCTTCCAAGTTGGGTCTTCGTTGTTTCGAACAGAAAGGAAATAGGTCACTGCAGAAAAGGCAGCGGCTATAAAGGCTAGGATAACAGCAAAATGCCCGATTTGACCGGGCAAAAGATGTTCGTTGAGGTATTCAATATTCTTCATTCACCAATTACATTTCGTGCTTCTCTTCGTTGTATTTACTTGGACATTTCATTTGAAGGTGATCGCTGTGGAAGACTCCTTCGGCATTCATTTTTCCTTCTAAGGTTACGTTTTCTGAACGTTCAAGGCCGAGTGGCTTTCCAGAATCTTGGTGCAGATAAACCACCTGAGATTTTCCTTCGGAATCGACTACATTGAAAATAGTCAAATTTGCATCAACCACAGGATCGTTTTGAATGGCAACGTTTTTATCTAACGTCCCCACAATTTTATATTTCTCTCCCACGTGCTCTGCCGCCTCTCCGAATGTTGCCGAGCTTGTACTTTTCGCGTAAGTGGCAATGATAATACCGAACACCGCCGCCACTAAAATCAATAAAACAATCTGAAGTTTGCTCATCTATTTTTGATTTTGTTCTTTCATTTTCTTCTCTAATCTTGAAACTTTAATGTCAAGACGAGCGAGGTAGACAATAATTCCTGCGAGGATAAGTGTTACTACACCAATCACAACAGGCATCTTTCCGAAATGTTGAAAATAGTCCATATTAATCTTCTGTAATTTTAAGTTCTTCTTTGATTCGCTTCGCACGTATGCGAACGCTATATAGCCAATAACCTAGGCAAATCCATCCAAATACCGCAGGATAGAACACCACGCGCAAGGTGCTGTCTAAATCGTATTGTGAAAAAGCAGGATTTCCGCTTTTCCCTGGGTGAAGTCCAGCAGCAAAGCGAGGCATGATCATCAATAAAATAAACATGAGCACGAATGCGAAAATGTTGAACACAGCTGAGATGCGTGCGCGTTTGTCTTCATCGTCAATAGATGCGCGCAGAATGAAATATCCCGAGTAAACCAAAAAGACTACCAGCGCACCGTTAAGCTGCGGATCATTTGTCCACCAATCTCCCCATGTATAGCGTGCCCACAACGAGCCGGTCAGCAATCCAAGAACACAGAACAACACTCCCACTTCATTCAATAACGTTGAACGCATATCGAATTTCAACATCTTCTCCAATCGGTTTGAAGATTCCTTCAAATTCAAAAGTTTCAGGCTGTTCGAGAATGAGAGAATCATAATGAAGAACATGGTGAACCACATAGGCACGTGCCACATGAGGTTGCGAATGGTTTCATTCAAGATGGGTAAATTCGGAAATCCGACACCGGTGTATTTCTCTTGCTTTACATTTTTTACCCAAGAAGTATCTGTTGCGGCAGTATCAAGTGCAATTTTTCCGAGCGAACATGCTTGATTTAGAATTAGCTCTCCGTCTACGCTGTTGTATGCTTTGAAGAGAATGGCGTTGGAGGGAAGGGTGTCAGGAAGATCGACTGTTATAGCTAATTTCCCATTGTCAATGGGCTTTACGGCTCCTTCAAAATAATATTCTCCCACTCGAATTCCCGCAGTGGTAGGAACGTCGCTGAAGTGTGTGTAATGTCCCTCAAGTTCTATTTTATTTTGCCCAGAACTTAATTGTGTTGAATCAGCCACTACCAAGGCGGGATCCAATGCTTGATACAACGAAAATGTACAGGCATACAAGAGAGAAATACTTCCTAAAATTTTATACCAATGCTTCATTCAAGAATGGAATTGTTCACGTGCGAAATTAAGCACGAATGACGGCAAACAAATGAAAAAAAAGGTGCGAATTATCAAGACTTCCAAAAGAATGGAACCAAGAATAACGACATAATCGTTGTGGTTAAAAACAACCCCGCAAGAAGCATCATTCCGAAGGAAGCTACTTGCCAAGTTGCCCCGTCTAAAATATTTACAGTGACTGAGGTTAGTGAAAAGAGGAAGGGCATAAGCACAGGGAAACCAAGGACAACCGTTAGGGAAGCAGATCCATTCGCCTTGAATGAAAGAGCCGATAAAAATGTTAACGCAGTTCCCAATCCAATACTACCAAGAGAAACAGCTAATAGAAGCAATCCCATAGATGTTCTCGACCAAATGTCAGATCCAAAGAAGAGAGAGAAAAGTAAAATCGAAAGAAGATTTAAGACTAAGACCAAAAGCGCGTAATAGGCCGCTTTGGCTATCCATACTTGTCGCGGAGAAGCGAGGGTGTAGAGTAATTTATCTGTTCCGTTTTGTTCTTGTTGAAACGATTTCTGCATGGCGTTGAACGCCGCGAAGAGTCCGACTATCCAGAACAACGCCGCAAGGACTTTAGAATCCTCAATCTTTTCAAGCGAAAGGTAACATGTGAAAACCGTTGAAAGCACAAAGAGTAAGATGCCGAAAAGCAGTTGCTTTTTACGCATGTCGAGTTGAAACTCTTTTTTGAATAGGATATAAACGGCTTTCACCTCGCGAAGATAAGAGCAACGACGTGAATGCGGTTTAGAAGGTTCGAAAAGAACTGCGCGGCACAATGTATTCGCCGTTGGGCTTGCGAATCATTTGATAGAATTCCTTGCACAAGAAATTTAAATTTCTACGAACTGGTCTGTTCTTTAAATGACATTCCCAAACTTCCATGGCTGTCTGCTTGGTGTTCTCCCAGGCATAAGTGTTCAGACCTTGTGGTTGAAGGAATGATTCGATGTACATTTTAACGTCTTGAATTTGTGTTAGGTTTTGCATTGTCTTTGAATTTTCTTCAAAGCACACCCTTCACATTGTAATGGATTTACGAGGTGAAATGGATTCTAGATTTTTTTATGCGGACTCTATTCAGCTAACGGCAGCAGATACAAGAGGTTTATACGTTTTAGTGGCATATGTAAAAGAATACTCGTTGAAAATTTGATTTTAAATTCGAAAAAATATTAATTTTGTAATCTCATGGCGAAACCAATTAAAATAACAGAACCGATTGAAGGAAAAGCTTCTTGGCTTTTCAATCAAGCTATTTCAAATGTTGAAACACACAAAGTTTCAGAGGCTGAAAGGCAAAGGATTTTCTCTTTGGTAGAACGAGTGTTGTCAAAGTCTAAATAACAATTATGCTTGTTGAAGATTTTACATTCGAGGTTTTGAATGAAAATCATTGTTTGTTAGACTTCGATTGTGACGAACATGAAATAAATGATTTTCTAATCAATGATGCACTCAATTTTCAAAGGGAGCAATTCGCGGTAACTTATGTTTTTATCAAGGACAATCAAGTCGTAGCATTTTTTAGTTTGTTAAACGATAGTCTTCATGACAAAGGTTATGAGAACACGGTTTGGAATCGATTTCACAGACACAACAAAATTCCTAATGAGAAACGAATTAGACAATATCCAGCAATAAAAATTGGAAGGTTAGGTATAACCAAAAATTATCAAGGAACTGGATTAGCCTATTCCATGATGGACTTTATTAAAGGTTTCACTCGTTTAAATCAAAAGTCAGCATCGAGACTTTTATTGATTGATGCATACAATAAAACGAGACAGTTGAATTTCTACAAACGGAATGATTTTGTGCTTTTGAATAATCTTCAATCAAACACAGAGACTGTAGCAATGTATTTTGATTTGAAACTATTAGGATAAATCAACAATAATTTTTCATCGCGAGATCGAGGCGACGTAAAATTTCTTTTCGAAGGGAAGAGGGTTTCAAGACTTCAACTTCATTTCCGTAACTGAGAATGAAATTGTACAGCTCTTGACACGGGTGCAATTCAAACTGAAAATCAGTTCCTTCTTTTGATTCTTTAATTTTCTTTTGAGAAGAATGAAGGGGCTGTGTTTCTACCAACTTGGCAGCGACCGTTGAAAAGCGAAGTTCAATCTTTTCAGGCTTTCCCGTGCTCTCTGAAATACCCATGCTGTATTTGAAAAACGTTTCCGGAGAAAATCCTTTTGGGACGGTAAACTTACTTTTTGAAACTTCAATAGAAACAATGCGTTCCAAACCGAATGTCAAAATCTTTTCGCGCTCAGGTACAAACGCAACAAGGTACCAGCGATTCAAATATTCTTTCAACAGCAACGGATGAATCGTGTATTGCTTCACTTCATTCTCTTTGAAGCTCTGGTAGAAAAGCGTGCAGGCCGTTTTCGATTTTGCAGCTTCAAGCAAAGGGCCAAGAAACTCATTCCCTTGACTGACCGTACTTGTCTCAAACTGAATTAATGCTTTATGCTTTTCTTCTTCAATAGATGAATTTAAATTAACGCGCTGAATAATCTTGTCAACGGCGCTTTCATACTGAGAAAGAAGAGGTACATGTCGAAATTGATTCAAAATAGCCGCAGCGAAGCGAATGGCTTCAATGTCTTCGTCGACAAGATTTAATTCGTTGATTGAATAATCTTCTTCGGTATAGTGATATCCCTTGTGAGTTCTGTGATATTCAATAGGGGCGTAATAGCCCAACTCACTTTCGTTCTTCATGGCCCATATGTCTTTGTCTATGGTGCTCAATGAAATCTGATCGGCTCCTGAGCCGTATAGCGCATCTGCACAGGCCTCACGCAAATCTTCTCTACTGGGGAAGGTTTTCCCTTTGTTCGTTAAACAACGATCAATGATTCGGTAGCGAAGAAGTGCGTATTTATTGGCCGGCATTTTTTAATTAGAAAGGCAAGTCGTTACCGTCTGAATCTGTAAAATCAGATTCAGAAGGAGTCATTTTAGGTTCATCGAATGTCCTTTCTGCATTACTACCGACAGGACTATTTTCAGCTTTGCTGACAAATTCAGTAAAAGAAGAAGGGTTTTTTACTGTTGTGTTACCCGCCCCACTTAGATTGATTGTCCATAAATCGAGTGAAACAAAATGACGGTCTTTTGCAGGTCTTCCCCGAAGATTAAATTTTATTTCGACAGAGTCGTTAATTTGAAATCTTTCAAGATCCTCAATTTTCTTATTAGTCGCTTGCACAACGATTTCCTGAGGATAGGTTTCAACTGTTTGAATTACAAACTCTCGAACACTAAATGTTGGAGTAAGATCTTTTTTGTCGTAAAATTTGATTAGTTTTCCGCTTAATTCTAATGCCATAATTCTATTGTTATTTATCTCCGCTAATATCGGAATTCTTGTTAGGATTCGAAAGCAATTGTTATGAACAATTGTGCTGAAAGCACGAATGTGCGAAGCACTAATGTTGCGGAGCAACGAATGTGCAAAAGCACGAATGTCCGAAGGACGAATGTTGCATAGCAACGAATGTCTTCGACGATACTTCGTAAGATTAATTTAGTCGATAGACATTCGCCTATGGCATTCGTTGCTCCGCAACATTCGCCCTTGGGCATTCGTCGAAGACATTCGTTGGCTTAGCCAACATTTTTTTTCTCACGGAAGAGAATCACGAATAAGATGAGGACAACCAACGAATAGCCTGCGAAGCAAAGCCACGTGCTGTGCCAGTCGATGATGGCAATTTGATTGCCCTTTTCTCCCGGAATGTACGTTGTGAAATATTTTTCCATCACCCATCCGCTTGCGCGACTTCCAAAGACAGCTCCCACACCGTTTACCATCATGGTGAATAAGCCTTGCGCGCTTGCACGAATGCTGGGCTCAACACTTTTTTCAATGAACAACGAACCTGAGATATTAAAAAAGTCGAAGGCCATTCCGTAGATAATACACGACAACACAATCATCCACAATCCACCAGCAGGATCTCCGTATGCAAACAGTCCGAAACGAAGAACCCACGCCACCATACTAATAATCATGATTTGCTTAATCCCGAATCTCTTCATGAAGAAAGGAATGGCAAGAATGAAAAGGGTTTCAGAGATTTGAGCAATGCTGGAGATTATAGCCGGATATTGAACAGCTAAAGGTTTCGGATCTGAGTACAAATTATCGAAGCTGTGCAAGAAGACATCGCCGTATGCATTCGTCAATTGCAAGGCTGCTCCCAACAACATCGCGAACAAAAAGAAAATCGCGTAGCGATAATTTTTAAACATTGAAAAGGCATGCAATCCAAAAGCTTGCAAGTATCCTTTGTGCTCCATGTTCTTTCCCAAAGGCGGACAAGCCGGCAACGTGAAAGAATAAATTCCTAGAATTAAAGAAGCAATTCCGCCTAAATAAAACTGAAAGGCATGTGTTTCGTTTCCGGTTAAACTTACCGTCCATAGCGCGACAATAAATCCAACCGTTCCCCAAACACGAATAGGAGGGAAGGCTTTTACGACATCAATTCCCGGTTCGCGAGATAATATGGCGTAGGCAACAGTGTTCGACAAAGAGATGGTTGGCATATAAAATACCATGGTTAATAAGATTCTCCAAAACATTTCATCTGGAGTAGAGGATGCTGGGACAAAGAATAAGCATATACCACCTAATATGTGTAAAACACCGTAGAGCTTTTCAGCGTTAATGTAACGGTCGGAAAGAATTCCAGCTATAGCCGGCATGAAAAGCGCCGAGATCCCCATGGTAGAGAAAATAACACCGAACTGATCGGGGCCCCATTGTTTGGTTTCAAACCAAAAAGCTCCAATCGTAATTAGCCAACATCCCCAAATGAAAAACTGAAGAAAACTTAAAGCGGTCAGACGTTGCTTGATCATGCGGAAAGAGTTTAGTTATTGAATGCAAGAAGCGTACAAGCCGCCTCTATAACATTTTTGTTTTTTAATAATTCAGCTGCACGGGCATGAAGCGCTTGTTCCAACGCTTCTGCATTTCCTTCATGCTCTAAAAATAGGTCAGAAAGCTCTATCAATTTATATTCATTCACATCGGTCTCGTTCGGAAGGGCTTGCAGATTGCCCAACATACCTAAGTCGTTTCCTGTTAAAATTTTCGAAAAGCGAATGTCTTCGGGCAATGCGTCTATTCCAATTCCAATTTTTTCATTCGGTTTCGGAACTTCAAACAATCCGTCAATGGCGCGAACATAGTAGTCTCCTCCTGCACGTGCTACAAGATCTGCCTTCAGCATATCTATTCTTCCGTTTTCATCGAGAATGGAATCGTTGATGTGCACACGAACAATTTCGCACACCACCAAATTTCCAGCGCCACCTTCGGTACCTAGTTCAATCACTTCTTTCACTTTACATTCCAACTGAATCGGAGATTCAGCAACGCGCGGAACGCGAACGACTTCAGATGCTAATTCGGTAACCCCTGATTTAATGAATTCATTCACTCCGGCTGGATACTCAACGCTACTTAACGAGCATTGCTGAACCAAGCTGTAGTTCACAATATTTATGACACACTCAGGAACACGCTTCACGTTCTCATAGGTGTGCTTGGTTGTGTTGTCGCGACCTCTGCGTGCAGGAGAGAAAATAGCAATGGGCGGATTAGCCGAAAAGACGTTGAAGAAACTGAACGGAGAAAGATTCGGCGTTCCGTTTTCATCAACGGTGCTTACCCATGCAATGGGGCGTGGAGCAACGCTGCCTAAAAGAAGTTGATGCAATTTCCCAACGGGAATTTCACCGGGAATAAATGTGGCCATATTATTTTTTTGAAAGCGCTTCCACTTCGGAAACGGAGTCCATGACTTTTTTCTTCAATTCATCTTTGAATTGCGCTATGCGTTGCATCAATTGCGTGTCGGCAACGGCTACAATTTGAGCGGCAAGAATTCCTGCGTTACGCGCACCATCGAGGGCAACGGTTGCAACAGGAACTCCAGCAGGCATTTGTAGAATACTAAGAACGCTGTCCCAGCCGTCGATACTATTCGAAGATTTAATTGGAACACCAATAACAGGAAGGGGAGTGAGAGAAGCAGTCATTCCTGGTAAATGCGCCGCCCCACCGGCTCCGGCTATAATCACCTGAACACCTCTACTGGCGGCGCCCTTAGCGTACTCGAACATACGGTCCGGAGTGCGATGAGCACTTACAACACTAATTTCAAAGGGGACGTTCAACAACGAAAGGACATCTGCAGCTTCTTGCATAATACGCAAGTCGCTCTTACTTCCCATTATAATTCCTACCATAGTCTTTATTGTTTTTGAAGTCACTCAAATCCTATGGATCAGAGATTTACTTATTGTTTCTTTTGTCTAACTCGTCGCGAAGCTTCGAAGCTAACTCGTAATCTTCATTCAACAAGGCTTCATCGAGTTTCTTCAAGATCTCTTCCGGAGTCAACACTTCTTCTAAATCATCTTCAGTTATGTCAAGGTCGAAATCCAACTCGTCTCCTTCAGTCAATGCACGCATGTCTCTTCCAACTTCATCCATAACTTCCTTCGCACAAAAGATAGGTGCTCCAAAGCGAATGGCGATGGCCACTGCATCACTCGTGCGCGAGTCTACTTCAATCGTTTTTCCATTTCCTCTCACAATAATACGCGCATAGAAAATGCCATCGATCATTTGATAGATGAATACTTCTTCCACATGAATATCAAAATTCTCAGCAAGAGAAACGAAAAGATCGTGGGTAAGCGGACGAGTAATCGGCATTTTTTCCATGACAATAACAATGCTGTGTGCTTCCGCCGGACCAATAACAATGGCCAAGCTGCGAGCTCCCGCTATTTCAGTAAGCGCCATGACATAAGCCCCGTTCGAGCTGCTGCTCGGGGTAATGTCTACGAGATCAAGCTGAATTTTATCGGCCATTATTTTGTAGCGTTGAAGGCTTTCGCCGCGGCTATTAATTGTGGAACAACTTCAAACGCATCGCCAATAATTCCATAATCAGCTGCTTTGAAGAACGGTGCTTCAGGATCCTTATTAATAACAACAATAACCTTAGATCCATTAACTCCAGCCAAATGCTGAATAGCTCCGCTAATTCCTACTGCAATGTATAAATTCGGACGAATAGCGATTCCTGTTTGTCCCACGTGCTCGTGGTGAGGGCGCCATCCGATATCAGAAACCGGACGAGAACATGCAGTTGCTGCTCCAAGTTCTTTCGCTAATTCTTCAATCATGCCCCAATTCTCTGGGCCCTTCATTCCTCTTCCTGCAGAAACAACTTTGTCTGCTTCTGGCAATGGAATAGACTCACTCTCTTCAACACGAACTTCTTTCACACGAACACGTGCAGTGCCAACTTCAACGCTGAATGCGGTAACTGGACACGCGGCACCTGAAGCGTTCACTCCGTAAGAATTCGGAAGAACGGTAACAATACTTATTTCAGAATTCACGGTAACGTGCGCAATGGCCTTACCCGAGAATACATTTTTCTTAACGATATTTCCTGTTGGAAGGAAAGACGCTCCTGAAACCAATCCGGCGTTCAAACGAACAGATAGGCGAGGGGCAACGGACTTTCCAATTAAATCTTGAGAAAGAACAATGGCAGTAGCGCCACTTTCTTTTTGAGCCGCTAACATAAGCTTGGTGATTTGCTCGCCATCTGCGGCGCTCAGCGCATCCATCTTCCATACTTCATTTGCACCCGCTGTTCCTAAAATAGAAGCGTCAATGCTTCCGTAAGTAACAGCTATACAAGTTCCTCCAACGCCTGCAGACCAGGCCGATGCGTAGGAAACAGCTTCTAAAGAAGACTTCGTGAATTTACCGTTGAGGTGTTCTGCGAATACGATTGTTTTCATGTTCAGTTAGGTATTAGATGACTTTCGCCTCTTGATGTAACAATGTGATTAATTCTGCAGCGTTAGCTGGATCTACGTATTTGCAAGCGCTCTTCGCAGGTGGCAATTCGTAATTGTTTACTGAAGTGGTTGCCGCAGTACTTTCAACAGAAACAACTTCTAGCGCTTTCGTGCGCGCCGCCATAATGCCACGCATATTTGGAATGCGTTGTTCAGCCATTCCTTTCGCTGCGCTTATTACCGCAGGAAGATTAACTTCTAACACTTCCATTCCACCTGTAACCTCTCTTTCGCAAGTAGCAACACCGTCTGCCACATCAAGCTTCGCAGCCAATGCAACTAACGGCATATCTAAAAGTTCAGCCACCATTCCAGGTACAACAGAACCGTTGTAATTGATGGTTTCCTTTCCACATAAAATTAAATCGAATCCTTTGTCTTTGGCGTAGTTCGCAATGTGAGTAGAAACACTCAACGCGTCTGACTCAGGAGCGTCAATGCGAACAGCATCGTCGGCACCTATGGCCAAAGCCTTGCGAATGATTTGTTCGTAGTCTACTCCGCCAACGCTAAGAACAGTGACGTTTCCGCCTTGAGCTTCCTTCAATTCCAACGCACGAACAAGGGCGTACCACTCGTCATAAGGATTCACAATGAAGTTTACTCCAGCCTCATCGAATGAAGAGTTGTTGTTGGTGAAGGCAATCTTCGACGTAGTGTCGGGCGCCTTACTCACACAGACTAAAATTTTCATGTTGCAGTTTTAAGGCTGCGAAGTTACGAAAGCAAGGGCCAAATTTTAGAATTTCAACCGATGATTTATTGAATCATTTCCAACTGACGAGCAACCTTCTGAAGAATCTCGAAAACAGTCTCTGCCATGACGTTTTCACTGTCGAGAGTTGGGTTGATTTCAGTGAATTCCAAACAACAGATTCTTTCGTTTTGAAGTAACTCAAGGATTAAGTCAGCAGCCTCACGCTCATTGATTCCGCCTTTTACAGGTGTCCCTGTTCCTCTGGAAACCGTTGGATCCATAGAGTCTACGTCGAAACTGATGTAGATTTTGTCGCAAGCACTTAAGTAACGAAGAATCTCGCGACTCAATTTTGTGATACCCGTTTTACGAAGTTCGTTGGTTGTTACAACCTTCACTTTGTTCTGCTTGATGAGCGCCGCTTCCTGCTCTTCGAAGTCGCGAAGGGTAATGTATACAAGGTCGCGGTATTCAATCTTCGGGCAGATATCTCCCACATTCTTCAACATTTCCCACAAGTCAATGGTCTCGTAATCGAGGTCATTCACTTTTTCTTCAATGTTGTCTTCGTTCAAAGCTACTGCTAATGGCATGCCGTGAAGGTTTCCGCTTGGACTCGTATATGGGCTGTGTAAATCGGCATGCGCATCGATCCAGATAACGCCTACGCGAGATTCAGGATAGGCCATGCGAATACCGGCAAGGGTTCCTCCAGCATTGCTGTGGTCTCCGCTCAAAAGAAGCGGGAATCTGTTGTCACGAATGGTGTCGCGCACAGCAGCACCAATGCGCTCGTACATCTTAAGCACGCTTCGAATGTGCTTCGCATAGCGGCTTCCAGGATTGTTATGCAAAGCGGCATTGTCATTCGGAATGACAATGCTTCTGTATTTTTTGAAAAAGCCTGAACGGAAGTCGAGTGCTGCAATTTTCAATGCGTCTACTCCTAGACTAGATCCGCGTGTTCCAGCTCCAACTTCACTCGGAACCTCGATAATTCGAATGTTTTTCGCTTTTTTGTTAATCATAATGCAAAGATAGTTATTGAAGTGCTGTTCGAATTATTTCTTCTCGACTCCTATAGCAAACATGACATTCCGTTTGTTGAAGTCCCAATTCATTTCGCGCCATTCAGCAATGGATTTGGTAATCACATAACCGTTCTGACTGTGAACATCGCAACCAATGCAAAGTAGCGTCGTTGGTTGAAGGTGCTCGCGTAAATCGTCGTACACATGGTGACTGCGATACGGCGCATCCATGAACAGTTGTGTCACTCTGAATTCCGATGACTGTCTTTCCAACATTTTTATTTTCTTCATACGTTCACCACGCTCGCGTGGAAGGTATCCGTGAAAGGTGAACGATTGTCCATTCAAACCTGAAGCTGCAAGAGTTAAAAGGATAGAGGATGGCCCTGTTAAAGGAACAACAGGAATACCCATTCGATGCGCTTCGGCAACAATCACCGCTCCCGGATCTGCAATGCATGGCATGCCCGCTTCACTCATGAGTCCAGCGTTATTGCCTTCAAGAATTGGCTTCAACCAATCATCGTAACCAAGCTCTTTACTGTGCTCGTTAATAACGTTTAAAGTAATTTCATCAAAAGCTTTGGTGTATCCGACTTTGCGTAAATACCTACGAGCTGTTTTCAACTCTTCCACAAAGAAAATGTCTAATTCTAACATTAATTCGTTGTTGAATGGAAGGTGTTCCATCTGGTGAAGATCTCCAATTGGGGTAGGAAAAAGGTAAAGCGTACCTGGATTTATTTTAGACATAAGCGTATATCGAAGTGATATTTTTTGCGTGCGTGAAGGTACTGCAACATTGGTTGTTCCTTCAAACAAAAAAAGACAGCCATGGCTGTCTTCTCTTTCAGTTTAAAATATTATAAATCGTCGAATGAAATGTCGCTTGAAGAGGAAGATGCTGTGGGTTCCTCTGAACTCGATGATTCGGCAGCCGGTGCAATGTGCTCACTCTCTGATTCCGAATGCTCGTTTTCTGATGTTTCAAACTCTGATGAGCGGAAATCCCCCGTGTCTTGAAGTTGACGTATGTGATTAATGGTGTCTTCCAACCCTTCAATAAATTTATCGAAGTCTTCTTTGTACAAGAAAATTTTGTGCTTTTCGTAGCTGGCTTGACCGCTATCTGAAAACCCGGAGCGCTTGCTCTCCGTGATAGTCATGAATAAATCGTTGCCTCTCGTCGTTTTCACATCGAAGAAATACTTGCGTTTACCCGCGCGTACCTCTCTTGAAAAGACATCGTCACGGTAGTTACTTCCTTCTGCCATAGCTGTTAAAGTTTTCGTTCAATTTGGTTAAGTGTACCAAAAATAAAAAAAATACTCACATATCAAAATATTCTTGCCTTTTTTTACAACGAATCTTTGAGATTGGGTGAAAGGCGATAACGATCTTCGCCGTATCTGCTGTCCAATTTTTTCATTTCCCAAGCCACTTGTTCAAGACCCAATTCTTTTCCCCAAGCAATAAGACCCTTCGGATAATTCACTCCTTTAATCATAGCCAGATCTAAATCTTCAGCACTGGCAAGACCTGTACGCAAAGCTTCATAGGCCTCATTGATGAGCATACAAAGGATTCGCTTGCCAATTTCTTCTTGACTCAAAATATTTAGAGGTTCTGAGGAATTGGCTGAGCCTTCTTCATACGAATAAAATCCTCTTTTGGTCTTCCTTCCCAACCAACCAGCTTCTACATGACGCTTCTGCGTGGTGCTCGGAGTGTATCTCGGATTGAAATAATTCGCAGCGAATACGCTTTCAGTAACGGCATAGTTTACGTCGTTGCCAATGAGGTCCATTAACTCGAACGGTCCCATCTTGAATCCCAAGGCCTTCATCGCCTCGTCAATTTCGAAATAAGTCGCCATGCCTTCATCGTAAATGCGAAGAGCTTCCGAATAGAACGGACGTGCCAAGCGGTTCACAATGAATCCAGGTAAGTCCTTCGTGACAACCGGAGTTTTTCCCCAGCTACTTATGGTAGTTTGAATTTCTGATAATCTTTCTTTGTCGGTTTGAAGGGCAGGAATAATTTCAACCAAAGGCATTAAAAACGCTGGATTGAAAAAATGAATTCCCCAAACGCGCTCGGGGTGCTTGCATGCCGAAGCAATAGCCGTAACGGAGAGACTGGAAGTATTGGTTGCTAGTATACTGGTCTTCGGCAACAATGCATCGAGTTCAGCAAATACGGCTTTCTTCACCGCAAGGTCTTCCACAATAGCTTCTATCACCCAATCACAATCGGCTAAGTCATTCATATATCGAACAAAACTCACTTGCGAAACAAGTGCTGTTTTCCTTTCTTCCGTAATCTTTCCTTTTTCAACCAACTTCGAGAATTGTGCATCTAAGCTAATCTTTGCGCGCTCTAGCGCTTCCTCGTTCGTGTCGAATAGAGCAACATGTTCATTGCCCATTAGAGCCACTTGCGCTATTCCCGTGCCCATTGCACCCGATCCAATAATTCCTATTTTCATATTGCAAATTTCGTTAGTTTTGGTGAAGTGACTGCACGATATATAAAAATAGCAATTCTTTTCTTTTTAGCCATCAATTGTTTACCTCAATTGTTTGCTCAATCGCCTGTAAAATTGAAGGAGTTTGCTAAGAAAGAGGCAGATGCGTTGAATTGGCCAGCTGCATACGATTGGGCAAAGCAGGCCTATTTGCTTGACTCAACGAATTTCGATTCACAAGTTTTATTGGCGTTGTGCGCGAATGAAATAAAGGAATTCGAGGAAAGCATGAAGCTGTTTGAAAAAATTGCAGAGAAAGACTTAGGCAAGATTCAACCCGATGCTTTGTATTATTTGGCCAAAGCCAAAAAGGAGTTGGGTTATTATGAAGAGGCAGAGGTCTTGTATCGCAAGTTCGCTAAAAAAAGTAAGACGAAGAATATCGCCTTGAAGAAAAGAGCTGAGCAAGAAATTAAAAATTGTAATTGGGCTTTAAAGAACATTCAAACAGACGATTCCTTGCATATATATCGGTTGCCGAATGCGCTTCAGCACGCAGGGGCCGATGTTTTCCCAAGAATGAACGACACGTTATTGAATTATTATTTTTATGAGGAAGAAAAGAAAGCATGGGGTTCCGTTTCTCGGTCATTGAATGGCGGGAATGTTCATACTCAGATTCCCATGAAATACGGATACCTTACGTATTTAGGTGACACCGCTGTTGGAGTTGAAATTAATGAAGGATTAAGCAAATTGCTTCTTTTGGCGAAACAAGATACATCTTGGGTGATAGCAGATAATTTAGAAAAGGTAAACGAGGGCAACGGAACTATGCCTCATTTGGCTCGCATTGAAGGAGTCTTGCATTTGTTTTTTGTTTCTGAAAGGGAAGGAGGTGAAGGAGGAAAGGACATCTGGATTTCCAGGCAAACAAAAGGTGTTTGGGGAAAACCATTCAATGCGGGTAAAAAGATAAATTCTGCGGAAGATGAAATTTCGCCATTTTACTTCAAGAATAATCTGTACTTCACCTCTTCATGGTACGAGGGTTTTGGTGGTTGGGATATTTATTTTTCAAAGGGTAAGCCTGGAAGTTTTGAAAAAGCCGAAAATGCAGGGCGTGGTTTGAATTCGATATTCAATGATTGGGGATTAAGTTTTTATGAAAAAAATGGAATTGCCTTTTTCAGTTCTGATCGGCCCTTAGACGACGGGTCGAAGTTCCCTCCTTGCTGCACTGACCTATACGCCGCAACTTGGACAAAGGAGGTAGAGAAGATCACTTCTGACTCTCTTTATATTTCCTTGTACGAGTTGAATAAAATTCTACCCGTTAAGTTATTTTTTCACAACGATGAACCAAATCCAGATTCAAACGACACCACCACGTTGTTCACGTATACAGAGACCTTCACGAATTATTTAAAGTTGAAGGATACCTACGCCAGTAAATTAGGTAGTGAAAAAGGTGCTGGTGAAGACACCGAGGTAGAAGTAGATGCGTTTTTCGAAAATAAAGTTCAACAGGGAATGAATGATTTGTTTCAATTTGAAGATTTATTGAAAAAGGAATTAGTTGCAGGTAACACAGTGAAAGTAACGGTTAGAGGATTTGCCAGTCCTCGCGCAGCAAGCGATTACAACCGAAGACTTTCTTTAAGACGCATCACGTCTTTGAAGAACAGATGGCTTCAAGACGACGTTTTCAAGGCGGCATTGGATTCGAATGCACTCGAAATCATTCCACTTCCTTTCGGAGAGAATCAGTCTAAAGCAGGAGTGAGCGATGATATAAAAAACGAGAAGAAAAGTATTTATAGCAAAGGTGCTCGTCTTGAAAGGCGTATAGAAATTGAGAGCGTGTCTATTAATAAGAAAGAAGAGACAACAGCCAAACTAGATGTAGGAAGTGGAATTGTTTATTTGGGAAGGGTAGCTAAAGGAAGTTTCACTTCGCGGGAGGTAATTATTTCGAATAGCGGAAATTCAATATTGAAAATAGACAGTGTTGAAGCCTCATGCGGCTGCACGGTGCCAGTACTAGCGAAAGATGTTTTAACCCCTGGAGAAAAGACAACGTTGAAAATAACATTTTCAGCACCACAAAAAACGGGTAAGGAAGTGAAATTTGTTACCCTATTCTCCAACGGTAACGCCATAAAGGTCATTACCGTTGAAGCAATAGTGGAATAATTATTCTGCTGCCGGAGGAGTTCCTTTCTCTACGTGCATTTTCACCTCTTGAGCTTCGGTATCGTAATCGACATGAAGGGTATCTCCAGGTTTAATCTGACTGTTAATGATCTCTTCCGCCAATGGATCTTCCAAGTATTTTTGAATGGCTCTTCGCAATGGGCGAGCACCATACTTCTCGTCGAATCCTTTATCTGCAATGTAGTCTTTCGCAGTTTCAGTTAACGCAATGGTGTATCCAAGATCAGTGATGCGAGAGAAGAGTTTCTTCAACTCAATATCAATAATCTGATGAATGTCTTCCTTCTTCAACGCATTGAAGACAATAATATCGTCAACACGATTCAAGAATTCAGGAGAGAATGCTTTCTTCAAAGCCGCTTCAATAATACCTTTCTTGCTGTCGTCTTCTTGCGTTGTTCTTGAAGTTGTTCCGAATCCAACACCAACACCGAAGTCTTGAAGTTGACGCGCTCCAATGTTCGAGGTCATAATGATAACCGTATTCTTGAAGTCGATTTTACGACCCATGCTGTCCGTCATTTGTCCATCGTCTAATGCTTGAAGCAATAGATTGAAAACATCTGGATGCGCCTTTTCAATTTCGTCTAACAAGATAATGCTATAAGGCTTGCGACGAACCTTTTCGGTCAATTGTCCACCTTCTTCATATCCAACATATCCCGGAGGCGCTCCAATTAATCGAGACACAGCGAATTTCTCCATGTACTCACTCATATCAATGCGTATCAAGGCATCATCAGAGTCGAACATGTAACGCGCTAATTCTTTCGCAAGTTGTGTTTTTCCAACTCCCGTTGGACCTAAGAAAATGAACGAGCCAATTGGGCGATTCGGATCTTTCAATCCTGCACGATTACGCTTAATGGCTTTTACCACTTTCAAAATAGCGTCCTCTTGTCCAATTACCCTTCCTTCAAGTTCCTTATCCATTTTTGCAAGACGACCACTTTCGGTCTCTGCGACTTTCTGAACAGGAATACCTGTCATCATGGCCACAACCTCTTCCACGTTTGCAGCGGTTACTTGTGTTCTTTGAGTGCGAGACTCATCTTCCCATTTCTTTTTCGCTTCATCAAGTCTTGTCTCTAATGCCTTCTGTCTATCGCGCAATTGAGCAGCTTCTTCGTACTTCGCACTGCGAACCACACGCAATTTTTCTTCCTGAATGCCTTCAATTTCTTTTTCAATCTCAATGATTTCTTGCGGAACTGATATGTTCTGCAAGTGAACACGAGATCCCACTTCATCCAAAGCATCGATGGCTTTGTCTGGAAGGTGACGGTCTGTGATGTATCGAGCCGTTAACTTCACACATGCTTGTAACGCTTCTTCCGTGTAGGTTACACTGTGGTGAGATTCGTATTTATCCTTAATGTTATTTAAAATCTGAATCGTTTCTTCAACGGTAGTTGGATCAACAACTACTTTTTGGAAACGACGCTCGAGCGCTCCATCCTTTTCAATATACTGACGGTATTCGTCTAGAGTGGTAGCACCAATGCATTGAATTTCTCCACGTGCTAAGGCTGGTTTGAACATGTTGCTTGCATCCAAGCTTCCGCTTGCGCCACCTGCTCCAACAATGGTATGAATTTCATCAATGAACAGAATGACATCTGGAGATTTTTCCAATTCATTCATGACCGCTTTCATGCGCTCTTCGAATTGTCCGCGGTATTTTGTTCCCGCAACCAAAGAGGCTATGTCTAACGTTACCACGCGCTTATCGAAAAGCACACGTGAAACTTTTTTCTGAATAATTCGAAGGGCAAGCCCTTCAGCAATGGCTGATTTACCCACGCCTGGTTCACCTATAAGAATTGGATTGTTTTTCTTTCTTCTTGAAAGGATTTGAGAAACGCGTTCGATCTCTTTTTCACGTCCAACAATTGGATCCAATTTCCCTTCCATCGCGTACTTCGTTAAGTCGCGACCGAAGTTATCTAGCACCGGAGTTTTGCTTTTTGAATCGCCCGGCTTCTTTGTAGTTCCTCCGCTGCCGCCAGTGAACGGACGATCTTCTTCATCATCGTCGTCTGAACTTGGAAATTCAGCGCGTGGCAAATCTGATTTGCGCACGTTTTCGTCTTCGGTGTCTCCTAGCTCGCGGTTCACCGCATTGTAATCTACCCCCATAGGTTCGAGTGTTCTTGTAACCACATTATCAGAGTCTTTTAATATTGTAAGAAGCAGATGCTCTGTGTTCACCAAGGTCTTCTTGTGAGATTTAGCTTCAATGTAGGAAAGCTTCAACACGCGTTCGGCTTGTTTCACCAAAGAAATGCCTGAGCTTGTAACGGTTGAAGAACCGTACGAACCTGCGTTGCGGACGGAAGCTTCTACGCTTTTGCGTAAAAAAGAAAGGTCAACCCCTAAGCTCTTTAAAACTTTCGTTGCTGTGCAATCTTCTTCACGAAGAATTCCCAATAAAAAATGTTCAATTCCAATGTAGTTGTGTCCCAACCGCAATGCCTCTTCTCTGCTGTATCGCAGCACTTCTTGTACTTGTTCTGAAAACTTAGCGTCCATATCTTTCCTTACCTTTATTTAGTCAATGTCAAATGTATTCCTTAGTTCCGTTCCACTAAACATTATACCATTGAATTTTCCACAGCCATTTTGACATTTGTGAATAACTATAAGCGCCACAAGTGGTCAATTTTCTATTCAATCGGAAGTATTTTCGCGTACCCGTGACAGTTCAATTTTTTAAGCGGGAACAAGCACTATGGAATCAGGAGAAAGAATTCTTAAGATAAACATTGAAGATGAAATGAAATCAGCCTACATCGATTACTCGATGTCGGTGATTGTGAGCAGAGCGTTACCAGACGTGCGCGATGGACTGAAACCTGTGCACCGCCGCGTGTTATACGGAATGCTTGACTTAGGAATGTTGTCGAACAGACCTTACAAAAAGTCTGCGCGTATTGTCGGAGAGGTATTGGGTAAGTATCACCCACACGGTGACTCGGCGGTATACGAAACCATGGTGCGTATGGCTCAGCCATGGTCTTTGCGCTACCCGTTGGTAGACGGACAAGGTAACTTCGGTTCGATGGACGGTGACAACGCCGCTGCGATGCGATATACTGAGGCACGTCTGCGCAAACTAGCTGAAGAACTTTTAGAAGACTTAGATAAGGATACGGTAGACTGGCAGGCCAACTTCGACGATTCGTTGCAAGAGCCAAAAGTAATGCCTGCGAAAGTTCCAAACTTGTTGCTGAACGGTGTAAGTGGAATTGCTGTTGGTATGGCCACAAACATGGCTCCTCACAATTTGACTGAGGTATGCGATGGAATTGCAGCATACATCGACAATCGTGACATCACGATTGAAGAATTGATGCAACACATCAAGGCTCCCGATTTCCCAACAGGAGGTGTTATTCACGGATTGGAGGGAGAAGTCGGCCTATGAAACTGGAAGAGGTCGTGTGGTTATTCGTGCGAAAGCACGCATAGAACAAGTTGCAAATCACGAGTGTATAATTGTTGAACAGGTTCCATACCAGATCAACAAAGCAGACATGGTGAAGCGCACCTGGGAATTGGTTGTTGAAGGAAAGATTGATGGCATTGCTGAAATCCGCGATGAGTCGGATAGAAATGGCGTTCGTGTTGTTTACGAATTGAAGCGCGATGCGATTTCAAATGTCGTGTTGAATAATCTTTACAAGTATACAGGTCTTCAGACCTCATTTTCAGTAAACAACATTGCTCTGGTTAATGGTCGTCCTGAAGTCCTAAACTTGAAAGATATCATTCGTCACTACGTAGAGCACCGCCATGAAGTGGTTACTCGTAGAACGAAATTTGAATTACGCAAAGCTGAAGAACGTGCGCACATTTTAGAAGGATATTTAATTGCGTTAGATAACATTGATGCAGTTATTGCATTGATTAGAAAGTCTCAAACGCCAGACGAAGCGAAAGACGGATTGATTCAACAATTCGGATTGTCTGAAATTCAAGCGAAGGCCATTCTTGAAATGCGTCTTCAAAGACTTACAGGATTAGAGCGTGATAAGATTCGTGCAGAGCATGCTGAATTGATGGCTTTGATTACACGTCTTCGTTCAATCTTGGACAGTGAAGAGTTGCGTATGCAAATCATCAAAGATGAATTAACGCATTTGAAAGAGAAGTTCGGAGACGAGCGTCGATCAATTATTGAGTTCTCATCTGCGGACTTAAGTATTGAAGATATGATTCCTGATGAGGCAATGGTTGTTACCATCACGCACGCAGGTTACATAAAACGTACAAACTTAAACGAGTACCGCACGCAAAGCCGCGGCGGAGTAGGAGCGAAAGGAACATCTGCACGTCAGGAAGATTTTGTAGAACACATCTTCACTGCAACAAACCATGATTACCTGTTAATCTTCACGATGAAGGGAAGATGTTTCTGGATGCGTGTGTTTGAAATTCCGGAAGGAGGAAAGACGGCGAAAGGACGTGCCATTCAAAACATGATTCAAATTGAGCCAGACGACAAAGTTTTGGCATACATCCCTGTAAAGGATTTGAATAACGCGGAGAATTTGAAATCAAACTTCGTTATTCTTTGTACAAGACAAGGATTAATTAAGAAGACATCATTAGAGGCTTACAGCAGACCACGTTCTTCGGGTATCAATGCCATTACCATTGTAGATGGAGACGAATTGTTGCAAGCACGTTTGACGACTGGAGCAAGTGAGATCATCATGGGAACAAAAGAAGGTAAAGCCATTCGTTTCCCAGAGGTGAAGGTTCGTGCAGTTGGACGAACAGCGCAAGGAGTGAAGGCCGTTTCTCTTGGAAGCGCAACCGACGAAGTTATTGGAATGGTTTGCGTAGATGATCCGAACAGCGACATCTTGGTGGTATCTGATAAAGGATTCGGAAAGCGTTCTTCCTTGGAGGACTACCGCGTAACGAATCGCGGTGGAAAAGGAGTGAAGACCATCAACATTACCGACAAGACTGGTCCGTTGTGTGCGATTCTATCTGTAGACAATGAATTTGATTTCATGATTATTAATAAATCTGGAATTGCGATTCGTTTGAGCGTAGATGCATTGCGTGTGATGGGAAGAAACACCCAAGGTGTGAAGTTGATTAACCTTCGTGGAAACGATGAGATAGCAGCAGTATGTGCTGTAATTCGCGACGAAAATGAAGGCGAAGCGACCGAAGGCGAGGAAAACGCTGCCGAAGGTGAAACTGCAGCTCCAACGGAAGGAGGTGAAGAATAAATTGCAACAAGTTCTTTTGGCACTAACGTTGCCAAGGGAGAAAATGTAAAAATAATATCATGAAAAAAACACTAATCCTATTCGCGACTGTTCTGACATCGTTTGCAACCTTCGCACAAGCTGAGTTAACGAATGCATTCAATGCAAACAAAGATGGTAATTTTGAAGAAGCTCTGAATTACATCAATCAAGCGTCTTCAAACCCAAAGGCAACAGGAAAAGAAAAGTATTGGAGATTCCGCGGCGATATCTACATGAATATCGCAATGGATAGCGTTTTAAGTATGAAGTATGCGAGTAGCTTCAATGAAGCGGTTATTTCATACACGAAGGCTCTTGAATTAAGTAAAGATTACCTTCAAGAGATTGGGGCGGTTGTTGATCGTTTTAGAGCTGCTGAAGGACAAAAAGCATTTATCGCGTACAAAGCTGGAAACACATGCGGTGCGGCGGGACATTACGAGAACTTGATTAAGACAAGTTTAATGTTTGGTGTTACAGATACCGTTTACGTTTATTACGGAGGTATTTGTCACGAAGCATGCGGAAATGTTGATATGGCATTAGTCAATTTAATGAAATCTGCCAATCTGAACTATCAAGCTGCAGATTGCTATACCCGTATTGGAAATATACTTGTGAAAGCCGGAAGAAAAGATGAAGCCCTTAAAATTATTGGTGAAGCACGTGCAAAGTTTCCGAAGAACACTTCAATCCTAACAGCTGAAGTAAACATCTATATCGAAGACAAAGATTATCAAAAAGCACACGATGTGTTGGTAGCTTTAGTTGAAGCTGATCCAAAGAACGAAAGTGTGTTATTCGTTTTGGGAGTGACGTATGAAAAGAACAACGAACCAGCTGAAGCGGAAAAGGTATACAACAGAGCCTTAGAATTGAATCCAACCTACTTCGATGCTCATTACAACCTAGCTGTCATGTATTACAATCAAGGCATTGATAAGGCAAAAATGGAAATACCATTGAAAGAAACGGCAAAATTCGAGGCATGGAAAGTCGAGAAAAAACTTCTTTTTCAAAAAGCATCAGATCATTTTAGAGTTTGTTATGATCAAAATAAAGAAGATGCCAAAATCAAGAAAGTCTTATCGGAGTGTTACAGAAAATCTGACCAAGAATCGAAAATTCTGGAATTAAACTAGAGTTTTTTAAGCAAGAGAAAAAGGGAGCGAAAGCTCCCTTTTTTAGTTTTCAACATTTAGAAAACGAAGACAATTTGACCTTCAATTTGTGAAAAAGAAAAGCATGTTTAATTGGTCGAAATTAATGACGCATTCGCTGCGCAGAATAGAGCAAAATGAAATCAATCAAGTTGTTTCCTTTGCAACAGGAATAGATTTGTGGGACAAGAATGGTGGAATTCGTTCGCAAGAGATTTCATTGCTTGTGGCGAACAAACATTCGGGAAGCACGAGTATGGCGTTGCAAATTGCCTTGGTTAATGCCGACGCAGGAACGCCTGTTCTTTATTTGAGCTCAGATATTTCGCCAGAGCTTTTTATGTATAAAATTATGCTGCAAAGAGCAAAGGAAGAAATACCGTCATTTCACGAAGTGACCAACGACGTGTTGTATTGGGATTCGCTTTGCTTGAAGCATTTGGAAGATCTACACAACAAGCCGCTTTATTTCCAAGAGTTTAAAGAACCCCAACTCAATGTTGCAATGGAGGGTATTTTGAAGTTTCGAGATAAACATCCGAAGGGGCTTGTTATCATCGATAAATTGAATTATAAATACAGCGAAGGAAAGATATCTCCAGAATTACTTAAAATGTTTCTATCCGGATTGAAAGATGACGTGTTGGGTAATGAAAGAGGTGTGCTGATTGTAGGGACGACGACATGTGATTTAATTGACTTTTCGTATGGCAAATTCCCGTCACTTTTGAGTGTGTACAATTGGAATTTAATGGAGCATGATATGAGCCGCGTGTTTATGTTACGAAAGGATATTAATGCTTGGATGAACAACGATTATTTCCGTCCCGATTTTTTATTCTCTTCAGGTGTCGCAATAACAGCAGATGCTCGGGTTAGAGACGAAGAAGAGTTCGTGTATTATCATTCTACACACAGTCAATTTTACAATAAATCAAATCCTGTTATCAAACCACTAGACGAGGACGACCTAGACAGTCCTTTCTAACGTACTCGAATCTTTTCTCCAACGTGTAAGACTTTAGATTCTTTAAAATGATTGAGCTTACATATTTTAGATACGGTAGTTTTATTCTTCGAAGCAATCTTCGAAAGATTATCCCCAGACTTAACAGTGTAATATTTTTTGCTGATCGAAGTGTTGTTTTTGGCATCAGTTTTTTTATTGCCTGAAACAATTATCTTTTGTCCAACTTTCAATTTGCTTGTTTCCTTGATGTTGTTTTTTTCGCAAATACTTTTAACTGAAGTGTTCTCTTCTTTGGCAATTGAAGACAACGTTTCTCCAGCTCGAACCACATGGGTTCGCGTTTTGCCCTCGCTATCTCCTTTAGGAGTAGGAGATTCCATCATCTCTTTTTGTCCGGCGTCCCCTTCTTTTTGTATTTCAGAGACACTTTCAATTTCTTTAACTTTCAAAATAGATTCTGTCATACACGGACAAATGCGTGCGCGTGTGATGGAGTCGGTTTGAAATTCTTTATAAGGTTTAAATTCAAGTATTTTGCTTTTTACAGCAGGAAAACCTTTGTAGTTGCCGTCTGTGTTTTGTTCCCAATACTTTAGCGCTTGTTGATTGCTAATGCCGCAGAACTGCATTAACGTAAATGCGCTAAGCATTCCACTCTGGTGCCATCCGTTCCAACAGTGGATATAAACGGGAGCGATTTCTTTGGCATAAATAAGTTTGTTAATATCAGTGAAGATTCCCTTCACCACATCTGGATTTAAATCGGGAAGACATCTGTAGTTAAATCCAAGTTCTTGCAAAGAGTCAATCATTGGAGTAGGATAGTCTTGATCGAAATATTTTGAGTAGAGATAAATCGCGCCGCCGAATCCAGAAGTTCTCAGGTTGCTCAAGCCCCAATAAGGTAGTGGATGGGAATTATATGTTTTTGGTTCCGCTTCTTTTCTATGAAAGTTGTTCGACCCCCCGCGGTAAAGCACATTGTTTAAAACAACACGCATGTTGCGCACTCCGAACAGACTATCAGGTCCTTCCCCTTTATTGTTCACCAGTTTAGTCTGAACACTGTCTAATCCAAATACATCCTTTTGGGCAAAGCACAATTCATGAAAGAACAAAAAAGCAACTAAAAAAGTAATTTTGCGCAGCGTTATAATCATAATAATAAAGTTAGCTCTCAATGAAAGAGCTATAAGATGGCAAGAACTTCTTTTTCGAACGACTTATTGTGCATATTCAAATAGCTCTTTGGTAGAATAGCTACTGTAATAATTCAAGAAGCGGTTTTTCCAACCCACATTGTTCGCCGGTAAATGATGAAACAAGTCGCGGAATCCCTTGCATTGCTCTTTCATGTACGAGCGAAAAGCAAACTGATCGTTTTCATTCAAACTGGCGAAAGCCAACAAACAGCGCAAAGTTGTAATGTTCAAGTTGTCGAATAAGTGCCAGCGCGAAAGCGGACCGTTCATCACATGGACTCTTCCATCTTTCAAAAAGACGATCATACAATCACCATTTTTACGAAGGTGAATCATTTTACCCGGCTCATATCCTAGTCGCGCCGCGTGACTCGTGCTGAAACCAGCTTGCTGATTAAATCCGTTGTTGTTGAAGATTTTCCACAACTTAGGTCCAGCTGTGAATAGAGGCAAGAAATCCGATGTGGTCTCGCTGAAGTAAGGGTTTTGTGTTTTCATGAGACAAATATTTTGCCTCACGTTGTAATGTATTTACGAGATGATTTTTGAAAGAAAATTATTTTTATTTGGACTTAGTGTAAAATTTACACTAAGTTAGCATTCTAGATTAGAAACATGAATAGTTCAGGAATAAAAAGAATTGGTGTTCTGACCAGTGGAGGTGATGCTCCGGGTATGAACGCCGCCATACGCGCGGTAGTTCGCGCATGTGCTTTTCACAGCGTAGAGGTGGAAGGAATCTTTCAAGGCTACGCTGGATTAATAGCAGGCGACTTCAAACGGTTGAACGAACGTTCGGTGGCGCGCATCTTGGGACGTGGGGGTACCATCTTAAAATCGTCCCGCTGCAAAGAATTTCTTACAGTTGAAGGACGAGCAGCGGCCATTGAGCAAATGAAGAAGCATCACATAGATGCACTCATTACCATTGGTGGAAACGGCACCTTCACGGGCGCACATATACTTTCACAAGAGTCTGGCATTCCAGTAATGGGTATACCTGGAAGTATTGATAACGATTTATATGGAACAGACCATTGCATTGGATTCGATACAGCAACCAACACGGTTGTGGATGCGGTAGATAAAATTCGTGATACAGCAACTTCACACAATCGAATTTTCTTCGTGGAAGTCATGGGAAGAAACAGCGGCTTTATTGCCTTGAAAGCGGGTATAGCTGCAGGTGCCATTGCCATTGTTCTTCCGGAAGACGAAATGACTTCTGAAGAACTCATGCAGATTCTTCGTGCAAGTGAAGAAAGCGGTAAGTCGAGTTCCATAGTTATTGTTGCAGAAGGAGCGAAGGGAGGAACAGCCTACGAACTAGCGAATAAAGTAGCAGCAGAAAATCCTGATTACGACACGCGCGTTTCGGTTCTAGGGCATCTTCAACGCGGAGGAGCTCCAAGTTGTTATGACCGAGTAATTTCTTCACGCATGGGAGTAGCCGCAGTGGAAGGTTTGCTTCAAGGAAGAAAGGATGTCATGATTGGAATTGTGAACGACAGAGAAACCTATACTTCTTTGGAAGAGGCCATCACACGCGCTAATCTTCCAAACAGAGATGAATTGCGTATTGCAAGAATTCTAGCGATATAATAATTAGAAAAAGAATAAGATGAAAAAGGTAGCAATCAATGGTTTTGGACGAATTGGCCGCATGTGCTTTCGTCACACGTTAACCGATAACAATATTGAAGTCGTTGCAGTGAATGACTTAACAGATGTTAAAACGCTTGCGCACTTGTTGAAATACGATAGTATTCACGGACGTGTGAATGCAGAAGTTTCTTCTGATGGCGATTTCTTGGTTGTAAACGGAAAGAAAATTCGTGTGTATGCTGAAAAGGATCCTTCAAATTTACCTTGGGGTGAATTGAATGTAGATGTTGTTATTGAAAGCACAGGATTCTTCACCGACGACGTGAGCGCTGGAAAGCACATTACTGCGGGCGCGAAGAAGGTTGTTATTTCTGCTCCTGCAACAGGAAACGTTAAGACCATTGTTCTTGGTGTTAATGATGATACGCTTACACCAGAAGATTTAATTGTATCGAATGCTTCTTGCACCACGAACTGCTTGGCTCCAATAGCGAAAGTGTTGAACGATACGTTTGGAATTGAAAAAGGATATATCACCACCGTTCACGCTTACACTGCCGACCAACGTTTGCAAGACGCTCCGCACAAAGATTTGCGCAGAGCGCGCGCGGCTGCATTGAGCATGGTGCCTACAAGCACTGGTGCCGCGAAAGCAGTTGGATTGGTTCTTCCAGAATTGAAAGGAAAATTAGACGGGGTAGCAGTGCGCGTCCCAACACCAGACGGTTCTTTAACCGACTTAGTGGTCATCTTGAAAAAAGAAGTCACCAAAGAGGAAGTGAACGCTGCAATGAAAGCCGCTGCAGACGGTCCAATGAAAGGAATACTTGAGTATTGCGTTGATCCCATTGTAAGTATTGATGTTGTTGGAAATCCTGCAAGCAGTATCTTCGACGCCGACTTAACTTCTGCAAACGGAAACTTGGTGAAAATTATGTCGTGGTACGACAACGAAGCTGGTTACAGCAAGCGCGTGATTGATCTTCTTCATAAAATGTGATTGAAGCAGTACAATTGATTTTAATAACAGTAAACAAAGACAAATGATACTTATAGCTGATAGCGGGTCCACTAAATGTGATTGGGCTCTCATTGACGAGAAGGGATCTCGATTGGGGAATTTTGAAACGATGGGATTGAATCCCTATTTTCATGATGAGAAAGTTGTTGAAGGAGCGATTCGAGGAAATGCACCTCTGGCTCTTTACGCCGACAAAATTTCTCATGTTTATTTTTACGGAGCTGGAAGCAGCACCCCAACGATGTGTGGAATTATTGAGCGCGGATTGCGTGCTGTTTTTCCAACTGCAGAACTGTTGATTGAACACGATTTATTAGGAAGCGCTTATTCTACTTACGATGGAGAGCCTTGTATTTCTTGTATTTTAGGTACAGGAAGTAATTCTTGTTTCTTCGATGGAAAAGACATCCATGAATCGGTTCCTTCATTGGCTTACATTTTAGGCGATGAGGCTAGCGGATCTTACTTCGGTAAGATTTTATTGCGCGAATATTTCTATAAGAAACTTCCAGCAGAGATTGCGGAAGCATTTGAGAATAGCTTCCCATTAAGCAAAGACGAATTCATTTCGAAAATATACCGCGAGCCAAACGCAAACGTTTATCTAGCCAGCTTTACACGCTTCATTGGAAATTTCGCTCATCATCCGCATGTGATGAATTGGGTAGTAAACGGAATGCGCGAATTCTTAGATATTCACGTGAAGTCATTTGAAAATTGGGATAAAGTACCTGTTCATTTCGTTGGCTCGATCTCTCACTATTTCAAACATTGTTTGGAAGAAGCTTGCAGGTTAGAAGGCGTTCGTTTGGGTAACATCATCAAGAAGCCTATCGACGGATTGGTGAACTATCATGTAAAATACGTATTTCATCACGCAGAATGAAAGGAGCCATTTTCGATTTAGACGGAGTTCTTGTTGACACCGCGAAATATCATTATCAAGCTTGGAAGCGATTAGCGAATTCTGTTGGGGTTGAATTTTCATTGGACGACAACGAGCATTTAAAGGGTGTTAGTCGTGCCGAATCTTTGGAAATCATTCTGAAGAAAGGCAACATTGAAAAGTCAGCAGAGGAGAAGCAAGCACTCATGGACGTAAAGAATGAGTGGTATTTGGAATTGGCCGCTGAGATGAATCCCGATGAAGCATTACCTGGTGCTATTCCATTTTTGGAATCGTGTAAAGGGAGAGGGATTAAAATAGCTTTGGGATCTTCTTCGAAGAATGCTCCAATGATTTTAGATCGTTTAGGAATTACGCATTTGTTCGATGCTATCGTAGATGGAAACGTTGTTTCTAAATCGAAACCAGATCCGACTGTTTTTCTTACAGCAGCAGAGAAGCTTGGATTATCCCCAAGCGAGTGCATCGTTTTCGAAGATGCCATCTCAGGCGTACAAGCCGCTAAAACTGGAGGGTTCTATTGTGTGGGTATAGGAACAAAAGAAGTTCTTCCACTTGCCGATGAGATTGCTACTACGCTTGGAGAGTATAGTGTTAGGTAAAAAAAAATAACAGCGCCAGAAGCGCTGTTATTCAAAATAATTTCTCTTGAAAAATTATCCGTAAATTGAATAGATATTCAAACAAACCCAGATAATATTCCAATAAGCAATTCCTTTGTTCATTTTTGTTCTTAAAGGTTTTACAAAAAGAATCAAAAATGCAATTGCAAGTGCACTGATATTTAAGAACCAAATAGCGGCAGCAATGCCATCAAATGCTCCAGCAATATCGCCGTGCATTATCTTTTTTAAGCCCTTTCCCGCAAGTGCGAAATAGAGAACGATTTCGATTAATTCCAGTCCAAATACAATAAGATTGGCCTGCCATGTCTTTAAAGACTTTTTTTCGGTTGTTTCCATTTTTTGTTTGTTTTTAGTTAAGATTTGGTGAAACTAATAAAAAAAATCTTGAAGACAAAAATATTTGACTGAAAAAATTTAGATCTCTCGGTCTGTTTTTTTTGTGGTTAATTGAACGTTTTTGTCTAACACTCAATCCCAATACATGTGTGGGTAATCGTGCATGTTCGGTTGACTCCAATCACCGCGACCGTTATAGAACTCGATGTCGCAATCGTCATATAAGGTGAAGATTTTAGATGATCCGTAGGTGTTTAGCGTAACAACATTCGCATTCACTGATTCCTTTCGTTGAATGTCAAAGCTGGTGTAGGTATTTCCTCGCCATCCAAATCCTACATTCTCTTGATTGTAATTCGGGTATATATAACCGCTATTGTTGGGGAAGAATAGAGCTAGCATTTCGTTGAATGAACCAATTCCGTGGTAATCTTCGTTAGTTAGTTGGAAGGAACAATAACCGCCTTGTTTCAATTTATTCGAAATCGTAAATCCTCTAGAAACCAAAATCGAATCAATCTGCTTTTCATGAGGGTCATAATTGCTAACCGGCGCGGAGAATGTATAGGAGATTATTCCATCTACATTCGTAGTGGTAGATGGAAGGAAGGTAAATCCGTTTTGATTGCAATACTTAACAACCTTCCAAAGGATCTCGGCGTCTTGTATAATTTTCTCTTTTGAAATGAAACTCGGAAACGCTTCTTGCAAACTGCTGTTATGGAATTGATACATGTACTTACTTACCACCGCTGCTCTCCAAACTTTTAGTTCTTCAGTAGGTGCAGCACCAATTTTGAGGGCTGAAGGAGTTTCACATTTTCCAAATTTGAATCCCGACGAATAGAAGCAGTTCTTTGTAACATTTCCCAAGGAGTCTTTTTGAATCCAGTTTCCATTCAGCAAGTCGAAGGAGTATTTTTTTTCACTTTGAAGTTTTCCATTCGGAAAGAAGTCTCTTTCGGTTTGTTCTTTTTCGTGAAGAATAAGTTCCCATTTGATTTTTCCATTTTCATAGAACTTCTCAATGTGTTGATCGGAAATCCCTTCGTTGTAGGTATAGTAGGTCTGTGATTCTAATTTTCCCGGAGCGTAATAGTTTGCTGTGAGCTGTTTCGTGTTCCCACTTCCAATATTTGGAGTGAGATTGATTGTTTTGATGCTTCCGTCTTCAAAATATTCAGCAGCAAGCGTATCATTCTTTGCGCGATAGTAGGTCTTCTTCTTCAATTGCCCGGTGTTGAAATAGGCATAGTATTCAGAAATCTCAGATGGACCATGATAGTAAATGGTAATGTCATTCGGAATTCCATTGTCGAAATACGATTTCTCAAAGCCACTTCCGTTGAGCAATATTTGTTTTTCATACACCACCTTTCCGAGTTCGTTGTAGCGAGTGGTATGCGGAACGGGCCAATAATATTTTTCGTCGTTGAATTCTTCTGTCGTTTCAATTTTTCCAGTGTTATAATTATAACTGACCCATGTGCCAATTCCGAAGTCGTCTTTGTAGGTCTGCACATGCGAAAGTTTTCCATCGAAAAAATAATGGCGCCATTCGCCATTTTTTCTTCCATCGATGTATTGTCCTTTTGAAACGAGCACTCCTTCTTCGTTGTAGGATTCATACGGGCCGTTTAAGCCAAGATCATATTTCGCCAATGCGTTTTTTGTATATGAATAAGTGCTTCGCGTGTTTAGTTGTCCGTTTTGAAAGTAGGTTTTACTCACTCCAACAAGAACTACCTGCCATCCGTATCCTTCTG
>Ga0304730_1000199_pt1 | contig 54046 bp, 91 predicted proteins | sample M_130628_MF_Meta_FD_190474 | JGI IMG/M metagenome (GOLD analysis project Ga0304730, IMG submission 190474) | Freshwater microbial communities from Lake Montjoie, Canada to study carbon cycling - M_130628_MF_MetaG (v2) (version 2) | ecosystem: Environmental > Aquatic > Freshwater > Lake | place... | reverse complement strand
TGGAAGTGGAGGGTAGTTTGTGGCTTGATGGCAACAAACTAGAATATCTTCCAAAGTCTTTCGGAAATCTGAAGATTGGTAATAGTTTGTGTCTTGATAACAACAAGCTAGAATCTCTTCCAGAGTCATTTGGTAATCTGAAGATTGGTGGTGGTTTGTGGCTTAGCAAAAACAAACTAGAATCTCTTCCAGAATCATTTGGTAATCTGAAGATTGGTGGGAATTTGTGGCTTAGCCACAACAATCTCACATCTCTTCCAGAATCATTTGGTAATCTGAAGATTGGTGGTAGTTTGTGTCTTGAAGAAAACAAACTAGAATCTCTTCCAGAATCATTGAGCAATCTAAAGATTGGTGGTGGTTTGTATCTTTACCGCAACAATCTCACATCTCTTCCAGAATCATTCGGTAATCTGAAGATTGGTGGCTGTTTGAGTCTTTTCCGCAACAATCTCACATCTCTTCCAGAATCATTTGGGAATCTGAAGATTGGTGGTGGTTTGTATCTTTACCATAACAATCTCACATCTCTTCCAGAGTCATTTGGAAATCTGAAGATTGGTGGTGATTTGGTTTTTAGCCACAACAATCTCACATCTCTTCCAGAGTCATTTGGAAATCTGAAGATTGGTGGTCGTTTGTTCCTTGATAACAACAAGCTAGAATCTCTTCCAGAATCATTTGGCAATCTGAAGATTGGTGGTAGTTTGCGTCTTGATAACAACAAACTAAAATCTCATCCATCCATCCCAATAATGAATCAAACAATTGAAGAAGATTGGTGCTACATTGATGGGCTTGTAAGGGAGATTGTGTCTAAGAAAACTCTTGGAGAATTAACCATAATCAAAACTCCATTAGATTACATTGTAGGTAAAGATACTACTTGGGCTCATGGAAGAACAATCGAAGAAGCCACACAAGATTATCATTTCAAGCAAATGAAAGCTAATCCTGATGCTCTCAAAGAGATTGATTTAGACAAACCCATGACACATGAAGAAGCAATTAATGTATATAGAACAATCACCAGAGCTTGCCGAGAGGGAATTAGGCAATGGATGTCTGGAAAAATCTTTCCAGAACAAATCACAATTAGAGAAATTATCAATCTCACACAATCTGCTTATGGCGGGGAAAAATTCAAACAATTTTTTCTTCCATAATTTGCTTGATTTTTTCCAGTTTTCACAATTTTGAGCGTATAATGAATATCATGTTACAAGAACTAAAAAATTTAGAAGAATTAGGTTATGTTCGCTCTGTTAGGCACAAAGATTTGCCTTTGACAGTGTGGAACTACACACCTAAAACACAGTATGAAAGAGCATTTGGAGATTATCCTGTTCTCAGATTGTGTAGAGGATTGGTTCTTGATGATGATGGCAAAGTGTGGGCAAGACCTTTTGCTAAGTTCTTTAATTATGAAGAGCATCAAATGGATGAGCTTCCTCATGGTCAAAAAATAGAAGTGACTCAAAAAATGGACGGTTCATTACTTATTGTTTTCAGATATGAAGACAATGTGGTATATTCTACTCGCGGAAGCTTTTACTCTGACCAAGCAATCGAAGGTGGTAAATTATTTCGCGAACTTTACGAAGAAGAAATGATCGAGCATGGTTATACTTATCTGTTTGAATATATTTCGCCAAAGAATAGAATTGTTGTGATATATAATTTTGATGATTTAGTGCATTTAGCTTTACTAGATACACAACATGGCTATGATATACCAAAAGATGAAAGGTTTAATTGTGTTAAATCTTATAATTTAAATGGTGGTATTTTTGGAAAAGAGCTGTATACTCAACTTAAGCTTTTGAACTCAGCCAATGAAGAGGGGTTTGTTATCCGAGCAATTGGAAATGGTACTCAACCAGATTGGCGATGTAAAATAAAGTTTGACGATTATTGCAAATTGCATAAAATACTTACAGGCGTGAGCAATAAGTCAATCTGGGAAAATCTTAAAGAAAATAAATCTTTCGATGAAATTCTTGAGGTTTGCCCAGATGAGTTCAACTCATGGCTCAAGAAAACAAAAGAAAATTTTGAAAAAGAATATCAAATCATATTAGCAAAAGCTACTATGGCTTATGAACAAGTAAAGGATTTAGAAACAAGAAAAGAGCAAGCAATCTTATTGCTAAAAGAGCATAAAGATATTTCTCATATTGTTTTCAAAATGTTAAATGGACAAAACTATTCTCAAGAAATTTGGGATTTAGTAAAGCCAGCTAAATTTGTTCAACCTTTTTCGAATAAAGGAGAAGAATAATCGGGCAAAACTGCCCGATTATTTCCAGTTATAACAAAATCTAATTATAATTATTATGAACAATAAAACATTTAATCCGCTTTATTTACTTTTTTTAATTGTCCCTGTAGCATTTGGTTGCTTCTGGTTAATTAAAAATCAAGAAAAACCAAGTACCATTCCTATTATTTCCACAAATAAAGAATATCCTATACAAGAAGAAAAAGATTACTCAGAAAGCATCAAAAGTTTTGATTTAATTCTTGCACAATCTTATAATCCAATTGTAAATTGGAAATATAGAGAACAGGAATTTATTCGGCAAGAAATTCTTCAGATTTCCAAAACAATTATTGATTTTGATCCTTCAAAAATTTCAAAAACTAGTGATAGAATGGAAGCTAATTTTCAATATGAATCATTATGCAAGCGGTTTTATGCTTTACTAATTGAAATGATTAGATTTCAGTATATTGATGGCTCTTTAGCTTCTTATAATGTTAAGAGTAAGGCAGATTATTTTGCTGATGCTTTTTTTGACTACAAAGGTGAAATTAAAACTTACACTATTTATATTTTAGCAAAATCTGTCTATAAAGAGTATTTAGAAAATAGATAATTTAGTGGAAATGAATTAAAGAAAACAATGTTTTTAGACCTGAGTAATTGGCACTATTTGAAAAATGCATGATAGTTTTTTCCAGTAAATAAGAAGAATAATCTAACAGTTTTTCCTAATTAGCCCCAACTAACATCACAATTTTTTTTAATACAAAAATCACACAAACGTTGAAGTCTAAGTAATTGATTTACTAGTTGATCTTGACTAACACCAAAATCAATCACTCTGATTCCATCCTCTTCTTCTTCAGCAGGTTCAGAAAATTTGTCTTGATTCTTTATCAAAGCACTAAAATCAGTGGGTTTTATTTTTCTGTCTGTTGCAGGTCTTGTGAATTCTGAAAGTCTATCGTTTAATTTACTTTCAATTTTTTTAGAAAGTGTTAATGGATCAATTGAACCTGCATAATCAAACTCAATATTCAAGAGAAGTAATAAATTTTCTGCATTTTGGTTTGATAAATTTAATTCAATGCCATATTGTTCTGGAAATATTCCATTCAGAGTAAAAATACATGATCCATCTTTGTATATTTTTTCAAATGGATAGTTGTGCTTTAGTTTCAATGATGATCCATCAAGTCTTGACATCCAATAGTTGTATGGCTGATAATCAATATCTAAAAAGCCATACTCAAGTTCATTTTCATCTAAACCAAATTTTTCACTCAAAAATTTTGTTAAAAAAGATTTTTCGCCTTGACAATCAAAATATCCTTCCCAAACTAAATCTTTTGGATTTGGCATAATGTCAGTTTTGTAAAAACTAGGCTTGAAAGTTATACTCATGAGTTTTTTTTCTGTAAATTAAATTGGAAACCTTTTACACAAACTTACGTATATTTAATTGCAAGATGAAAATCTTGCTGGTGGACTGAAGTTAGAGAAATCTGACTCCCCTACACAATCTCATTTTTGTGTCTAAACAAGTAAATGAGTGGAGCCCCTGAACATTGGCAATGTTTACCCTCGACATTTGAAACAAAGAGGGTAAAAAAAATATGAATTTACAAAAAAAATCATTGGAATTTATTGAGAATTATCAAAAAAATATTTCTCCGAAAAAACCTGCTTGTTGCAAGTACACACCATCATGCTCTGAGTACACTAGACAGTCAATTTCTAAATATGGCTTTTTTAAAGGTTGGCTTCTTGGTGCTTACAGAATTTTAAGATGTAACTCCTTTTCGAAAGGTGGGCAAGATTTGTTGAAATAAAATGCTATCGTTAATCATAATTTTTATTATAATTTGTTCATTTTTTAACTCAGATAACTCTGATGATTACTGCTGTTGTTTATCTGCATTTATTATTGGATTTTTACTTTCATCTTCTGATGATTAAAGTATTTTTTGTTTTTTTGTCGTATAAATAATTATGAATGTTAATTTGCAAAAATTAGAAAAATTGCAAACAGAGTATGAAAGACTCTTGTCCCTGGAAAGATTTGATGAAGCACAAATGGTGAAATCACAATTAAATCTTATTGATAAAAATTCTATTAACCAAGAAACTGAAAAAGAATGAAAAAAACTTTTGTTTTCCTGAATGAAAAAGTATTAAGATTTTCTAATGCGCTTGTTATCGGTAGTGACAATAAATCTCTTGGTATTATTGCAACAAGAAAAGCGCTCGAAATAGCTAAGAGTGAAGGATTGGATCTTTTTGTTGTTAATTCAAATTCAAATCCAGTTGTATGCAAAATTGTAGATTATGGAAAAATGAAATATGAAGAAGATGTTAGAGAAAGAGCTAATCATAAAATAAAACAAGAAACCAAAGAAATTAAAATTTCTCCTAGAATTCAACAAAATGACTTGAATACATTTATTAAGAGAGCTGTAAAGTTTCTTGAGCATGGAGACAAAGTGAAAATAACTTGTGTTTTTAAACATAGAGAACTTGAACACCCTGAACTTGGGCTAAATAAAATCGAAATCATGCTCAGGAGTTTAGAAGATTTTTGTCTTTATGATACTAAACCAACTTTGGTTGGCAAGCTGATGTCCATTACAATTAATCCTAAGAAAAAATGATTTTAAAAGATTTGCAAGATTTGGAATTGGGATTTGTTAAACAAAAATCAAATGTTTTCCATGTATATATTGGAGATCAAAAAAGGTCTGAAGTTTTAAATTTAATTGCTGAAAAACTCAATGGATTTTATGACAAAACACCTACATCAACAAGTAGTGCTGGAAAAGTGGTGCTTGGTAAAAACAAAATTTACGTTAAACCAAGCAATAAACAAGGAAACAACTCATATGGTAAAAGTAATGAGAAATTTTTTTTAGAAATGCTACTTTCATTTTCAAAAAAAATTAAATGGATTTATTTCATGTCTAATAATATTACAAAAGTGATTTCCTACACAAGTCATGAAGATGTTTCATCAAATAAGAAACGCAATAAAGCAGATGTTAAAATTAATGGATTGAATACCGCAGTTTATATTTCTATTAAAAAAGAAAATGCTCAAATTTGGGAATCAGCAGATACTTACGCCAAAAATATTATAAAAAATTATGTAGATAAATTGCAACAGGATAAAAAAATTAAATTGAGTTTTGAAAATAATGTATACAAAATTTACCCAAATGTTGCAATTGAATGTACTGATAAAGAAAGCGAAGATGTAGTTTTTGGTGAAGATATTCTAACTCATGGATTTATTTGCATCAGAAATTTTAAAAAAGAAGATTTTCATTTGCAAGATAACGTTTTGTTTGTAAAATGTGATCAGATTGTGTGCAGTTTGAGTGATCTTTATCCTTACCAAAAACCCTTTTTTTTAATTAGAAATGATAGTACAAGAAACTGCTATTATAAAGGTTTACGAGTATTGGCTTGTTACGCGAGCAGAATAAACTCCAATGTGATGACTATAAAATTAAATCAAAGATTTGATTTTCCAGTTATAACATAATCAAAATATAATAAACATGCAAGTATTTCTCCCTTATGCGGATTTTGAAAAAAGTGTTAAAGCACTTGATGATTCTAGATTACGAAAGCAAGCTCTTGAATCTACGCAGTTGTTAGACATTATGTTTGATTTACCAACAAAAACTGGTAAGCCTAGAAAAGGTTGGCTTAACCATCCAGCGTTTAAAGCTTGGCGATATAATCCTGGTGCTTTGATTGAACATTTAATATACAATGTGATAGAAATCGAAATACGAGGATTCAAAACTGATTATGCAAAATCTAAACTTGATCAGTATGCAGTTTTTACTACAAGCTTAAAAAAACCAATTTGGCTTGGAGACGAAGAAATACACTCTTCACACAGAGCTAGATTATTACAAAAAGGTTTCGAAGCAAAACTAAAGTATGGTGAAAAAGCTGATGCAATTATTAATTGGTATAGTGAATGGAAATGGCTAGAAATGGATGATGAAGATTTGTTCAACAAAGAATATTTATGGGCTACAAATATTTCAGAAAATAATTATGAAAAAATTCAAAAAGTAAGTAAAAATGCTCTCAAAACAAAAAAAAAATTAATCGAAGTTTATGGGAGAAACCCTTTTCACAATCTGTCTATGGCGGGGGGAAATTTAAACAATTCTTCCTTCCATAATTCGCCCGATTTTTTCCAGTTATAACAAAATCAGATTATAATAAGCATGAAACATTTACAGACACTTTACCATAAAGGCAAAAATGGTGAACTCAGGCAATGGCGAGTTTTTATTGAGAACGACACAGTATTTACTGAACATGGCTTAGTTGATGGAGCCTTACAGATTTCGAGCAAAAAATGCACACCTAAGAATGTGGGCAAGAAAAATGCTACCACCGCTCAGACTCAAGCTATTTCTGAAGCAGAATCCATGTTCACTTTCAAGTTAGAAAGAAAGTATGCTTTATCTCCTGAAGAGGCACAATTGCCTTTATTATTACCAATGCTTGCTGGAAAGTATGATGCGAAAAAACACAATGGTTATTTCTTTTGTCAACCAAAATTAGATGGTGTTAGATGTATTGCTCGCTGGGAAGGAGATTGTGTGGTATTGTATTCAAGGCAAGGCAAAGTTTATGATGTTAAGCACATTTCAGACCAACTGAAAGATGTACTTGGCAAAGATGATGTTTTTGATGGAGAAATATACATTCATGGTATGTCTCTACAATCTATGATTTCATTGGTTAAAAAACCACAATCTGATTCAGTTTTACTTGAGTATCACATTTATGATTATCCTGTGATAAATGGTAATGAAGATTACTCAACAGAAGAAAGAATTACATCTTTATCTAAAATTAATGTGGCAAATAAAAACAATCTGAAGATTGTGTCTGGGCAGGAACTTGGTTGTGATAAACATTCCATCGGGCTTTGGCAAAGCAAGTATCTTGCAAGTGGCTATGAAGGACTTATGCTAAGAGAAAAAGATAGTAAATACTTATGGGGCTATCGCTCAAATGATTTGCTTAAAGTAAAAACTTTCCAAGATGCAGAGTTTGAAATTGTAGATGTTATTGAAGGAGAAGGTAAAATGTTAGGTCATGGAATTATGATTTGTAAGAATAATTTATCAGATGCTACATTCAAAGTAGTACCAAAAACTACTATGGAAGTAAGAAAAGAAATCTTTGATAATAAATCAAATTACATTGGTAAAAAATATACAGTAAAATATTTCGACAGAACTGAAGATTTAATCCCAAGATTTCCTGTTGGAATTGCTGTCAGAGATTATGAATAAAATCTGAAACACAATCTGATTTTCATTCGTATATAATGTTGTAGGGTGAATCACATCCTGCAAAGCAGTAGATTGAATTAAAATTCAATCTATGTTGCAAAAGTTTCCAAGGCTTGAATAGAAATATTTAGGTACAGAACTAATCTCTGCGTGAGATTGTGTGGGAAATGTACAAGTTCAGGGCAAATCCTAGTATATGACCCACACACGTGGGGAATGATGTCGAAATAAATTTACTAAAGGAAATGGGATACTATATGACCCACACACGTGGGGAATGATGGATGAGAAAGCCTGGAACAAAAGGAGCCCCGACATATGACCCACACACGTGGGGAATGATGGGAAGACTGTGTATCTGCATCGGTACATTTTCGATATGACCCACACACGTGGGGAATGATGGAGAATTGCAGGTGATATATGACCCACACACGCGGGGAATGATGGAGAAATGTTGTGATTGGCTGATTTTTTTGAGAAATATGACCCACACACGTGGGGAATGATGGCTATTGACAATATATCCCGCATCATCTGGACTGAATATGACCCACACACGTGGGGAATGATGGGAAAAAATATGGCACTTAAAAGAAATATTGAAAAAGACATAACATTTACTAGAAATTATAAATTGAAACTTACGAAAAGACAAGAACTTTTGTGTTTTTCAATTTTGTGTGGTCTTACAGATTTATATAATTTTGCATTAGATGAATTAAAGTGCGAAATAGAATTGAATGGCAAGTTACCAAAACCTGGCGAATTCCAAAAAAATTATGCTAAACACAGAAATGCAAATCCTTTGCTTCAGCTTTCTACAACTCAAACTTCTCAAGCGGTTTATCAAAAACTTCATAATGCGTTCAAAAACGTTTTGGAAAAAAATCGTTCAAAAATCGCTGGTAGGTTCTATAAAGAAAATATTCCAGATGATCTCTCAGATAAACAAAAAGAAGAACTTAAGAAAAAATTGAGTTTAGATTTGAATAAATACATTTTGCTAGAAACATTGAAAATGTTCAAGAAAAAAAATTATGATAATCCTTATTCTACGTTTGTATTCTTCGAAGGTCAATATACAATAAGCCCATTGATAGATGGTCAGTTTGTTGGTTTTTCTCCCACTTTTGGTGCAAAAAATTTCAAAAATGAACAGGATAAAAGATTGGGTTTGATGTGTGTTTTTAGAGAAGGCAAACAATTTAATTCCATCGTGAAAAGGATTGAAGTGGTAAAAAAAACTGATGGATTTTATGCTTCTTTAAGTTGTCAAATAAATCGTGCAGATTTGCCAAAAAGAAATAAGCCAGATTTAATTTCAAACGTAGGAATTGATTTTGGAAATAAAAAAATAATGACTTTGAGCGATGGCACTTTTTTAGAAAAGTTTTCACCTAAAGTTAAAACACGTTTGCAAAAATTGTGGAAAAGAAAAGAAGCTTTGCAAAAAATTCTTTCACAAAAAGAAGATACTTATCGTAAAATGAACAGTTTGTTCGATGGAGTACCTAAATCTAATAATTATTTGAAAATTCTTAATAAATTAAGGAACACAGAATTAGATATTATGAGAATAAGAGAATTTTGTGGTCACGCTCTTTCAAACACAATCTTAGATAATTTTAATACAGTTTTTGTTGAAGACATTAACACGGCTGACATAATGAAAAAAAATTCCAATTTACCGAAAAAGGCACAGAAAACAATGAAGAGAAACATTTCTCACAATTCTTGGGGTAAATTGAAAGAACAACTTGTTTATAAAGGCGATTGGCGAGGAAATAAAGTGGTATTAGTCCCTGCTAAAAACACTACACAAACTTGCTCAGATTGTGGTTTTGTTTTCACTGAAAAAGAAAAACTTGATTTGAAAGTCAGAGTTTATGAGTGCCCACAGTGTGGCATGAAAAAAGACAGAGATGTAAACGCTGCAATAAATGTTAAAAATCGTGGAAATTCTATGATTTAATTTCGTAAATAGATAAGTATTTTAAAAATAAAATAAGATTTCAGGGGGAATCACGATAGTAGTGGCAAGGAAGCCAATGACTTTAGTCGTTGGAGGAATTGCCTTCAGAATATTATACGATCAAAATCCGACAAATGTAAAAAATATTTTTAAAAAAGAAGGTGAAATTAAATATAATCTATAAACACATATAGTGAAGAAAACTTTGAAAATTAAACTATTAACGGATGATTTTCAACATCGTGCTCTTTTAAGCACGATGAATGTGTTCAATCAAGTTTGTAATGATTTTTCAAAACAAGGTTTTGAAAATAATGAATTAAGAAAAAATCAATTACAAAGAATAGTTTATCATCAATCTAGATTAGATTATCCTAATTTTTCTTCACAACTAACTATTAGGGCAATTGATGTTGTTAGCTGTTCTTATAAAATTAAAAAAGATAGACATAAACCGAATGGCTTTAAAAAGACATCAGCGGTTGTGTATGATGAAAGAATACTTAGTTTTAAAGATAATACAATAAATATCTGGACCACCGAAGGTAGATTAAAAATACCTATCATTATATATAACAAAGAACTATTTAAACTAAGAAAAGGTCAGTGTGATCTAGTTTTAAGTAATAGTAATTTTTATCTAATGTGTACTATAGATTTACCAGAACCTGAATTAGTTGAAAGCAAAGATGTGATTGGAGTAGATTTAGGCGTGAATAAGATCGCTACAGTTTCAGATGGAACTGTGTATTCAGGTGATCAAATTAAAAAGAAAAGACAACAATTTCATGACCATAAATCAAGATTGCAGAAATGCGGTACACGATCTGCAATTAGAAGAATTAAGAATGTAGGAAAAAAGGAATCAAGATTCAGGAAAGATGTAAATCATTGTATTTCAAAACAATTAGTGGAGAAAGCCAAAGGCAGTCTGTCAGCTTTAACTCTGGAAGAGCTAAAGGGTATTAATGACAGAGTAACGGTCAGGAAATCTCAACGAAATGAAAGACTAAGTTGGTCATTTTTCCAACTTAGATCATTTATAGAATATAAAGCTAAAGAAGCTGGTGTTCAGGTATTGATAGTACCTTCTCCATATACTTCTCAGACTTGTGCAGATTGTGGACATTGTGAGAAGAAAAATAGAAAAAGTCAGTCTTACTTTAGTTGTATGAAGTGTGGGTTTAGTATGAATGCTGATCTGAATGCTTCTAAGAATATTCGTAATTTAGGGTTGCAGTCAATCAACCTATTGTTCGCCGCTCACGCGGCTTGTAACAAGCCAACGACTTTAGTCGTTGGTAGTTGACAGATTGAAGATTCAAATTTTAATGCTCAAAATTTTTCAGCCGTAAGATTGTCCCATTTTTTCCAGTTATAACAAATCCCAATTATAAAAAATATGAATAAACAAGAAATTCAAAATACAAATCGTTCAGCGCCTTCGGCTAAAATTATCAGACTTGGTGATGGAGCGTTCATCACTGTTGTGATGGCTGGTGAATCACTCACTTTAAGAGCTTCTGATTCTACTTCACTTTTTGAAAAAGCATTACAAGCTTTTAAAGATCAAGATTGGGATCAACTTTATGAAGCAATGAGACCTGTAAAAAGTTATGTTGAAAAAGTTGATGGTGTAACCATTACTTCTGAAGGCGTTTTCTTTGATGGGGAACAAATCCACTCAGTGTTAAGCCAAAGAATCATGGATTTTGCAATGGCTGGAATTGATCATAAACCTCTTTGTATGTTTTTGCAGAAATTGATGAACAATCCTTCTAGAAGAGCAGTTAAAGAACTTTATACATTTCTTGAGCATCAAAATCTTCCAATCACAGAAAACGGAAACTTCTTAGCTTACAAAGGATTACAAGAAGATTATTACTCTATTACTACAGGTACTGCTAAACTTTTACAAGGAAAAGTTGTCAATGGTAAAATTTATAATGGCATAAATGCAGTAATTGAAATGAAACGCAATGATGTTGATGATAACAAAAGTGTAGGGTGTTCATATGGTCTTCATGCGGGGACTATGGAATATGCAACAAGTTTTGCAAGAGGTAGATGCGTTATTGTGGAAATTAATCCTGCTGATGTTGTCAGTATTCCTGAAGATTGTAACTTTCAAAAACTTAGAACATGTAAATATAAAGTGGTTGGAGAATTTGAAGCACCTCTGCGTGATTTGTGTTATGAATCTAATTTTATTGAAGATGACGAAATTGAAGATTATGATGATTTTGAAGACCTATATCCATCATTCTCAACTCCAAATTCAACTTGGATAGATTATGTTGAATATGATATGGTAAATAATTATTTGAATTTGTATCTCAAAAAAGACGATACAATTTGCTTGGATGATGTTCCACTTCATGTTTTTGAAGAGTTCAATGACCATGTGTTATGTGGTGGTTCTGCTGGTGAGTTTTATCATTCTATTAAAGACAAATATCAAGAAATCTAATTTCTTTACAAAACACCCATCTTTGATTTCAGGATGGGTGTTTTGTATTTTTCCAGTTATAACAAATCAAAATTATATTAGATATGGGTATCACAAATAGAATTTTAGCACAATCTACCTTGAACCAACCTGAGCCTGAAGTTGGCATGGGGGCAACAGTTCTACATTGGACTGACAGAACCGCTTCAACAATTACTCAAGTAAGGATTATTGGTAATAAAACTTATGTTACAGTACAAGCCGATTCTGCAAAAAGAATAGATAATAACGGCATGAGTGAATGTCAAAAATATGAGTATACCAGAAATCCAAATGGTTTAATTTATAATTTTCGTTGGGATTCTGCAAAATGCAAGTGGATCAGTGTTTATTACAATTATGAAACTAAAAGATGGCGCAAGTCAACTTCTTCAAATAATTTATTAATTGGACACAGGCAAGAATATTACGATTTTTCTTTTTGATTTATCGTATAATAAGTATAAGTTGGGATGTGGCGAAATGGCAGACGCAGAGGACTTGAAGATAATTTGAGTGCATTCACCGATCCTTTTAAGTGAATGTAGAACCAGTCAAATTCGGTGAAGGCTGTGAAATGCTAATACCGAGCCAAGCTTAGAAATAGGAAGGTGTAGAGACTAAATGGCTGGGCAAGAAAGGTATAAAAAAAAACTTGCAAGATATAGTCCAGACTACAAACAGATTTATTTCTGGTGGTGAAAACCATAGTGGTAAGAAAATCCTTTGGTAGTAATACCGTGTGGGTTCGAGTCCCATCGTCCCAACCAAAGATGGGTGGTTAACTCAACGGCAGAGTGTCTCATTTACATTGAGAGGGTTGGGGGTTCAAATCCCTCACCACCTACCAATGGGCTTATAGCTTAAAGGTAAAGCGTTCGGCTCATAACCGAAGGAGTGTAGGTTCAATTCCTACTGAGCCCACCAGTTTTTCCAGTTATAACACAATCTAATTATAGTAAATTATGAATAATTTTCAAGAACTAACAAATTTTTTAGACAAATATAAAAAGCAATACATTGTTCATTCAGATTGTGTGGAAGTGGAGGGTAATTTGCACCTTTCCCACAACAATCTCACATCTCTTCCAGAATCATTTGGTAATCTGAAGATTGGTGGTGATTTGAGTCTTTACAATAACAATCTCACATCTCTTCCAGAATCATTTGGTAACTTGAAGATTGGTGGTGGTTTGTGGCTTAGCAATAACAATCTCACATCTCTTCCAGAGTCATTTGGGAATCTGAAGATTGGTGGTTATTTGTGGCTTGCTAATAACAAACTAAAATCTCTTCCAGAATCATTTGGTAATTTGAAGATTGGTGGTAGTTTGTGGCTTAGTGATAACAATCTCACATCTCTTCCAGAATCATTTGGTAATTTGAAGATTGGTGATGATTTAAGTCTTAGCAATAACAATCTCACATCTCTTCCAGAGTCATTTGGCAATCTTAAGATTGGTGGTGGCTTGAGTCTTCACAACAACAATCTCACAATTATTCCATCCATTCCATCAATAAATCAAACAATCAAAAAAGATTGGTGTTACATTGATGGAATTGTAAGGGAGATTGTGTCTAAGAAAACTCTTGGAGAATTAACCATAATCAAGTCTCCATTCGATTACATTGTAGGTAAAGATACTATTTGGGCTCATGGAAAAACAATTGAAGAAGCCACACAAGATTATCATTTCAAGTTAATGGAAGCTAATCCTAATGCTCTCAAAGACATTGATTTAGATAAACTTATGACACATGAGGAGGCAATTAATGTATATAGAACAATCACCAGAGCTTGCCGAGAGGGAATTAGGCAATGGATGTCTGGAAAAACTTTTCCAGATCAAATCACAATTAGAGAAATTATCAATCTCACACAATCTGAATATGGAGGGAAAGAATTTAAACAATTCTTCCTTCCATAATTCGCCCGATTTTTTCCAGTTATAACACAATCTAATTATAATTTACGTATATTAAAATAACCATGAACAATTTCATTAAAACACCATTCGAAATTACAGATGCTTATAAACTTTCTCATTGGCGTCAATATCCTGAAGGCACTACAGGTGTGTATTCGAACTTTACACCAAGAAAATCACGCAGACCAGGAATTGATAAATTTGTATTTTTTGGGTTACAGGCATTTCTTCAAGAATTGAACGAGCAATTTGATATTAATTTCTTTTCTCTTACTACGGAAGAAGCTGTGTCAAGATTTGATCAATTTTACACTGGGTTCTTTGGGGTTTCTAACCCCCACTCTAATGAACAAGTGGGTAAATTGCATCAGCTGGGATATCTACCTATTAGAATAAAGGCATTACCTGAAGGTTCAGTGGTATATCACAATGTTCCTGTGGCAACTATGCAAAGCACACATGAAGACTTTTTCTGGTTCACTCAATGGATTGAGACATGGATGTCTGATTCAATTTGGAAGCCATCTACTTCAGCTACCACTGCATATTACTACCGTAAAATCTTTGATAATTTCAATGCTTTAACCTGTGACAACAATGGGTTTGTAGATTGGCAAGGGCATGATTTTTCAATGAGAGGTATGTCAAATGTACTTGATGCATGTGCTTCAGGTGCTGGGCATCTTCTTAGTTTCAAAGGCACAGACACATGCCCCTCTTTATCTTGGATAAACACCTATTATCCTGGTGACAATGGTTTGATTGGTAGCAGTGTACCTGCCACAGAACACTCTGTTCAAACTGCATTTTTACCAGAAGTTACCAACGACACTGATTTGTGTGACGAACAATACACAAAGCACACATTAGAGCTATATCCTGAAGGAATTGTTTCGCAAGTGTGCGATGGCTATGACTTCTGGAGATTTATCACTGTAATTCTTCCAAAGTTCAAAGATCAAATTATGGCTCGAAATGGCAAGTTTGTTGTTCGCCCAGATTCTTCTCCAAAAACTCCTGTTGAAGTTATTATTGGTGACGAAGAAGCCCCTGCGGGTTCGCCTGAAAACAAAGGTTTAATTCAATGTCTTTATGAAATTTTTGGTGGCACAGAAAATTCTAAGGGCTTCATCACTCTTGATTCTCACATTGGAGCAATTTATGGAGACTCTATTACTCTTGAATATGCTGATCGAATTCTTGCGGGTCTTGAAAAGAAAAAGTTTTCCTCTGATAATATTGTTCTTGGCATTGGAAGCTACACTTACCAATATGTAACGAGAGATACTCATGGTATCGCAATTAAAGCCACTGCTGTAGCCTCTGGGCGAGGTAAAGACCAAAAGTGGAGAGCTACATACAAAGACCCTAAAACTGATAATTCTGGTAAAAAGTCTGCTAAAGGTTTCTTAAGAGTGGATATGGTAGATGGTGAATATACATTGTCTCAAAATATCACACAAGATGAAGCAGAGGGTGGGGCATTTGAACTTGTTTATGAAAATAGCAAAATTCTCAGAATGCAATCTTTTGCTGATGTAAGGGAAACTCTAGCAAAATTCTAAACAAATTGGGCGAGAAATCGCCCAAATTTTTATTATGAAATACAACAGCATCAGTAAATCATCATTAAAAAAGATTTTTTTCTACAAAGACAGAACAATTGATTTCAATTGTCCAGTAATAGTTTACAGAAATCTCAATGCCAGATTATCAACACATAAGTTTTCTATCAAGCAAAACAATTTAGTGGTTGCTCATACTAATGAGCTTTATCTTACAGATTGCACTTTTTTTGTTGGATTAAAAGGAAGAGAAAGAGCTTTAAAAACTAAACAAAGAAATGTTCATGCTTATATCAAAGGGTTAATCATAGATAGAAAAAGTTATTTTTTGAGATCAGAAAAATTTTCCAATTACAAAGACATTGTTGTCGAGTATAATCCATTCAAACATAATTGTTTCTACGCCAACGGGAAACCTATATTCAAAAACGATTCCGCAAGAATCAAAGACAAACTATACATTTAACAAATTATGAAAGCAAACGATCCAAACATATTATCATTGATGAAAATTACTGACACTACAGGTAAAGTTATCCCTTGGGAATATAATCTTTTTCCTGATGGACAAGTGCAATTCAAGGTGTTGAAGGAAAATTTGGAATTCTTGAAAAACTTCACGAGTTTTACAGAAAAAAAACTTTCTGTAAAAGTTTCATTATGTAATCCTACTATTTTAGATTTATTTAACCAATTTAAGAGCATGTTTTTTTACCCAAATGTCACCATAAACTATTTTTATGGAGCTAGATGTGATAAATTTGAAAGTGGTGATTATTATGTGTGTAATGTGGCACAAAGAGAGATTCCCACCAATGGCAGAGTTAAATATCTTGCCCCGCATTGTGATGAAGTGTTAAATCCTGATGATGTGATTTTTTACATTCCTGATTGTATCAATTTGGAAGATTATCACTCAGTTATTTGTCCTGACGAATCTGCTTATAGGCGTTATAAAAAATTCTTAAACAAGAATCATGTAAACGTATGTGAAAAAGTAAGAGATCAGGAGACAGGCAGAATAATTTCACATAAAGTACCTAATCATTCTCCAAACTTTAGGAAAGTATTGGTGCTTGATGATCTTTGCGATGGTGGTGCTACATTTATTTCAGTAGCGAACAGTATGCCTGAAAATGTTGAAAAACATCTTTTCATATTTCATGGTGTTTTTAGCAATAATGCCTTAGAGAAACTTACAGATGTGTTTGATAAAATCTTTGTTTCTAATTCCTTGCCAAATTACAAGGAAAGCAAAGAGCGAATTGCAGATTTTGACAACAAGGTGGTGGTTTTTGATGTTTGGGAATGATTTTAGCCTCACTGCAAGACAAATTGCTGAAATGATTCATTCTGTTACTAGCAAAATCCCAAGAATGGATGGCTCGATAGTAGACTCTTGGCATGAGCTTACCGAAGAAGAGCAAAATTTGGCTGAAAATGCCGTAAAAAAACTTTATTCTGAGCCTTTGCAAACAGCGGAAGAGCATCATGAACTTTGGATGTATTTAAAGCTCAGTGATGGATGGAAATTAGGCGATTTTGATGCTGAAAATAAAACTCACCCATGCTTAATTCAATTTAACGATTTACCTCCATCTGAAATTTGCAAAGACGAAATTTGGCAAAGTTTAATTTGTGTTTTTTTGCCATATTATAAAAATTAAGAAAGTTTCCAGTTATAACACAATCTAATTATAATAAATATGAATAATTTTCAAGAACTAACAGATTTTTTAGACAAATATAAAAAGCAATACATTGTTCATTCAGATTGTGTGGAAGTGGAGGGTGATTTGGATCTTCACAAGAACAATCTCACATCTCTTCCAGAGTCATTTGGAAATTTGAAGATTGGTGGTAGTTTGTGTCTCAACAACAACTATCTCACATCTCTTCCAGAGTCATTTGGAAATCTGAAGATTGGTGGTATTTTGGAGCTTGATAGCAACAAGCTCACATCTCTTCCAGAGTCATTTGGAAATCTGAAGATTGGTGATGGTTTGTATCTTAGCAACAACAATCTCACATCTCTTCCAGAGTCATTCGGTAATTTGAAGATTGGTAGTAATTTGTGGCTTTATAAAAACAAGCTCACATCTCTTCCAGAGTCATTTGGAAATCTGAAGATTGGTGATGGTTTGTATCTTAGCAACAACAATCTCACATCTCTTCCAGAGTCATTCGGTAATTTGAAGATTGGTGGTAGTTTGTGGCTTAACCACAACAACCTCACATCTCTTCCAGAGTCATTTGGCAATTTGAAGATTGCTTGGGATTTGTGGCTTAGCCACAACAAACTAGAATCTCTTCCAGAATCATTTGGTAATCTGAAGATTGGTGGTAGTTTGTGTCTTGATAACAATTTTCTGGAATCTCTTCCATACATTTTAGCAATGAATCAAACAATCAAAAAAGATTGGTGCTACATTGATGGAATTGTAAGGGAGATTGTGTCTAAGAAAATTCTTGGAGAATTAACTATAATTAAAACTCCATTTGATTACATTGTGGGTAAAGACAATACTTGGGCTCATGGAAGAACAATCGAAGAAGCCACACAAGATTATCATTTCAAGCAAATGAAAGCTAATCCTGATGCTCTCAAAGACATTGATTTAGATAAACTTATGACACATGAGGAGGCAATTAATGTGTATAGAACTGTCACCAGAGCTTGTCGAGAGGGAATTAAGCAATGGATGTCTGGAAAGGTTTTTCCAGAACAAATCACAATCAGAGAAATAATCAATCTCACACAATCTGCTTATGGCGGGGAAAAATTCAAACAATTCTTCCTTCCCTAATTTGCCCGATTTTTTCCAGTTATAACAAAATTAGATTATAATAAGTATGATTAAAAGAAAACAAGAATTCGTAATCGACACTAACAGCACTTTGTCACAATCTAAGTTCACTCTCAAAGAAGAGAATCTTGCTCACATTTTTGGCATCCTTAGAAATAATCTTTATTCAAATAAGATTTTAGCTGTTATCCGTGAATATAGCACAAATGCTATTGACGCAAATGAAAAAGCTAATAGCCAGAAACCTATTGAAATTACAATCCCTACAGCATTTTCTCCTATTTTCTCTGTGAGAGATTTTGGTGAAGGTCTATCAGAAGATGATATTTATAATGTGTTTTCAAGCTATGGAGAATCTACTAAAAGAAATTCCAATAAGTTTGTAGGCACTTTAGGTATTGGTAGTAAATCTGGTTTCTCTTATGCTAATTCCTTTACGGTGACATCCTATCATGGTGGCATGAAAAAAGTTTATGAAGCATTTATTGATGAGTCAGAAATTGGCACTATTGCCAAACTTATAGAAGAACCAAGCGATGAACCCACAGGTGTCCTTATCACAATTGCGGTAAATAAAAATGATATTTACACATTCAAGCATGAGTGTGAAAAATTTTTCCTGTGGTGGGACGTTAAACCCATTTTTCATGGTGACACTTTATCTTTCTATTCACCTAACACTTTAGAATTCAAATCTGAGCTTGGAATAATTTCTTTCAAATCTGGTTATTACAATAACTCACCTGAGCTTTATGTCAAAATGGGCAATATTGTGTATCCTGTTACATCTCTTGACAAAACAAATTTTGTTGATTTAATGCCAAAAAATTATCATGTTTTGTTAACTGTTAATATTGGTGAAGTTAGTTTTTCAACTTCTCGTGAATCTTTAGAAATGAACGATCATACCGTGACAACTATTAACAATTATCTCGAAAAATTGTGCCAACAAGTGGTTGGAAAATTCCAAGACAAAATTGATGATTGTGCTAGTCCTTGGGAAGCTTTGAGATGTTATCTACAACTACCATCTTTGATTAAAAAAATCAATTCTAAAAAACTGATTTGGAGAAATAAAGAAATTCCTACAAATTTACCTAACAATTTTGAATATTGTGTCAAAGATTCCTATAATCATAAATGGTATGCAAGATCATTTCCAAAACTTGACCAAATTGATATTGTTTTGATTGTAAATGATGGAGGATTTCCAACTTCACAACTTAGAACTAGATTAAATAAAGCACACGCTGAAATTACAGCTAGAAAAACAAATAAAATGATTGTTTTTGCTCGTGGCTCAATCGCAGATGCACAGCATCTTATCAATAATGATAACTATCAAGGACTTGAAATGGTTAAATTGTCCTCTGTTATGCCAATTAAACCAAAGTCCAAAAATGGCTTACATAATGATTCTGATAATGTTTTTCTGTGGAATGGTCAAAAAATATTCCCTTATTCCAATTGCTGGGATTCTGCACAACCTAAACAAGATATGATTTGTGTTCAGATTAATAAATTCGTGCCAAAGAATTATACATTTGATAAACTCAAAGACATTAAATCAATTGCAAGTATACTTTTTGAAGAAGATTTGGAAATTTATGGTGTGAAGACATCATTTATCAATTCGCCAAGTCAACTTAAAAATAAAACCTATCTTTCTCTTGATGAATATTTGATTGAAAAATCTCTGGAAATTTTGAGTGATAAAAGTTTTGTTGAAGCCTATATTACAAAAAAAATCTACACTAGGGTTCTTTCTTCTCAAATTATTTTCATAATGTTTTTGCAAAATCATACAAAATACAATTCGAAGTGTTCAAGGTTTTCAAATCTTATTTCTTACCATGATAACTCGCAGTGTAAAAATTATGATCACAAATATAAATTCTTGATGTTCTGTGCTGAAAATTTTAAAGATGTGAGATTGGAATTGAACAAATTGGAAGTTCAACTAGAAAGTGAAATTAATAAGTATCAATCGGATATTGATTATTGTAAAGAAAATTATCCAATACTTAATCATTTTTGCTCACACAGATATACAGGTGCATTAAAAGATTTGGTTTGTTATGTTGATTCAATTCTTCTAAAATCTAATATCGAAAAAAGAAGATCAAAAGCTACCACTTTTAAAAAAACTTGTTAGGCAAAATTTAGATGTGAATGAAAGAACTATGCAGAAAAAATAAGATTGTGTTGAAAGATTTTTTTACATTAATTAAAGTTATCTGTGTGGTTCTTTTACTTCCATTTTATTTGATTTACATTACTATTTTAGATTTCTATTTTAATATGAAATCAAAATAATTTGACAAAAATTTACAGATATAAAATAATCTGATTATAATAACTATGAGTAATAACAAAAAAAAACTAAAACGTATTGAAGCTAAACTTGATTATATATTGTGCAAATTTCAGGCAATGGGCTTGGAATTTGTTGAAGAAAAAAATAAAAAAGATACAAAAGAAGCGAATAATGATACTGAAACTATAAATAGAATTGGCTTCAGACAATCAGAGCATTTATAACTTAAACAAGCTATAATTTCGCCCGAATTTTTCCATTTATAACAAAATATAATTATAACAAACATGAACGAACAAGAGTTAATTGATAAATACACAATCCCAGTCTATATAGATTGGACAGAACTTTGTGAAAACGAAACACTATCTGAAGATTTCATTAGAAAGCATCAAGACAATCTGGATTGGTGGCATATTTCACGATACCAAAAACTATCTGAGGATTTCATCAGAGAATTTGCAGATCGCCTGAATTGGGATCTTATTTCACTTTACCAAACATTCTCTGAGGATTTTATTCGTGAATTTGCAGACCGTGTGAATTGGAGGAATATTTCACTTAAGCAAACACTATCTGAGGATTTCATCAGAGAATATAAAGATAAGGTGAATTGGGAGAATATTACATGGGAGCAAACACTGTCTGAGGATTTCATCAGAGAATTTGCAGATCGTGTGCTTTGGAATGTGATTTTATACCACCAAACACTTTCTGATGATTTCCGAAAAGAATTCAAACACAAGCTATAATTTCTCCCGATTTTTTCCATTTATAACAAAACATAATCATAATAAACATGAACGAACAAGAATTAATCGAAAAATACACAATTACAACCTATACAGATTGGACACAACTTTCAAAAATTCAAACACTCTCTGAGGATTTCATCAGAAAATATCAAGATAAGGTGGATTGGTATTGGATTTCACGACGCCAAGCACTCTCTGAGGGTTTCATTCGTGAATTCAAAGATAGGGTGAATTGGCATTGGATTTCGGCTAACCAAACACTATCTGAGGATTTCATTAGAGAATTTGCAGACCGTGTGGATTGGAGAAATATTGCAGGATGCCAAAAACTATCTGAGGATTTCATTAGAGAATTTGCAGACCGTGTGGATTGGTATTGTATTTCATGCTGTCAAAAACTATCTGAGGATTTCATTAGAGAATTTTCAGACCGTGTGTATTGGGGAGTAATTTCAATTCACCAAACACTATCTGAGGAATTTCGAGAAGAATTCAAACGCAAGCTATAATTTCGCCCGATTTTTTCCAGTTATAACAAAACATAATTATAATGAACATGAATGAACAAGAAATAATTGAAAAATACACTGTGCCACCTACTCCTGCATACATAGAGTGGCATAATATTTCAGCTCACGAAACATTATCTGAAGATTTTATCAGAAAGTATGCAGACCGTGTGAATTGGTATTGGATTTCACGGTGTCAAAAACTCTCTGCGGATTTTATTCGTGAATTTGCAAACCGTGTGGATTGGGTTTCTATTTCATCAGAGCAAAAACTATCTAAAAACCTTATCAGAGAATTTGCAGACCGTGTGAGTTGGCATTATATTTCATGGAAGCAAACACTATCTGAGAATTTCATCAGAGAATTTGCACACCGTGTGGATTGGGGCGGGATTTCACATAGCCAAAAACTATCTGAGAATTTCATCAGAGAATTTGCAGACCGTGTGAATTGGTATTGGATTTCAAATTGCCAAACATTGTCTGAAGAATTCATTCGTGAATTCAAGGACAAACTGAGAGTATAACAAACATGAATGAACAAGAACTAATCGAAAAATACACTGTACCACCTACTCCCTCTTTCATAGATTGGAAGAAAATGTGTAGAAAAGAAAAATTATCTCAAGCTTTTATTCGAAAACATAAAGATAATGTTGATTGGTGTATTATTTCAGAACACCAAAAACTCTCTGAAAACTTTATTAGAGAATTTCAAGATCGTGTAAGCTGGGGAACAATTTCAGCAAGCCAAAAACTATCTGAAGAATTCATCAGAGAATTTCAAGATAAAGTAAAATGGGATTGGATAAAAGACCACCAAAATATATCTAAAGATTTTTTTCTTGAATTTAAAGATCGAATGTTTAAACATATTTCGCCCGATTTTTTCCAGTTATAACAAAACACAATTATAATAAATATGAACAAAATAGGCAACGAAAAAATTTTCCAAAACCAAGAAGAAACTGGTGAAAAAATTTTACATATTTTCAAAGAACATAAAGGTCCGCCTTGCCTTATATCTGGACCACAAGAAGGAAAAACAGGTGTAGCAATCTACGTAGCTCATCATTTTATTAAACAGTGCAAGAAAGAAAAACAACCTTTTCAAGTTATCTGGGCATGTAATATTTCAGATAATAATTTGATAGAACAAAGTTTAAAAAGATTTAAAAATGCAAATTTAATTGGTACTGATGATTTTATTGAAGAAAAAAATTTTGTTCATAGAGCAAATTATGACAAAGTTGACTTTAAGAAAGATGCTAAGATTTTAATTTTTGTTGATGAATGCCATGAAGCTATCAATGATTTTAATAAGAATGGAGCAGGTGCAAAGTTTTATAATTTTTTAAAAAATATTGGAGTGGAATATGGTAAACCAATTTCAGAATGGACTAATAAAAATGTTTTTGTCTTATCTGTTTCAGCAACACAATTTGCACAAATAGCGAATGAAGCATCAAATATTTTCAACAATACCAATTTTGAATTTTTGACGCTGGAAAATAGTGATGGATATTATAGTTTAGAAAAACTTTTCAATGATAATCGTGCATTTCAAACAAAAGATTTCATGGACGAAATAAGTAAAAATAATTGGGCTCCTTCTGAGTTTATACTCAACATTTTACATTCTTTCATTGCAAAAACTGAAAATAAATCTGGCAATATGGTAATTCGATATAGAAATACTAAAAACAGAAAAAATAAATTAATTCAATACTTAGAAGACAATATTCATGATTTTGAACCTTTTAGGCGTTTACAAATATTTTCTTTTTCATGTAAGGAAAAAAATATTTTCAAACTTGATGATGAAGTAAGTAATAATAACGGCGAAGAAAATAAAATTATTTTTATTGCTGATTCTCTCAAAGCTGGAAAAACATTGACCAATACTGAATATTTGCATTATTGGATTGACAACAATGCTGAATATCCATCTACTACTATTCAATCTGCTGGCAGATTGTGTGGCAGAAATAAGGAAAAAGATACTTGTATTTATTATGGCAATCTCAACCACATTAAAGAAGCTATAGAATTTTATAAAGACCCAAGCAAAAAAAGCTTAGAATCACCTTACAATAAACCCTTTGACGAAAATAAAATCATTAAAGTTCCAGTTATCAAAAAATGGTCTCAAACATCTTTATATGATCCAAATCTCACTTTTAAAGAATTTCTAGAAAACCCTAAGAATGTGAAAAATTTTATTTCTAATATCTCTGAATTCGAATTAAAAACAATATTGAGAGCGAATAACACTTATTTTGATGCTATTAAAAGTTATGAGGCATCTTGGAGCAAAGGTGGTATTCTTCGTGGAAAACAATTTGTTCATATTGATTCAATTCCTAAAGTTTTACTCAATAGTGGTTCTCATATAGAAATAACAAAAAGAAGACAAATCTGGGAAGAACAGTTTAATGAAATTGTGAATAATCCACAATATAAGTGTAATGATAATGATGGTCTGATTGTCATTTTCGAAAAACAATTAGAAGGCAAAAGTCGTTCACATCAAGGTTTAATGAAAATCAAAGTTATGCCATCTATGAAATCTAATTCTATTGATTTTAATTTCGAACAAAAAAGTATACAAAAAGAAGACAAATCTTGGAAAAATCTTAAATTACTGAAACGATTTTTTAAGAAGAAATGAGTTATCTCATTTTTTCGAAACATTGCTTACAACTAACATTTGATAAAAAATGATCCCTCTTTAAGGAAGAATAAAACACTTTTATATCTCCCTTTTTATAACTCACACCAGAAGAAAAACAATCCCTTACACATATCAATTTGAAAGCCTTTCTATTCATTTCAATCTATTACAAATAATATGTTATCAATTCCTTTTATGATATTCATTAAAATTCACTCTAGACACAATCTACTTGTTTTTTTCAATCTGTTACAGCGAGTGAGTATATGTTTTTTCTAATTCTAATGAACCTAAAAAATTATGCCCAAATATGCAAAAAATAACATAAAAAAGTTTAGTGTATCATTTTCATAACACACAATCTGATTTCTTTATAACTTCTTTTCCTATTTTTCTTAGTGCTTAATTTTACATTTCTTGGAACATTTTGTTCATTGATTGACATTTATTTTATTCTCTTTCTATCATCTTTTTTCCTATTAAAAAATGTGAATTTTGAACTTTTTTTAACATTTTTTCTTCCAAACAAAACACAATTCTAAACGCTCAAAAAGGGTTAATGAATGTTACAAATTGTGTTAAGTTTTTATTAGATTCTCACAGATTGTGTTAAGTTTTTTGTTAGATTGTGTTATATTGTGTTAAGTTTTTGTTAGATTCTCACAGATTGTGTTAGATTGTGTTAAGTTTTTATTAGATTCTCACAGATTGTGTTAGATTGTGTTTTATCGTGCCTCCGGCACACACCCCTCATACACAATCTGAGATACCATCTGAACCGTGTACACAATCTGAGTAGGGTTGTGACACGTAATGGGTGCATAAAGCCACATAAAACGCTATTTTAAGGCAGTGAGGGCTAATTAGATCGTGTAGAATTTTGTTAGATTGTGTAAAGTTTTTGTTAGATCGTGTAGAATTTTGTTAGATTGTGTAAAGTTTTTGTTAGATTGTGTAAAGTTTTTGTTAGATTGTGCGTATAATAAAATGTGCAGTAAAATATGCACGGGGCAAAGAGACTGTTTAAGTTAGCTTAGCACTCTTTGCAAACATTATCTGAAAATTTCATCTGAAATAAAATATAAACAAGGTAGAGCATCAAGTGAATGTAATTTAGTGAGTACAATTCTCACACTGATCCATCCGGGTCAGATTGTTAATAATTGCAGGAATAGTGTTCTCCTTGTTTTTTTAGTTTTTCGAGCCCGGTTTACCGGGCGGGCAAGTTTTTTTTTCAAAACCCGGTTTCCCGGGCAGGGCAAAAAAAGAAAAGACCCGGAGTTCCGGGCAACCACTTCACACACGATCTGAATTTATTTTTTCAATAATAGAAACAGGGTGAGTAGTGAGAGTAGCAGTGATGCTAAGCCTACGAATGCACCAAAGATAGTGCCGAAGGTATTCCAGAAAGCCATTTTAGTAGTCCAACCTGTATTAACAGTAACTTTTTTAGCGTTAATTTCTATATCATGTTCTTCGCTTTGCATTTCCTACTCCTTTCACATCCATTGTTGCAAATTTCGAGCAACTTCTGGAGTTGTGTACATATTAATATTCACGCCTTCAGGCAAATCACCTAGTAGTCCTAATTTCGAGATTAAGATTGTGTGGGTATCTGTTTTCACTTCAGAGAATTGATCCAAGGAAGGTGTATCAGATTGTGTAATCATATCCAGTGCCATTTTAGTGATAAAGGATTGTTCAAATGGTGATTTGCCTAATGGTGTTATTTTCATTCTTCCTCGTATTTAATGTGACCAAATAAAGTATTAAACATATCGGTGTAAAATTCGATTATAGCTTTCTCTAGTTTCTTCATGTAGTATCCTCCTTTTATAAACACCTTCATTGTGTTTTTTGAGACACTTCATTGAGTCACACTTATATATACAGGATTTCGAGTGATATTTCCTTTTAATCTGAAAGATATCGGGCGAAATTTTTCAATTTGATTAATTTAAAATTGAAAAATTCTGAATTCAGATTGTGTATACCTTGTATAAAATAATAATGACTGTAGAAAATTTTAAAAATGTAGTTTCGAGTGGTGATAGGTTATTTGTAAAGTTTGGCGCGAGTTGGTGTGCTCCTTGTAGGGTGTTGGATAAAGAAATCGAGCAATTGTTAATTGAGCATCCTGAGGTAGCAGATAGGATTATGAAGGTAGATATTGATGAGGCTCCAGAATTGGCAGAGGAATTAAATATTCAATCAATTCCGATTTGTGCGTTTATTGCCAATGGTGAGTATGTTTTAAGGTCTGGTTTACATTCGAGGTCCGGAATTTTCGAATGGGTTAAAAAATCGAGCGAAATTTGAAACCTTTCACACAATCTGAGCGTATATTAAGTATGAGTGATAAAGTGAGCACATCAAGAGGTGGTGTCAGTTTTTTTAGTTTATTGACAATTATGTTCATTGGTCTTAAATTGTCAAATAATATTGATTGGGATTGGGTTTGGGTATTAAGTCCATTGTGGCTTCCTTTTGTAATAATTTTAGTTCCGTTGTTAATTCTAAAAATGGTATTTAAAATATACAAAAAATTCTCTAACACAATCTGAGAAAAAAATTTGGTTTAAAAGTGAAACTTTTTCAGATTGTGTATCGTATATAACTATGGAGGTTCGCTCTGAGGTTTGAAAAAAACGCTCAGAAGCTTACCTTCTCCAGACATAGGTAGGATGCTGTTGTGAAACAGGATCAGAACCAGCATGTCAAGCACAAATAGACCATTTGTGATAATTAATAAGGGAAGAGAGGTCGCTTCCCTTCTAGAAAAATCGAGCGAAAAATGAGCGAAGAGGATTTTGAGGATTTCGAGGCTAAGCATCTTGATCAAATAATAGATGTTTATGAAGATTGTGTAACCGTGAGGTTGCCGGATTTGAATGCATTTGTGATGAAGGATAATGAATTAGATTATTTATTCAATCATCCAGAAAAATTGTCAGAGATCATTGATAATCAGGAGACAATTAATTTTTTATCAGCGTTGATACCTAATATTTTACGAGTAAGAAATTTAAAAAGAGAAATTTATCGAGATTTAGGTTTTTCGAGTTAATTTGAGGCTAAATTGTTAATTGTAAAAGTAGGTTTTTTCCACTTATAACAATTCTTGATTATAGTAAGTATGTATAGATTCACAAAGAAATTCGAGCGAAATGGTGTGAGCATTTCTAAGGGTGTGGTTCTAGACAGAAATGTTGTTACCTCTGACTCAGATTGTGTATCAGTGGTGGGGTCTAGTGTTTTGAAAGATATTCCATTAGAGTATCTTGAGAAATTCGAGCCAATCAAGTATAAAAAATCTAAAACACAATCTAAGAAACAATCAAATACACAATCTGATAAGAAAGATGTAAATTCAAGAGTATCAACTCGACCGGATCTTTTAAAAAGTTCCTAAAATTTGAAACAAAATTCTTTTCAGCTGCGTATATAAAAATGACAAAGACAAATTATGTTTTTTCCAGTTATAACAAATGTTGATTATAACAGGAGTGAATAAAGAAACTATGAGTAGTAGAAACAATAAAACCAATCGTGGCAATGCCACCAATCGTAATGTAGCAGTTGCTACCGTTAATTATGTTCGGGACTCTCGTGGTCGTTTTGCAAGCCCAAGTGCTTCAACACAATCTAAGAGCACCACTGTCGTTAAGCAAGCTAAGAACTCGGTGAGTAAGAATCCTACGGGGGCACAAAAATCGAGCAGTACTTCAACACAATCTAAGAGTACCACTGTCGTTAAGCAAGCTAAGAAGTTGATGAGTAAGAATCCTGTGAAGGCACAAAAATCGAGCTTCATTGAGCGAATCTCTATCAATGAGAACAATACTATTGATGTTGTTATGACTCGATATCCTAAGATTGTGTACACTTATAAGCCAACTAAGAAGGGTTTGAGCAGTGTTCGTGCAACTCTCAATCGAGGCTCCAGTCTTGGTACAGCTTACAATACTCACCTTCGTGGTCGAGAAATTTCTCGCACCATCTTCAAGTAAGATTTTCGAGCTTGTCTCGAAAAAATCTGAGAATAGAGACATGGGAGAACCATGTACAAATGCTTTTGAAAGTTAGGGCATCATTCTTGAACACTCAGAAAACATCATACACTGTGTGTCAGTGCCAGGTGTTAAACTTTAGCCTGGTTTAAACCAAATAAAGTGTCGTGTTGTGCGTTTGTTTTCTCTTAAGCCCTGAAGAAATTCGGGGCTTTGTTGTTTATTAAGGATGGAAAATAAATGATTTTTCCAGTTATAACAAATCCCAATTATATATTAGAATGAAAGAAATAAAAGAACTATCAAACAAAAAACTTGAAGAAGCATTACATAGCCAAAAGCAATGGATGGAATTTTCGAAAAACTCTTTATCGTCAACAGAAGGGGACATTGAATACTTCACAAATAGAATAAAAGATGCACAAATAGAAATTGATGATTGTTCTTTAGAGATTGATTTTCTAAAAGTATCCAAAACTGGTTGGGAAGAAGATGTAGAAAAGTATCAGCATAAAATTGATGAATTAGAGGCTGAGATTGCTTTAAGAATTGAAAATGGAATTGTCACTTACACATATGAAGAGCTTGAAGCAGCTGGTCAGATTGTGTTGGAGATGTAATAACTATTTTATTATAAGTTCGTATAAAGAAAGATGAAAGTTGTTTTTCAAGAAAATGAAAGTGGTTTAATGTGCTTATATGACACACGATCTGAAAAGTTTTTTCCACAGAGGATTGTTGGATGTTGTGTTAGAGATATTGAGTCGCCTAATGCTAAAGATTTATTAGATCTGGCTAATCAGATTGCTAGAAAGCCATATAAAACAATTTTAGAGCTTGCACAGAGCATGGTATATCAAGACAATGGTTATCTAGAGTGTTTGTTTGCAAAAGCCTATTTAGAGATAAATCCAGATATCAAAGACAAGGTATTGGAGAAGCTAAATAAACCGAAGGTTAATAAGAAGATGCAAATGCAAGGTAAAAGAGGTAGAAAGAAAACCTCTGTTGCACCTAAAATTGAGTTCTCTGGAAGCAAGAAACGGGGTAGACCAAAGAAGATTGTGTAAAATTTCCAGTTATAACAAATGCCGATTATAATCAGTATGCCAAACTGGTGCACAAACGAACTAACAATCTCTGGCGACAGAGAAACAATCGACAACCTTCTTGAATTCGTTAATGGCGAGGAACAAGACGAAGAACAAAAAATTGATTTTAACAAAATCATTCCTTATCCTGAAAATCTCAAGGAAATGGATGAAGATTTTCCAGCTTACGATGACCCTGACAGAGAAAGTAAACTTGAAGCTTACAAGGCTAAATGGGGTACAGACAAAGACGCATATAACTTTGGAGGATATGATTGGTGCTGTGAAAACTGGGGAACCAAATGGAATGCCTGTTATGTGAGCATTTTAGATGATGGTCGTGACAATAGCGTATGCTTTGGATTTGACACAGCATGGTCTCCTCCTATTCCTGTTGTGGAAAAGCTTGCCTCTATGTATCCCACCGTGGAATTCGAGCTTAAATACGAAGAAGGTGGATGTGGCTTTGCTGGAGATGTTTTTTATTCTGAAGGCACACTTTGTCACCACAATGAATACGACTTCTACCAAGGTGAGGAAGATGAAGATGGAGAATACGAGGAGCTTGAAGTTTTCGAGGCTTATCGAAGATTCCATAGCTGAGAGAATCGGGCGAATTTCGCCCGATTTTTCCACATTTCACATTTTCGAGGAATAATAATATTATGAGTATGGAACTTAATTGCGAATATAGAGAAGTGTTTCTTAGCAAATTAAATAAGGAATTGACATTTGTTGATTCCTTGTCTTTGATTCAAACCCAAAGCACAGATGCTTACAATTTTATGTATTGGTCTGATGATGGTAAGGAATATATTCCCATTAAAACAAATCAGCAGATTTTTGATTCTTATTGCAAATATATTTGCGAGAATTATCCTTATGTATCTGAGCCCAAACCTTATTATGCTACCCACTATTCTGAAGTAATCAAATTGGTTTTGTGTAAGCCAGAGGAATGTAAAACCTTGTACTACAAAACTTTTTATGATTCCTTCTTAGAAGAAGCTAACAAGTTCTTTGATAAATATGGTGGCATTGACAATGTGGAGTTCTATGTTTCGTGAGGTTTATCGGGCGAATTTCGCCCGATTTTTCCAGTTATAACACAATCTGATTATAATAAACAATGACTACAAAGATTTACAATAAACAACTAATAGAAGAATTCCACTCTTATAACTACTTTGGTTGTGAGCCTGATACCTCAGGAGAGGAGCAAGAGGAACTCAAACGTGTTTGGATTGATAACATGGAAAAACTTGGTTGGATTTTAGATGAAAGCATCATCTATCATGACCCTGGTTTTGGTTTTAGCGAAATCACTGACAACTGCTTGAATTTCGAGCGAGATGGTAAGCTCGCTCTGGAAGAAGCTATTCAGCATTTAGAGGGAGCATTTTAGAATTTCCAGTTATAACACAATCTGATTATAATAAACAATGACTACAAAGATTTACAATAAACAACTAATAGAAGAATTCCACTCTTATAACTACTTTGGTTGCCTCTCTACAGGGCAATCAGGAGAGGAGCAAGAGGAACTCAAACGTGTTTGGATTGATAACATGGAAAATCGAGGCTGGATTTTAGATGAAAGCATCATCTATCATGACCCTGGTTTTGGTTTTAGCGAAATCACTGACAACTGCTTGAATTTCGAGCGAGATGGTAAGCTCGCTCTGGAAGAAGCTATTCAGCATTTAGAGGGAGCATTTTAGAATTTCCACTTATAACACAATCTGATTATAATAAACATGGAAGCAATAACAGAAACAAACATTGAACCAACATCATTTAACGTTCCATTCAGACCTGTAATTGATTTGAATTCAGGCGAAATTATCACAAACGCTTGGGATTTCATCACTTATGTCTATGGCTATGACAATGACATGACCAATTTCAGACTTGACGAAATAGTGTACGAGGGCTATGATTATCCAATTTATAGGGTAGTGTGCGACTATACTCTGAAAGGAAAAGACGGTTGGGTGCTTGAAGAGACGTGGAGGGGTTATTCAGATGCCATAGAATATACTTTAGACGAGGCTTGGCGTTTGGTCAATAATCAAGGTTCATGCAATTACGGTATTTGGGAAACTGCAAATGAACTTAAAAACACTCTAGTAGAATATAAAAACGAAGGTGACGAATTTCTTACCCCAATTAGACTAAGATTGAAACAACTTGAGGATGCAATTAAAATTCTGGATGAGAAAAAATGACCACAGAGCAGATGATTCAAAAAATCGAGGGCTTGGATGATTTATCAGATTGTGTAATCTTGATTGGTTCTTTTGCTACAAGAAAATACAATCTGATTTGTATTGGTGATGATATATTGGGGACAGATCCGAATGGAAATCACATTGAAACAACAAAATCTCAGTTTGTGTCTGAGTATGAAGGGTTTTACTGGGATATTTCCACTTATACTGATTATAATAAATATGAAATACACTCTTAAACAATCGACATTAACACAATTACGAGCTAAATTAACCAAAGCAATAAACTCAGGAGATGCTAAAAAAGTTCTTTCTACAGTGGAAGATGCTTATGCAATTTTTGATAAAGAAGGTTATCCTGATGATTGGTCAAGATGGGAAAGAGCCAAGGAAGATTTTCGGGCTTATAAAAGTAACCCATATTGGGTTTATGATGAATTGTAATTTTTCCACTTATAACAAATCCCAATTATAATAGATATGAGAGGAACATATAAATACGAGAAATCAGGTACAACTTTTGAAACACGCATTGATACAGAATCAGCTATGGCAATGATATGCGGAATGCGAACTATGACAATGGTCTGGAAGGTTCTTGAGCATGAAAAAACCTCAAATGGTCTTTTATTTGTAGCTCAGAATTGTGACAACGATTTTAAGGTAACGGTGAGAATTTAATGAAACTAACAGAAGAAGAATTCAGTGATATTGTTTTTTACAATGAAGACCTCAACAAGGTGTTTTGGGAAATGGGCTCTGCACCATTTTTGTGCGAAATGAAACCCTTAGTAGACCGTGTTTTCGAGGAAGGGGTAAATGATGATGAGGAAGATTTTGAATCATCACTCAGTAGTATTTGCTCAGAGTATGCTTGGGAGCCTCTAGAAGACATGGAAGGCGAGGACATTCTTACTTGCGTAGAAGACTTTAGAGTGTTTTGCCGTGGTAAAATAGTTGATGTCTTAAATTTGCTTGCTGATGGTGGATACATCACAATAAACAAGAAATAGTTTTTCGAGGAGAAATGAAATGAAATACGCTGTTACACTATATCACGTAGCCCACGTTCAGCAAACAATCTATGTAGATGCTGAAACAAAAGAAGAGGCTGAAGACAAAGTTTTTGAAGGAGAGATGTGGGATGATGGAATTTGGCAATACCTTTGGGTTGATATGGATAGCTATCCTGAAGTGTCAAACATTGAATCATTGGAGGAGAAATAAACCAGCTTGTGAATAACTTGCCACGGAATCTCCGAGATTGAGCTGTTTTTCGAACAACTTGCAGAGAAACGGTCGTTAGTGAGAATATATTACTCAGGAACTCTCAAGGGACATTTTCGAGCAACGTTCTGAGAAAGCCAAAAACAAATCCCAAATCGAGCCATTTTCGCCCGATTTTTCCAGTTATAACAAATCCAGATTATAATAGGTATGAAGGAATTACTTACTACAGAGCAGATGCTCAATCGAATTCAAAATCACCCAGACTGTCAAGACGCTGTTCTCACAATTGGAATATTAAAGCGTTCTTATTGGCTTGCCTGTGATGAATCCGATGTGTGGGGTTGTGACCCAGATGGCAATGATATTGAATGGAAAAGAGACGAATTTTTGAGCTGGTACGAAAATGCTCTTTGGGGTTCAGATTATGGTTGGGAGAGTGCCAAATGAATAAGTATCCCAACGACCTCATCCCTGCAAACACACCCCCTGATATATGCAAATATTGTGGTAAATTGAATGCTTCCCAAGGATGGAGCAGACAACTAAACCCAAGATGGACAGATGAGCAAACAAGAGCATACAATGAAGGCTACAATGAAGGCAAGGAGAGTGCCAAATGAAGCGGAAGCCAGATTATCGAAAAATTTCCAACAAAGCTCTTTGTGCTGCGGGTTTATTATTTGCACAAATGGTAGTTATAACGTTACCTTCAATATTTCTTCGATTATTTGGCATATCTGAGATGTATGATGAAAAGGCTCGGTATGTTTTTTACATATTACTATTATTATGTAATCTCTCATGCTTAGTAGTTTTGTATTCAGATATTCTGAGAAATATTGAAGAGAAAGGAAAATGTTACAATCTCATTCAAAAAATTACGAACAAAAAGCGAGACAATAACTGAATGAAGAAAATCGGGCAATTTTCGCCCGATTTTTTCCAGCTATAACAAAACACAATTATAATAAGCATGAATGAATTACTTACTACAGAGCAGATACTTAATCGAATTCAAAATCGCCCAGACTGTCAAGACGTTACTCTCTTAGGTGGGACTTTGAGACGTTTATACAGTCTTGGTTGCCGTGAAGAAGAGGTGTATGGTTTAGATCCCGATGGAAATAAATTTGTAATGTCTAGAAAGGAATTTTTAGAATTGTATTCAGATGCAAAATGGGAAAGGCGAATAAAGTGGAAGCCAGATTATCAAAAAATTACCAACAAGGCTGGTTGTGTTTGGGCTTTCTCATTTGCACTTTCTTTATTTATAGGGTTTGTTTTAGTATTTCTTAATCCGCTCTTGTTTAATACACCAAAGTTTGTATTTGAAATAGGTAATTGTGCTGGGTTCCTATTATTATCATTATCTGTGCTATCATTCATAGTCATGCAGTTATCAATTATTATAGGACAGATTGTAGAGGAAGTAGATGAAAACAAGTCAAAACCCAAAGGAACTCCTAAGCAGAACAGCTTCGGTCCCAAGGACCGCCCAGTCACCCCCAAGCCGTTTTCAAGTTCAAGGAGACAATAACTGAATGAAAATCGAGCAATTTTCGCCCGATTTTTTCCAGTTATAACAAAACACAATTATAATAGATATGAGATTAAAAACATTCGAAGACCTAAAAACAGCACTTAATAACCTTTCCAAAGAACAACTAAAATGCCACCTTACTTTCAACGATGTTAGCATTGAAGAATTCTACGGCATAGAAATGGAACTTGAAATTTCAGATGAGGACGATAACGATGTTCTTGATGACGGTCACCCCTACTTTGCTATTAACACTGGCAACACCTCTTGTACATGGAGCATAGACCTTGAAACAAATTAAAATCACTCTTGAGACTATTGTAGATGTGCCTGACCACGTTGAACTTGGGGAAGACCATAATGGAATTCCCTACTATCTCACTATGAGTTCGCTGGAACTACATCCAGCTATTGCTTTTGATGATGCTGGAACGCTAACAAATCCACTTGATTTCAACTGTGAGGTGACATTTATAAACACTAGAATTGAGGAAATGAATGCTTAATTTTAGCATTTTTCTTTTACTCTCACTTGCAACTTCCATAGCGATTGTGTGGTTGGTGTTTTTTTTCTTTGAAATTCTAGGAGATTGTTTCTTTGATAATCGAGAAAACTAATTTCCACTTATAACAAATACAGATTATAATAGACAATGATAACAGAAGCAATAAACATAAGAAGATTTGAAGACATACGACACCTCGTAGCATACTATGGCATTACACCAATCAACCAAAAGAGATGGGATGCTATTGCAGGATGGGAAGACATTGAAGAGTACTATGAGCTTTACCACCCAAATATCGAATTCACAAGTGAAAAGGACATTTTCGAGCTTGAGCTAGGCAAAATCGAGGACAGAAATTTCTTGGTGATTGATGAAGTAGATTATGGTTTAGAAATTGTAGTAAACGATAATATAATAGTAGTAGAACTACCAATGCCAACAAATTCCGCATCTGGTGAGCTACTTACTACCGAGGAAATGCTTAATCGAATTGACTATTCTCAAGCTGTTGTTCTCACAAATTGGGAAGGAGATATTCAGCAATCGTTTTTTATAGCTTGTTATGATGATTTGGTAACAGGTTGGGATTACGACAGAAATGAAATCAACTGTTCAAAAGATGAATTTTTGAGCTGGTATCCCGATGGGATTTGGAGTTCAGGTGAAGGTTGGGAGAAACATGAATCCTAATTTCCAGTTATAACACAATCTGATTATATTAGACATGGAAAAACAAAAACCACATTTTGCTCTTTACATCACCAACAAAACCGAAATACGAGATGACAACTGTCCACATTGCGGTGCTAGAGGTAGATATGTTACCTATGTAATGTGTTCAGATGGCAAAATCCGAGGTGCAATGCGTTTTTGCCTAAAAGGTGCATTCATTCTTGATGAAAAGATTGAACAGCATTGGTCAATCACCAAACAGCTCAGAAAAAGCCCAAAGTGGTTTACAGGCAAAAGATTACTTGTACAAATCGAGGATGAAATTTACAAGAAGGCACAAGCCTATAATTCGAAATATGGTATTGAAGGCTTACCAGCTCGTGTAAATCTACCTGAGCCAATGCCTGTAAGTACACGTACTGGAACCGCTGTAGAAGGCAGAGATATCATTAAAGGCACTGTTCAAAAAATTAAAGTGTATGGTGATGAAAATATAGGTTTCGCCACTAAGATGATTGTTCTAGACGAGCGTGATTTTGCTGTGTTTGGTTCAATACCATCTAATATTGCTAATGATGTCAAAGTGGGCGACAAAGTGCAATTTAATGCCACTGTGCACCCTTCTACAAATGATACCACCTTTGGTTTCTACAAGAGACCATTAAAGGCTCAGATTGTGTTTTCTGCCTAATCAGATTGTGTGAGGAGGGGGGAAACCCCCTCCGAAGGCGCCGCCGCCTTTATTTTTCCAGTTATAACAAATTCTTATTATAATATACATGAATGAAACAGTTACTGAAATCGTCCAACAAACTCCAGCAGGAGCCATCACCGCTACCTTGGGTGGCGACACACCTTATCCTGCAATAGATATTCGTATCAATGGCATCCTAGCTGGGATTTTTGAGTATAATTCAGAAACAAATCGGTTTCACCTTTATGTTTCGTCTCAAGATTTTGGAGCTTACAATGAAGCTCTATCTCATGTCTCATTGTTCCCCGAAACAATTGATTTTATGGGGTACAAATATCCTTGTAGATACCTTGAGGTTCCTATCAAAGTAGAAGATGAAATAGAGCTTCATTCTTATACAATTATCACTAAAGATTTGGATGAAATGATACAGGGATTGATTGAAGATGGAGACCCTGAAGGTCTTGATTGGCTAGATGAAAAGTATTGGGTGGTTGAAAACCAAGGTCTATCTGATGAAGAAATCATTGAGCAAATTCAAAGTATGAATTCTGACTAATTCCTTTGGAGGATAAATTCCCCCTCCAAAGGAATGGCGGCAAATTTTTTCCAGTTATAACAAATTCTAATTATAATAGATATGAAATCAATTGCACACGAAGCGGTATTCAATCAAATTATGGAATCTTTGGAAAAAGGTGTTATTCCCTGGAGAAAACCTTGGAAAAACTCCACGCCTAGAAATGGCTTGACCAATCGCAAGTATTCTGGCATCAACTTTTTTATTCTATCAGCATCAGGCTACGTTGATGAACGTTGGCTCACCTATCGTCAAGTCAAAGAACTTGGAGGTGAAGTTAAGAAGGGTGAAAAGTCCAAGCAGATTGTGTTCTGGAATATCTTGAGTAAAGAACAAGATGGCAAGAAGAAAAATATCCCACTACTCAAATACTTTAATGTTTTTAACATTGAACAAACTGACGGTATTGAGTTTTCAAAAGAAGATATTGAGAAATTAGAAGCACTTAGAAAAGCTGAGATTATCGAAGCTGAAGAAATCGTTAATAACTATAACGATAAACCTGTAACATTATTCAGTCATTCTTTTGCTTGTTATTCTCCTGTTGAAGATAAGGTAAAAATGCCACCTAAAGCACAATTCCTTAGCACAGAAGAATTTTACTCTACATTGTTTCATGAATATGCTCACTCCACTGGTCATGAAAAACGCTTAAATCGTAAAGGTGTAGCCAATTTTGATTCTTTCGGTACTATACAGTATAGTGAAGAAGAATTGATTGCCGAGTTTGCTTCTGCGTTTCTTTGTAACCACGCTGGAATTGATAACACTTTAGAAAATTCTTCAGCTTACATACAAAACTGGATGAAAGCATTTAAGAATAATCCTGAAATGATTGTGAGTAGTGCCAATAAAGCCCAAAAAGCCGTAGACTATATTCTTGGTGTTAAAACTCAAGAGGCTACAGCTTAATTGATAAGAATCACAACTAAAAAAATAGTTGTGATTCCCCCTCTAAGAGATCGGCGGCAGATTTTTTCCAATTATAACAAAATTTAATTATATTAAATATGAAATATGCAATTCAACTATTTGACGAAACAACAAACATTGGTTCAAATTCTTGCCCTGATTTTGACCTAATAACAGATGAAGGTAGAATTTATTCATTTTCTGGTAACGAACTTGCAACTATGGTTGAAGTGGAAGGCACTATCACGCATTATTTCGATGATGTTTGGGATATGATTGAAAATCGTAAACAATTTGCAGAGTGTGTCCTTAACGATAGATGCCTTGAGGATGTTTTGGCTGACTTCGGAATAACATCATCAGATGAAAAAGTGACTGTTGATGAAATCAATGCAATTATTAAGAATGTGTCCTTAATTGGATGTCGTTCAGATGAAGAATATGATTTCTTCCAAGGTAAGCAGGACGAATAGAAAATTTCTGAATTTAAACATCATTACAAAAATATAACAATTCAATTTACATTTTTAGCGTATAATTAAAGATAGAATTGTGGGTACATAACTCAATGGTAGAGTAACTGGCTTTTAACCAGTAAGTTCTGGGTTCGAATCCCAGTGTTCCCACAATTCCCCCTCTGAAAGGGCAACAGCTCGATTTTTTCCACTTATAACAAATCGTGATTATAATAGATATGACAATTGATACTGTTTTTAAGAATATTTCAAAGAAAGAAATCAATGACTACACAAAATACTGGAAGTGTATATCACCCAAAACAGACTCTGAGGTGCTGAGGCGCTGGCTTTTTGCATACACTTCAATACATACCACTTGGGCTGGAAATGTTCGCGGATATAACGCAATTAAGAATTTTGACGAATGGATTGATGATAAGGAAAAACTTGGTCAAAAGTTGCATGATTCAAGATGTGGTATGCAAAATAAGAGACAAGAGTTTATTTGGAATTTCACTCAAGATTTTATATCTAACTCCAAAGAATTCTATCAAGGCAAAGAAGAGACTTGGATAGAATTTCGAAATCGTTTGGTCAATCGTTGCAAAGGTATTGGAATGGCTAAAGTATCATTTACTCTTGAAATGTGTTATCCAAGCGAAGCTGAAATTGTTTGTTTAGATACTCACATGATTAAGTTATATGGTATGATTGAAAAATCATTTACAAGTAAGAAGGAAAAAGTTGCTTATGAAAAGTACGAACAAGATTGGATTGAACGTTCAAAAATGCTTAAATCATCACCCTATATTGCACGTTGTATTTTTTGGGATAAAAAACAACAACAATCTGATTCCCGTTATTGGTCACATGTTTTAGAGTGAAATGGTCAAAACCCCCTCCAAGGGGGTGGCGGCAAATTTTTTCCACTTATAACAAATCCCAATTATAATAGGTGTAAGAAACAACTCAAGGAGAAATGAAAAAAATGTTTAATCACACACTTAACAAATTCGCAGTAGACTTCAATTCCAAGACTGGCTCACGCACCCGTGTGAGAATTCCAGTAGCTGGCACTCGACATATTGGCTTTCAACCAGGTCAAAAGGTTGCTGTGCTTGGAACGGGGTCTGTGACTATCGTCCCAGTAGAAAATGGCGTTAAATACGACCATACCTACACAATCGAAAAAGATGGAGCCATTCGGGTTCCAGCTTACAAGTTTGGTCTCAGAACCAGTAACCTAATTGTTACTTGCGACAAAATCTCTGGGAGTGTCCAAGTAGCGTAAGTCACGAGTGGGCAGGTGCGGGGTTGAGCCTGTCCCAGACCTAGAACAAGCTATGGTGTGCAGGGAGAACCTGCACCGCCCCCAGTATGTGGGTCATGAAACACTTGTTCCCCCTCTGTGGGGGCGACGGCAGATTTTTTCCAGTTATAACACAATCTAATTATAATAGACATGACTGAACAAAGTAACTGCACAATCGAAATCTTATCTAAAGTTGACTATGACGCAATCAGTGACTGTATTAACTTTGAAGGATTATCTGAAGAAGAAAAACAAGAAATTCTTATTCATCTAAAAGATAATTTAGAGCATGAAATTGATAATGCTATAGATTATTACATGAGTTATATTGCAAGTGGTGATGTAGAGTTGTATACAGGAAGCCATAGTTACCAGATGGTAGAAGGTAAACTTATTAAAAACAAAATCTGGTAAAAAGATTAGAGGGGCAAATACCCCCTCTAAGAGCATCACAGTCTTTTTTTCCAGTTATAACACAATCTAATTATAATAAATATGGAAATGTTTTGCATACAAATAGCTCTCGCGGCAGAAGGAGCTTTCGTAAAAAATGCTTTGACTTTTTTCGAAAAAATTCGTGACAAAGTACATATAGTTCCTGAACATGAATCAGACACTGAGTATTTCTTGAAAATTGATTCATTTTTGAAAAATACAAACCCTTATGACGATTTAGATTTGTATGATGAATATTTTGAAAGCTGGGTATGGTATATTCAAAACGTTATAGTGTCTTTAGGAGATAAATTTTATAAAATTGAGGTACGTGCGGAACCAAATGAAACGCTCCAACTTGTTGCTTATTATCCCTTGGAGGAAATGTAAATAATCCCCTCCGGGAGAATGGCGGCGATAAATTTCCACTTATAACATAAACTAATTATAATAGATATGACATATAAAACATTAAAAGAAATCGAAAATTTGAACGCCCAAGGTCAGAGAAAATCGTGGGCTCCCTATGTGACGACAGATTCCTATGATTACAGCACCAATGGTTTAAGGTTTTCCACACAAGAAGAATGCGAGGAATATTGTAAAGATCTTAAAGGGCGATGGACTTTGGTAAAGTTCTATGCTCCATGTGTTTCAGGTGATGAGGTTAATTATCGATGGGAAAATGGAAAAGCAATAAGATTAGAGGTGGAAAATGCCACATCCTAATGCTAGACCTTGTTTGTTAAGATTTACTTGCAATGGGCATGACTATAAACTAGAATATCCTAGTATTCAACAAGCTGAAAAAGCTCTAAAATCTTGGATTAAAAAAAGCAAGATTGAAGATGCCAAAATTGTTATCACCAGATAACCCCCTCCAAGGGGATGTCAGCCCGTTTTTCCACTTATAACACAATCTGATTATAATAAACATGACCGATCAAGAGTTAATCGATAAATATACTGTGACACCCCGTGTGGGCTGGAAACAAATTTCACAACATCCAAAACTGTCTGAGGATTTCATTCGTAAATATGCAGACAGTGTGGACTGGAATGAGATTTCATACTACCAAACATTGTCTGAAGAGTTCATTCGTGAATTCAAAGATAGGTTAAATTGGCGTTGGATTTCATCTTGCCAAACACTGTCTGAGGATTTTATTCGTGAGTTCAAAGGTCGTGTGAATTGGTATTTTATTTCAGAATACCAAACATTGTCTGAAGAGTTCATTCGTGAGTTCGAAGACCTTGTGAATTGGGAGAAAATTTCAGGATATCAAAAACTGTCTGAAGAGTTCATTCGCGAATTTGAAAATCGTGTGGATTGGGATGAGATTTCAGCTAAACAAACACTTTCTGAAGAGTTCAACAAAGAATTTGCAGATTATAAGGGAACGTGGATTGGGGGGCTATTTTGAGAAATAAAATAGAATCTGAAGATTTCATCAACGAATTCAAGGATAAATTTTAATCCCCTCCAAGGGGATGCCAGCCCGTTTTTCCAGTTATAACACAATCTGATTATAATAGATATGGGATTAGACCAATACGCTTACAAAATTAAAAAGGGTCTTGTTGAAGACACAATCGACATTAAACTCTGGAATGAAGAGAAAGGGGAACCTTTGCACGAATACGACAGACACTTTTTCTACTGGAGAAAGCATCACGACCTCCAAGGTTTCATGGAAAATCTTTATTACGAAAGAGGTGGAGAAGAAGAGTTCAACTGCGTTTGCATCAAACTTGATGAAAAGGACTTGGACAACCTTGAACAAGCAGTGATAAATAAGAAACTGCCTGAGACAGTAGGGTTTTTCTTTGGTTCAGGGAATACAGAAGGTTATCTCAAAGATGACCTAGACTTCATACAAGCATCACGCAAAGCCATAAAAGAAGGCTACGATGTTCTCTACTCAAGTTGGTGGTAAGATTCGGGCAATTTTGCCCAAATCCCCTCCAGGGGGGTGTCAGCCCGTTTTTTCCAGTTATAACAAATCCAGATTATAATAAACATGGAACAAAACAACGTTTACATTTTGATAATTTGCCTTTACGGAGAGAAAGAAATATTACTTGGAGTTTACGCAACAAAAGAGGCTGCGATTAACGCTCAAAACGAATACGAGAGAAATGGCTATTATATACAATTTTACGATGAATATGAATTATACATTCTTGAACAAGAAGTTCAAAAATAGTGTAAAAACCCCTCACAGGGTCTTCAGATTGTTTTTCCACTTATAACACAATCTAATTATAATAAACATGGAACAAACAACTAACTTCAACACACTCTTAACCGTCACTATCCACCTTAGCTACGATGACATCAATCAAGCTATCAATTTTACGGGGTTGAACCAGCCACAAAGTTTAGACATTTTGAATACTTTGAGAGGTTATCTTGAAGAGGAACTTCATAAGTCTACCAACCTATTATTGCAAAATATAAAGAACGGTGAAGAGGAACTTTTCGGGGAATTGGGTAGCTACCTAATGAGCGAGGGGAGAATCGTAGCCAACAAATATGAGTGTTAGGTTGGCAACGCTATAATCTAACCAAATATTTCAAAAAATTTTGTGTAGGGGGTTGACAAACCCCTTACACAAACTTCAGATTGTTTTTCCAGGTTTCACAATCTGAGCGTATAATATATATGACACTTTTAGGAATTGATACAGAATCAGGTGGGATTACCACAGATTACGACCTACTCACGCTAACATTGAGTATTGTTGAGAATTATGAAATCGTTAGCACTTTAGATTTGAAGGTAAAACCAGACCCAGTTGATTCTCGCACAGAATTTTTTGTTCAAGGTGAAGCATTACGTGTTAATGGTATTGATTTAGGTAAGCACGATTTGGAAGCAATACCTTACAGGGATTCAAAAAGAATTATTTTTAATTGGCTCTCAGAATCAAAAGAAAAGTATGGTAAACTTCTGCCATTTGGCAACGGCATAAAAAGAGATATTGAATTGATTACAAAATACACAATCTCACAAAAAGCATGGGATATGAATACTGTACGCAATCCAATTGAACTTACTACTTTAGGCAATAACTTTAAGATGCTTGGGATTATTCCAATAGAACAATCTTTATCACTTAGTAACATGGCAAAGTATTTTGGCGTAGAAGTGAATGATGATTTGGCTCATACAGCTTCTTATGATGTATGGCTAGGCACTCAAGTGTTAAAGGGTTATAATTCACTAATTCAAGGAGAAAAAAATGAAAACATTTAAGCGTGGAGATAAAGTAAAGTATATTGGTTCTGTTAGAAAAAATTTACATGGTAAAGAACTGGTTGTAGTAGATATGTGGTCTGGAAAATACGAAATTTATGTTTGTAAAATCGAAAAACATTTTGAAAATATTATGAGAAAAGATTTAGTATTTTTCTAAACCCCCTCCAAGGGGATGTCAGCCCGTTTTTTCCATTTATAACACAATCTGATTATAATAGATATGACACTGTTAGATATATACAATCATGACTTTTCACTTCTTGGATCACCTAAAATGGTAGCTTTTTATGAATGTCTTGAAAACATTCCTTACAAGGATAGAAAAATACAACCAGCAATAGGCGGTATAAGTATTACTTCTGACGGCTATTTAATTGCTGATGGGAATTTTTTAGGCTCTGCTGATGAGCTTGAAGATAACTTATATGGATTATGTGAACATTTTAATGTAAATCAGTCAGAAGTATCACGTTTAATGTGTAAAACTTTTGACTGGCGTAAAGGTGGGAATGCTTGGTCTAAATAACCCCTCCAGGGGGATGTCAGCCGATTTTTTCCACTTATAACAAATACAGATTATAATAGATATGATTATCTACCAAGGAGAAAGTTTAATAGATGGACAGCCGATTGTGGCAATTTTAACTGGGCTTGATGCCAAGTCCAAGAATAGCAAGACTGGAGAGATGCCACAAGTTTGGATATTTAGGTCTGATATGCACCCACAAGACGCTTTGCGTACTGGTGCTGACTTTTCTATCTGTGGTGGTTGTATTCACCGCCCTAAAGTTTTAGGTGTCGATGCTTTAAGAAAGTGGTCTAGAACTTGCTATGTAAACGTTATGTCATTTAATGCAATATGGCAAAAGTTTATCAATAACGGTTATGAAAAACCCAACCTATCTGATTTAGCTAAACTATTAGACGGAACCCGTATTCGTTTAGGTGCTTACGGTGACCCAGCTTCAGTTCCTATTGAGGTTTGGGATGAATTATGTAAGTATTGTAAGTCTACTGGCTATACTCACCAATGGCGAGACTGTAGCGAAAGATACGCTGAATATTGTATGGCTTCCTGCGATACGCCTATTGATGTTATTCAGTCTACCGCTAAAGGTTACCGCACGTTCTATGTACAGAATATTGATAGCTTTGAATTAGCTGATAATTCGGTTGAAGGTATTAAATTAGCTTGGTGTCCCGCTAGTAAAGAAAAGGGTAAAGTAACTACTTGCTTTAAGTGTATGGCTTGCTCAGGTACACGGTCTAACTTACACTCTAACGTAACAATTATGATACACTAAAATTTTAGTGTATCATACCCCCTCCAAGGGGGCGGCAGCAGATTTTTTCCAGTTATAACAAATGCAGATTATAATAAATGTACCCGCTTTCAGACAGCCAAAAGATTCTGGTAAAGATTGGTACAAGGAAAAAACTATGCCAACATCAAAACTATATCAAAAAGCAATCACAACTCATCTGTTCCTTAAAGAACAAATTAACGAAATCGAAAATTATCTCACCACTGGTGAAGCTAAAAGCGAAGTGTTCTACTATGATAAGAGAAACAAGCTAATCTCGTCTCGCCAGAAAAATTCTCAATGGAACACCAGCATTGGGAAGAGCCGAGTTGAAACTTCACATAAAGATTTTGTTTCAGCAAATACTTATTTGCTACCTGAAGGTACTGCAAAGGTAAAGGTTAAAAGCCCATTTGTTAACTCAGGCACCCAAATTCAAAGAGGAATCTGTTCCACTTCTGTAGTGTGTGAAATGGTGGTGACGTAAGTCACCAAATCCCCTCCAAGGGGATGAGAGCCCGTTTTTTCCAGTTATAACACAAACTGATTATAATAAATATGAACGAAAACACAGACAAACTTTTAATTGAAGACGCAAAAGTATTGAACCAAACACTTGTCAATGTGCTTATCAATGTTTTTCCGTATCTGAAAACAGACTCTGCTCGAAGTGCGGCGGCGAAACAAATTGCTGATTGTTCATCAGTTTTATCAATGATTGATTTTTCGGAAATAATTTCCAGCAATGATGAGAAAGTACAACCTTCTTTGATTAACGACATCATGAGCGTAGGTCAAGGAGAGTAACTTGAGACAAACTTCTGTAGGAATACAAAATGTTGTAGGGTATATCATTGAAATAGACTTCATTGAAGAAGATGATACTTGCTATTATGAATTGTACCTCGATAATGATTGTATAAGTTTAGGTGAGCCATTCTATGAAAAGCCCACAAGTGAAGAAGTTGATGAATATGTGAAAAAATATCTTAAAAACCATCAGATTGTGTAATCCCCTCCAGGGGGATGCCAGCCCGTTTTTTCCAGTTATAACAAATCCAGATTATAACAGATATGGAAACTATCAAGTACATCAAAATCAAACTTGCAAATACAGAAGTAATTTTTACTCCTGAAGAGCTAAAAGCGTTTTTTGAAGCAGTAGCTCCTCTAGTAGAAGGTGCATGCAAGCCAAATGGCACTTACTACAAGTTTGTCAAAGTTATCGAGCATGCTACTTATCCAGAGCAAGAGAACTTAACTCCTAATGGCAATCGCTTGCAAACTGGCAAAGAACTTGCTGAAGGTAAAGGTGTAATTTTTGATGTATAATAGTGTTATGGCTCATAGGACAACTGGTGGAGTTGCCGCCCTGTCACGGCGGAGACGGAGGGTTCAATCCCCTCATGGGTCGCCAACATACTGACACCTAGCTCAACGGTAGAGCTTTTCGCTGTTAACGAAGGGGTTATAGGTTCGAATCCTATGGTGTCAGCCATAAGCTGGATTAGCTCAGCGATAGAGCAAGTAAGCCGAGTTCGCTAATTGGGATAGCAGTAGTTTTGTAAACTACCGAGAAATCAGAAGGAGTTCGATTCTCCTACTCGGCTCCAGATTTGTAGACCATAATGCAGGTGAAAGATGGTCTACTACATAAGACTCTATTATGAGTCGAAGAGTAGAACAAAAACCTTGCCTGCATTGTGGTAAGCCTGTGCCACGAAAACCTAATAAATACTGTTGTCAACAATGTCAATTAGATTGGCAGTATGCCGATTATATCAGACAGTGGAAATGTGGCGATGTTGATGGATTGAACGCATTAGGTAATGTGAATTCACATGTAAAGCGTTATTTACGCGAAAAGTTTGACAACAAGTGTATTCAATGTGGTTGGTCTAAACTCAATATATATACTGGAAAGGTTCCATTAGTTGCTGACCATATTGATGGTGATTGGAAAAACAATACAGAATCAAATTTAAGATTATTATGTGGATGTTGTGATTCTTTGACACCAACATATAAGAATTCAAACCGTGGGAAGGGAAGGTCGCAGAGAAACTAGGTCGCGGGTTCGAGTCCTGTTTCCAGCTCCAATCCCCCTCCAAGGGGATGTCAGCCCGTTTTTTCCAGTTATAACACAATCTGATTATAATAAATATGAAACTAAGAACAATCAAGCACAATGAATTTTACTCAAAACTTCCAAAATATATTTTTGTCAAAGAAGATGTAGACATCAACCCTGAAACCGATTTACCATACAGTAAAAATGATTGGAAATTCTTAGACATGGATTGGGCTTCATTTAATGCAATGCCACCTATTGACGATGAAGGTGCAGATATGGTACTCTGGGCTATTGTTTTGGAGGATGATGAAAATAATGAGGATGAAGGATAACCCCCTCTAGGGGGATGCCAGCCCGTTTTTTCCAGTTATAACACAATCTGATTATAATAGATATGAAAACAATTAAAGTAGGAGACAAAGTAATTTACAAAGGAGGCTGGGGTCAAAATGCTCCAGTAGTGGCTAAAGTTACTGGTATTGTTGCAGGTGTTTCTCAAGGTAATAAACACAATGGCACTTCTGTTGAAGAAATGAATTTTTCTAAACTTGAAGATGGTCATAGTTTTATTTTTGACCTTGACAATGGTCATTGGGGTTGGGCTTATCAAGTTAGTCCAATAGATTAGATTCACTTCCCCCTCCAAGGGGGAGCGAGCCCGTTTTTTCCATTTATAACAAATCCAGATTATAATAGATATGAGTAACCCATTTGAAGTAAGATTTTACAACGGAGACCAATCAAACACACCCCTTGAAGTTTGCCGATATTTTGGCGAATCTCATGCTTCCTATGGTTGGAGCAGACAACTAGACCCAAGATGGACAGATGAGCAAAGAAGAGTATACAATGAAGGGTACAATACTTGCAAGGAGAGTTGGCAAAATTAGCAAATTATCACAGTACAAAGTAGTAAGCAATAAACAAGGACAAAGCAAAAGCTATTTTTTTGAATCCAAGGAAGACGCCAAGCATTGGAAAATGATGTGCGAAAAATTAAGGGATATTCTTAAAGTAGATGCAACATACACACTTAAGAAAATCAAAACTTAAGCCCCTCCAAGGGGATGCCAGCCCATTTTTTCCAGTTATAACAAATTCTAATTATAATAGATATGACAGAACAAAGCGAAAAAAAATTTGAAATCAATTCATTTGTTAGCCTTGAAAACGTGCAGGAACATATTGACAAAGCAGGATTATCTGAGAATCAGTTGAAAGATTTTTATGAAAATCTTCAGGGTTTTTTTGTTGATGAATCTGAAAAAATTGTCGAAGAATTTTTTGATTTTTTTCATAGTGGAGAGTACATACTCCCTGTGGGAAATTTTTGTTATCGCTATGATAATGGCGAGATTGTTCGCTTTTTTGATAATGATATAATTTTACCGTCCTTTGTAAAACCCAATAATGCAATCGAAGTAGTTGTGCCATTTAACCTTGAGCATAAAATTAATTTTGAAAATTTTCAAGAAGATGAAAATGAAATTGTTAATGCTTTCAAGCTTAGTTTAGAACGAGAGCTGAATTATTGGTTAGAAATGAAATTTGATGCTGTAAAGTGGGGCGAAATAGGTATTTGTACTCCATCGGGAACTTACTGGTTCACAGAAGATTCGCTCATTATTGAGTAAAGAACAATCCCCCTCCAAGGGGATGCCAGCCCGTTTTTCCAGTTATAACACAATCTGATTATAATAGATATGGTAGGACCACTTAAGCAAATCAAAAATATTGATGTTTTGAAATCATACATTTCTTCTAAAATTGTTTTAATGTCAGACAGCAATGGAGTATTTGATGAAAAAGATTTTATCCGTACATTAAAGGAAATTATGGACTTTGTTTCTTTGATTGAAGATGACATTTTTGATGATTGGGATGAAGCAAGAGGGGCTGGAGTATAATAGATATGAGCAAGAATCTTTTACCAATGACAGAAACTCAACAAGAGCAAATCAAAAAATTATTTTATCAATGCGAAATTGAACCACCTAGCTTCAAGTTCAGTTTTAATGATGGCAAATATTTCATCGAAGTAGAGCAAATGTACAGATATATTGAATTCAATGAACCATACACAATGCTTAGTGGCTTGCTTGAGATTGCTAAGATTTTAGGCTGTGAGAATGGCGACGAATGTCACCGATATAGCAGCGATGGGTGCGAAACCTGTGACTATGGTTCTTCATATCTTGTTGAATGGTGTTTCTGGTAAATGAAATCATTCGGGCGAAATTCGCCCAATCCCCTCCAAGGGGATGTCAGCCCGTTTTTTCCATTTATAACAAATCCAGATTATAATAGATATGAGAGTTAAAGATAGAGAAGATTTAATGAAACGAATGCATTTTTATGGGTTTATTTTAGATAATGGGCACTTTCGTCGCCACATCTACACTGGTAGAAAGTTATATTCAGACATCATTAAGTTTGAGGATGCCCAAAATTGGCTCGAAAATCCTGCAATCACTGAAAGAATTAGAGATGAAGATATACAAGTATTTTTAACTGAATATGATAGAGAGGTTAAAGCTAGTCTTTCAGGTGCTCTGATTTATTCCTCATTCTCTGGTTACCGTGACCCAAGGCTTACAGATGAACAAGTGTCAAAAATTCTAAGCGTTATAAAAAGAAGATAACCCCCTCCAAAGGGATCTCAGCCCGTTTTTTCCAGTTATAACAAATCTAGATTATAATAGATATGACCAAATCAGCAAAAGAATCACTCATAGTTATATCGGCACTTGCGGGTTTTCTTCCTCTCACGTGTGCTTTGGCTTGTATGCCATCGCATCCAGAAGCCGCCCTTTATTGGCTAAAAACAGCTATGACTTTTTCAATAGTGGCTCCGATTGTAGGATATATTATTGACCAAGTGTGGAGAAAAATACAAAAATGAGCATCTATCAAGAAATCAAAGAAACTGGCACAACTATCAAAAATTGGCAAAGTGACCTTTATGTCCCAATTAACGAAATAACTACCCCAATCGTTAATAAGTATAAGAAAGACCTGTACATCACTACTTTTACCAATCAAGTAGAAGGCGGTCAATGGTATGACATCGCTTTTGCTTATGACCCATATTGGGAAAAGGTAGGTATGTAACCCCCTCCAGGGGGTTGGCAGCCCGTTTTTTCCAGTTATAACAAATCCAGATTATAATTTATATGAGCAAAAAGAAAGCTACAATCAAAAAGACAATCACAATGAATGGCAAAACAGCTATTGTTGAAGTGGCTATGTTTCAACCTACTGGTCACCAAAGTTACTCAGGCTTTGGCATACACAATAAAAGTTCACGCAAAGCTGAACGTCGTAATAATCGTGCAGAAGCTCGCAATGTAACACGAGGTGATTGGTAATGAACCCAGAAGATGACTTCGTTTACTCTCGGTTAGTCCTTAATTTCTTTGAAGATGATTATGAATATAGTGACCAATGTTGTGATGTTTCTGATGACAATTGGGCACTAGGCACTTTAGATTGTGAAGTTTAGTGTATAATTTATAGAGATTGAGCCTCTCCATAGCTCAGTGGAAAGAGCAATTGCCTTCTAAGCAATGGGTCGGAGGTTCGAGTCCTCTTGGAGAGGCTCAGCACTTTACCAATTCCCCCTCCAAGGGGATGGCAGCCCGTTTTTTCCACTTATAACAAATCCAGATTATAATAGATATGGACCCAGAAGATTATTTCGATTACACAGAATCAGACTACGACTATGGCTATGACGAATACGGTGATTGGGACGCTATGCAATGTGCCACTGGCGACTACAACACACACGAAGAGAATTGTTGCTTTATGGATGAGCAATATGACAACGACGATTATGGAGACTATTGATGCACAATCCCCCTCCAGGGGGATGCCAGCCCGTTTTTTCCATTTATAACACAATCTGATTATAATAGATATGACTGAACGAGAAACAAATTTTGTGCCAATCCCTGCCCATTGCAGGGTTGATAGCGTGGAATCGTCAACCGCAACTTTGCACCTTTGGTTTGATGAGACTTTTGAGAACGATGTTGATTCATTGCACCGTGAAGACCTTGTGATTTTCACGCAAAAGCAATGGGACGCAATCAAGGTAGAACTAGCCACACCACCAGCGGAGGAGGAATAATCCCCCTCCAGGGGGATGCCAGCCCGTGTTTTCCACTTATAACACAATCTGATTATAATAGATATATGAGCGAAATCATTTACAAAGCAACTGTAGGAAGTAAAATGCACGGTCTGTCTACGCCACAGTCTGATGAAGATGCTAGATTTATCTACAGATTATCAATAAGAGAGTTGGTATCGCCATTCAACAACAGCAATACCAAAACAGCATCAGCTAATGGTGAAGACACTGAATCATGGGAGCTGAGAAACTTTGTTAAGCATCTCACCTCAGGAAATCCTACCATGTATGAAGTTATTAAATCCCCAATTTATGAAAAGAATAATTTTTCAGAAATGCTCAGAATGATTCCTAACTATGCTTTTGATGGAAGAAAGATTTTGTTAGCTCATATTGGTTACGCCGAAGCACAACTAAAAAGATATTTAAGAAATGCTCAACAACCATTCGAAGATAACACTTTAAGAAGAATACCTAAGTCGATTGTCGCCGCTTACAGAGTATTGGCACAAGCTGACCAGCTCCTAAATACTGGAACTTTTGAACCAGTAGTTAAAGACTACTCACAATCTTTACATGATAAGCTGATGTCAATTAAGCTCATGCCTATTGAAGATATTACTTTAGAATTTATTAGAGAACATGAAGAAGGTATTGAAAAAGGTATTCAAGACTTAAAAATTATGTTTGAAGATTTACCCAGCTCAATTAAGGAAAAAAAACCAGACATTGATTGTTTAGAGTCCCTTCTTGTGCAACTTCATAAATAATCCCCTCCAGAGGGATGCCAGCCCGTTTTTTCCACTTATAACACAATCTGATTATAATAGATATGAGTAGATATACTGCAACTACCACAGACGGACTTGAAATGGCTTTTGGCTACGACCGACCATTGCAGGAATACTTCCTGTGCGTATACGACGAGAGCGATGAACTTATCGCAGATTTTTCTTCGTCAGGTAATTCGATGGTTCGCACCCACCCACCTATGTCCAACTCCAAAATCCTGGACTTGATTAGCAAGACCATGTGCGAAGAAGACCGCATTAGGTATACTAAGCACTTAGATAGTATAGCTATGGACTTGCCCTTCTAAAAGTAAATCTTAGAGGATTCCCCCTCTAAGGGGATCGCCGCCCGTTTTTTCCATTTATAACAAATCCAGATTATAATATATATGAAAGCATTGAAACCAGGAGATTCAATCAAATACCAAAAATACTCAGGTGACAGGGCAACTGCTCAGATTGTGTCAATGTTTAACCATTTAGGCGAAGAGTTGAACTGTGAAAAGCCTCACAATGTTCATACTATTTTATTGGATAATGGAAATCGAATAGCTGGTTTCCGTGTTATTGCCCTCGCTTAAAAGCGGTGGCAGAATCAAAAAAATCGAATAATTCGAAAATCGAGTCCCCTCCAAGGGGATGCCAGCGAGTTTTTCCACTTATAACAAATCTAAATTATAATAGATTGGGAAGAGCATTAAAGTTCTGGGATTTAGTGAGTTCAATTCTCACACGGCTCCCTTGGGGGCGGATTGGTAATAATTACAGCAAAATTGTTATAAACACAGTTTATTTCAAGATTAGTCCAGTACACCAAAAAAAATGCTCTCACCCACAAACGGATGTTCATTCTTTGGGGTTGCTCCCAAATAAGATGTACATTGATTGGTTACGACCTCCAAGGCTTCAGCTTGCTGGAGCCTATTTAATTGTTATTTGGGTCGTTAACCCCTCCAAAGGGAAGTCAGCCCGTTTTTTCCAGTTATAACAAATCCAGATTATAATAGATATGAGTCTGCCATACAGATATCTCCAAGAAGTATTAGATGAGGGCGTTTGCCCTGAGTGCCACAAAAAGTCAAAAACTATTGACTTTCAATTTTCATACGGCATTTATGCTGGTGTCATGTGCACAGATTGTGCACGAAGCAAGTACAGCGACCAGTGCGGTCATGGTCGTCCGATGGGAACAAGGGCTGAGTACGAGTCCTATGGTGAAACATACGATGATTATTAATCCCCTCCGGGGGACCGACGGCGGCAAATTTCCACTTATAACAAATCCTGATTATAATAGGGGGAAAAATTTTTAATAAAAATAAAAATTTCCACTTATAACAAATGCTGATTATAATAGATATGAGTACAGCACTCTTACTTAATAAAGAAGGCACCTTAGAGCCAATCAAGCCAACCAACGGAACCCACTTTACTCTTGCCGAGCTTTGCAAAGCACTTGACTGTGAGATGATTGAGGTAATTTATCTCAATGATGCAGACAATATTATGATAGGTGATGAGGAGGGCAGACTGAAAGATGACTATGTTATCAATCCGATAGCCACTAAAATCTATCAGGAAAGTTGGAAAACAACCAATGACATTGTTGGAAATATCATATTGTGTCCTTCAAAAATGCTCAAATAATCCCCTCCAAGGGGATTGCATTTATTTTTTTTCTAGTTATAACAAATTCATTCCCCCTCCAAGGGGATGGCGGCAAATTTTTTCCACTTATAACAAATCCTGATTATAATAGATATGGGAAAGAACCATACAATCCAAATAGGAGTCAAATCCAAAAAGAAGTTCATCACGATTCTGCCGGAAGAGTCGTTCGTAGAAAAGATGGTGATTACAGGGAATGTAATCAAGTTCAAAATGCGTAGCGGAGAACCAGTTTACTCCGCGACAGTTGACAGCTCCGTAGTAAACGAACTTATGGCAACAGCTAAAGAAGGCGGAAGCATCGGTACTTTTTACAATGCTAGGCTCAGAAACCTCGACATAACAAAAGGTGAAACCTTCTAACAGAATTGGGTGGGCTTAATGCCCATCCAACTAAATTGTGGAATTTCCACTTATAACAAATCCTGATTATAATATGTATATACAGAAATAGGGGGAGGGTTTTTATTTTTGAAAAAAACACATTATTTTTAAGATTGTGTTTTTAGGGTTTACCTATATAGCA
>Ga0304730_1000196_pt1 | contig 54210 bp, 43 predicted proteins | sample M_130628_MF_Meta_FD_190474 | JGI IMG/M metagenome (GOLD analysis project Ga0304730, IMG submission 190474) | Freshwater microbial communities from Lake Montjoie, Canada to study carbon cycling - M_130628_MF_MetaG (v2) (version 2) | ecosystem: Environmental > Aquatic > Freshwater > Lake | place... | reverse complement strand
TAATCCTCAACGTGAATACACCAGGTCAGGCACTTCAATACGGCGGTATCACTATCGCTACGCCTGTTGTATTAGCACCAATGGCCGGAATTACCAACACAGCGTTTCGACGACTATGCCGCGAATACGGTGGTGGTTTATACGTAAGTGAGATGGTTACATCTCGTGCACTGGTTGAGCGAACTGAAGAGTCAATGAGGCTTATCGGTCATCACGAGAGTGAAGATATTCGTTCTGTTCAGTTATACGGTGTTGATCCGAAGACGATCTCAGAAGCTATCACCATGCTTATTTCGGAGGATAGAGCAGATCACATTGACCTGAACTTTGGTTGCCCTGTTCCTAAGGTAACTAGAAAAGGCGGTGGAGCTGCTCTTCCTTATAAGCAAGATCTATTTGCTGCCATTGTCAATAGTGCAGTCAAGGCTGCCGGCGATATTCCTGTGACTGTGAAGATGCGTAAAGGTATTGATGCAGATCATCTAACTTTCTTGGATGCAGGTAAAGCAGCTCGTGATGCAGGGGTTGCTGCAGTAGCTCTTCATGCTCGTACTGCTTCTGAGTATTACTCAGGAACAGCAGACTGGAATGCAATTCATGAACTCAAGGATCAACTTAGAGACGTTCAAGTTTTAGGTAACGGAGATATCTGGTCAGCAGGGGACGCTATTCGCATGATGCGTGAAACCGGTTGTGATGGCGTTGTAGTCGGAAGAGGATGTCTTGGTCGACCTTGGCTTTTTGCTGACCTGCAAGCAGCTTTCGAAGAGTATGCAAGAAATCCGAACTCAAATGCAGCAGTTGATCCAGTTCAACCAACACTTGGCCAGGTAGCAGAGTCTTTCAAGAAACACGCTGTTTTGTTGGTTGAGTTCTTTGAATCTGAAGAGCGAGCTTGTAGAGATATTAGAAAGCATGTTGCTTGGTATTTCAAGGGATATCCTGTCGGCGGTGAGTTCAGAGCTGCCTTGGCTCAGGTTGAATCACTGCAGCAGATGGATGACATTTTAGGAACCATTGACTGGGCAGCTCCATATCCTGGTGAACTAGCCGAAGGTCCTAGAGGTCGTCTTGGTGGGGCTAAGACATGCGCATTGCCAGAGAATTGGCTTGATTCCCGCGAACTTGTCGGTGACCAGCGTAAGGTACTGCTAGAGGCAGAACTTGGAGTTTCAGGCGGATGAGTACAGATAAGTACAGCGATTTCGATAAGGAAAGATTCCTTACCGAAGAAGGTTCTGGCCGAAGCGCTAGAACCGAGTTCGCCAGAGATCGAGCAAGAGTTACTCACTCTTCAGCGCTTAGGAGACTTGGTGCTAAGACTCAAGTTCTACAACCTGGTTCAAATGACTTTGCTAGAACACGTCTAACCCACTCTTTAGAAGTTGCTCAAGTGGGTCGAGAGATGGCTGTTGAGTTCGGCATTGATCCGGACATTGTTGACACAGCTTGTTTGGCTCACGATTTAGGACATCCACCTTTTGGTCACAATGGTGAAAAGGGCTTGAACGAATGGGCTAAAGACTTTGGAGGATTTGAAGGCAACGCTCAAACTCTGAGACTGCTTACACGCATCGAACAAAAGGTTTATAGCAAAGACGGTGTTGCGTTTGGTTTAAACCTGACCAGAGCGAGCCTTGATGCTAGTTGCAAATATCCTTGGACTAAAGAGTTTGCTATTCAAGATTCTGGTGCTGACAGGTCCATCAAGTTCGGCGTCTATGAAGATGATGTGCCGGTATTTGAATGGTTAAGGCAAGGTGCCAAAGATCGAGCCAAGTGTTTTGAAGCGCAGATTATGGACTTTAGTGATGATGTTGCTTATTCAGTTCACGACTTTGAAGATGCAGTGGTTGAAGGCTTCATAAAGTTAGAACAGCTCAAGGGTTCTGCTCAAGAAGATGCCATCGTCAAAGAAATTGAACGTTGGAATGGTAATCGTATTGATTCTTCTGTGTTGGCTGCAGCTTTAGATAGATTGCAGGCTAATCAGTACTGGCTAACTAGTTATAGCGGGACTCCTCGTGAACAAGGTCAACTAAAGAACCTAACTTCCTCTGTGATTGGATCTTTTGTTTCCAGAACGACTGCTGAAACATTCAAAGCCAACGCTGATTCTCTTTTTGCAAGGTATGCAGCCGACGTGATTGTTCCTGAAGAAGTTGAAGCAGAGATTGCGATCTTCAAGGGCCTTGCTTCCTTTTTCCTAATGTCCTTGAAGGACAGAGTTAGTTATTACGATGACCAAAGAGCTTTGCTCAGTGAACTAGCAGATGTCTTATTAGCCACAAACGGCAAACATTTAGATGGTTATTCGCTTGAAGCCTGGAATAGGGCTAAGACAGAATCGCAACAGCGTCGTGTGATTGTGGATCAGATAGCTGTATTAACAGATGCAGCGGCAGTCAAGATGCATGAAGTGCTGGTTTTGCAAAAGGATAAGAACTGATGGCTGGGCGTATCCCGACTCGTGATATTGAAGCCATCAAACAGCGAGTAAACATAGCGGACATAGTTGGTGAGTATGTTCAGCTCAAAGGAGCAAGTGTTGGCTCACTAAAGGGGCTTTGTCCATTCCATGATGAGAAGTCGCCTTCCTTCAACGTAAGACCAGATCAGGGTTTCTATCACTGCTTCGGTTGCAGTGAGGGAGGGGATGTTTATAAGTTCTTACAGAAGATTGAAAACATAACCTTCTATGAAGCTGTTGAGAAATGTGCTTCAAAGATTTCATACGAGATTACCTATGAAGCTGGTAGCAATCGCGACGAGGGAGTAAATAGGGCTAGGTTGTTAGCTGCTAATGAGGCAGCCGCAAAGTTCTTTGCTGCAGCACTTGGTTCCCCTGAGGCGCAGACCGCAAGAGATTTCCTAACTCAGCGAAAGTTCGACAAGGAAGCAGCTGAATACTTTGGTATCGGTTATGCACCTAAGGGTTGGAACAGTTTGGGTGATGCTCTAAAGAGTGAGGGTTTCACTGAAGAAGAGTTGGTGAAGGTTGATCTACTGGTGGCTAAAGAAGGTCGCACTTACGACAAATTCCGCGGAAGACTAGTTTGGCCGATTAGAGATGCAACTAATGCAGTGATTGGCTTTGGCGCGCGCAAGATTTATGAAGATGATCCTCTAGCTAAATACATCAACACTGGTGAGACTCCGGTTTATCACAAGTCACAGGTGCTCTACGGATTGAATCTTGCTAAGAAAGACATTGCTAAAAATCGACAGGTAGTAGTTGTCGAAGGTTATACAGATGTGATGGCCTGTCACTTGGCAGGTATCACTACAGCGGTGGCTACTTGTGGAACTGCTTTTGGTGATGATCACATTAGGAAGATAAATCAGATTTTTGGCACCGGGGGAGAGTCAGCTGAAGTGGTCTTTACATTTGATCCTGATGCAGCTGGTCAAAAGGCAGCCATGCGAGCCTTTGAATCTTCTGGCAAATTTATCGCTTCAACATTTGTGGCTGTAGGTCCTGAAGGATTAGATCCTTGCGATCTGCGCATACAAAAAGGTGATGCTGCTGTTCAATCAATGATCTCAACTAAGCGACCGATATACGAGTTTGCATTAGATCAGAAGATCGCAGGTCATGATCTGGGTTCTTACCCAGGCAGGCTATCGGCTGCCACAGCAGCTGTTACTGTACTCACACGCATCACAGATCTTGGCTCCAGAGAAGAGTATGTTCGAACTCTAGCCAGCAAGGTTCAACTAGGTAATGATGAAATCAATCGATTGCTCAGCGCTGAACTTACTAAGCAGAGAGCAGCGGCGGTAGCCAACTCCAGACGCGGTGAATCTGCTTATCTGCCACCTGAACTCAATCCAGGTGAACCGCCTCCACTAGAAGATGGCCCAGAATTTCCTATGCCAAACCTGCAGGATGCTAACACCAGATTGGAGCAAGAAGTTTTAGCAATATTACTTCAAGTTCCATCTGCATGGTCACCTGAGGCAGCGTTGCAAATCTGTGAGCAAATGTTTGGAACTCCTGCCTATGTGGTAATTGCCCAATCAGCAGCTCAGTCAATCTCTGCTATTCACCAGCCTGACTGGTTTAACCAGGTAGGTTCCAAGACTCCAGAAGTTCTGCATTCCCTTGTTAGGCAATTAGGAAGTAAAGAATTGCCAGTGAGCAGCGCAGATGATATACAGGCTTACGCAGTTGGGGTTATTGCTAGTGCTCAACGCAAGATGCTCACTCGCCAACGCGATTCGATGCGCGCTTCGCTGTCTCTTATCGACGCAGAAGCCAATTCAGCAGAACACATCAACTTGCAAAGACAACTAATGGCTATTGAGGCTCAGATTAGGGAACTGCGATGAGCATTGACAGAAACAAAGTCACTATCGCTCCTAAGAGTTTTCCTGCCTACGAGCAGGCAGTTACCGACAGCGGTTCTATACTTTCTGAACTAGATGAAAGTGTTGGCGCGCTAATCTGGACAGACTATTCAGATCCAAATGGACTAAAGGAATTAATAGCGCGCAATCCGCAGCTTGAATTTGTGCAATTGCCTTTTGCTGGTGTTGATGCGTTCCAAGAAGTTCTAGACTCACCTGTACGTTTTGCTTGCGCCAAAGGCTCATACCGAGAGCCAGTTGCTGAGCATGCCCTGATGTTAGCGATGGCTCTAGGCCGAGTTATCCCAGAACGAGTTAGGGCAAATAGCTGGGGGAGAAAGTTCGCTGCCTCGTTATACGATGCCAACATCTTGATTGTTGGAGCAGGTGGAATTACCGAAGAGTTGATCAAACAACTAACCCCGTTCCGCTGCAACATAACCGTGGTTAGAAATAGACCAGGCGAGCTCACCGGGGCGAACACGACAGTGCAGCTGCCAGCTCTTGATGATCATCTACCTTTGGCTGATTGGGTTTTTCTAGCCTGTTCGTTAACCGAAAGCACTCGTAACCTGTTTGATTTAGAGCGTTTGAAGAAGATGAAGGACTCCGCATATCTTGTAAACGTTGCACGAGGACCTGTTGTGAACACCTTAGATCTCGTCAAAGCCTTGAATGAGGGCATAATCGCTGGAGCTGGAGTGGATGTCACCGACCCAGAGCCATTACCTGATGGCCATCCGCTGTGGAGTGCTCAGAACGTGATTATTACCCCGCATACAGCCGATACCAATGCTCAGGTGGTCAGATTATTCTCCATTCGAATCAAGGAGAACCTAGCCGCATACAAGGGTTTAGGGGACTGGGTAGGTCTAGTTGACCCAGAACTTGGCTACTAATTGCCTTAGGCAAGAAAAAGCCCAAAGTTTTTGGTAAAGTATGAAAGTTGCTTAGGCAGCATTCCTCGGTAGCTCAATTGGCAGAGCAATCGGCTGTTAACCGATAGGTTCTTGGTTCGAGTCCAAGCCGGGGAGCCAACACTTGAAGATCTTCAGGAGACCAGATGTTTCTTTGGATTCGCGATCAGAGATGGCTCCCAACAATTATTCTGGCCGCTAGCTGTCTTTTAGTATTTGGCGGTATCGACCTTCTAGTCCAAGGCCCACTAACTATTTCAGCATCATTAGTTCTGTCTGCTGCGGTAGCTTTTTCTAGAGCGTTGCCATACGTGTCTATAGCCATGTTTTCAGCGGGAACTTTCATCCCGCTGCTGTTTTCTTTGGAACCTCAGATTTCTCAGCTTGGCACCACGTTGAGTTTGCTCATTCTTTCTGCCTTTGCAAACACCACTCAGCGCTGGATCGGCTTTTCACTAAACATTGTGCTCGGCTCGATTGCCTATTCAATTGTTGTTTTACAGTTACCTGCATCTGGGTCTTTCTACGGCATGGTGTTGCCATCTGATGAAGCAAAGCTCGGGCTAGGTCTTGCAGGTTTTGTATCTCTTATTGCAGTAAATGCCAATGCTTGGTTTGTTGGCAGACTCTTATACACTCGCATCACTCACGTGGGAACTGAATTCGACAAAGCGGTTCTCACTCACCAAATTGTCACAGGCCAACTTGCTCTTGCAGAACAAGACCGAAGATTCGGTATTGCAAGAGACGTGAATGATTTACTTCTGCAACAGGTTAGTGCGACTATGTCTGCTGCTGAAGCGGGCATCTATGCATCGAAGGCCGACCCGAGTGTGGCACCAAGGTTCTTAGAGAATCTCCTAGATGAGGTGAAGAAGTCTTACTCAGAGATTCGCAGGCTCAGCGATCTACTTGGCTTGCAAAAAGAGAAAGCCTTAGCCTTACCCGGTCTTAGAAACCTAGACAACCTGGTGGTTACTTTCCGAGAGTATGGCTACCGAGTCACCTTCAAAGAGCAGGGAGAGGCTATAAAACTTGTAGCCGGAGCAGAACTAATCATTTATCGAATCATCTTTGAATCTCTGGATAACATCCGCAAACATACTCCTCTTGGAACTGAAGTTGACATCGACTTTATGTGGCAGGGAAGCGCACTACAGGTACTAATCAAAGACAACGGCGAGGAAACCACTCGAGTTCAAGCTCAAGACATAACTGGTTACTCAGTTCAAGACGATCAGAAGGCACTTGTTGAAAGACCGGTTGGAGCAGGTCTGATATCCATGCAAGAGCGAGCTGCGCTTTACTCTGGAACCATGGACTTTGTTAGGGTTCCAGGCGTTGGCTTCAATGTCTCGGCGAACTTCCCGCTGATAACAAATTACGCTGAAGGAAAATAACTTGGCGGTAATCCGTGTTGCGCTATTAGGTGGCTCAGATTCTTTACGAGCTGCCAAACGCGCAATTCTGGATACCCAACCAAAAGTCCAAATAGTTTATGACTCAGATGGTTTTGGATTACAGCCTCAGGATTTTAGAGATGTAAATTTTGATGTTGCGATTATTGAGCAAAGACTGGGGACCCAGTCGGCTTTTGATTTTGTGAAAATACTTCACTCACTCGCCGCAATGGATCAGAGTTCGTTAGGTCGAATTCTCATTGCAAGTGCATTCCATGAAACAGACCTGCGAATCACTGCTATTGATGCTGGAGCTGTTGATTGCGTTTTTGTAAGTGATGGGGCTGCTTCGCTAATAGATAAAGTTCTTATCTGCGAAGAAGTTGATATCGACTTTGCCATTCGTGAACTTGTTTCCGTATTAGTCGAACAGAATGTAAGTAAAGATGACTTTCAATTAGCAACTACGAATTTGAACACATTAGATAAATCAGACGCTAAAGTGCTCAAAGCTTTCTGCCAATTGAAAAGTGATGCTGAAATCGCTATGGCTGCTGGAGTTCCCAAAGCCAAGGTAAGAACCACTCTCTTGCAAATACAAAAACTTCTTATGCTCGACACAAGATCTCAATTGCTATTGAGAATGTATCGATTGGGGGCTTTAGCCCTCTAGTTTTTCTTCACCAGGGAGCCAAGAGATTCCATCTTTACCCCAACCACGCTCAACGATTATGTCTTTTGCTTCTTGAGCATATGGATCGCTTAGCTTGTCGACGTAAAGAGTTCCCTCCAGGTGATCAAACTCATGCTGGAAGATTCTGGCAAACCAACCTGTTGCCTCAATGTGAACTGGGTTCTGATCGAGATCGACACCAGTTACAACTGCTGATTCTGCTCTTTTCAGTGGAAAACGTTCACCTGGCACACTGAGGCAGCCTTCTGATTCACTTTCCCAGTCCGCTTCACCTGTTGGGATCTCCGAGATTGAAAGAGTTGGGTTGATAACCACCCCTCGTTGAGCAGAGCCATCTTCAGCATCCCAGTCATATACGAAGATCCTTAGGTTAACGCCAATTTGTGGGGCGGCAAGGCCTACCCCTGGAGCTTCATCCATGGTTTCGTACATGTCCTGAACAAGAGCTCTAAGCTCATCGTTAAATTCAGTGACTTCGACGGCTTTGGTGTGAAGAACAGGGTTTCCAGTGATACAAATGGGTCTAATGGTCATTTCTCAAATTTACCCTAGGAGCAAAGAACTTTTGTTTGGGTAGGCTAGAGGAAAAGCCGAGACAGGAAGTTGGGCCATTAGTTGAAAATCCTGGCTATTTGCCTCGCACTGTTTTCTGCGGTAATACTTGCCGTTGGCACCCAACTGCAAAACGGTGCCGTGGGCGATCAGAAGAAAGCAGCCCTGTCAGGTCGATCTCACCTCAAGCTAAGCCAATTAGTGCAACTCATCAGACGACCTCAATGGGTAACCGGCATGGCGTTGACCCTAGTAGCCCTCTGTGTCCAAGTCACAGCACTTGCCCTTGCACCTTTGATCTTGATTCAACCTATTGGCGCAATCGCTTTAGTTATTACTTCGCTACTCAATGCCAAAATCACCAAGACTAGATTGAACAGCGCATCGGTGTTCGCGATTGTGCTCTGCACTGCAGGGCTTGGAGCTTTTGTTTTGATGGCTCACCAAGTAGCTGAAGAACCAGCGATTGATGACAGCGCGCTGATTGTTATCTTAACTTTGACTACAGCTCTAATCTGCACCTTCGGTGTCATCTTCTTCACCGGAGCCTCTAAGTTCAAGCCGTTGACTTTCATCATTGGTGCAGGTGTTTTGTTTGGCTTTGTGGCAACACTCACGAAGGTTGTCTTGAAGAGACTGTTCCAGCAAGGCGGTTTCGATCGGATGATAACTTTCCAAGGGGATTTGGTAACCGATGGGCTAACAACTTTGGCTTTGCTTGGCATGATCACGGCCGGTCTACTTGGAGCTTGGTTTGTGCAGAATGCATATGCTTCTGGGCCGCCTGATTTAGTGGTAGCAGGGCTTACTGTGATTGATCCACTGGTTGCTGTGAGCATTGGAGTGGTACTTCTAAATGAGGCCATGAACGCCCCTTGGCCTATCATGCTGGGCTTTATAGCCAGTGGCGCGATGAGCGTTATCGGCGTGTTCTTGCTCTCTAAGGTCCATCCTGAGCTAATCAAAGACACAGAAAAGCCTTTGGGCTAAACTTGTCCTAGGCCAACTCGGCCAATACTTTCAAACAAAACAAGACAGGTTTTATAGCTTGGCGCAATCAACAAAACATCCAGGACAACCACTTCGAGTGCTCATAGCCTCGGACACGTTTCCACCAGATATCAATGGCGCTTCGCGCTTTACCGAGAGGCTAGCCGGCGGACTCGTTCGCAACGGTAATGAGGTTCATGTAATTGCACCATCTTTCAATAAGACCTGGGGAACCTCAACCGAGGTTATTGATTCTGTACCAATGACTTTGCACAGAATTAGAAGTTACAAGGTTCCTTTTCACAAGACTCTTAGATACGTGAACCCTTTCACTCTTCGAAAGAAAGTGGATCTGATTCTTGATGGTTTTCAACCCGATGCCATTCACTCACAGTCTCATTTGATTTTGGGTCGAATCTGCATGAGAAGCGGTCTTCAGAGAAACGTTCGTCTGGTTGCAACCAACCACATCATGCCTGAAAACATTCTTCGCTATTTGCCTTTGCCAAAATTCCTCGAAGATCAATTCAAAGCAAGACTTTGGAAAGACGCGGGTAGAGTTTTAGCAAATTTTGATCACGTAACTACTCCTACTCGACGAGCAGCGGAACTTCTCCAGGCTGCAGCGGGTATGGAAAACGTCCTTGCTATTTCATGTGGTATCGATGCAACAAATTTCACCAACGCGACCCCGACAACAAACAAACCTTTCAGGATTTTATTCCTAGGCCGATTGGACTGGGAGAAGCAAATCCACAATCTGCTTAGAGCTGTTGCCCAACTACCAAAAGACATCGATACCTACGTTGAGATCGCCGGAGATGGTAACCAGCGCAAGTATCTAGGGGAGTTAGCTCTGGAATTAGGCATTGCTGAGCGAGTCAAGTTCTTAGGCCACATCAGTGAAGAAGAGCTACCTTTGGCATACGAACGAGCAACTGTCTTTGCCATGCCATCGATTGCTGAGCTGCAGTCAATTGCAACCATGGAAGCTATGGCCTCTGGTAGACCAGTAATCGCTGCCAATGCGATGGCCTTGCCCCACCTTGTTCACCATGGTGATAACGGCTACCTCTTTGAACCAGACGATGTGGATGATTTCGCTCAGTGCCTACTCAAAGTCGCAACAGCCGATCAAGAAGAGCTAAACAGACTCTCTGAGAACTCAATTCACCTCATCCAATCTCACGACATCAAAAAAACTTTGGCTATCTTCGAAGGTCTTTACCGAGGAGACCAGGATGCAAGACGTGAAAGCGATGACAACCTGGAAAGCTACAACAACCCAATTGGCCGCTTGAGCGACGCCGTAAGAAGAGCTGAACTTAGAGTTAGACGCCAGGCGCTTGTAGCGTTGGGAAAGATTACTGACCTAGGTGACGAAATCAAGGAGGGTTTAGATGAACTCAAAGCTGATGTTGTCCGACAGGCTAAAAAGGTTGACAAGCAGGTCCGTAAAGGTGTCAAGAAGACAGTCGATAACGCAAAGAACAGATTGAAGCGCACTGACGAATAGACTATGGAAAGGTTGGGGGAGTTAGCTCAGCCGGTTAGAGCAGCGGACTCATAATCCGTCGGTCGCGGGTTCAAGTCCCGCACTCCCCACCAATAGTCGCTTTTTGGGACCCCTAGAGCTTAGATTCCTTGTGTATGTAATCGTTATCATAATGCGACCGGAAAACGAGAAATATTCCCCCGCAATGTCGGTTCGTGGTGTTATTTTGTATTTAATCTGTTTGCCATTGGCTGCGGAGAATCTAAAACTAACCGGAGGCATTGAAAAATGAATCGTCAAATCAAGCGTGCTTTAGGCACCGCAGCAGCACTATCGCTAGGTCTTGCTGGTCTAGTAGGAGTCTCAGCTCCTGCACAGGCAGCAGCTAGCACTACATTCAAGATCCACCTAAACGTCCCGAAGGAAGTTGCACAGGACTGGAACATCTGGTACTGGAACACTGGTAGCGCAGACGTTGGTCCTCAGAACAACACCATCGGAGCATCTACTGTTGCTGGTGTAACTATGGACTGGACCCCGAACTTCGTAGGTGAAGACGCCTACGGAGCATTCGCTGAGTTCACTCTTCCTGTATCTCTAACTGCTTTGAACAACGTTCTTCGCACAACAGAGTCATGGGATGGACAGGCAGCGGTAGCTGCAGTTGTAGACGACCCATCTACTAAGGACATAGATGAGACAGCTGCTGCAAAACCAGCAATTCCTGCATCAGACAAGCCGTTCGGTGGAGACAACATCTTCCCTGCTGGTGAGTCATGGTGGAACGTTCACACCCAAAAGCGTGAATACCCAGCAGTTGTTAGCTACAAGGTTCACCTAAACACTTCTCTGAAGAACGCTCAGAGCCAGGGTTGGAACCTATACAGCTGGAACACAACTGTTGCTGCACCAGTTCTAAAGGACTATGTAGTCTCAACCAGCAAGGTTGTAACCACAATCGTTAAGAAGAAGCCAGTAAAGAAGACTGTTGTCACCAAGACTTACCCATACAAGGGCAAGGTCAAGGATGACACCACAGGTTGGCCATTCGTTGGTGAAGACAAGTACGGTGCCTTTGCAATCGTTCAGACCATGGGTGTCTACTCTGGTAGCACTGGTCTAGTTCTTCGCAGATCACAGCCAACAAACGACTGGGCTGGACTTCAGTCACCTGACTACAAGTGGACTGATGGAAACTCAAACGGTCTTCCAAAGGTTGGAGTTGACATGTGGTTGAGCATTGGTTCAGGTGAAGTTGCTTACTCAGTGCCTACTCACGTAGCTCGCTACTTTGCAACTGCTGCACACGCAGACGGTAACCTAACAGTTACTCCAGTCCGCCCATCACACCCATCAATGAAGGGAATGTTCCCTACAAAGATCGTTGTAACTGCAAAGAAGGGTGCTACTACCAAGACCTGTACTGTTGCAACAAACGCCGACCAGGCTACTTTCGCTGGTGCATCTTGGAACCTACCATCAAGCTGTTCAATGGCAATTGCCAAGCCAGCTGCTGGTGAAGACGCTCAGGTTTGGGAAGTATATGTCCAAGCTGAGTCTGTTGTCGGTAAGGGACCAGGCATGACTGACAAGCCGGCTGTGAAGGTAACTATCGCACCGTAATTTCCTAGATTGGAATAGATCGCTGGGCCCTAAGTAATTAGGGCCCAGTTTTCTGTTAACCTGATTAGAAAATGGAAACGATTACATAACGACTCTCTTTACCTCAGGCTGCCAGCGAGAGCAGCAAATTAGGCTTATTGCAAGCAAAAGAAAGGCTCAAAATTGTCCAATATCTCTGTCCTTGTCAAAAAGGCTGTACTTCCGCTGCTCCTAGCGTTTGCTCTAGTTGCTCCGGTTCCAGCCATTACCTCAAGTGCCAGTGCTGCAGGTTCATGCCCAACTGCTAAATGTGCCAATTTGATCGTCCACTACAAAAGAACCAGCAACCCTACAAATTACGGTGATTGGGGACTATGGCTATGGGCATTTAAGGGTTCAGGGCTTCCTGAATCTCAGGTAACACCTTTCTTTTCGAATGTCCTTGATAACAAGGGATACGCACTTATCAACACTCAGGTCCCAATTAGCGATGGGGTAACTCAGCTCGGCCTAATTCCACGTCTAAAGAGTGGTTGGACAAAAGATGTCGATCTAGACCGAATTGTTAATCTTGATGCAAACAACTTCGCTGAAATTTGGATTCAACAAAACGATGGCTACATTTACACAAATGATTCGTTCATAATTCCACCAGAGATTTGGGGAGCTTCAATCGAATCTCTGAGAACTATAAAAGTCACCCTAAGTAAGCCAAATGGTACTGCTGGACCTGGTTTCTCGATTACTGGAACAGGTGCCCCTGCAATTGTTTCAGCTGAAAAGATAAAAGATCTCAATGGTGGCGCTACATCAAGCAACAAGCAGTGGTTAATCACCACAGCAACAGATATTCCATTAGGTGCAACTCTAAGAGTTGAGCACACAGACCAAGATCCAACGCGTGTTTTTGGAAGTAGACAGCTAGTCGCTGCGGGTGTTTTCACAAGCCCTGCATTCGTAGATGCCTACACTTACACTGGCGACGATCTAGGAAATACCTACAGTTTAGCTAAGACAGACTTTAGAGTTTGGGCGCCAACTGCAAGCGCAGTTTCACTTGTAACTTATGCAAGTGCTACCACTCCAAAGAATGAGGGAACTGTTACTCCGATGACCTCTAGTGTCAAGGGGACTTGGACTGCTTCACTCTCTGGTGATAAGCATGGGCAGGTTTACATGTATCGAGTAACTGTGGGTGGAAACACTGAAGACGCTGTTGACCCTTACGTGCGCTCTGTGGCAATAAATGGTGATCGTGGTGTTGTAGTTGATCTTTCTAGAACTAATCCAGTTGGCTGGGCAACTCATAAGAAGCCAGCCTTCTCTGGTAAAGCCGCTGACTCAGTCATGTATGAGCTGCATGTTCGAGATGCATCTATTGATGCCAACAGTGGAGTGAAAGCAGCTGACAGAGGAAAGTTCTTAGGCTTGGCTCAACTTGGGACCACAATAGGTTCAGGCAAAAACAAAATGTCAACAGGATTGAGTTTCTTTAAGGAAATGGGAGTGACTCACGTTCAACTTCTGCCGATGTATGACTACGCATCGGGAGGAAATGAAGCTAGCCCAATCTTCAACTGGGGTTACGACCCTGAGCATTTCAACGTGCCAGAAGGTCAGTACTCAAGCGATCCGACCAATCCAGTAGCCCGTATCAAGGAACTGAAGACAGCGATTCAGGCTTTCCATACCAACGGTATGCGTGTAACTATGGATGTTGTTTATGGTCACGTCGCATCTGCTACTGAGTTCAGCCAGAGCATCATCGTTCCAGGCTACTGGTTCAGAAAAGACGCTAACGGAAACCTAACTAACAGATCAGGTTGTGGTAACGACACTGCAACCGAGCGTCCGATGGTTAGAAAATTCATTGTTGATTCCTTCAAGTACTGGACAAGCGAGTACAAGCTTGATGGTTACAGACTCGACCAAATGGGTCTGTGGGATGTTCAAACAGTTAATGATTCAGCAAATGCTATTCGAGCAATCGAACCTAAGGCGACCATAATTGGTGAGGCTTGGAGCATGGGTGGCGACAGTGGACTTCCTCAAGGAAACCAAAGCCAACTTCTAAACATGCCTGGTGTAGGTGCTTTCAACGACGGCATTAGAAACGGTGTTAAGGGAAGCCCAGATGGAACCTCTGATGGAGGTTTCGTCAATGGAAACACAGGTGCTATCAACGCGGTGAAGGCTGGAATCATTGGAAACACCAGCGCTGACAAAATCACTGTTCCTTGGTTGACCCTAGAATCCGGACAATCTGTTAACTATGCAGAAGCTCACGACAATATGACTCTCTTTGACAAACTTTGGGCAGTCAATAACGGTGTGTCGAGAACTGCGGTTGCAAAACAGTCACGTCAAATTGCTTCTCTGATTTTCTTAGCTCAGGGCACAGCATTTATTCAAGCCGGTCAAGAGTTCTTGAGATCTAAAGATGGTGAGCCAAACAGCTATCGATCATCTGATGCAATCAATAGTTTGAAATGGAATCAGCGCGTAACCGAAAAAGTTACGGTCGATTACTACAAGGGCCTGATTGCTCTTCGTAAAGAACACCCTGCTTTCAGAATGAACACACCTAGTGCAATTTCTGCGAACCTAAAGTTCTTGACAGCGCCTGACGATGTTTTGGCATACTCTCTAAACGGCAAGGCAGTCAAAGACAAATGGTCAACGATTGTTGTGATCTCAAACCCTTACGGGACTGCCAAGAAGGTTAACCTTCCTGCGACAGGTAACTGGCAAGTAGTGGTTTCAGGTGACAAGGCAGGAGTAACAACATTGTCAACTCTAAAGAAGGCAAAAGTTGCTACAGTGGCAGCAAATAGCACATTAGTACTCTGGAAGTAAATTTCTGATGCTCTCTCAACTGGGAGAGCAAAGGTGCAACAACAAAAAGAAGGAAAAGGGAAATGAAGACAACAACTAGAAAAGTAGTTGGTATGTTCACAGCGCTAACAGTTCTTGGTGCTGGGCTATCTATTGCTACTCCGGTATCAGCATCATCAGAGTTGGTAATTTGGGCTGACAAGGGAACACTGGACACGATCAAAGCTCGTGTTGGTGCTTGGGACACAGCCAACGCTGAATACACTGCCAAGTTGGTAGAAAAGGATTTCGGAACTGTCCGTGAAATCCTAAAGACAGCAGTTCCTGGTGGAACTGGTCCAGACATTCTTGCTGGTGCAGCTCACGACTGGATTGGTAACTTGGCTGCTGCCAACGTTCTAACTCCAATTGACCAATACCTACCGGCTAACTTCAAGGACGACTTCGTGCCTGGAGCTCTTCAAGCGATGAAGTACAACGGTAAGTACTACGGCACACCTGGTTGGACTGAAAACATCGCCTTGCTTCGTAACGTATCTAAAGCGCCTAAGCCTGTGAAGTCTGTCAATGACATCAAGGATGGTGAGTTGGGTATCAACTATGACGCAACTAACTCAGACCCATATCACATGTATCCATTCCAGACCATGTTCGATGCTCCTGTCTTCACCTCAGACAAAAACGGAGACTGGACAAACACAGTCGGCATGGGCGGAACAAAAGGAGCTAACTTCGCTAAGTGGCTCAAGCTAAAGGGAACTAAGTTCTTTGGACCTCCATCTAACGCAAAGATTCTTTGTGACTTCCTAAACAAAGCGGATGCTAAGAAGAAGACCGGTTTGATCAAGTACTGGGTAACCGGAGCTTGGAACATCAACGCAATTGAAGCGGGTGCAGGTGGTTGTAAGACTGGTTTGCAAGTTGGAACTGGTTACGCAATTGATCCATTCCCAACCGGCCCTACTGGCCTAAAGGCTAAGCAGTTCCTAGGTATCCGTGGTTACGTGATGATGGCCTCAAAGCCAGGTAACGCAACTAACGTTCCTGCTGCTGTAGACCTTATGCGTTGGATGTCTTCAGAGGCCGTTCAGTTCAACCTGTACGACAACTACAACAAGACTCCTGCTAACAAGGCCGCTCTAAACAGAGCTAAGGACAACCCAGTTATCGCTGGTTTCGCAAACGCAGCTAACACAGTGCCAATGCCTAACTCACCTGCCATGGCTGCTGCGTGGACTATCTGGGGTAAAGCTCAGACCCGCATCATTCAGGGTAAAGAAGCTAAGCCAGATGTTGCCTGGGCAACTATGGTGAAGGCTTTGCAAAAAACTATCGATACAACAAGTAAGTAGTTCGTAGCGTCGGGTGGGTGTCTCCTAATTGGAAGCACCCACCCTTCCGCTGTGTAATGTAGAACCGATCAGAGACAACAGAAGGTGTTTAGATGGCCATCAAAAAGCTAAAAGAGTGGGGCGAAAGCGGCCCAAGCGTTAGTGGAACTCTTTGGAAGCTCGGTGTTCTAGGTACAGTTGACGCGATTGCTGTAACCATGATTATGGTCTTGCTCGCGCAAGAACTTTTCACACAGGCAGCGCTTAGCATTGTCGTTCTTCTTATCGTGAACTGGATTTACCTTCGCAAAGGTGGATTGCCCGCCAAGTACCTAACTCCCGGTGTGCTATTCCTAATCGTTTTCCAACTTTATGTTTTGCTTTTCAGCGGCTATACCGCTTTTACCAACTACGGCAGCGCACACAACGGTGACAAGACTTTAGCTATTCAGACAATCAACAATGCGGCCTATCGGATTGTTGATGGACCTGACTACACAATCAAACTTGTAAAAGATGATGCTGATGGATCAAGAGCCTTCTTGATGACCAACAACATCGATGGGGAAGTGTCTATCGGTAAAGACGGTCAGCTACCTGTTGTTATTGATCCGAGTCAGTACACACTTAGCACCGAGTGTGCAGACAAATACGCTGAAGATACTGTCAACTGTGCCAAACCAGCAGAAACTGCTGTTGGCTATACAACGCAAGATGTCAGTTCATTCTCTGAAAAAGAGAAGGCTAGATATCTTGCCATTCGCGTTATCACCGATCCAACTAACCCGCACGTCGGTCTTAGAACCTCTGAGTTCACTATTGCCTTACCTTCTGAGTCAACTCTTGAATACAGTGAGTCAGCAGACACTTTCACGGCTTTGGTCGATGACGAATACGGAAACTATTTCGCTGGCGACGTATTCAAGGCTGCCGAAGATGGTTTTTATAGAGTTGACGGCGTTTTAGACAATGTCAAGCTAGACGGTGGTTGGCGAGTAGAAGTTGGCTTGAAGAACTTCGAAACGATTTTCACCGATGTGCAACTTAGAGAGCCGCTGGTAAAAGTTATCTCTTGGACTTTCATGTTTGCAATCGCTACGGTTCTAACCACATTCATTCTTGGTCTATTCATTGCTCTTACTTTCAACTACGACAAACTGCGTGGAAAGAAGTTCTACAGATTGGTCATGATTCTTCCGTACGCATTCCCTGGCTTCTTGTCGGCATACGTTTGGGTAGGTCTACTAAATCGAGAGAACGGTTTCATCAACACGGTGATCTTCGGTCAAACGCCAGGTTCGGAGGCCAACTTCCCTTGGCTTCTAGAAGAAGGACCTGCCCGTATGGCCGTGCTTCTTGTGAACCTATGGCTTGGTTTCCCTTACATGTTCCTGATCACTACAGGTGCTTTGCAATCAATTCCATCTGAGCTCAATGAAGCAGCTGAAATTGATGGCGCTACAGGATGGCAGGCCTTTAGATTAATCAAGCTGCCACTTCTACTGATTTCAATCGCTCCATTGTTGATTGCGTCATTTGCCTTCAACTTCAACAACTTCACAATAATTTATCTACTTACCAAGGGTGGGCCTAGCGATTCGGGGCTCACGGATTATGACGTAGGTGGAACAGATATTCTGATTACCTTCGTCTATAAGATTGCGTTCTCTGGAACGGGGCAGAACTTCGGTCTAGCAAGCGCATTCTCCATCCTTATCTTTATAGTGGTGGCAACAATTTCATTGATTAGCTTCAGAAGAACCAAGAAGCTTGAGGAGATCGTCTAATGGCTAACCATAACTTGAAATCTACAAATGTTTCTTCTTCCAAAGTTCTGAGCGCTATAAGAAGAATGATTTTTTTGGCAGCAGTCGACACCTTAGCGATTTATCTAATTAGCGCACTTTATAAACAAGAATTGACTACTCAGGCAAATGTTGGTGCATTCGCGCTGTTAGTTCTGAACATTCTCGTCGTGATTAAAGGAAGAGAACTTGCTAGGTGGTTTGTCTCAACTGGCTGGAGACACGTTGTCGGATTAGCAGTTTGTTCATTTGCAGTATTCCCTCTGCTTTACATCCTGTCGACTTCTCTTTACCCGAACAACGACATTAACAACACCACTGCACTGTTTGCCGAAATTTCACCTGCTAACTACATCTCGTTGTTTGATCAAGAATCACGTCCATTTGGTCGTTGGTACTTCAACACTGTCTACATCGGAATCGTTACATCTGTCGGATCAGTTTTCCTAAGCGCTCTTGCTGCTTTTGCTTTCTCAAGATTGCGCTTCAAAGGACGTAGACCTGGTTTGCTTTCTTTGATTCTCATGCAAATGTTCCCTTCAATCTTGGGTCTTGTTGCTATTTACAGCTTGCTATCTGACGTTGGTAGAGTCTTCCCGATTCTCGGTCTAAACAGCCAGATCGGTTTGATGATGGTTTACCTTGGTGGCTCACTGGGTGCTGGAACATACCTAATGTATGGATTCTTCAATACTGTGCCAAAAGAAATTGATGAGGCTGCCACTATTGATGGTGCGAGCCATGCTCGTATCTTCTTCTCAATTATCTTGAGATTGGTAGCACCTATTCTTGCCGTTCAGATGTTGCTTAGCTACATCGGTGTCACCAGCGACTTTATCTTGGCTTCCATCTTGCTAAGCGATCCAAACAGCTTGACCTTGGCTACAGGCCTGCAGCAGTTTATTAGCGACCCTTATTCAAAGGACTGGTCCATGTTCGCTGCCGGTGCTGTTCTCTCAGCTCTGCCAAGCGTGGCACTGTTCTTGGGTCTGCAGAAGTACATCACCTCAGGTCTAACCGGTGGAGCTGTAAAGGGCTAGTCTCTAGAAGATTCTTCTACCGGCTTTATAGGTGGCAGTAACTCTCGCGTTGGCTATTTCCGTGGCTGGCAAAGTGAAAATGTCTTTGTCTAGAACTACCGCATCGAAGTCTGATCCAAGCTCAAAAAAGCGTTCTTTTGTCCTTGCTCTCATGGCTTGAACCCCTGCTGTGTAAGCGCTTATTGCCTGTTCCACGGTTATTGATTGGCTGGGGTTATGAAGTTCCTGAGCGGCAGTTTCACGCCTGTTTACAGCCACTGAAAGCCCTTTTAGCGGCTCATAACTGGACACTGGCCAATCACTTGAAAAGGCTACGGAAACACCCAGATCGAGCATGTCTTTGAAGGCATAAAGCTTGGAAAGGCGTTCTTCGCCCAAGTGGTGAAGGCAGCTATCTAACATGCCATTATGTTGAGCCCAATAGGGCTGGACACATGCAATTGCATCGATTGCCTTCATCCTCGTTAGTAGATCCTTTTTGGTTAACTCTGCGTGGATCAGGACAGGCCTGAACTTCAATGAGCCTTTAGGTAGGTCTTCCAGGATTGATATCGCCAGAGCGGTCCCAGCATCACCGATGGCGTGAACGTGTATCTGAAATGCTTCGTTGTTGGCAGTCTTAATCGCTTCTCTTAGGTCGATCTCATTCCATACAGGCTCACCTTTGCTACCTGTTGATAGGTAAGGTTCTTCCACCAGCGCTGTGGCGCTACCAAAGACGCCATCGACAAAGAACTTGATGGCGTTGCCGTCTAGAGATGGGCGTTGGTTCACCTCTGCTCGCATTTTCTGAATGTAGGGAAGATCTTCAAAGAATGTATCCGGATCTGCTCTAAAGCAGAGTTTGTAATCAAGTTCCAGTAAACCTCTTTCAGCAGCTGCGATGTAGGTTTCCGCCATTCCTCTATCTATCCAAGCGTCATAACATTCGATGATTCCTGAGGCCGCAAGTTTTCGGTCCGCATAAATCAGATTGGCAACATCAGATTCTAAGCTCTCCTCAGGTGCTCGATCCATGACCAACCGCATAGCAGGCCACTCTCGAAGAATGCCGGTTGGAATACCTTCCTCATCGACATCAATTCCTGCTGTGTCATTAGATAGTCGACCAGCTGATATTATTCCGGCTACCTCTAATGCTTTTGTGTTAACCCAGAGAGTGTGATGGTCATCGCCATGTAACACAACCGGAACAGTTTCTACTGCACTATCTAAAACTTGCCTGGTGAAGGAAGCTGGCATTGAACGGTCGAAAACCGCACCGTCGATCCAGATAGTCTCAGGGTTTACTTGCTGATAGGAGCTAATGGCTTTTAAGACTTCTTCCTGATTTATGCATCCCGAGATGTCTAAACCTTTGCCTTCGCGACCAGCAAATAGGGGATGAGCATGCCCATCTCTAAACGCTGGCAGGACTAAAGAGCCGTTTAGGTTGACTTCATTACCATCATCGGAGTCGTAGAAAGTGCGCTCTTTGATAATTTCGCCTTCATCAGATACGTAGGCCTTGTCAACAAATCGGCCTTCGCCCAGGTAGATTTTGCCACCATAGAATCTGGTTGGCATTTAGCCTCGTTCGTTTAGGTAGCAGACACCGCAGAGCGATTCATAGGTAACTTCAACTCCATCGATGGCAACCTGGTCTCCTTCGAAGATGAAATCACCGTCGAACTTGCGAGCATTAAACATAGCTTTCTTACCACAGCGACAAATAGTCTTTAGCTCTTCGAGTGAGTGTGCTATTTCCATAAGTCTTATTGAACCTGGGAAACCTACTGTTAAGAAGTCAGTTCTAATTCCAAAGCAGAGCACAGGAACGCCATCCAAAACTGCCAACTCAAATGCTTGATCAACCTGTTCTCGAGTTAGGAACTGTGCTTCATCGATTAGAAGACAGGCAAGGTTTTTGATTCCTGGAATGATCAAGCCGTTATTGGCATACTCATAAGCTAATTCTCGCAAGTTTGATTCTGGGGTAATAAGGAAATCAACTCTGCGGTCAACGCCAAGTCTTGAAACAATAGTTGAATCACCTTTAGTGTCGACAGCTGGTTTAGCGATAAGGACCTGCTGGCTACGTTCTTCATAGTTGTGTGCAACCTGAAGAAGAGCAGTACTTTTACCGCTATTCATAGCGCCAAAGCGGAAGTACAATTTAGCCATTTTAGCCTTTCTGGGCTTACTTACGTGTCTGTAACAATGCTAGCCAGAGCAGCATTAGGAATTGCGTTATTTGGCCCCCAGTCGTAACCTAGAAGTCTTCGAATAGCCAGGACGTTGGGGAAGACGCACCTAGCTACAGATTCGGAGGTTTGCTATGCGTAAAGGTCGGTTTGGCACGACCTTGGCCTTGCACGCCTGTCCTAAGGATTTGCAATCTCAGGTCGAGGCTATCTTCCTAGAGCTAGATGTTCTAATCCCATGGCATAAACAAGAACTCCTAGCCGAACACTATTCAGCGGATCTCAACATAAAAATGACCGAACAGCAGTCAGTTGAGTTAGCCTCCAGACTCTATGCCCTAGGCCCTATCTATTTTGAAGTGAATCATAACCAGGGCAAGGTTGGACTCCTGTTTATGGGAGTTCCAGGTTTAGGCATCTATAGAGGTGAACTCAATGAGGCAGGTTCCATCATGCTAAGTGAAGACCGTATCCAAATGATGGTCTCAAGCTCTGCAGGCAACCATCGTGAGTTCATGCGGTTGCTGAGGGTGAGCCTAGGTCAATCTTGGGATGACATCATTGAGCCATTTAGGGGAGCTAAATACAGTGACAATGTTGTTTTGCTCAACAGAGCAGGATAACTACTTCTTATAAGTGCGGAAAGCAATCACAGCGTTGTGTCCACCAAAGCCAAATGAGTTTGAGATAGCCAAGATGTTATCGCCTAGTGATCTAGGTGAGGTTACAACATCAAGCTCAATTGCAGGATCTGGATCATCAAGATTGAGTGTTGGGGGAGCAGTCTTCTCGTGAACTGCTAGGACAGCGAATATGGCCTCGATAGCACCGGCACCTCCAAGTAGGTGACCGGTTGAAGACTTAGTTGCAGATAGTGGGATGTTCTTGAGGTTATCGCCGAAGACTCTCTTTAGTGCAGTGTATTCAGCAATGTCACCAACTGGTGTGCTGGTTGCGTGCGCGTTGATGTGGTTTACATCTGAAACTTCAGCATTCGCCATTTTTAGAGCACCGATTACAGCTCTGGCAGCAGCAGCACCTTCAGGATCTGGAGCTGTGATGTGGTGTGCATCGCTGGTGACATAACCACCGGCTAGCTCAGCATAGATCTTCGCACCTCGAGCTAAAGCGTGTTCCTCTGTTTCAAGTACTAGAGCACCGGCACCTTCTCCCATAACGAAACCATCGCGGTTCACATCATATGGTCGGCTTGCTCTTGCTGGCTCATCGTTACGACGAGACAGTGCATGCATTGCAGCAAAGGCAGCAATAGTCAGTGGATGCATAGCTGCCTCACAGCCTCCAGCGACTACGATATCTATTTCACCCGAACGCAGTCGAGTGATTGCATTGGAAATAGCTTCTGTTCCAGATGCACATGCAGAAACTGAAGTTCTCACACCGCCTCTAGCTGAGATATCCATTCCGATAGCAGCAGCTGGTCCATTTGGCATAAGCATCGGAACTGTCATTGGCAGAACACGACGAGGTCCCTTTTCCTTAAGTGTGTCAAAAGCATCTAGGAGAGTCCAGATTCCACCAATACCTGTGGCGAACTCAACAGATAGGCGGTCTGGATCAAAATCGGTAATACCAGCATCAGCCCAGGCTTCTCGAGCTGCAATCAGCGCGAACTGGCTTGATGGGTCTAATCTTTTGGTTTCCTGAAGGGTTAGCACTTCAGAGGCCTTTACCTTTGCCTGACCTGCAAATGTTACTGGGAGTTCGTATTTGGCAACCCAGTCTTGCTCCATGGTGCTTATGCCGGATTCACCGGCTAAGAGAGCCTTCCATGTTGATTGCGCGTCGCCACCGAGAGGCGTGGTAGCGCCTATCCCGGTGACAACGATTTTGATACTCAAGAGATATTAGCCCTGTGCTGAAGTGATGAAGTTGACTGCATCGCCAACAGTTAGAAGGTTCTTAACTTCCTCGTCTGGGATCTTGACGCTGAACTTTTCCTCGGCGTTAACCACGATGGTCATCATTGAGATTGAGTCGATGTCTAGGTCATTGGTGAAAGACTTTTCCATCTTCACTGAATCAGTGTCGATACCTGTCTCTTCGTTAACGATTTCAGCCAATCCAGCTAGAACTTCGTTCTGTGATAGTGCCATGAGTTACTCCTTGGTTGTTTGATTTACTAGGTAAAGTTTAGGGCAGAACTACGACTTGAGCCGCGAAGGCAAGACCAGCTCCAAAGCCAATCTGAAGGGCTAATCCACCAGATTTGACCAATCCATCCTGCAAAATCTGATCCATAGCCAAAGGAACGCTAGCCGCGGAGGTGTTTCCTGTGTTGATAATGTCCCTTGCCACAACTACGTTCTCAGGAAGCTTCAATTGCTTGACCAGTTCATCAATGATGCGGATGTTGGCCTGGTGAGTAACTAGAGCAGAGAGGTCCTCTGCCTTTACACCGGCAACTTCTAAGGCTTCCTTGGCTACTTTGACCATTTCCCAGACTGCCCATTTGAAAACTGTCATGCCATCTTGGCGGATTGTTGGCCAGCTGGCTTGTCCATCGCGGAAATCGAGTAAGGATGCAGTCATGCTCACTGAATCCCAGTGAGAGCCGTCTGAACCCCAAACAGTAGGGGAAATACCTGGTTCATCTGAAGGCCCAACGATAGCCGCTCCAGCGCCATCAGCTAGCAGGAATGAGATAGAGCGGTCGGTTGGATCAATAAAGTCGCTTAGCTTTTCTCCACCAACAACTAATACATACTTAGCTACGCCTGAACGCACTAGAGCATCTGCTTGGGCAATTCCATAACAGTAACCAGCACACGCTGCAGAGATGTCAAAAGCAGGAGCTGGGTTAGCTCCAATTTTCTCAGCAAGTAATGCAGCCGCTGATGGTGTTTGGTATGGGTGTGAAATGGTACTGAAGATTACAGCTCCTATTTCCTGCGGATCAATTCCAGCTCGCTTGATTGCTTCAGTGGAGGCTTTGACAGCCATATCCATTAGCGACTGGTCTTTGCCTGCTCTTCTTCGGGTAATGATTCCGGTGCGTTGGCGAATCCACTCATCACTTGAGTCAATCGGACCTGCGATGTCATCGTTTGTGACGACTAGATCACCTCGAGCAGCTCCTAGCGAATAGATGCGGCTGTATTTGACAGTTTGGAATTGATTCAGAGTCGGATGAGTCATTAGACCTTCTTTGTTGAACGATTAATTAGATCTTGAGCAGCTTCTAAATCCTTTGGTTCTTTTAGTGCAACTATTTCAACACCCGGCATGCCGCGTTTAGCAAGGCCGGCAAGTGTGCCAGCAGGGGAGACTTCGATTACTGAAGTTACTCCTGCCTGAACCATGGCTTCCATACACAGATCCCAGCGAACTGAATTAGCAATTTGTCCAACTAGGAGATCTGCAAACTCTTGACCACTGGAAACCAGCTGTCCGTTCTGATTGGACCATAACTTTATTGTTGGGTCTGAAACAGATATTGATGGCACGAACGATGATAGCTCAGCAACTGCTGATTGCATGTACTTGGTGTGGAAAGCACCAGCTACGCTCAGTGAAATTACCTTGCTACCTTCAATTCCTTCTGAAGCTAACTTTTCAATCGCTGACTTTGAACCTGCTGCAACAATCTGACCTGCGCCGTTGTAGTTAGCAGCCGATAGTCCTAGCTCATTCAACTTCGAAAGAACTGTTTCGATATCTCCACCTAGAATTGCTGCCATGCTGGTGGCCTCTCCTGAGGCAGCGGCGCTTGCCATTGCTCTTGCTCTCTTATCGACAAGTTTCATCGCATCGCTTTGACTTAGCACGCCGGATATTTCAGCAGCTGCTACTTCACCAACTGAGTGACCTGCCACTCCCGAAAGATTTGCAGTGTCTAGCAACGCTGCCGTTGCAAGGCTCGCACCAACAATCAGCGGTTGGGCGATAGCAGTGTCTCTAATGGTTTCTTCGTCGCTTAGAGTTCCGTGCTTGATTAGATCAACTGAAATTGTTTCTGAAAACTCTTCTAGCTTTGACTTGTATGCAGGAAGTTCAAGCCAGCTAGCCATAAAGCCAGGCTTTTGAGAACCTTGACCTGGGCAGAGAATCACTAACATCTTTAGGCGTCTCCACCTGCGTTGCCAGAAGTTCCAGCAGTGACATCTAGTAGACGGTACTTATCAATTGCAAGCTGTGGGATGTGTGGTGCAACATCACCTCTTGATGCAAGCTGCTCTAGCACGCGAACCACAATTGAAGGACCATCAATCTTGAATGCTCTTCTAGCAGCTGCTCTAGTGTCAGAGAAACCGAAGCCATCAGCACCAAGAGTTGCATACTCGCCTGGAATCCATTTGCGAACCTGATCTGGAACTTGATGCATGAAATCGCTAACACCAATGAATGGGCCAGGAGAACCTGCAAGCTTGTTTGTGATGTAAGGAAGAGGTGATACTTCATTTGGATACAAGAACTTTTTCTCATCGCAGATAAGAGCATCGCGACGAAGTTCTGTCCAAGAGGTTACTGACCAGATGTCAGCGGAGATGTTCCAGTCGTCTTGCAACAATCTTTGAGCTTCATATGCCCAAGGAACTGCAACACCAGAGGCGAGGATTTGTGCCTTCTTACCAGCTCCTGAGCCAACACTGATCTTGTGGATACCCCGGATGATTCCATCAACATCAACATTCTCAGGCTCAGCCGGGTGAATTACTGGCTCGTTGTAAACAGTTAGGTAGAAGATCACGTTCGGGTCGCTGTGAGAGCCTCCGTACATGCGCTCAATACCAGCTTTGATGATGTGTCCGATTTCATAGCCGTAAGCAGGGTCGTAAGAGATAACACCAGCGTTAGTTGCAGCAATCATCGGGGAGTGACCATCAGCGTGCTGCAAACCTTCACCAGTAAGAGTGGTTCTACCTGCGGTAGCGCCAATCATGAATCCTCTTGAGAGCTGGTCGGTAGCTGCCCATATTGAGTCAGCTGTTCGCTGGAAACCAAACATCGAGTAGAAGACGTAGAACGGAATCAATGGCTGTCCCTGTGTTGCATAGGAAGTAGCAATGGCGGTGAATGCAGCCATTGAACCTGCTTCGTTGATACCGGTGTGCAAGATTTGTCCTGCTTCTGATTCTTTGTAAGAAAGAAGAAGTTCACGGTCTACGGAAATATAGTGCTGACCCTTTGGGTTATAAATCTTTGCAGTCGGGAAGAAAGCATCCATACCGAAGGTTCTAGCTTCATCAGGAATGATTGGCACAATTCTAGGTCCGAGTTCAGGTGTCTTCAGCAGATCCTTTAGCAAACGCACGAATGCCATTGTGGTTGCAATTTCCTGCGTACCTGAACCACCCTTAGCAACTGAGTAGGCCTTATCCTCTGGAAGTTCGAAAGAAACATACTTGCTGCGACGCTCTGGAAGATAACCACCTAAAGCGCGACGACGCTCGTGCATGTAATCAATTTCTAAAGTGCCAGGAGCAGGTCTGTAGTAAGGAGGTTGGTAAGGATCAACTTCTAGCTGTGCGTCTGTGATTGGAATGTTCATGTCATCTCTGAATGACTTCAAGTTATCCAAAGTAAGTTTCTTCATCTGGTGAGTAGCGTTTCTACCCTCGAACGCTTTACCCAAACCGTAACCCTTGATGGTCTTAGCAAGAATTACTGTTGGCTGACCCTTGTGAGCTAAAGCTGCTGCATACGCTGCGTAGATCTTTCTGTAGTCGTGGCCACCACGCTTTAGTCCCCAGATTTGTTCGTCAGTCATGGACTCAACAAGTTTGGCGGTGCGTGGGTCTCTACCGAAGAAGTTCTCTCGAATGAAACCACCATCCATAGTTTTGTATGTTTGGAAATCTCCATCAGGAGTTGAGTTCATTAGATTTACCAATGCGCCATCGGTGTCCGCTTGAAGAAGTGAATCCCATTCACGACCCCAAACAACTTTGATCACATTCCAGCCAGCTCCGCGGAAGAATGATTCAAGTTCTTGAACAATCTTTCCGTTTCCACGAACAGGGCCGTCAAGTCTCTGCAAGTTACAGTTGACAACAAAGGTCAGGTTATCTAGCCCATCGTTGGCGGCAAGCTGAAGAGCACCGCGTGATTCAACTTCATCCATTTCACCGTCACCTAGGAAAGCCCAAACATGCTGCTCCGATGTGTCTTTGAAGTTACGACCTTGAAGATAGCGATTAGCTTGTGCTTGGTAAATCGCGTTAATTGGTCCGATACCCATAGATACGGTTGGGAATTGCCAGAAGTCAGGCATAAGTCTTGGGTGCGGGTATGAAGAGAGACCGCCACCGGCGTGTGATTTTTCCTGACGGAAACCGTTTAGCTGTTCTTCGCTAAGACGTCCTTCAAGGAATGCTCTTGCGTAAGGACCTGGGCTTGCGTGTCCTTGAATGAAAATCTGATCGCCACCTGATGGGTGATCTTGACCTTTGAAGAAGTGGTTGAATCCAACTTCATAAAGTGACGCCGATGAAGCATAGGTTGAAATGTGTCCACCAACCGAGACGCCAGGACGCTGAGCTCGGTGCACCAACACTGCCGCGTTCCATCTCATCCAAGCTCGGTATGTTCTCTCAATAGCTTCATCGCCTGGAAAAGTTGGCTCGTCGGTTGTAGCAATGGTGTTTATGTAGTCTGTGGTTTGCACCATCGGAACATTGAGTTGCAGTTCATGTGAGCGCTTGAGTAGGTTAAGCATGATTTCTCGAGCACGCTTAGGGCCGTGGACTCTAGCTACAGCATCGAGTGACTCTAACCACTCGCGGGTTTCTTCTGGATCTTGATCTGGAGTGTTGCTTGAAAAGACGTCCTGATTGTTGATGGACAAAGAATCCTCGTTTCGGCTCTAGATAACTGCTAGCAATTGTGATGCTTCAGTCAAAAATAGTTGGGAGACCTTTTTAGGTCTTGTATAAGTTTAGGGTTTGTTCGTAAGGCTTTATAGGATTAGAGCCAAGTCCAAACTTAGGAGTCCAAATGTCATTGCTTATCGGCGATCTAGCCCCAGATTTCACCCTTTCCAACCAGTTCGGGGAGAACGTAACTCTTTCCTCTTTCCGCGGCAATAAACCAGTTGTTTTAGTGTTCTACCCGCTATCTTTCTCAGGTGTTTGCACAGGCGAACTATGCGAAATTCGAGATAATTTCGATAATTTTGCCTCTAAAGACGTTGAACTCCTAGCTATCTCAGTAGACAGCAAGTACGTTCAAAAGGTATTTGCCGAGCACGAGGGCTATAAGTTCTCTGTTTTGGCTGATTTCTGGCCACATGGCCAGGTTGCCAAGGATTACGGTGTATTCCTAGAAGAGCACGGAATTGCCAACCGAGGCACCTTTGTTATCGATAAAGACGGTGTTTTAGTTGCTAAATTCGTGACCGCTCCAGGTCAAGCCAGATCATTGGATGAATATAGTCGCGCTTTGGCATCTTTGACCGCCTAGCCTGTTGTATAGTTTTACAAGCGCCACATGGCGCTGCAGTCAAGAGTCGGGCCTTTAGCTCAGTTGGTAGAGCGCCACGCTTACACCGTGGATGTCATCGGTTCGAGCCCGGTAGGGCCCACTTTTCGACTACCTCCACCTAGAGGCATGAGTTAAGACTCAAGGGTAAGATTTGCCTATGGATTCCAGCAACTTTCAGCCACCAGTTCGACGTTCGTTATCCAACGATGAACTGGAAGCGCGAGTAAACCAAGCCATGTCCTCACACTCGGGTGTTGAGGCCGTTATGGAGCTCTTGGTAGCCCAAGAGAGCCTAAGAGCTCAAGAAGATCGCGAAGAGGCTAACTGGGTAGCGAACATGCAGGCAGATGGTTCGCCAGAGGCCAAGGCAGCCCTGAACAGCTTTCTGGGCACAGAAGCTATCCATGTTCCCGAATCAGCTCCAGAGGCAATAGCCCCAGTCGAACCTGTTTACGTTGCAGAGCTAGAAGTTATTGAGCCAGTGGCACCGGCAGAACCCGAAGTGCCTGCCCAGCCTCAGACATTTAGCTGGATGAATCCAGCACCTTCAGTTCCTGTGGTTGAAAAAACTGAGCCGGAAGTACCAGCAGAGCAGCAAGGTTTCTCTTGGTTGACTCAGCCAGAGGTTGAGGTTGTAGTTTCAGAGCCTGAAGAAGTTATTGAAGTCGTAGTTGTAGAAGAAACCGTTGTTGAACTTGAACCAGTTGGATCAGAATCCGCTACAGAATTTGAAATGCTTCTTGCTGCTGCAGCAGCTGAGGAAGAACTCACTGCTCTAGAAGAAACAGAATCGAAGCAGGGTGAACTTCCGATTCATGCTGAGAGCAATGTTTTAATTCCATCGGACGAAAACAGAAACCGCGGACCGCTTTCGCAAATCTGGTTATGGCTTGGAGTCTCAGCCACGATTGTTCCGGTTCTCTTGGTTTGGACATTAGTAGGTATTGGCCTGAATGCAACTGCAGTTGCAGTTGTCTTAGCGGCAGGTTATCTTGCTTCTGGAACTTTGATGGCAGTTGCAGCTATTGCAGGTAAGCGAAGTGGCTTATCAACATCCATTATTTCCAGATCGGCATTTGGTGTTTGGGGTAATTCAATTCCTCAGACAGTTACCTTTATCGCGAGAATCGCTCTTACTGCAATCATCATCTCAAGCTTCACATTCTTCAGAGCAGGCATGGACACGACTTTGCCTAACTTCCAAGATTCTTTAGCAAATGTCGCTGGTGTGGATTTGACTGTGGGTCTAACGATTCAATGCCTATTGCTACTTGCTGTGACGCTTCTTGTTGTGGTTCGAGGTAACGCAGCCAGAATTCTTCAGATAGCGATGAGCGTACTTGCTTTCGCACTGGTAATCGAAGGTCTCGTGGCTTTACCCTCCCAAGGTCTAACATTCACAACAGCAGGAACTATAGGCCTGATCTCTGCTGAGGCCTTAGCTGGAATCGCTTTGATTCTCATGGTGAATCTAACTCTCTGGTTTGCAATCGCACCAAACATTTCAAAAGCAATTCCAATGAGAGTTCGCGGTTTCAAAGTATTCTCCGCCGTTTTAGTTTCTAACTTCTTGGTTCCAGTTGGAGTTGGAGTGCTAGCCATTTTCTGGCTTGGCTCATTGAGTTCAAGTTCTGGACTTGGTTCATTCCAAGAAGCTTTGGTTTCTTTGCCTAAGTGGGCAGTAGGAGCATTTGCCGGCGGCGCATCACTGGCTATCGTGTTTGCAGCAATGCTTTCTATGCGCACAGCATCGCTTGAACTTGAATCTCTATTTAGATTCAAGGGTCGAGTAGCGTCAACACTGATTACTTTCGTGTCAACGTTTACCTTATTGGTTCTTTTCGCTCAGCAGCCAACTAGCCAAGAAGCAGAATACCTAACCAACTTGTTCGTCCTCATGGCTGCACTCTCAGCTGGATGGATCGGAATCTTTGTTGCTGATGTTTCAATTAGGAGACAGGCGTACCACGAACTTTCATTGTCAAGATCCTATGGACTTTATAAGAAGTTCAATATTCTTTCTCTAATAATCTGGGTGATCACACTGATTGCTGCAGTTGCATTTATTCCAGTGAATCTCCTTGGCTTTGGTTTTATGGGATTCGAAGCTCTGTTTGTGGTCGATGGCACACCTGGCCTGGCAAACTCTGCAATCGGTTTCGTAGCGACAGTTCTAGTTGGAATGATCTTGACCTACGTAGTTCGCATTCCACAGATCAAAAAGCAAGAGCGTGAAGTGCTCGCCCTTGAATCACGACGTGAACAATTGAACGACATTTTTGTTGGCACTGAGTAATGGCCACTACTCTAAAGCAAATCGTTTCAAGCTTCGAGAGACTTTGGCCTACCCATTTAGCTGAAGAGTGGGATGTTGTTGGTTTAGTTTCCGGATCTCACTCTAAGAACATCAGCACAGTTTTATTGACGGTCGATGTGACCAATGATGTTGTTCAATACGCCAAGAGTGTGGGAGCTGATCTGATAGTTGCTCATCACCCTCTCATGCTAAGAGGGGTCACTACTCTGGCAGAAGACAGCTCCAAAGGCTCAATAGTTAGTGAACTTATTAGATCTGGCATAGCGCTTTACTCCGCCCACACCAATGCCGATGCTGTTGAGAGCGGCACATCAGCTGTTTTAGCTAAGGCGTTAGGTCTAATGGACTCGACTCCACTTTCGGCTATCTCTGGGGCACAGGGTATAGGTCAAGTAGGTTCATTAGCCACTGCGGTCTCGCTGGGGGAACTAGCTGCCTCGCTGAATAACATCTTGCCCCCAACAGCAACCGGAGTCAGAGTTGCCGGTGATTTCAACACCAAGGTTCAGAAGATCTCATTGTGTGCTGGCGCAGGTGACTCATATCTTGAGTTGGCCCTAGATTCTGGTTCTGATGTTTACATCACCTCAGACTTGAGACATCACAGAGCCCAAGAGATTCTAGAGTTAGCCAAAGCCAGGGGAGTAGATTTCGCTTTGATTGACATCTCACACTGGGCCGCTGAGTTTGTTTGGCTAGAAACAGCTAGAGCAGCACTTGTCTCAGCCGTGCCAGCTGTGAATTTTGAGATCTGCGATCTTCGCACCGATGTTTTTGAATTCCTGATGAACAAGCCGAAAGAAAACTAATGAAACTAGATGTAGCAGGGCAATCGGCTCTACTTAAGCTCTCCCAAGTTGATTTAGAGATTGAGCAAGTAAAGAATGAAATCTCTAAGGCGATCAATTCGAAAGAGCTCTCCGAGGCTTCGGCAAAATTGTCCGAGACATCTGGAGAAGTCCTGACAGCAAGAACTAGCTTTGAGAATCTAACCATGGAAGCACGCAAAGCTGATGACAACCTTCATCTAGTTGAAGAGCGAATTGCTCGAGATTCCGAAAGACTCAACAACACTTCTTCGCCTAAAGATGCCCAAGCTATGCAATCTGAGATTGAATCTCTAACTCGCAGGAAAGGTGAGCTTGAAGAAGTTGAGTTAGAAGTTCTAGATCGGCTAGAGAAAGCCGAAGCTGAGCTAAAACAAATCTCAACGTTGCGTGAACAGCTCGCCGCTGAAGTTAGCGTTTTGCAAGAAACCATTCAAGCTCAGGTTGATGAGCTAAAGACACGCGGCAGGAAACTTACCGCGGATAGAGAGACCCTAAAATCTAAGGTTCCTGCTGAGATATTGGATAAGTATACGAATCTGGCAGCTAAACAAATTGCAGTTGGTCAAGTTCAAAACAGGGCTTGTTCTGCTTGCCGCATGGGACTAACTGCAAGCACTATTGATACACTCTCAGCACTTGCTGAAGATGAGATCGGCAGTTGCCCTGAGTGCCTAGCAATGATTGTTCGATGAGTAACACAATAATCATTGAAGCCGATGGTGGTTCTAGGGGAAATCCAGGTCCTGCTGGTTCAGGTGCGGTGCTGATTGATTCAATCAGCGGTTCTATCCTTGCTGAGATTGCCCTTTTCATTGGAGTAGCGACAAATAACGTTGCCGAATATCGAGCGGTGCTTGCAGCAATTGAAGTTGCTAACGAGATTGCACCGGATGCATCAGTGCTAGTTCGTATGGACAGCAAACTGGTTGTGGAACAAATGTCTGGCCGCTGGAAAGTAAAGAACGAAGGAATGCAAGATCTCTCGGCTGCAATGAAGTCAGCCATCGGTGCCAGGAAGGTCGTTTTCGAATGGATACCACGAGAGCAGAACACTAGAGCGGATGCATTAGCTAATGAAGCTATGGATGCGGAATCTAGTGTCGTTCGTAAATTCATAGGCTCACCTGATACTTCAACCATCGATGTAGTGATCTCCTCATCAAAACCTGTTGCAGCTGATCTTGAATACAATCCAGAACTACCAAGCTCGGTCAGAGCTCCCAGAGATGTCTCTCGAAAGCTCACCACAGTGATATTGGTTCGCCACGGTCGCACCATGTTGACTGAAACGCACAAGATTTCTGGACGCGGTGGTGAAAACCCGCAGCTCTCAACAGCTGGCAGGGAAGATGCAAATAAAGCAGCTCTTGAGCTAACTCAAGTAGGTGTAGCTGGTTCACATTCGAAAGTACTCAAACCAACAGTTATTGTGAGCTCTCCTATAGCCCGAGCATTAGAGACCGCAACAATCATCGGAGGCAAACTGGGTATTCCCGTTGAGACTCACGACGACATTGCTGAGATAGCCTTTGGCGATTGGGATGGACACACCAATCAAGAAGTAGCAGCTAAATGGCCTGAGCTCTATAACGCATGGCGAGGAGATGTACGCATCTCGCCTCCAGGCGGAGGAGAATCACTTGAAGAGTTTGATCTGCGAGTGAACAAAGGCATCGCCGAGATTCTGATCAAGCACGAGGGCAAGACCGTAATTGTGGTTGCCCACGTAATGCCTATCAGGGGCTTTATCAGAAAGGCCATTGATGCAAGCTGGCCTGCATACTGGCGAACCAGCATTGCACCTTGCTCCATCAGCGTTATTCGTTTCTGGGGCGATGAAGCTGCCGAGATCTCTGTAATCAATCAAACCAATCACCTCTAGGGCTTTCCCGCCTTCACCTTCTCGATTACTCTTGAGTTGGAAGGGTCGGCCAGACGGTCGCGGTAGCGAAAGCTAACGAGGAACGTCCGGGCTCCAAATAGCAGAGTGGTGGGTAACACCCACTCGGTGTAAACCGCAAGAAAGTGCAACAGAGAGTAGACCGCCACGTAAGTGGTAAGGGTGAAACGGTGGTGTAAGAGACCACCAGCGTCCTAGGTAACTAGGGCGGCTAGGTAAACCTCGCTCGGAGCAAGGTCATACAGAGGGCGTTTGAGAACTGCTAGTTCAAGTCTTCGGGTAGACCGCTTGATGGCATTGGTAACAATGCCGCTAGATAGATGGCCGTCACCGAAAGGTACAGAACCCGGCGTATCGGCCGACCCCTCCACTAATCAGTTGTGTGCTTTTTAGCCCAGTAAGCAGCTCCAAGGATTCCAGCGCTGTTTCTATTTGTGGCAGGAACAATCTTCGTCTTAAGTTTTAGTAACGGTAGGAATGCCTCGTGTTCCTTTGACACTCCGCCACCAACAATAAACAGATCAGGAGTTAGATAAGCCTCTAGCTTGCTGTAGTACTTTTGCAAGCGCTTAGCCCATTGCTCCCAACTTAGTTCATCACGCTCTTTGGCTGAGTAGGCTGCCTTAGATTCATAGTCAACGCCATCGATCTCTAAATGTCCTAGCTCAGAATTAGGAATAAGTTTGCCGTTATAAATCAGAGCTGTTCCGATACCAGTGCCGAGAGTAGTGACAATCACAAGGCCCTTGACGTTCGTGGCAGCGCCAAACTTTGCTTCAGCTAAGCCAGCAGCATCAGCATCGTTCAAGACGTGCACAGTTCTCTTTAGTTCTTTCTCGAATAACCTGTCGGCGTCTAGATTTATCCACTCACTTGATACATTCGCGGCGGATTTGGTCACGCCATCTTTAACTACTGCTGGAAAACAAATTCCAACTGGCAGTCCCTCTGCTTTTGGCAGGTGAGAGATTAGATCTCTAAGAGTGTGCGCAATGTCTCTAGGTGTGCCACCTTCAGGAGTTGCGTATCTAAGTCTTTCGCTTAGTAGCTTTCCTGAACGAACATCGACAAGTGCACCTTTGATTCCGGTACCGCCAATGTCAATTCCAATTGCTTTCTTAGCCATAGTTCTTCTCCTTATGCCAGTGTCAAAATGTCAGCACCTGTTTCTGTAACAACAAGTGTGTGTTCAAACTGTGCGGTAATGCTCTTATCTTTGGTTACAACGGTCCAGCCATCAGGCCACAGCTCCCAGTTATGAGTGCCAAGAGTCAACATGGGTTCGATCGTGAAGACCATATCAACCTGCATCTCATCTGCATACAAAGGAGCTGAGTCGTAGTGCGGAATGATGAGCCCGCTATGGAAGCTCTCGCCAATTCCGTGACCTGTGTAATCTCTAACCACTCCATATCCGTAACGCTTGGCATAAGACTCGATTGCTCGACCGATCAGGTTTACCGAGCGCCCTGGAGCTACTACCGAGATGCCTCGAGCTAGTGCTTCTCTTGTTCTTTCAACTAGCTGGGCTATCTCAGGTTTGACCTCACCAACTAGAAATGTCTGGTTGCTATCACCGTGGTAGCCATCAGTGTATGCAGTGATATCGATGTTGACTATGTCGCCTTCAACCAGTTCAGTATCATCTGGAATGCCGTGACAGATCACCTCATTTATTGAGGAGCAGATAGATTTCGGATAGCCTCGGTAGCCCAGGGTTGAAGGATAGGCACCATGTTCGATTAGAAACTGATGGGCAATCTTGTCTAGTTCATCGGTGGTTACCCCAGGCTTAGCATTTTCGCCAACAAGTTCAATAGCTTGAGCTGCAATCTTGCCAGAATGTCTGATTTTTTCAATTTGCTCAGGCGTCTTGACATCAGTGCCCACGAATTTCTCGGGAGCTTTCTTGCCAACATACTCTGGTCGCACTATTGCTGATGGAACTTCAAGTTTGGGGGAGATGCGACCAGGAATCAGGTTTCCAGTCTTGGCATCTCTAGGCATAACTCCATACTAGGTAAGGAGCCTGTGTATGCTCAGAAGTGAAACGCATGAGGAGCAAACAAATTAGCGAAGAGCAAAAACCTGAATTCTGGTTTAACACGAAAACCTTGAGCGTTGAAGAAGGCAAACAAGCGCTAGCTCTCTACCGCATCGGTCCCTTCGACACCTTTGAAGAGGCTAAGAATGCACTCCAAACACTAAAGTCACGAAGTCAAGCGTGGAGTGAAGAAGATAACGAGGAGCGCGAATAGCTGCTCTATTCGTGTGAGTTAGCCTCACTTGGGAAAACTCCTTCGGCTACCTCTTTTCTATAGTCAGCTGCAGCCTTCAAAAGTTCTGTTCGTAGATCCGCATATTGCTTCACGAACTTACGTGGCTTACCTGGATACAGTCCTGCAAAATCTGTCCAGACTAATATCTGACCATCAGTTCCAGCGCCTGCACCAATGCCAATGGTCGGAATCGTAAGTTGCTTGGTTACAAGGCTGGCAAGGCTTGCTGGCACTAATTCGAGGACCACAGCGAACGCTCCTGCCTCCTGGACAGCAAGTGCATCGTCAATTAGGTCTTGAGCGGAGTCACCTCTTCCTTGGACTTTAGCGCCACTGAGTGAGTGCACACTTTGCGGTGTGAAGCCTATGTGCGCCATCACTGGTATTCCTGCTGTTACCAGAGCTTTGATCTGATTGACGCTTCTAAGGCCACCTTCAAGTTTTACTGCACTGGCACCAGAGAGTTTCATAATTCGAATTGCATTGGTCAAAGCTTCTTCAGGTCCACTTTCGTAACTACCGAAAGGCATGTCAACTACAACCAAAGCGCGCTTAGCTGCCCTACTAACAGCCCTACCGAAAGGAATCATTTCATCTACGGTAATTGGCAAAGTAGTTTCATAACCAAGCACATTGTCAGCAGATGAATCGCCGACAAGCAATACATCGATACCCGCTTCGTCAAATATTCCGCTGGTGAGAGAGTCATAAGAGGTAAGGCAGGAGAATTTTCGGTTAGCTTGCTTGAACTCAAGGAGAGTTCCAGTTCTAACAACTTTTGGCGTAATCTCGTGCATTTGTTATCCCTTGTACTTATTAGTGATTGGTAGTCGTCTATCTCGACCGAAGGCCATACCCGTGATCTTTGGGCCTATAGCTGATTGGCGTCGCTTCCATTCGGAACGGTCAACAAGAATAAGGACCTTTTGAACCATTGATTCATCAAAGCCGTAACCAACTATTTCTGCAGATGACTTTCTTCTGTTTACATAGGCATCAAGAATTGCATCCAGGACATCGTATGGAGGTAGTGAGTCTTGATCAACCTGGTTTGGTCTTAGTTCAGCAGAAGGAGCTTTATCAATTGAGTTCTGAGGAATAGGTTCAACTTCGCCACGGCTCTTGGCATATTCGTTGCGCCATCTTGCTAACTCCCAAACAAGAGTCTTTTCAACATCTTTCAATGGGTTATATCCACCAACAGTGTCACCGTAAATAGTTGAGTAACCAACTGCGAGTTCGGTTTTGTTACCCGTTGTGAGAGTAAGGTGGCCCTCTTTGTTGCTAAGTGCCATCAGAATAACGCCACGCACTCTGGCCTGAAGGTTCTCTACCGATAAACCTTCTAGTTTGAGCTGATTCTCGAAGGGTGATACCAGGTCAGCAATTGCTTGAACTTGATAATTCATGCCTCTACGCTGAGCTAAATCCTGAGCGTCATCTTTGGAATGTTCTGAGGAAAAAATACTTGGCATAGATACACCAAAAACGTGTTCAGCTCCAATGGCATCAGCTGCGATAGTTGCACAGATAGCAGAATCGATTCCTCCACTAAGGCCAAGCACAACTGATCTGAAACCATTCTTCTGAACATAATCTCTAAGCCCTAAGACCAGTGCGTTCCAAGTTTGCCAATTGTCATTCGGCTTGGTTAGGTGATGTTCATCAACCACCTTGAGATCATCTTTCGCCTCAATGTCAATACAAACTAGGTCAGTCTTGAACTGCTTGAGTCTGGCTACCATTCGCGCTTTGCTATCAACCATGATGCTGTCGCCATCGAAGACTAAATCATCTTGTCCACCAACTAGATTTACATACGCTGCTGCACAGTTATGTTTCTTGGCAAGATCAGAAACAAGTTTGAGTCGGGTGTCGTCTTTATCTATTTCAAAAGGTGAACCGTTCAGAATCAGCGCGACGTCGGTATTTGCTTTGCCAAGCATGGAGACAGGTCCACCACCTTGCCAAATGTCTTCGCAGATTACAGTCGAGAATCTCAAACCCTTGTGTTCGAAGGTTAGAAGATCATGACCTGAAACGAAAGTTCGATACTCATCAAATACCGAATAGTTAGGGAGATGATGCTTGGCATATCGACCTATAACTTCGCCCTCGACTAAAACGGAGGCGGTGTTATGCGCGATTGCCCAGCCGGTCTGGTCTTGAGCAGAAGCCATGGATGGATGACCAAGCACAACGGCAATGTGACCGAAACCCTTGCCCTTTAGTTCGATAGCCAGGTTTCTAACTGCTAGCTCGGCGTCAAGAATGAACGATTCTCTGGTGGCAAGGTCTTCAATTGGGTATCCAGTTGCAGACATTTCGCCGAAAACTACGATATCCGCGTTCCGCTGGGCAGCAAGTTGGACTGCGGCCAGAATTCCAGCCATGTTGCCCGTAATGTCACCAACCACTGGGTTGGTTTGAGCTAGGGCTAGGCGAACGTTAGGCATAACCACTAGCCTAGTAGCAGGCAATTGAAAGGTTTTTCCCATGGATAAGCAGCGCGATTTCGTACTTCGTACGATCGAAGAACGAAACGTCAAGTTTGTAAGACTTTGGTTTACAGACGTGGCTGGAACCCTCAAGTCTGTGGCTATAGCTCCCGCCGAGATTGAAGGCGCTTTTGCCGAAGGGATTGGCTTCGATGGCTCCGCTATCGAAGGACTTTCACGTTCCTACGAGGCAGACATGCTTGCCCAGCCAGATCCTTCCACCTTCCAGATTCTGCCTTGGCGTGGCGAAATAGAGCCAACTGCACGCATGTTTTGCGATATCACAACCCCAGATGGCATCCCAGCTGCTGCAGACCCAAGAAACGTGCTTCGTAGAGCCTTAAATAAAGCAGCCAGCATGGGCTTCTCTTTCTACATCCACCCAGAGATTGAGTTCTACCTCCTAAAGTCCTCTCAGATAGGCCCTGAAGGCCCAGTTCCGGTTGATAAGGCTGGCTACTTCGATAACGTTCCTGGCGGAACAGCCAATGACTTTAGAAGAAGAGCAGTAAACATGCTTGAACAGCTTGGCATCTCGGTTGAGTTCAGCCACCACGAAGGTGGACCTGGCCAAAACGAGATTGACCTGCGTTACGCAGATGCTTTGACCATGGCAGATAACATCATGACTTTCAGAACAGTCATCAAAGAAGTTGCTATCGAACAGGGTGTGTATGCCACATTCATGCCTAAACCTTTTACCGAACACCCAGGTTCTGGAATGCACACGCACATGTCCCTCTTTGAAGGTGACACTAACGCTTTTTATGATCCATCTGGTGAGTACCACATGTCAAAAACCGCCAAGGCTTTCATGGCAGGTATCTTGCGTCACGCTCCAGAGATCACAGCTGTGACAAACCAGTTCGTAAACTCATACAAGAGACTTTGGGGCGGTGGCGAAGCACCTTCATTTGTATGCTGGGGCCACAACAACCGTTCAGCATTGATTCGCGTTCCGCTATACAAGCCGAACAAGGGTAATTCTGCACGAATTGAGTACCGTGCAATTGATTCAGCTGCCAACCCATATCTTTCATATGCATTATTGCTTTCAGCAGGGCTCAAGGGAATTGAAAACAACTACGAGCTTCCTGCTGAAACAGAGGATAACGTTTGGGATCTGTCAGATTCTGAGCGCAGAGCAATGGGAATCCAGGCTTTGCCGCAGAGCCTTGATCACGCTATTCGTTTACTTGAAGAATCCGAACTAGCAGCTGAAGTTCTAGGTGAACAGGTATTCAGTTACGTTCTTGCAAATAAGCGCAAGGAGTGGAGCGACTATCGTTCACAGGTAACTCCATACGAATTGAAGACCAACCTCGAAGTTCTCTAATGGCCACAGCAAGATCTAGCGGCTCGCTTGCGGGTCTTGCCAAGTATGGATTCATGGAACTCGAAGGCACTATTGCAAAACTCGACGAGCTTGTCTCTCTTGTAGGTGACAGTGGAAGATCCGCTCTTGCTTCACTGGGTAAATCAGTTAGCCCAGATCAAGCTCTTGATTACCTGATTAGACTCTCTCGCGAGAACAAATCAACCGTCAAAAAGCTTCTTGCCAAAGAAGAAACTTCTCTAAGGCTTTGCAGGTTACTTGGGGCCTCTGCTGCCTTAGCTGACTTTGTGGTTGTGAATCCTGCTTTGCTCAAAGAGTTCGAGAAGGAACAGAAACTACTCAGCAAGGCTGAATACATTCAGATCCTCCTAAGTTCAATCCATGATGCAGCTCTCGCTCATCAGGTTCAGGTGACTAACCTTCGTAAGGCGTATCGAACAGAGCTAACCAAGATAGCTATCTATGACAGTTCAGCTTTAGATCCAATCCTTGTTCAACCAAGAGTCTCCCTTGCACTGGCAGACATAGCTGCTGCTGCACTTGAGGCTGGTCTTGTTATTGGGCGAAGAGAACTTACAGAAACAACTGACTTTGGAACTTTTACTAAAGAAGAAGTTGCAGCTACAAAGCTTGCTGTTATCGGGATGGGTAAGGGTGGAGCAGGGGAGCTGAACTACATCAGCGATGTTGATGTTATCTATGTAGCTGAATCTGCTGATGAGAGCTTAGAGACTACTCGCATGCTAGAGATTGCAACAAAGCTTGCAACCCGCATGATGCGCGCGATGGATGCAACAAATGCAGAACCTGCTTTATGGCAGGTAGATGCGAATCTACGTCCTGAAGGAAAAGCTGGAGCACTGGTTCGCACGTTAGATTCACACTCGAGCTATTACTCAAGGTGGGCAGAGAACTGGGAGTTCCAGGCACTTCTCAAAGCAAGGCCAATGGCCGGAGATAAGGATCTCGGAGAAGCCTATTTCAAGGTAATGAATCCTTTGGTTTGGCAATCTACTCAAAGAGAAAACTTTGTCGAGTCTGTGCAAAAGATGCGCGAGCGGGTTAGCGGAAACATTCCAGCTGATGAGGTAGACCGACAAATAAAACTTGGCCCTGGTGGGCTTCGAGACATTGAGTTCACAGTTCAACTTCTTCAACTGGTTCACGGAAGAAGCGCTGAGAGCGTTCGGTCGCCAGACACTCTTTCAGCTATCGAAGAACTCTCTAACGGTGGCTACATAGGTAGAGCAGAAGCTGCCGAATTCTCTGCTCACTATAAATTCCTGAGAGTTCTAGAGCACAGAATTCAAATGTCTAAGATGAGAAGAACTCATCTAATGCCTCAAGAGGAAAGTGCACAGCGTGCGATTGCGCGTGCTGTGAACCTTGACTGGACTGCCGATGATCTCCTCTCCCGTTGGGCTGAAGTCAAGCAACAAGTGCGAGCTTTGCACCAAAGAATTTTCTACCGCCCATTACTGGCTGCTGTATCCAAAGCTGGTGACGGGCTAGAGCTTTCAAGTGAACAAGCTTCCGATCGCTTATCCGCTATCGGCTATCTCAACCCAGAAGGTGCTTTGCAGCACATTAGAGCGCTTACCTCTGGATTATCTAGAAGAGCACAGATTCAAAGGCAGCTCCTTCCAGTTCTTCTGCAATGGTTCTCAGAAGGAACCGATCCTGATTCTGCGCTGCTCGCCTTTAGAAGGTTGAGTGAAAACCTAGGTGAATCGCACTGGTATCTAAGAATGCTGCGCGATAGCTCAGGAGCAGCGGAGCGATTGAGTATCGCGCTATCAAACAGTCGTTTGGCAACTGCACTTTTGGAACTAATCCCTGAGGGTGCTGCTTGGTTTGAAGAGCCTGAGGCGCTTAGACCATCCTCATTGGAGGATCTCAATGAGCAATCAGAGTCCTTAGCTGCCAGGCATAAAGACATTGACGAGTTAGCCAAGGCCATCCGGCACATCCGTAGGAGAGAAACCCTGCGTTTGTCTCTTGGATCAGTGGTTGGTGAACTCAATATCGTTCAGGTATCGCAAGGCCTATCTGATCTATCTGAATGGTATTTAAGAGCCCTAACGCACGCGGTTATCAAGGGGCTTCAAGACAAGGGCGAGTATTCAAAGGCTGTACTTGATTTTGGAATAGTTGCCATGGGTCGTTTCGGAGGCCAAGAGCTAGGTTTTGGAAGCGATGCTGATGTCATGTTCGTATATCAGTTGCTCAATAGTGAAGAGTTCGAAACTGCGCAGAGATCTGCTGAGAAAGTGATAGCTGAACTTCACCGATTAGTAAAAGATCCGCAACTTGAATTTGAGATTGACATGGAACTTAGACCTGAAGGTAAGAATGGTTCAATCGCGCGCTCAGTCGACTCATACAGGGCTTATTACAGCCGTTGGGGAGACATTTGGGAGAACCAGGCATTACTAAGAGCCAGAATGATCTACGGGGGAGACGAGCTCATATCAGAGTTCAATGAAGTTATAGATAAGTATCGCTACCCAGAAACTCTTGAGCTCAAGTCAGTAGTCGAGATTAGGCGCATCAAAGCTCGCATTGAAAATGAGAGATTGCCTCAAGGTGCTGATCCTAAGAGACATCTCAAACTAGGTAGAGGATCACTCAGTGACATCGAGTGGCTAGTTCAGTTACTCCAGCTCAAACACGGAAACGAGTTTCCAAGTATTAGAACGCCTAAAACCCTAGATGCACTTGTTGCTCTTGTCGAAAGCAATTTGATTGCTGAACATGATGCAACAGTACTAACTGAGGCTTGGACACTAACAAGTCGAGTTCGCTCCGCTGGAGTGCTCTGGTCAAACAAAGTTTCAGATGTCTTATCGATTGATAGACGACAACTTGAAGGCATGGCGAGGATTCTCGAATACCCTCGAGGCTCTGCAAGTGCTCTTGAGGAGGACTACCTAGCTCACACTAGAAGAGCCAGAGCAGTTTTTGAAAGAGTCTTCTACGCTTAAAGGAAAACGGGCCACCACGAAGGTGACCCGGATTCTCTTTAGAAACTAAACGCCGTAGTACAGTTCGAACTCGTATGGGTGAGGTCGCTGAGCGAATGGCTTGATTTCCTTCTCGCGCTTGTAATCAATCCAGGTTTCAATTAGATCCTTGGTGAATACATCGCCTTGAAGTAGGTACTCGTGGTCTAGTTCTAGTGCCTGAAGAACTTCTTCTAGAGAACCAGGAACCTGAGGAATGTTCTTAGCTTCCTCTGGTGGCAATTCGTATAGGTCCTTGTCAACTGGAGCGTGTGGCTCAATGCGGTTCTTGATTCCATCAAGACCAGCCATCAGCATTGCAGCGAATGCAAGGTAAGCGTTACCTGATGCATCTGGTGCACGGAACTCAATACGCTTTGCCTTCGGGTTGGTTCCAGTCATTGGAATACGAATAGCAGCTGAACGGTTACCAGCTGAGTAAACAAGGTTTACTGGAGCTTCGAAACCAGGCACTAGACGACGGTAGCTGTTTACTGTTGGGTTAGTAAATGCAAGCAAGCTTGGTGCGTGCTTTAGCAAACCACCGATGTACCAACGAGCCATATCTGATAGACCGCCGTAGCCGTTCTCGTCATAGAACAATGGCTTGCCATCTTTCCATAGTGACTGGTGAACGTGCATACCTGAACCGTTGTCACCCATAAGTGGCTTTGGCATGAAGGTTGCTGTCTTGTTGTAGTTGTATGAGGTGTTCTTCACGATGTACTTGAACTTCAAAACATCATCGGCTGATTGAACAAGAGTGTTGAATCTGTAGTTGATCTCACACTGACCTGCAGTACCAACTTCGTGGTGGCTGCGCTCTACAACGAGTCCCGCTTTTTCTAGGTTTAGAACGATTTCATCGCGGATGTCAGCTAGGTGATCAACTGGGGACACAGGGAAGTAGCCACCCTTGTAAGGTGTCTTGTTTCCTAGGTTACGACCACCATCTGATTCAGTCTCGCGTGCTGTATTCCAAGCACCTTCGATTGAATCGACGAAGTGGTAAGCAGTGTTTGATTTGCTCTCGTAACGCACCTCATCGAAGATGAAGAACTCTGCCTCAGGAGCGAAGAATGCTGTATCAGCAATACCGGTTGAGGCTAGGTAAGCTTCAGCCTTCTTAGCAACCTGACGTGGGTCACGGTGGTAGATCTCACCGTTACGCGGGTTGTAGATATCGAAGTTGATGATTAGTGTCTTCTCAACTCTGAAAGTGTCCAGGTAAGCAGTAGTCACATCTGGGATTAGCTGCATGTCTGATTCGTGGATTGATGCAAAGCCTCGAATTGAAGATGCATCGAAAAGCTGTCCATTGACAAAGAAGTCTTCGTCAATCTGGCTGACCGGCAGGTTGAAGTGTTGCTGGACACCAGGTAGATCTGTGAAGCGTACGTCGAGGAACTTGACATCTTCATCCTTGATGAATTTGATGACCTCGGATGCTGATTTAAACATAGGGTTAGCCCTTCAAAGGTTTTTGGGATCGAGCGTTCCATTACGCTCACAACAACTTTATAGGTCAGTGACTCTAGTTTTGGCCAATCAATGTTTCGGGATTGTAAAAACTTCTGAACTTACTGAATACGGCGAGAAGCTCTCATCTTCATAGGGTCTATGCCCTTAGGGATTGGCAGGCCTGAGCGGCTGTCGATGGATGCCAGACGGTTCTGGACAGCGGCTATTTCTGCTCTATTTAGGCTTCTCTTTAGTTTAGAAATCTTCTTGTGGAGCTGTGCTAGTGGCACACCTTCACCATCTTGAGAGCTGTAGAAAGTGTGAACGGTAACTCCTGATGCCAGTCTCTGTGTCTTACGACGCTCGTCTTCAAGCAGAACTTTAGCACTGGTCTTAGACCCTTCAGCCATAAGAACAACACCTGCTGGTCCAACGATTCGGAAAACCATGTCTTTAGTTCGTGGGTTTACAGCAACCGGCTGATTGGTGCCCTTCCAGCGTCTGCGTGTCAAAGTGCCAACGGTAATGGAGATGCGACCTGGCTCGTTCTCGTATTTCTTGAAGATAGCAGTGTTGGCTCTTCTGGTCATAGTGAGAAGGAGAGTCAAGTAACCGGTCACGATTGCCAATACAGCCCAGATGACTATGCCCAAGAAGGCAAAACCTGAAATGAAAGATCCGGCGATGAGGATAAAGAGAAATACGATGCTTGCGAAAAGAATGCCCATCGGCATAGCCTTAGGGTCAACTTCCTTCAGGAACTTAACCTGTTCACGGAACTGTGAAAACAGTCCATTACCTTTAGGTTTCTTTACTTTTTCTTTTTTTGCCATCGTTCTGCCTTTTCTTCGTAACTACTTTACCGCTTGACTGAAGCCGTCTTTGGCTGCAGCTTCGGCTAGATGCTGGAGATGTTCTGGAATAGCATCGCCGCGCTTGATCATGCTCTGTGCCCAGAGCCTTCCAGCTCTATAGCTGCTGCGAACCAAGGGACCGCTTAGGACTCCGAGGTAACCCATTGATTCAGCAATCTCTTTGAGCTCAACAAACTCCTGAGGTTTGACCCAGCGTGATACTGGGTGATGTCTAACAGTTGGGCGAAGGTACTGAGTGATCGTGATGATGTCTGTACCTGCGTCGTAAAGGTCTTGCAATGCCTGTACAACTTCAGAAATCTCTTCACCCATTCCCAAGATCAAATTGCTCTTAGTTACCATTCCTGCATTACGTCCTTGAGTTATTACATCAAGAGAGCGGTCGTAGGTGAAAGCTGGTCTGATTTGTTTGAAGATTCGTGGAACGGTTTCAACGTTGTGGGCAAATACCTCAGGCTTGGCATCAAAAATCTTTTGCAGTAGTTCTGGCTTTCCTGAGAAGTCAGGAATGAGAATCTCTACTCCGGTGCCGGGGGATTGCTTGTGAATCTGGCGAATGGTTTCTGCGTAGAGCCATGAACCTTCATCTGGAAGGTCGTCCCTTGCAACACCGGTGACCGTGGCATAGCGCAGCTGCATTTTCTTAACTGACTGACCAACTCTTCTTGGTTCATCAGGGTCAAGATTTGCTGGCTTACCAGTATCAATCTGGCAGAAGTCGCAACGTCTTGTGCACTGCGCGCCACCGATGAGGAAAGTCGCTTCACGATCTTCCCAGCACTCAAATATGTTTGGACATCCAGCTTCTTGGCAAACTGTATGTAATCCTTCAGTTTTGACCAAAGAGTGCAGCGCTTGATACTCGGGACCCATCTTGGCTCGAGTTTTGATCCATTCTGGTTTACGCTCAATCGGAACTTCAGCGTTGCGAGCTTCGACGCGAAGCATGCGTTTAGGGGCTACTGGCTCTTGACTCATGTCAGCACCCTTTCAATCTCAAGCAATCTGCGTTGTATTACCTCTGCTGCCATAGCAGGTGTGACATCACGTTTGACTAACTCGCTTATCGTACTCGTAGCAGCGTCCTTGATACCGCAGGCAATGATTGTTTCGTAAGGGTCTAGTGAGTTGTTGCAGTTTAGAGCAAAGCCATGCATTGTTACCTTTTCAGCTACTCGGATGCCAATAGCTGCAATCTTCACGTGTGTATCGCCAACCGGTGCCCAAACCCCTGAACGACCTTCAACTCGTTCTGTGTGAAGACCTAGTTCGCCAATCGATTCAATAAGAACTTGCTCAAGCCAACGTACGTAACCGACTACATCTATTGGATCTGGTAGACGCATAATCGGATAGCCAACAAGTTGGCCAGGTCCGTGCCAAGTGATTTTGCCGCCACGGTCAACATCAATCACAGGAGTGCCATTAACAGGACGCTCTTCGTCCTCTGTTCTCTTGCCAGCTGTGTAGACGCCATCATGTTCTAAGAGCAAAACAGTGTTAGGACGAGCGCCACTAACTACCTGAGCATGCACTTCTCTTTGAATGTCCCAAGCTCTCTGGTAGTCAACATAGTTGGGAGCTAAACCTAGTACTTCAAAGTCGGGCATGCTCTAATTCTAAATCCCATTCACAACCCTCAGAGACCCAGACATATCCACAAAACCTAAGCTGATTGCCACAGATCTAGGTCATGACTAAACAATAGGTAAATGCTCACAACCAGAAAGCCTTTACTTAGGCATTTCGCGGTTATCGAGCGAGTTCACCGCAGTCGATTTGGCTCAACTTGGCTAGTTCAGGACAGAAGGAATCCACTTCGCAAGCAATACCTGTTTGTGCCCTCACGTCTTCGATCTTGGCCGATCTGGCTAAGCCGATTAGAACTTTTGGAACCAACACCGACAAGGCTCCGCAACGGCCGAGTTGCGGTTCTCATATCAGCTACAGATGCCAACAGCGTTCGAGAGGCATTCCGGAAACCACCATTACATTCAGGAACGAAACTCAACGCACTTACAGGCTTCGAAGCAGGGGTGCGAAGGAGCAAAGTTCGCTTGGCATTTCTGCCTGCTTTGGCCCTTTGCTTATGCCTGCTCCTAGTCGTTCCTAAAGAACAATCCGTTGCAACTCAAAAAGTTGAATCACCAAAGCCAGAGGTTTCAATTAGTTGTGCCGACCCAATAGCAAATGGTTCTCAGGCATCTGGCTCGGTAAAGCAATTTGGTTTTCTTGACATCGCGGGTGCTAGATACAAGATCGCAAGCCTGCACAAACTTGGGGGATTGACTCAGGTAAAGGTCAAAAGAGTATGCGACAAGAAATACCTGAAACTAGATCTTTGGGCTGATGGAGCGCAGCTAAAAGTTGAAAAGGTTTATTAGAAACCGAAGTTAGCTTGGAAGTTTGCGTCTTCCAAACGTGCCTTCACATCAACTAGGAAGCGACTTGCATCTGCGCCATCAATGATCCTGTGATCGTATGACAAAGCCAGGTAAACCATGCTACGAATAGCGATGCTGTCTTGACCGTTCTCATCGGTTACTACTACTGGTCGCTTTGCAACTACACCGGTACCAAGAATTGCCGACTGAGGCAAGAACACAACTGGAGTGTCAAATAGCGCGCCTCTTGAGCCTGTGTTGGTAAGAGTGAAAGTTCCACCTGATAGTTCATCTGGCTTTAGTTTGTTTTCACGAGTTCTAGCAGCCATGTCAGCAATTTGCTGGGCAATTACACCCAGGCTAAGAGTTGCCGCGTCTCGAATAACTGGAGTTAGCAAGCCGCGCTCAGTGTCAACAGCAAAGCTGATGTTCTCAGTGGCGTGGTAAACAATGTTGTCACCATCGATAGCTGCGTTGATCTTCGGGTGAGCTCTCAGAGCCTCAGCTGCTGCTAGGAGGAAGAAAGGCATGAAGTTCAACTTCACTCCAGTCTTGGCAGTGAATTCAGCTTGGACCTTTGTGCGAAGATGCGCAATCTTTGTGACATCAACTTCAACCACGGTTGTAAGTTGCGCACTAGAGACCATAGAGGCAACTGCTCGCTCGCCAAGAACTTTACGAAGGCGAGACATAGGCTCAACTGTTCCGCGAAGTGCTGAAGTAGCTGCAACATGAGCAGCAGGAGTTGCGTTTGTTGAAGAACCGCTTGCGGCGACAACCACATCTTCGCGGCGAATACGTCCACCAACACCTGTGCCTGAAACGGTCGAAAGGTTGACTCCTGATTCGGCAGCCAATTTTCTAACCAGAGGCGTGACATAACTTGAATCAGAGTTTGACTCAACGTGCGCTACTACAGGTGCGGCCACCGGTGTTGAAACCTGTGGAGTGAAAACTGGAAGAGTAGGCGGAGTTACTACTGGTGCAGCAACAGGAGCAGCAACAGGTGCTGCAACAACTGGGGGAGCTACTGGAGCTTGAACTACAGGAGGTGCAACAGGTGCTTCAACTGGAGCAGGTGCGGCAGGTGCTGGAGTGCTCGCAAGGCCGTCAGCAACGATGGCAAGTACAGCTCCGACGAGAGCAACTTCATCTTCCTGAACCAGAATTTGCTGAAGGACACCAGCTACTGGACTAGGAATCTCGGTATCAACCTTGTCTGTTGATACCTCAACCAGTGGCTCATCGATGGCAACTGAATCACCGACCTTCTTGAGCCATCTGGTTACAGTTCCTTCGGTTACTGATTCACCTAGGGCTGGAAGTTTAACTTCACTCATTTATTTACTCCTTGTAAGCAATCTCTAGTTTAGGCGTGTGCGTGCAATGGCTTACCAGCCAAAGCCATGTGTGCCTCGCCGATAGCTTCGTTCATGGTTGGGTGGGCGTGGACTAGAGAAGCAACTTCCTCAGGGAATGCCTCCCAGTTGACGATTAGTTGAGCTTCACCAATTTGTTCTCCAACTCGAGAACCGATCATGTGAATGCCAATGATTGGACCATTGTTGCGACGAATAAGTTTCACGAATCCTGCAGTTCCAAGAATCTGGCTCTTGCCATTACCACCAAGGTTGTATTCGTAAACCGAAATGTTGTCCTGACCATAGACCTCAACAGACTTTGCTTCAGTCAGACCAACTGATGCAATCTCAGGCTCACTATAAGTGACCTTTGGAATACCTAGCTCATCAATTGGTGCTGGTCTTAGTCCAGCAATCTCTTCAGCGATGAAAATACCCTGTTGGAAACCGCGGTGGGCTAACTGAAGACCAGGGACAATATCACCTGCTGCATAAACTCCTGGCACAGATGTTTCAAGTCTCTCGTTTGTTAGAACGTAACCACGATCCATCTTGATGCCGTTTTCTTCGTAGCCGAATCCAGCAGTGTTAGGTCCTCTGCCAACTGCAACCAGCATTAGCTCGCCATCAAAAGTTTCGCCGTTTTCTAGAGTGGCAACTACACCAGTTGCGCTCTGTTGCACGCCTTGGAATCGCACACCTGTCTTGAAGTTGATTCCACGCTTGCGGAATGCTCTCTCCATAGCTTTACTAACTGATGCATCTTCATTAGGGACAAGAGTAGGAAGTCCTTCAATGATGGTTACGTCAGTTCCAAATGAACGCCAGATTGAAGCAAACTCAACGCCAATTACTCCACCACCGAGAACGATAACTTTGCTTGGCACGAAGTCAAGTTGTAAGGCGTGCTCTGAAGTAATTACACGCCCTCCTATTTCTAGTCCAGGCAGCGTCTTGCTGTAAGAACCAGTTGCAAGAACGATGTTCTTACCTGTGTACATCTCTCCATTTACTGAAATGGTTTTTGGTGCAACAAGTGAACCTTCACCAGATACAACTGTGATTTCTTTGGCAGAAACCAAACCAGTAAGACCTTTGAACAAACGATCCACAATGCCATCACGGTATTTATTCACCTGTGGCATGTCGATTCCTTGGAAAGTAGCCTGAACTCCAACTGCTCCTGCATCGCGAGTCACATCTGCCACTTCTGCTGAGTGCAAAAGAGCTTTAGTTGGGATACAGCCGCGGTGCAAACAAGTGCCACCAAGCTTGTCTCTTTCAATAAGTGCTACTGATAGGCCCAGTTGTGAACTGCGAAGTGCAGCGGCGTAGCCACCACTTCCGCCACCAAGGATTACGACGTCAAAATTGTGCTCGGCCAATTTAGCTCCTCAAAGCATGTTGTATTGAAAAAAGGGGTCATTATAAAGATTACTAGAAGACTATTTCTTCTGTTTCCCAGACATTTGCTCAGCAACTGTTACTAGGGTCCTAACCATTGAACCTGTGGCACCTTTTACTGCATAGCCGTAAGGTGCAAGGTCATTGTTAGCAGCTGTTGCAAAGTCCAGGTGTGCCCAGTTGAGATGAGCTTTGCCCTTTGCCGATGCTAAACCAACGAATTCTCTGAGGAATAGCCCACCAACAAGCATGCTTCCGGCTGGGTTACCTAGTCGGCTGTTCACAAAGTCAGCAACATCTGATTTGAGTAGGTCAAAGAGTTCTTCGGCTAGAGGCATGTGCCAGACGAGTTCTCCAGCAGCAGATGCTGCCTTTTCAACTGCGGTTACAGCCTTATCTTCACCCATGAGACCTGTGTAACGGTTGCCGAGGGCAACTCTAGCTCCACCGGTTAGCGTTGCGATGTCGATGATTAGATCAGGTTTTAGCTCTGATGCCAAGATAAGGCCATCTGCCATTACTAAACGACCTTCGGCATCGGTGTTTATAACTTCTACAGTTTTACCGTTGCGGAAGGTGATTACGTCAGTAGGACGAGTGGCGGAGCCGGAAGGCATGTTCTCAGCAATACACATAAAAGCTGTCACCTTGATCGGCAAACCCAACTTGGCTATGGCTAAGGTGGCCTGAGCAATAGTTGCTGCCCCTGCCATGTCATATTTCATGCCAAGAATTCCTAGAGGTGGCTTGAGAGAAATACCACCAGTGTCGAAGGTGATGCCTTTACCAACCAGAGCTAAATGCGACTTTGCCTTGGCAGGGGAGTACGTGATCTTCACCAATCGTGGTCCACGAACAGATCCTTGGCCTACGGATAGGATTCCGATGCACTTCTCTTTTTCGAGTTTCTTCTCATCCCAGATCTCAACAGTCACACCAGGGATCTTTGCCTGGGATTTAACAATCTCGGCTAGTTTTGCTGGGTACAGATCATTACCTGGAGTGTTAACTAAGTCTCTTGTTGCATTAAGCGCATCAGAGAGAATCATCAGTCGATCCAGATCTGCTTTGGTTACGACCTTGCTAGTTAGCAAATGAACGCTCTTGAGTGTTGCAGGCTTAGTGCCTGATGATTTGTATCTAGTGAACTCGTATTGAACGATGGCAATACCTTCAAGAAGAGCCAGTGCAATCTCAGCTGATGCAATAGGAATGTCTACATTGATGCTCTTGGCGTCCTTGAATGCTCGGCCAATAGCGCCACCGATTTCACGAGCTTTAGCGTGAGTGGATATACCTTCGCCTATTCCGATTAAACCGACAACAGTGCTGCCTACGCTCAATCTGGAAGTTGCCTCGTAAGCACCTGATACAGCTAATGCCTTTAGGTTTAGTGTCTTCAGAGAAGCCAGCTTCGTTGCTGCGCCTTGAAGTTTTGGTTCTTTACCTTCTAGACCAACTGCGTATATGGTGATTGAATCTGAAGTTGCTTTAGGAGCAACATTGCTCACTTTGTAAGAGATAGAAGTCATAGACACCATGTTATCTAGGCGAAAGTAGAATGGTTACATGGCACAGCCAAATTCACTCTTCACATTCGTAAACTCAGAGGTTCTAGTCCCTGAGGGCTTGCACCTATTTGCTTCTATCTCGGGCTTTACTGACGCTGGTTCTTCGCTCCAACAAATCTCCGGTCACATACTTGGAAATCTTGAGTTTGAGACCATCGCTGTCTTCAATAACGATGAACTTCTTGATTACCGATCCAGAAGACCAGTGATGTTCTTTGAACAAGACCACATTGAGGACTACCAGCCCGCAACGTTATCTCTGCAACTAGTTAGAGATGAGGTCGGGACTCAGTTCCTCTTCCTCAACGGTTACGAGCCTGATTTCAAGTGGGAAGCATTTGCCTCTGCTATTGAACAGCTCTTTGCTGCACTAGCAATTGAAGACATGACTTGGCTGCATGCCATTCCATTCCCGATTCCACACACTAAACCTGTCGGCGTAACCGTATCTGGAAACCAGAAAGATGTGATCGCGGAATACTCAGAATGGAAGCCGCGCACTCAAGTGCCTGGAAACATCATGCACCTTCTCGAATACAGGCTTACCCAAGCAAACATACCTAGCACCGGCTTTGTCCTTCTCGTGCCTCATTACCTCTCAGATTCTGAGTTCCCGCAGGCTGCTGTAGCTGGACTCGAATTGATTAGCAGTCATCTTGGTTTAGTTTTTCCAACTGATGAGCTTCGTGATGAAGGTGACGCCTTCCTTCGAAGACTCACACAACAGATGGCTGAAAATCAGGACTTGGCAAGAATGGTTGAAAACTTGGAATCTAGTTTTCAGAATGAAAGATCTGCAAATGGTTTAGGTTCAGTGAAGCCTCGTGAACGAGCTATCCCTGATGCAGACGAGATTGCTGCAGAACTCGAAGGATATTTAGCCAGCCACCAAAAGAACAAACTAGATAACGAAGAGGAACAAGACTGAAGCGTTCACCAACGCTGGTTCTCTCCGTTGCAGGCCTGGCATATTTTCTAGCTGTCACACAAAGATCTTCTTTGGGTGTTGCAACTCTCACAGCAAGCGAACGCTTTGATACCAATGCTCAACAGTTAGCAACTCTCGCAGTATTTCAGTTAGTCGTTTACGCAGCTATGCAAATTCCTGTCGGCATCTTGCTAGATAGGTATGGAGCAAAACTTCTCTTATCTGTTGGTGCGGCAATCATGGCAATCGGCCAACTGACGGTCGCATTTGCTCCAACACTTGAGTACGCGGTGCTCGGAAGAATGCTCGTTGGCATGGGGGATAGCTTCACCTTCATATCTATGATCCGCATGGTCAACGGTTGGTACTCAGGAGCAAAAGCATCGAAGATGCAGCAGTACGTCTCAACCATTGGACAAACTGGGCAGTTCTTCTCAGCAGTTCCTTTCTGGTTCATGCTTGAATCTCTTGGCTGGCAGCCGGCTTTCTCGATTATGGCTGCTGTTTCGCTTCTAGCTTTACTACTTCTTATTGCCTTCACTGCTAATGAACCAGGGAGCACTCAGCACGAGAATCGTTCTGTAATCTCTTTGCGCAAAGCCTTCGATCAACTTGTTGAGAATGTGCGCAACCCTGGAATACGAATGGCTTTCTGGACCCACTTTTCAACACAGCCAACAACGACTTCGGTTGCTCTTCTTTGGGCTGTTCCATATCTTGTAACAGCAGAGGGAATGTCTCATGAGTTTGCAGCTCTTACTCTCACCTTGATGGTCGTCTTCGGTTTCGTGACTGGACCGATCATCGCCGAGATATGCGCACGAGCACCACAGTTGAGAGCCAGACTTGTCTACTCGGTTGTAGCGCTTACTGTCGCTGCTTGGCTGGTTCTTCTTTTAGTGCCAGGCAAAGCATCGGCAGGGCTGCTGTTAGTTTGCTTCTTATTGATTTCAATTGGAGGACCTGCTTCCATGGTTGCCTTCGATTTCTCAAAGGATTATGCACCTAAGGAACGACTTGGTTCAGCTAATGGCTTTGCGAATGTTGGTGGTTTTCTAGCCACATTCGTAATGATGTATCTGACTGGTCTGGTCATTGATCTACTTCATGATCCATCCTCCGGACTGGACCGTTACAACGTAGATAGTTTTAGGTGGGGTTTCGCTGCCCAATTCCTGGTAATCGCTGTAGGAATCATCTTTTTCACGCTTGAAAAGCGCAAAGCTGCCTTGATTCAGAAGGTTTAGGGAATACTTCACTGTTCACCTAGGTTTCAGTCAATAGGTACTAACCAATTGGCTCTGTTGTCTCGAAAACACGGAACTTAGTGGCATAATCGAAGCAAGACCCAGTCATTTCTCTCGATTTGACATGGGTCTTCGTAATGCCCAAAATTTCGTAACGATCAACCTCACAAGAAACTGAAG
>Ga0304730_1000195_pt1 | contig 54269 bp, 76 predicted proteins | sample M_130628_MF_Meta_FD_190474 | JGI IMG/M metagenome (GOLD analysis project Ga0304730, IMG submission 190474) | Freshwater microbial communities from Lake Montjoie, Canada to study carbon cycling - M_130628_MF_MetaG (v2) (version 2) | ecosystem: Environmental > Aquatic > Freshwater > Lake | place... | reverse complement strand
TGTTAGTATTAGGTCAACGTATGGTTGGCAATGGTAATACACCAAACAGTGCATGGACTAATGTGTTCAATGCAATTCCGGCTGCTAATGCCACTGGCGCAAATTCAGGAAGTACTGTCAGCTTCAATATTGCAACAATGATGGGCATGAATAACTTTAACACAGCGCCTTCATATAGATACAGTGGTGGATTAACCGCTCCAATATCGATTGGTACACTAGGTGCACCCAGTACATGTGTTGCGACTACTAATCCAAATAACAGTCGTCCATGGTGGGGCAATCCACAACGCCAATTAACAGAAGAAACATATCCACAAATTGTTTCTTGGGTTTTGTTTAGACAACCAATACAATTGTCTGTAGCACAAGTACAACAATTTAAAACAGTTTTTGCAGACGGTAACGCCCGTGCCGTGCAGCCAGTGGGTAATGGTACTACCATTTATTTTGCTAATCCAAATTAATTGACAGCATACAAATTGTATGCTATAATCATCGAATGGCAGATCATTATCAGACATTGGGGGTAGCTAAAAACGCTAGTCCCGATGATATCAAAAAAGCATACCGTAAATTAGCAAGTCAACATCACCCTGACAAGGGAGGTGATACTGCTAGGTTTCAAGAAATACAAACAGCATACGATACACTTTCCGACCCTCAAAAACGTCAACAATATGAAAACCCAATGCCACAAGGTAACCCATTTGGTGGGGGGATGCCCGGAGGATTTAACTTTAACTTTAACGGAACAGATTTCAATGATATTTTTGGGCAAGTATTTAAACAACATCATCAACGTCATCCTAATCAACAGCAAGCATATAGAACGTCAGTTCATATTACATTAGAACAAAGTTATAGTGGTGGTGCAATGCCATTGAAACTACAAACACACAATCAAATTCACGCAGTCAACATTGATATACCCAAAAGCATAACAGATGGTGGACAAGTAAAGTATGATAATCTTATACCCGATGGAAGTCTAATTGTAGAATTTAGAGTTCAGCCTCATTTAAAATTTGAACGTAGAGGAATGGATTTAGTTTGTAATCAATCTGTATCCATTTTAGATTTGATTGTGGGAGGATCATTTGAATTTACTACTATATCTGGAAGAACATTGGAAGTTAGAATTCCACCCAAAACACAACCCTATATGAATTTAAAAATAGCCGGAGAGGGAATGCCAATCACCGGGTCTACAATCTTTGGAGACCAAATCATCTTGATAAAACCCTTCGTTCCTGATATGATAGATGACGAAATAACACAAAGCATTTTGCGTTCTAAATCAAAGTAAATAGTTAAAAAGGAAAATATGAACAATTCACCCGAAATTGAAAGCATTATTGAACAGGCAGTTCATACTGCCAAAGAGCGTAAACATCAATATTGTACAGTAGAACATCTATTGCTAGCATTGATTTCTCATCCGCCATTTAAAAAATGTTTAGATACATTTGGATGTGAAATTGACTTGATGATTCAAGAGATTACCTCATACATAGATAGCTTACATGCTATTGAAATGGCAAACAAAACAATAGATGAAGTGCAACCACGTAGGACTAACAGCCTTGAACGTGTAATGAATCGTAGTGTCACACAAGTATTGTTTACTGGTCGTAGACAAGTTACTACAATTGACTTGTATCTTTCTATTGCTAGTGAGGGCAACAGTCATGCACACTATTTCTTATTGAAGTACGGTGTCAACAAACAAGAGTTTTTAACTCACTGGCAAAAAACTTACAAGGGTGCTGAATACCTATCTAAACTATCAGAGGATCAAGCAGATGAAATCTTAGAAGAATACACTATTAACCTGAGCGACATGGCACGTAAAGGTAAACTTGAACCATTGATAGGTCGTGCTAAAGAATTAGACGAACTTGCAAATGTTCTTGCTAAACGCTTTAAAAGTAATGTATTGATGGTTGGTGACCCGGGTGTGGGTAAGACGGCTATTGCAGAAGGTCTAGCACTTAGTATTGCTGACGGTAGTGCCCCTGAATTCATTCATAACCACGATGTGTATAGTCTCGAAATTGGATCGTTACTTGCCGGTAGTAAGTATCGTGGTGACTTTGAAGAAAAAGTTAAACAAGTATTAGATGCATTGAATACTAAAAAGAAAGCTATTCTGTTTATTGACGAAGCACATACTATGAGTGGCGCTGGTTCAAACACCGGGGGTGGCCCTGACTTTGCTAACATGATTAAGCCAGCAATTACTAAAGGAACACTGAAAGTTATTGCTAGTACTACTTGGGAAGAATACTACAATAGTTTTGAGAAGGATCGTGCATTGATGCGTAGATTCTATCGTGTAAGTATCGATGAACCAAGTCACGATACAACGATTCGTATTCTTACTGGACTAAGTGAACGGTTAAATGACTTCCATGAAGTTAAGATTACTGAGGAAGCTATAAAAGCTGCTGTTGAAAGTGCTGACCGTTATATTCACGACCGTAAGAACCCTGACAAAAGTATTGACTTGCTTGATGCAGCATGTGCCCGTCAACGTGTTGATGGTAACAAAGGTGTAAACATCACAAAAGAACTTGTGTTTGACCAAGTAGAAAGATTCACAGGAGTTCCTGCTGACAAACTTAACGGTGACAACATGGATCGTATTCAGACACTTGAAGTTAATGTTAAAAGCAAGTTGTATGGTCAAGATGAAACTGTTGACAAAGTACTTGAACGTGTTTATGTATCATTTGCTGGCATCGGGAATGAACACAAACCTACAGCAAGTTTCTTGTTCTTAGGCCCAACAGGTACAGGTAAAACAGAATTGGCTAAGTTGTTAGGTAAGAATCTTGACATGCCATTGCTCAAATATGATATGAGTGAGTATTCAGAGAAGCATTCAGTATCTAGTTTGATCGGTCCGCCCCCTGGTTATGTTGGCTTTAGTGACAGTCAAGTTGGTGGTGGACGATTGATTAATGACTTGAGTAAGAACCCACATAGTATTTTGTTGTTTGACGAAGTTGAGAAAGCACACCCTGATATCTTTAACATCTTTTTACAGATGTTAGATGAAGGTCGTATCACTGGTAGTAACGGCAAAGAAGTTAATTGTAAAAATACAATTATCATCATGACCAGCAACTTGGGTAGTAGTGATAGTGAGCGCAACAACATTGGATTTGGATCACAAGAAAAACTAGGTGAAGACGATAAAGCATTGAAAGAATTCTTCAAGCCAGAATTCAGAAATCGTATTGATTTGATTTGTAAATTTGATAAACTTGACTTCCTAGCAATTAAGAAAATTGTTGTTAAATTTACTGAAGACTTAAAGGCTCAACTAGTTGACAAATACAACATTACATTGAATTTGAGTGAGGAAGCAATTGGTTACTTAGCTGACAAGGGCTATGACAAAAAGATGGGTGCTAGACCACTGGCACGTAAGATTGATGAATTGATTCGAGTACCATTAAGTAAGAAGATTCTTTTTGAGAGAATTAAGAATTCTACTATTATGGTAAAATTTGAAAATGATAAAATAGTGTTTGACGTATCACAAAAAGTTACTGCGAAAGTTGGAGAAAATGGGATTATTGAAGTCAATTAAAAATGTTCCTGGAATAGATTTTTATGAATTTAGAGATCAGGACTATTATAACAAGTATACTTATCGTGCGAGACTTACCTTTATTGGTACTCGTCAGTTAATGTATGTCAAAGATGAGGCTGAACTAGTTAAAAGAGTAAATTCAACTAATCCTATATATGGATCTTTTAAAGAAGAACGACCGCAAATGAAAAAAAATTTGCCTATTCTTGTTAAAATACTTGAGTGGAAGATTAAATCTCAAAAAGATAAGAAATCTACTATCAGACTGGAATCTAACACTCTTGCTGTGTTTTCCAATGACTTGTCATATCTAAAAACACTAGAAGCAATCGATCCTTCATTAGAAGTTAACTACACAGAGGTCCAAAAATCAGAGTTTGTAGGTGTAAAAAACTTTGTTAGAGAACCCAAACACAAGTACCGTGTCTATCTAAAATCTAAGAAAATTGAACGAGTGTTCATTAGTGATTTGCAAGATTTACTTGACCGTACTAAAGGATTATATCCTAGTCCTGGATTAAAATGTTGGTTAAGCAGCTATAACATAACTCAACCTGCTTGGGGTTGGCGATATCGTTGGACAAGTGCTAGTTATTTTATTGACTATGATGATGAATCTACACTAAGCTATCTAGCATTATTGCACGGTGAAATGCTTGGAAAACGCTACAAATTAGAAAAGCATCCGGAAGAAGTCTAATATGATAAATACTCTATAATGGAGTATTTTTCATGGCAAAAATCGTAACAGAGTCGGTTGTAATAACCTTCAGTAAAATTGTAAAAGACAGTGATTCAGATGTTTCTGGTATTGCTGGGTCTGATATTCAATCAGCATTGGAACAAGTTGCCCAAGAACTTGTTGGTGATAGTGTAGTCGTTGAGGTTGTAAAAGCATAATGAGCCAAACTACCACACTAGTTTTATTGCCGCAAACAACGTGGCAAGGTAATGTCTATGCTAACATGCAGTATTATGATGTTATAGGTGAAAGACAACCTGCAGCCGCATACTATTTGGGCAACAAAGATTTACAAACAGTTAACATCAATTTAGCAGGCGTTACTGGAAACATATTTATTCAAGCTTCACTAGCAACAACTCCTGTTGATATTGATTGGTTTAATGTATATGAGTTAGAAGCAAACGCGGCTGCTCCTGCAAACAGTGCGGCAAACATAGCAGCCTATGCTAACGAAGGTGTTAATATCAATGGTAACTTTGTTTGGATGAGAGCAAAGGTTCAAGATTTTCATAGCGGTATTGTACAATATATCAAACTGAGTTATTAATATGGCAACAATTGTTATAATGCCCGGTGGCTTTCACCCCTTTCATGCTGGTCACATGGCGTTGTATAACAGTGCCCGTCAAGCATTCCCTAATGCTGACTTGTATGTTGCCGCAACTAATAGTCAGGAAGAGCGTCCTTTTCCCTTTAGTGTAAAAGAAAAACTAGCAAAAGTTGCTGGTGTAGAACCAGGACATTTTATTCAAGTTAAAAGTCCTTTCCAAGCTAAAGAGATTACACAAAATTATAACCCAGACGAAGATGTGTTGATTTTTGTTCGCAGTGAGAAGGATCGTAATGAAAGTCCTAAACCAGGTGGCATGAAGAAAGATGGCACACCAGCTTACTTCCAACCATACACTGGTAAAAACATGCAACCGTTTGGTCAACATGCATACTTTGCTTACTTACCTACAGTTAAGTTTGGTCCTGGTATTACTAGTGCTACAGAGATTCGTAACGCATGGCCTACATTAAACGACAAACGCAAGACAGCAATGGTTATGAGTTTGTACCCGGCTGCTCAGAAGAATAGTAAACTTGCCGCTAACATCGTTGGTATGTTAGATCAGGTTATGGGCAGTCAAGAAACAGTAGCAGAGGTTGATTACGGGAATCACCCGTCACAAAGAGTGGATCCACGCACTGGCAAAAAATATGTTCCACCAAAAAGTCCGTTAGGGCAAGGTGTGGCAGAAGGTGATCAAAGCCTATCAGTAGAACAACTAGCACAAATCAGTGATAAAGCTTTAGATGATGCTTATCATTATGGTCGTAGTACTCCTGGTGCAAACTTTGGTTGGATGGCAAATCTTCAATCAGCAAAAGCCGCAAAGAGATTAATTGATGCAGGTGAAACTGATATTGAAAAGATTAGTGATGCTATTCATCAAGGATGGAATGTCACAGCAGCCGCAGACTATAAAGGTCAATTACAATTAGATACACCTACTTTGGACGAAAAGAAGTTGAAACGTGCTAAGTTAGCAATGCAATCTTATAGTCAGCTTCCAGAAGAAGAAAAAGAGAAGGATCGTGTTGTAGCACGTGCTTTGTTATTGGCTTTGGGTGGCAAAGTTGATGAAGATTTTGGTATACCATTACCGAGCACATATGAACAAGAACACAATATGGATCAAAAACAAAGTGGTCATCATACACGCAATCTAACTACTGAGACTAATATGTCCGAAAACATGGATTATCTAGACGAAAAATAATTTGACTCCCCTCACCTAGTGTAAATATTTACATCATTTAAGAGGACCAAATGGCAACTAGAAAATCAAAATCAGCAACACAAGCAGCCGCAGAAACTGTAGCAGCAGAAGTAATTCCAGAAACTGTACAAGTTCAAACAACTGAGAGTCAACAAGCCCCGGCTGCGACAGCGGCTGCAGGACAAGTTCAAGTTAACGTAGACTTTCTACGTACAACACGTGTACACATAGCAATGCCATGTTATGGTGGTATGCTAACTGAATCAACGTTTATGAGTTTCATCAAGTGGGCTAACACAGCCCGTCAACTTGGTATCGATTGGACATTGGAAACAATGGTTAATGAAAGTCTTATCAGTCGTGCCCGTAACACACTAACTGCAAAGTTTTTAGACATGCCGGACGCAACTCACTTGTTCTTTGTTGACGCTGACATTGGTTGGGAGCCATGGCACCTGTTAGTATTATTGAACCGTGACAAAGACGTTATCGGTGGATTGTACCCAATGAAGACTATGCCTATCAAGTGGGTAGTTAACGGCTTTGAAGGTGCAGAAGAAGGACCTGATGGATTGCAAGAAGTATCTAAAGCTGGTACAGGTTTCTTGTTAATGAAGAAACATGTGTTTGAAAAGTTGAACGGTCACCCGGCTGTCAAGCAATATAAGAACGACATTGGACTTGATCCAAAGTATGACCAACACTTGAAGACTTACTTTGACACAGCAGTTCGTCAGAATCGTTACTACAGTGAAGACTGGACATTCTGTGAAAACTGGCGTGACATAGGTGGTAAGATTTGGGTTGACAAACGTATTCTATTACGTCATAGTGGTAGTTATGTTTTCTGTATGGAAAATCAAAACCATTTAATGGACACGATTGGACCTATGTATGTTCAACAACAGCAAGAGAAGGCAGCGCAAGCGGCACAAGCTCAACAAATACAACCAGACGCTAGCGGAAATGTTACGCTGAGTATAACTTAAAAATTGCCCCGAAAGGGGCTTTTTGCTAAATAAATATATGTCAAAAACAATATCATTGTTCATGAATCATCCCGAGTGTTCCAAAGATTGCTGTGAAGGCATGACAGAGGCATTGGGATCAGAGTATGATATTAAAATCTTTTCAGCAAATGAATGTAATAGCAAAACATTAGAATCAGCAGACATAGTTGCATTCCCCGGTGGCATAGGGGATGCTAGTTCATATGATAAGTTTTTTAGACGAAAGGCACAAAACTGTGTTGCGGACTATGTATCCGATGGTGGTAGATATTTAGGCATATGTATGGGAGCATATTGGGCAGGATCGCATTACTTTGACATACTAGATGATGTAGATGCAGTTCAGTATATCAAACGCCCAGGAGCAGATGTCAAAAGAAGCTATGGTACTGTTACATCAGTATTATGGAACGGTGACAGTGTTAATATGTATTTTTATGATGGATGTTCACTGGTAGGCGACAACACAAAATTTAAAACTGTTGCTACTTACGCAAACGGAGACGCAATGGCTATAATACAAAACAGAGTAGGATTGATAGGATGCCATCCAGAAAGTCGTAAATATTGGTATGAAAAGCCTTGGAACTATATAAATCAATATTGGCATAATAACGAACATCATAAATTGTTATTAGAATTTGTTAACACATTATCAGAACAGTAACTTATTTTTAACCAAAGTCATAAATAAAAGAAAAGAAATTACATGAGTTGGTTTAGACACAGACCCCCAAAATATCCTCCAAAACCCGATCCTACTCCGGATAAACAAAGAAACTGAGCATCATTTTTATTCAACTAAATACTACGTAATATAGGAAATAAAGAATGAGTGAAGCAAGTTTTGTTAATCATGGTCAAGTATCACTTGGCAGTATTAACACGTTTGGTTTTAAAAACCGATTAATCAATGGTCAAATGCAAGTTGCCCAACGGGGAACCAAAGCAACTATTACTGCAAATGCTGATATCCCTGAAGGTTATAAGACAGTAGACAGATGGTATGTTTACTCAACTGCGGGGAGTGTAGTAGCAGAGCAAGTTGCTGGTACAGGAAATATTAAAAATAATCTTCAACTTACCGGCGGCACTGGTACTGTTGGTGTAGGTCAACGCATTGAATCTGGTAATTCACGTGATTTAGCCGGAAACACTGTAACTCTATCAGCAAATCTTTCAAACAGTTCAACCCCAACCGTAAATTGGACAGTATATTATGCAACTGCTAACGATAGATTTGGTACCTTACTAGCTCCTAAAAGAAGAATGGTATCTAGAGGTAGTTGGACTGTAACTAGTACATTAACAAAATATGATGCTCAAATAGTACTGCCAGATGAAGCCATTAATGGTATAGAAGTTGTATTTACGTATACCGGTGGAGGGATATTTTTATTAGGTAATGTTCAATTAGAAATGGGCTTTGCCCCAACATCATTTGATTACAGGGCTTTTGGAACAGAATTAAATTTGTGTCAAAGATATTGCTATGCTACTGGTGGTGTTTCTAGTAATACCACAATAGCAAGTGCTATTACCGCAGGTGTCAAATATCAAATTGAATCTTTAGGAACAACCAACTTTGTTTCGATTGGTGCAGCAATTAACAGTGTGGGTGAAATTTTCACTGCCACTGGTTCGGGTGCTGGCACAGGAACTGCAATTAATCTTGTTGATAGATATAACGCAATACAAACTACCGGATATTGGGCTAATGCAAGCAATGGATATGCATATTTTACTGGTCAATTTGGTGTTAGTTTAAGAAGTCCACCAACTTTCTCAGCAACCGGTAATGCAACTAGTTACGGGATATATTCGTTTACAACCAATCCTTGGTATCAACCAGTTAATACATTCCTTGGGCTTTCAAATGTATCTAGCAATACATTTTATATGTTTACGTGTAATGTAGCAAACACTTCAAATATAAGCACCCCGTTTTTCCTCACAGACTATAACGGTACAACCTTTAGTAATAATTGGATAGTTTTTTCAGCAGAATTATAATCCAGTTAGACATATAGTATTGACTAAATACTAGATGGACATCAGAGAACTACAATCATTTCAACTGTCAGATGCAGTTAAATTTCACGACCACTTAAACCCAAAGATATTTCATGGGCAACATGTTCGTCCTGAGGTAGAAAAGCAACTTAAAATAATTGCAGGTGATTTCTTAGAAGAACTAGGTGTAGATGGTCTTGATGTGCAAGACATTACAATATCCGGTAGTAACGCTGCATATAGTTATACCCCTAACAGTGATCTAGACTTGCACATTTTAGTTGACATGACCAAACTAAATGATGATGAAATGTACCGTGAATTGTTTGATGCTAAAAAGAATGCATACAATGATAGTCATGATATTAAGATTCATGGTATTCCTGTAGAATTGTATATACAAGATAGTAGTCAACCTGTTATTAGTTTAGGTGAATACAGTATTAAAAACAACAAATGGTTAAAGATTCCTAGCAAACGCAGAGCAAACTTTGACCAAACTGCTACAGCTAAAAAATATGAAAAAATGCTGGCTGTAATAGACCGAGCGTTGAAGACACAAAAACTAGATCGTATTCAAAATGTGTTGAAAACTATCAAACGCTATCGTCAAGCTGGATTAGACAACGGTGGAGAGTTTGGTCCCGAGAATTTAGCATATAAAGCATTGCGTAGTCAAGGATATATCACCGCACTATACAAACTGCGTGATGAATTACATAGTAAAGAACTAAGCATTGAAGGTATGTATGCTGAGAACAGTAAGTTCTTAAACAAGCCTACGCCAACAATTGAACAACTTGTAATCAAGTATAAAGTTCCTAAACAAGATATATTGATTCAATTAGACAAGGGTATCAAAGTTGAACTAGAGCATACCAAAGATCGTGAGATTGCACGTGAGATAGCATTAGACCATATCAATGAAGATCCACATTACTATAACAAGTTGTCTAAAGCCAATATAAAAGAATCAACTGATTCTGAAATACATAACTATCACAAACTAGATAGAATATTAGCTAAGTTGTGTGAAATGGTTGTCAAGGGACAAAGTTCTGACAAAGATTATGGTATGGTAGCTGCTTGCGTATTAGACACTGATAACAAAATAGTAGCTGGATTAAACAGTCTTGGAACTGATGGTAAACGCATTCACGCTGAACGTGTTGCTATTGAAAAGTATGAACAGAAGTACGGAGAAGTACCAGATGATAGTATTGTTCTAACTACACTAAGCCCCTGCAATGAAACTCATGACGAAACAGCGGAAAATAGAGTTGGTGAAAGCTGCACAGATTACTTAAACAGTAAGGGTATTGAGAAAGTATATTGTGGCTACATCGATCCTACACAAGGTAATGATATTAGAAATTTCAATATGATGGAAACTAGTAACAAAGATATACGTGAAGAATGTAAGAAGTTTGCTGATACATTCTTGAAACAAGATATAAATGAGGGTTTTGACCAACCCTATCCACTCAAGTGGGAAAAGAGTGAGTATGGTGATGTTGACGCATTAGCTACCTTACCGGATGGTAGTCCACTAAGTATCATGTTTAATCAGCAGCAAGGAGACGAGGGTGAAGAAGCTACACAAGTTGAATTCTATAGAAATAACAGTCAAGAGGTAACAGGTGAAGGCGATGCACAGCGTGTGTTTGCTACAGTGTTAACTGCTATTCAGCAATATATTAAAAAATACAAGCCAGTAAAATTAACTTTCTCAGCAAGTAAATTACTTGATCCATCTACATATTATGACCCAGACGAACCAACTCCAAACCCAGAGAGTCGTGCTAAGTTATACGATAGGTTAGTTCAGCGTTATGCAAAAGCATGGGGATATAGAGCTTTAAGGGCAGACACTCACTCATTAGTTATATACGAATTGACTAGAATGAAGCCAAGAGTAGCAGAAGCAAGTGGTTATATCCCTAGTGAAAAAGAAAAAAACGACCCACGTTTTAAAACAGCATTAACAGTAGATGTTAAGCCTGATAGTATCAAAAAGAACGCAAAAGCGTTTAGCTGGCTTACTAGCAGAGCCGGTATTCCACCTACAGCAAACCCCTCCGGGAAGTTATGATAATACATTATTTTGATAAATATAGTATTAACACGGGATTTTTACCATGAAAATTAGAGAAATATACGAGAACACAACAGCAGGCTCAATTGCACCAACAGAACATGCTTTTGTAAAAATGCAAACACGCAATCCAAGTGTCTACGGAGATCAAAAAGTAGGTAGTCTGTTAAAAGGTAAAAAGACAAACAAACCGTTCGTCAACAGCATCAATGAAGGTGCTGTTAAACAATATGTTATGGACTTGAAAGAGTTAACTGACGAAGAATTCAAAAAGAAGTATAAGAAAACAAAGCAAGAAGCACGTAAGGCTATGAAAGAAAAGCCAGAACCAGTTAATGAAGCAGATTTGCAAGAAGATGATATCATCGTAGTCCCTGGTCAAGGAAGATTAAGAAAGACTGGTTTTGTTAAGCACGGACAAAGTCGCGTAGATCACGAAGTAGAAATGGCTCGCAGTGATTTGTTCAGTGCAGCAAAAAATGCTAAACAAGTACTTGAAATGATTCACAGTGTGTCTGAAGAAGAAGGACTTGAAGGCTGGGTACAAGAGAAGATTATCAAAGCTAATGACTATCTAAACACAGTTCGTGAATACTTGGAAGGTAAACAAGTGCAAGGTGTGGCGGAAGGTAAACGTAATTTAAAATGTGTTTGCAAGTCACATGGGCAAGATCAATGCCCAGTTCATGCACCATTAGATGAAGGTTCTACTTCAGCTAACAAGAATAAGAAAGTAAAATAATTATGAGTAGTATTTTAAAAGGCATTCAACTTAATGAAGTTAATCCAAATAATTATGATAGTGATTGGGATTATCAAGATGCAGTAGCACGTAGCGGTAGATCACGTTCTAGAAGTTCAGACAGTTATGATGCACATGATGCTGAAAATGATGCGTATGAAATGCACAAAAGATTTGCAGCCACTCGTGCTAGAAAAGAAGCTGAGGCTAAAGCAGCCGCTGAGAAAGCAAAAACAGAGAAGTTAGATGAACTAAGCCCTAAAACATTAGCAAGTTATAAAAAGAAAGCAGGAGCTGATGCTACTGCTAGTGACAATCGAGGTGATTATGCTCGCGGTAATAAGCGCATGAGTGGTATTATGCAAGCAACTAAAAAAGAGTTTGCTAACGATGCTAAAGGTGTGGCGGAGGTCACCGGTGACAAACCTTTTGATAGTATGATGAAGAACATATCAAAAGGTACTAACAAACAAAAAACCTTAGACCGTAAGGAACAGCAAAAACAAACTCAACAACGAGCACGTGATGCTTTTGGTAATATGTTTGGTGGTGGCAATCCTGCTGACCAGTTAAAAATTAGAGAGCAAGGTGTGGCGGAAGGCTCTGAAGAAGATAGTTACTCAAACAAGTTTGTTCAAAGTCAGATTGACTATTATAAGAAACATCTCTTATCAGGAAATACCGGTGACCAGCATCGTATTCGTGGTTCGTTAATGAATTACGAAAGAATCAAAAATCAACGAATCAAAAATAACACTTGGCAAGAGCAAGGTGTGGCGGAAGGCTTGGATGATAATAGAGTTAGTTTTAAGGTACAAAAAGGTAAAAACAAATTTGCAACTACTTTAAGTGTTGGTGTTAACCCAGTAGGAGTATACCAATATGATGCTGATACAGGTCGTAGTGTGGCCGAGGTTTATCCAGAATTCAAAGGCAAAGGATTAGGTAAATTATTAGTTTTACATGCTATCTATACCGCGGCCAAATTGGGATTAGATTTCCAAGAAGATGAATCAAGAACTTCAGAGTATGATAATGTATTAGATAGTTTGAGTAGCAACGGTTATATTGTAGATGACGATGGTTATTGGTATGTTACCGGCGAAGGTGAACAATATCTACAACACTCATTAAAGCAAGGTGTGGCGGAGGCACAACATAGCTGCCCACACTGCGGTGGCGAGATGGTTAACGAAGAACTAATGAACGAAAAGAAAGATGCTTGCTACTACAAAGTCAAGAGCCGTTATAGTGTATGGCCTAGTGCTTACGCTAGTGGTGCATTAGTCAAGTGTCGTAAAAAAGGAGCAAGTAACTGGGGCAACGGTGGAAAGAAGAATGAGAGTTCTATCTTAGAAGGTATTGAACAAGCAGATGAAAGTTTACACGATTGGTTCAGCAAAGAAAAATGGGTGCGTATGGATACTAAGGGCAACATTAAAGGTCCATGTGCAAGAGAACCGGGCGAAGGAAAGCCAAAATGCTTGCCACAAAGTAAAGCACATAGTTTAGGCAAGAAGGGTCGTGCTAGTGCGGCTCAACGTAAGCGTAGAGAAGATCCTAATCCAGACCGTCATGGTTCAGCTATCAATGTTAATACAAAGAAAAAATCTAACGAAAATATAGGCGAAGGCTGGAAAGAAAACTTAGGAGCGGCAACATTAGCAGGTGCAATGGCATTTGGTGGTGCAGGACATGCCCAAGCTGCTGATTTGAGCGGGTACAATACACAATACTTACAACAAGTTGCTCAAGGTAATCATCCAAGGCCAATGGTTAGTGTAGCTGATGCTAAGGCAGAATTACAAGCAAGAATGTCTGCTAATCCAGTATCAGGTAAAACTCCAGAAGAGGCAATGCGTGATCCAAGATATAAGAGTGATCCTATGTTTAAAGCAGAGGTAGATAGAGCAGCCTCAATTGGATCTGCACCACAAGCAGAAGCACCAAAAGGTTTTAGTATGGAATATCTACAAAAAGCCGCGGATCCCAATCGTTTTGGTAGATACTTGATAAGTATCGAAAAGGCACAAGAGTTGCTGAAACAAGCACAGAACAAATAATTATGGATACCTTTGAATTCTATCAGAGTCGTAAAGGTTATCCGACTCCACCAATAAAATGACAAAACCATCTTGGAGAAAAAAACAACAGTCATTCTTTGTTGAAAAGAATATTGAATTTCAACAAGACCAACGAATCATAAATTGGTTGGTTAATACAAATACATACGTAATTGGTGATGAGTATTTTAATAAATATTTTCAACGCACTGATGATGTGATTGATGCAAAGCAAGCCTTGATTTTTATAAAAAATTATACCAGTTCAAAATATTTGGAGCAAAAGTTAACTCCTTTTATTAATATTACTAGAGTATGTATAGCAATAAATAAATTTGTAATTTATACGGATACTATTGAGGATGTTAACGAAGACTATGATGTTGCATTATTTGACTTCATTCAATCTATCTTTAAAAATCGTATAATAGAATATTATTATGTTCCTAATGTCAAAGGGTCACATTTTAATTTTGCCAGCCCTACTACACAATTCTTTATCACATGAAATCATATGAAGACGGTACATTAACTCATAGTGTTCGTCAAATTTATTCTTTATACAAAGCAAATCATCCATTGTTTGACGAATGGATGAGATCAAAACATAAACCTATCACCTGTCTTGACATTAACAATACTATATTAAATCTAATATCTGATAAAAAAAGTATATGGATAGACTCATTTGGATACGGATTATCTGATAATTTCATATCAATTGAACATTACCGTTTTCATTCGTTGTTAGGTAATTTGTCAAATATCTATTTCAGACAAGGTTTACATAATATTAAAACATACAATGAATTAATACAAACATTTAATCCAGAAATAGTAGTATATTATAAATCTGAGTTTTTTAAGTACCTAACAGTATCTGAATTAATTGCTAAACTTAAAGAACTTAAATCCATATTCAATAATTTAATAATCTACATGGATTTATTATATATAGACTATAACAAGTTAAAATACCCAATAACACATGTAATATCACAAATTCATGAGATTTTTCCCAAATCAATCATAAAACGTTATGCATTGTCTGGGATATTGATAAATATATAATTATAGGATATATGACATGTTATCAGACAATTTAAAAACACTATTAGGAAGTACATTTGTCCTGTACACCAAAACACACGGATTTCATTGGAACATTGAAGGCAGTAATTTTCCGCAGTATCATAAATTTTTAAATAAAATGTATGATGAAATCTATGAAAGCATTGATACTATTGCAGAATATATCAGAACATTAGATAGTTATTCTCCTGGTAGTTTAGCAAGAATGCTTGAATTAAGTATAATTGAAGAACAATACAAAATTCCACGTGTTGATTTAATGCTTGAAGAACTACTAGCTGATTGTGAAAAAATGATTAAGTTGGTAACTGAATTATTTGATATTGCAACAGAACAACGAGCACAGGGTATTGCCAATTATCTAGCTGAATTACAAGACTTGTATGCCAAAAAGGCTTGGATGATTCGTGCTACTCTTAAAAAATCACGTGAATAAAATGAAGAAAATTATTATCGCAGTAACATTGTTGCTATCATCACTAAGTATATTTGCTTGGACACAACGACAACCTAATCCAATACAACAATGTCAAGTACATGCCCCATATGGATTTCCACAAACAATAGGCGTTCAAGCTATCTGTCGTCAAGCATATCTAGTTGGATATGATGCAGTAGCAAAATTACCAAAATTTGTAACTTATGAGCTATTACCACAAAACGCATTGGGTTGTGTAGCACGTACAAATGCATTTGCAACTGATCAATCAATATCAGACGGTGCTAGACCAGATGATTACGCTGCCACAGGATATGACAAGGGTCATATGAGTCCAGATGGTGACTTGTCTTGGGATACACAAGTTGAATTTGAGTCATTCTTAATGACTAACATGAGTCCACAAGCCGGATCATTAAATCGTGGAATATGGAAATTACTAGAAACTAGTGTACGTGGTTGGGTAGTTCAGCACAATCAAAGTTACACTGTTTATGTGGGTGGAGTATATAATGCACAAGACAAGAAAATCGGCAACGGCGTCGTTGTTCCTCATGGTTTTTACAAGATTGTTATCAATAATCAAACGAATGAAGTAGCAGGCTGGGCTTTTCCTCATGTTGCTCCATATCCTAATTTGGGTAATGACCTAACTAAGTTTCGTTTACCAATAGCACAGATTGAAAGTGCAGGTGGTGTTAAATTTGCTTATCCTAAAAATGCAAAAGAACTTGCGTCTGGTCAAGAATGGCCTGTGGATTTCGGTGCATTGACAAAAGCCAAACGTGCTAGATGTGGTGCAAACGCAATAGACGATTGATAAATATAATATAGGGGAAAAAAAATGCCAAAAATTACACACAGCATATCATCGGAATTGGGGACTAGTTTCACTCCATTTCATGGATGGGCAAAATCTAGATTATCAACAGAAGAATTTAATTCTTTTACAACTATTATAGATACTGATACGACTGAATTTAACTTTGAGTATTCAGAATTATACAATGCTTGGTTGGTAGATCAAAAAATAATACATAAAATATTTCATGACGGTGTTGAATATAAAGTAAATTCATACACCGATTTCGCATAGTAATGAAATATATTGAAATAATCAATGAGTCGGCTGCACATGAACTAGCAAAAAGATTGCCTAGTTTAGATAAGTACGACTATAATACCATTGATGATCTAATGCGTAAAGTTGCTAAAAAACACCGTATTACAGGCAAAGCATTACGTGATTTGTTTGTTCGCAAATATCGTTCCACCCCTGATCTTTGGGCCAAAAAACTGGACGAAGAATCATCGGGATCAGAAATAGAATCAGAAGTTAAACAGTTTGCTGAATGGGCATGTAGAACACTACATATTAAAAACGTTCCAGAAATTGAATTAAGCCAAGATACAAAAGATGCACAGGATAATCATCACACCGGTCGTCACGTTGAGGGCGAGGATTCTATTTGGGTATATGCAAAGAACCGCAATCTGGTAGACATACTACGTACAGTGTTTCATGAACTAGTTCACATTCGCCAAGGTGAACTCAATATGATTAAGCCAAACAGTAGCTACCCAGGTAGTCCAATTGAAGTTATGGCTGATATGTTAGCTGGTAAATATATCAAAATATATGGTGAAAAGCACCATAAAATCTTTCAATAAATAATCATTTGTGCTATAATGCATAGATGATTAATTTGCTTGTTCCCTTACCCAAACAATTAACAGTAGCTTTTAGTGGTGGAGTGGACAGTTGTGCCGCAGTTGATTTTCTAAGTAGAAAGCATGATGTTATTTGTGCTTTCTTTCATCATGATACGGAGAATAGCGAACGGGCATATGAATTTGTTGCCAACTTTTGCAACGACAGAAAACTATCATTAATTTTTGCCCGTATCAGTGAACCAGTTGTTCCAAAAGGTATCAGTCAAGAAGAACATTGGCGTGACCAAAGATATACATTTTTACACACATTAGGTCCTGTCATTACAGCACATCACTTAGATGACTGTGTAGAAACATATATCCATTCAGCACTTAATGGAACACCCAAAGTAATCCCTATGATTCGCAACAATGTACTACGCCCATTCTTAACAACACGCAAGAGTGAATTTATCTTTTGGTGTCAACGACACAATGTACCCTGGATTGAAGATTCAAGTAATCAAGATTCTAAATACATGCGTAACTACATTCGCAACGAATTAATGCCACATGCATTGCGAGTTAACCCAGGTTTACATACTTTGGTAAAAAAAGTTGTTGAAAAGCAACGATGATTCGTGTATACTTACATTTTAAGGAGAACCTATGTCAGATTATAACAGAAGCTTTAACGGTGACGCAAAGATTAAACTAACTCAATTGATTAACGAGGGCATGACAGTCATGCACGAAATTGATACATTGAATGGTGGTTTAACAGATACTATCAAAGCAGTAGCAGAAGAATTGGAAATCAAAGCCAGTACACTGAAGAAAGCTATTCGTATTGCACACAAAGCAAGTCTCGGTCAGACTAACAAAGACCACGATGAACTCAACACTATCTTGGAAACTGTGGGCAAAACACTTTGAGTTACGTTGACGCTATACACGCAAAAGACGAAGACCGTATCTACGTTGTAGAGAGGGATAATAACGGCAAACGTGAATACAAAGAATATCCTACTAACTATGTACTATACTATCCCGATCATAAGGGAAAGCAACGTAGTATCTATGGTAATCCAGTCTCACGATTCAGCACACGCAAGCGCACAGAGTTTGAGAAAGAAAGACGCATCCATTCAGGCAAGAAATTGTTTGAAAGTGATGTACCAGTTGTCTTTCGCTGTCTAAGTGAAAACTATCTTGGTGTTGATGCACCTAAACTACACACATGCTTCTTTGACATTGAAGTAGACTTTGATCCTATCAAAGGCTTCAGCCCTACTAGCGATCCATTCAATCCTGTTACTGCTATCAGTTGTTACTTAGACTGGCTTGATCAGTGTATCACACTAGTGATTGCTCCCAAACATATGTCTAGTGAAACAGCCAATGAAATCATCGGTGAGTTTGAGAATACGATGTTGTTCAAGACCGAAAAAGAAATGTTTGATGTGTTCTTTCAATTGATTGAAGACGCAGATGTGTTAACTGGTTGGAACTCAGAGGGCTATGATATACCTTACATGGTCAATCGTGTTACTAGGGTGATGAGTAAAGATGACACACGCAAGTTTTGCTTGATGGGTCAATTACCTAAAGCTAGAGAATATGAACGATTTGGTAAATCAGAAACTACATACGACTTAGTTGGTCGTGTACATCTTGACTATTTACAACTCTACAAAAAGTACAACTATGAGTCTCGCCACTCATATAAGTTAGATTCTATTGGTGAGATGGAAGTAGGAGAGAATAAAACACAATACGAAGGTACGCTTGACCAATTGTATAACAAAGACTTTAAAAAGTTCATTGAGTACAACAGACAAGATACTATGTTGTTAGTGAAAATTCACAACAAACTAAAGTTTTTAGAACTAGCTAATCAACTAGCGCATGAGAACACTGTACTGCTTCCAACAGTTATGGGTTCTGTGGCAATGATTGAGATGGCTATTTTTAATGAAGCCCACGCACGAGGGCTAGTAGTTCCTGATAAAAAACGAAAGACTGAAAATGATAATGAAATTCAACAAGCGGCAGGTGCCTTCGTTGCTACTCCCAAAAAGGGAATGCACGAATATGTTGGAGCAGTTGACATCAACTCGCTCTATCCCTCGGTTATTCGTGCCCTCAACATGGCAGGAGAAACAATCGTTGCACAAGTCAGACAGACAATCACAGACCAGTACATGAGCGACAAGGGCCTTCGACTAGCAAGTGAAAAGAAACGCTATAAAGAAGGTGACGATGATGTGACTGGCGCTGTTCTATGGGAAAACCTGTTTGGTTCACTAGAGTATACTAGTATCATGAATCAAGAACGAGGTACCATGCTTACTGTAGACTACGAAGATGGTCGCAGTGTAGAAATGTCAGCGGCAGAGATTTGGAAACTAGTCTTTGATAGTCATAAGCCCTGGATGCTAAGTGCAAACGGCACAATCTTTACTTATGAAAAAGAAGGCGTTGTTCCCGGTCTATTAAGTCGCTGGTACTCAGAACGTAAAGAAACACAGAAATTAGCAAAAGAAGCGTATGGCACTGACAAATATGATTATTATGATAAGCGTCAACTTGTTCGTAAGATTTTGTTGAACTCAGCATACGGTGCATTGTTGAACGAACATTGCCGATTCTACGACAAGCGTATAGGTCAGAGTGTTACATTAAGTGGTCGGCAGATTGTTCGTCATATGATGAGTAACATCAATGAAACGGTTGAAGGTGTTTATTCACATGAAGGAAATGCAATTGTTTATGGTGACACAGACAGTTGTTACTTTACTGCATACCCTATTCTCAAATCGCAAATACAGAACGGTGAGCTTGAATGGAACAAAGAAACTTGCATTGGTCTATATGATAGTATTGCCGACCAAGCTAATGATTCATTTCCCGGATTCATGGAGAAGGCATTTCACACACCTCGCAAGAGTGGTGAGATTATCAAAGCTGGTCGAGAACTAATTGGTGATCGTGCTATCTTTATCGTTAAGAAAAGATATGCTATCAACATCTTTGACAAAGAAGGTAAGCGTAAGGACAAAGATGGCAGTGCAGGTGACATCAAAGCTATGGGTCTTGACTTGAAACGTGCTGACACACCTAAGTATATACAAGAATTCTTAATGAATGTGTTGCAAATGGTCCTTCAACAAGGTAAAGGTCGTGATGAAGTTATTGAAGCAATCAAAGACTTCAAGCGTATCTTGTCATCACAAGACAGTTGGACTAAGGGTTCACCTAAAGGTGTAAACAAACTTACATACTACGGTGACTTGGAAGCTAAAAGTAAAACTGGCAGAGCAAACATGCCCGGACACGTTAGAGCCGCACTTAATTACAATTATTTGCGTAGAGTTAATGGTGATAACTATAGCCAAAGCATTATTGACGGTATGAAGGTAGTTGTTTGTAAACTAAAATCTAATGCGTTAGGGTTTACAAGTATTGCTTATCCTGTTGATGAACTACGACTACCTAAATGGTTTACTGAATTACCGTTTGATGATGCTGAAATGGAAAAGACATTAGTTGATGAAAAGATTGATAATTTACTAGGTGTGTTGGGTTGGGATATTCGTTCTAACACAGACACAAAGAGTACATTTGATGATTTGTTCTCATTCGGGTGAATTGATGTTGCATTTCGCAATAAAATCCACTATAATACACACATAAACAACCTAAATACTTTAAAGGAAAAACATGAAAGATAATTTACAAGACTTGATTCAACATACACATGGCTTAGGCAATGTTGACTTAATCAAAATCACTGGCACTGACCAAGAAACTCAAGTTAACGCAGTAGCAGAAGATAAATCTGTTATTGTTAGTGGTTCATTTAAGAATCCAAATGCAGGTTTTATTGGTACGTTTGGTATGCCTAACTTAGGCAAATTAAAAACAATTTTAGGCTTTGATGACGTTTATGATTCAGATGCTAAAATTAATATTACATATGTAAAAAAAGATGGAGTTGATGTTCCATCAGCAATTCACTTTGAAACTAAGAACGGTGACTTTGTTAATGACTATAGATTGATGAGTAAAGCAATTGTTGAAGAAAAAGTCAAAACTGTTACCTTCAAGGGTACTACATGGAATGTTGAATTTGAACCTACAATTGCAGGCATTCAACGACTAAAGAAACAAGCAAGTGCTAACAGTGAAGAAGATCATTTTACATTGACTACAGTTAATGGTGACTTGAAAGCTAACTTTGGTGATCCATCAACTCACAGTGGTAACTTTGTGTTTCAAGCTGGTGTAGGTGGAACATTAAACAAAACTTGGAACTGGCCCGTTAAGGTATTCTTGGCAATCATGGATCTTCCCGGTGACAAGACAATTCGTGTAGCTGATGCTGGTGCAACTGAGATTACAGTTGACAGTGGTTTGGCAACATATCGTTACTTACTTCCAGCAAACGCAAAATGATTGACTACGTAGTTGGTGGTGAGTTTATGAACGTGACTAGTAGTAAGGGGGTAACTCCCTACTTTAGTCATACTTCTAATCCCATGCAAGGTGCTGTATCATACGAATCTGGCAGTGGGAACCTAAAAGTATTTGACGGTAATAGTTGGCAAACTATCGGTGGCAGTAGTGCTGTGATCAATCTTACAGCTAACGCTATTACTATCTTAAAGTGGGCTGAACAGAAAATGCTAGAAGAAGCCGAGCGCAACAAATTAGCAGAAACAAATCCCGCTATCAAAGACCTTGTTGAGCAAATTAAACAAAAAGAAGAACAAATTAATATGGTTCAAACTCTACTTAATAGCCCAGGCGATTATAAAATTAAAAATTCTATGGTACCATAATGGAACAAGTTAATCTATCAGCAAGTCACAATCCTGAGTGGGCATTGTTTTTACCTGCAGTCAGTAGTTTTTATATTGCTGGCTTGGGTAAGCAACGTGAGGGTGAAGTATACTTTGAACCTCAACGTATACCAGTTGCTTTCAATGGTGACGTAGAAAAACTAAACTTTTTAAATAGTAAAGAAGGCTTATACTATTACAAGTGGGGTTTGTATAGTGCTGGTCACGCTAATTTAGATACTACTAAAGATGATCCTAACGAAAGTATCATTCGCAAACGTGAAGCCGGTACATTCATGTTGGGTGACAGCGGTGGTTTTCAGATTTTAAAGGCTCAATGGCCAGCGGACTGGAAAGATCCCAACTGTCCACGTGCCATGGTAAAACGTAAAGCTGTATTGAACTGGATGGACACATACATGGACTATGGTATGTGTTTAGATATCCCATCACAATCTCTATCTACATTTCATATTAAAGATCCCAAGACTGGTAAAAGTGCTCACGGTATCAGTACAATTGAAGAAGCTATTAGTGCTACTCATATCAACAATGAATACTTTATTAAACATCGTAATGGTAATTGCAAGTTCTTAAATGTGTTGCAAGGTCGTAATCATACACAAAGTGATGACTGGTATGAAGAAATGAAGAAATATTGTGACCCAAACATCTATCCAGACAATCACTTTAATGGTTGGGCATTCGGTGGTCAGAACAAGATTGATGTACACTTGATGTTGCGTAGACTTGTTAATATCATACATGATGGATTACTAGTAGAAGGTAAGCATGATTTGATTCACTGTTTAGGTGTGAGTATCTTAGAGTATGCGGTACTCTTCACCGACATTCAGAAAGCTATTCGTAAGTATCACAACCCTAAACTACAGATTACATTTGACTGTGCAAGCCCATTCTTTAGTGCGGCTAAGGGTCTAGCATATTTTAACACAGCTATTGAACATAACAAGAAATGGTCTTATCAAATGGAAAAGACTGCTGAGAAAAAATCTTATGCTAGTGATACCCGTAAGTTTAGAGATGCGGTATTGGCTGAGGGTATTCATAAAGTATTTACTGATAGTCCAGTTACTGACCTGTTGACCTTAAAGGACCTTTGCTATCGTGGTCAAGGATTCTTAGGTCAACATAATAAAGAAACTAAAACTAGCTGGGATACATTAAGCTATACATTATTACAGAGCCATAATGTGTTTACACACATGAGTGCAGTACAAGAAGCCAATCGTAAGTATGAGCAAGGTATCATGCCTAAGATGGTTATGAATAAGTTTGATGATGAACACTTTGGTGAAATCGTTGATAAGATATTTGCACAAAATGATAGACAAAAGAGTCTAGATATGATAGAATCACATAGTAGCTTCTGGATGCAAATGAAGTCAGGCAGTCAGGGTTTCAGTGGTAAGAAAGCAATGAACGCTATGACAATGTTTGACCAATTGTTTGAAGTAAATAACAGTGAATCGGAAGTTGATGAAGTCATTGAGGATAGTGATGACGCAATGTCCGAAATCTTAGGAGAATAACATGCAAGAACAAATAGAACAAACACTGACTGAAAAGCGTCGGCGTATTATAGATAAAGCAATTCGTACAATATTTGTGCGTTTTCAAAAAGAAGGTATTCATAAATACTCGGCGGCAGCAACAGACCCCAACTTAGCAACAGGTGATGAATATGATGTTAGCTTTCTAGCAACTCCGCATAGACACATCTTTCATTTTGAAGTGTCTATTGAAGTATTTCACAACGACAGAGATATTGAGTTTATTCAATTCAAGCGATGGTTAGAGAATCAATATTCTCAAAACATTCTTCAATTGGATTACAAAAGTTGTGAAATGATTAGTGATGACCTCTATGAAGTTATTGCAACTCGATATCCAGATCGTAATATTGTTATTCAAGTATCGGAAGATAATGAAAACGGTGCTACGATTGTTTACAACTTAACCACTCCCCTTCACAACATCGCTATTTAAAGGAATTATTAAAATGGCAAAATCACAATTTCAAACTAATCCACGTGTTACACAAATCTTTGAGGACCTTGAAGGGTATCTCATGTTCTGTCAAGATTACGGATACAAGTTTGATGAAGCAACACTATATGATATGCGTAGTTTTCCCTATCGTCAATTAACAAAAGTGTTAGCAAACAAGCCTGCAAAAGATCAGTGGGCAGAAGATATGCGGCCATGAAAGTAGTGTTAGTCACTGGGGGCTTTGACCCCCTGCACAGTGGGCACATTGAATACTTCAAGGCTGCTAAGAAGTTAGGATTCTTACTTATAGTAGGAATCAACAGTGACGCATGGTTGACCCGTAAAAAAGGTCAACCTTTTATGCCTATTACTGAACGAAAAGCAATCATTGAAAATCTATATCAAGTTCATAATGTAATTGAGTTTGATGATAGTGATGACACAGCTATTGATGCCATTAAGCAAGTAAAGAAATTACACCCAAAATCAAATATTATATTTGCTAATGGTGGCGACAGAACTAAAGACAACATTCCCGAAATGATATTTGATGATGTAGAATTTGTGTTCGGTGTCGGTGGCAACAACAAAATGAATTCAAGTAGTTGGATTCTACGTGAATGGAAAAACCCTAAAACAGAGCGTCAATGGGGATATTATCGTATACTACATGATATACCGGGATGTAAAGTAAAAGAACTAACTGTTAATCCTGGACAAAGTTTAAGTATGCAACGACATTTCAAACGACATGAATTCTGGCATGTTACTGAGGGTAATTGTATACTAGAACAGAAACTATCCGGCGGTTATGCATTACCTCCAATAGATTTAAAAACATATAGTCAGGTACAAATTCCACAAGGTGATTGGCATAGACTAAGTAATCCATACACTGTGCCGTGCAGAATTGTAGAGATTCAATATGGTATATTATGTGACGAAGATGATATAGAAAGACAAGATGCGTAAATTATATTACATGGGTCTCGAACCTTACAAAGCACGATACACACTACAGTTACAAGACTGGAATGAAAGTGTATTCAAACGTAGAGGCATTAACTATGTTATTGTACCCGGCGAAACATTAGGTAACGATCAAGCTATCGTTACAGGTCAAGTACTAGACGCACATGGTCGTACATACTACGGTATGAGTCAACTGATGAATCTAGTTAAGATGATGAAAGCCGGGCACGTTGGTGCAGGTGATGTAGTTTACTTTGAAGATATGTTTCAACCGGGTATTGAATCATTACCTTACATTATGAAACAGATTCCTATCACAAGTCGTCCTAAGATTTATGTTCGCTGTCTTGCACAAAGTATTGACCCAGATGACTTTGTTCATGTTTGGGGTATGAGTGAATTTATGGGTCACTATGAGAAGATGGTTGATAGTTTTGTTGATGGTGTACTCGCTACTAACGAAGAAATGGTCATGCACATGAAGATCGCAGGATGGAAAGCAACACTATATAACATCAGTGGATTAGCATTCGGTAAGAGTGAGGTGCAAAGTAGGGTAGAATCTATCAAACCATTCAGTGATAGAAAACATCGTGTCGTATTCTCAGCACGTTGGGATCAAGAGAAGCAACCTGACTTCTATATGGACCTTATTGAAACATGGAATGAACGTCATCCTAAGAGTGGCGTAGAGTTTGCTATTTGTTCAGGTGGTAAACTAAAGTCAAACAATGACAGCTATATGCAACGCACACGTGATATGCAGTCACGCGGCGTGTTAAAAGTTTATGAGGATTTAGAAAAGAATGCTTACTATGATATCGTCAATGACAGTCGTATTGTTTTTAATTGTGCTTTGCAAGATTGGGTTTCAAATACCGTATCAGAAGCAGATTCCCTTGGATGTAATGTGTTATATCCTGCTTATAGGTCTTTCCCCGAGACTTTTGCAAATGACCATTCTAGACTTTACATTCCCTGGTCTATAGAAGATGCACTAGACAAACTAGAAAAATTATTAAAGAAACCCCACGAAAAGATGGGAGCAATCAGTGATTATAACAATGGTACTATTGATCGTATCATTGATATATTAGAAGGTGGTGGAGACAAATACTTACGTATGTCATCAGACTATCGTAAATACACTAGAGAAAGTAAATACTAAAAGGAGAATATTATGTTTGAATCAACTTACACAGAAAACAGTTTTATAAACTATCGTTCAGCAGAGGAAATCAATAGTGCAATGGGTAGGGTGTACGGACACATGAGTCTTGCTATCATTGTATCAATGATTGTCAGTTACTTTGTGGGTTCTAGCCCAGAGTTGTTGGCATTCTTTTTTACAGGCGTAATGAAATGGATTGTAATCTTTGCACCACTAGCAGCTATTTTTGGTGTTTCCTATGTGCTGGGCAACAATCCTAGTAAAAGTGTAGCACAGTTGTGTCTACATGGCTTTGCAGCATTGATGGGTTTAAGTTTTGCTACAATCTTTGCTGTGTTTACTATGGGTAGTATTGTGAGTGCATTTATGGGAGCAGCAATATTGTTTGGTGTTATGAGTGGTTATGGCTACTTTACCAAACGTAGTCTGGACAGCATGGGCAAATTTATGTTTGTTGGATTAATTGCTATTGTTATTGCTAGTATCGTTAATATTTTTATTGGCAGTACTGTAATGCAAATGGTTATCAGCGCATTGGCTATTATTATCTTTCTTGGACTAACAGCGTATGATACACAAAAGATCCGTGAAGAAGTCAGTGTAGATACTAGTGATGTTGTAGAAATACGCGGAGCATTAACTCTTTATATGGACTTTATCAACTTGTTTTTAAACTTGTTAAATCTGTTTGGGGATAGAAAATAAGCATGGCAACTCGTAAAAAGAAAATAGATGTTATCATGTCTGCTGACATTGCAGAAATGATTGAACCCAAAGTAGTTAAAGGTAATCATTTGACCGTAACTACTTTCTTTGACGGCAGAACTATGCTACAATGGGATGACGAAGCATTATTAAAAGAAGTGCAAGAAGCACTCAAGTCAGTAGAAACAAAAACAAAACGCAAATCAATAAAGGAAAAATTATGAGCGCACATCAAGATATAGAAACACAATTGGCAGCATACCAAGCTGAATCAGCAAAGTTTGAAGCAGGTAACTCAGCAGCAGGCACTCGTGCCCGTAAAGCATTGGGTGAACTAGCTAAAGCAGTTAAAGCGCGCCGTAATGAGATTACTGAGACTAAGAACGCACGTGCCGCAGAAAAAGCGGCTGCTAAATAATTATGGATCAAAGAATTAAGGATATCTTACCTGAAATTACATACGGGTATGAAGGTTATGAAGTATTGGGTGACAACATCACTTATATATTTGATGTACCTGACTCATTATATGAGTTAACATACGAACTAGACGATTTTGTAATTGATTCGGACATTGAAGTTAACTACAGAAGTAAGTTACGTTACTGTTACAAAACTGAAAAAGTTCACATCATGTCTGGATGTAATTCAACCGGTACTCCTAGAGGTCTAGTGGTTAATGTTGACCAAGCTAATGCTATCAAGTTGGAAAAACAACTAATAATTTTTGCTTTGTTGAAAGATACAAAATGGTCAGTTACTAAAATTGACAACATACAAAATAACTTAGATGCCAACATTAAGCAGGAACAATTTTTTAATTCTTTGTTCACAATTGCATAAATAAACATGTAAGCTACAAAACGGTAGCTTACATTTCAAAAACAAAACCATCACAAAGGAAGGTTATCTATGAGTTATAATAAGACAAAATATAGGCATAAATACTCTATAGGAGTAAGTTATGCACCAACCATTTACATATTTAATAAAACATAAGCTATCAGGAAAAGTGTACTACGGAGTACGATATGCTAAAAAATGTTCCCCAAAAGACCTATGGAAAACATACTTTACTTCCTCAGAGGATATTCGTATGTTGATAGAAAGCGATGGTAAGGATGCCTTTGAGTTTCAAATAAGAAAAATCTTCAATGATGCTAAAAAGGCGATTGAGTGGGAAAAAAGAGTCCTAAAAAGAATGAAGGTAATCAAAAGAGAAGATTTTATCAATAGAAATATTCCCGGATCATCAATGTTTTCTCATAGCGAAGAAACTAAGAAAAAGATGAGAAAACCCAAACCAATTGGATTCAGTGAAAAATTAAAAGGTAATAAACATGCCTCTAATACTAAAGGTATATCAAAAACAAAAGAACATGCTGAAAACATTTCTAAAGGAAAAAAAGGTAAAGCACCATTTAAGGGTGAGGATCATCCTAGATATGGTACAAAAAAATCTAATGATGAACTTCTTAAATTATCACTTTCCATGAAGAAAAAGAAATGGATGAACAATGGGGTTAACTGTGCATTTGTTGAACCCACTGAAATTGACATTTACTTAGCGAGGGGATATACTATGGGAAGAGGATCTCTAAAATTTACAAAGGAAATATAAATTGTCGTATAATAAAACTAAAACGGATCCAGAGTTGGGTCAAAAAGTACATGAACATTTAGTTAAGGTGGGTGTTGAAACGCCCACAAAACCTAATAATTTAGACCGTAAAGAAAAGATTGATATAATTGAAGGTCATTTTCAAAAGATTATGGAAACCTTAGGTCTAGACCTAAGTGACGATAGTTTAGAGGAAACTCCCAAACGCTGGGCAAAGATGGCCGTCAATGAAATATTTTGGGGTCTTGACTACGAAGCATTTCCTAAATGTACAACAGTTGACAACAAGATGCAATACAACGAAATGGTTGTAGAGCGTAATGTTAATGTTCAATCTAACTGCGAACATCATTTTGTAGTCATTGATGGATTGGCTACTGTAGCTTATGTCCCTAAACAAAAAGTTTTAGGGCTTAGTAAGATTAATCGTATCGTAGAATATTTCAGTAAACGTCCTCAAATACAGGAACGCTTAACAGAGCAAATATTTCACACCTTACAGTTCATCCTTGATACGGAAGATGTTGCAGTTATGATTGATGCACAACACTATTGCGTGAAATCACGTGGTGTAGAAGATACTGGATCTAGCACTGTTACTTGTCGTTTAGGTGGTGGATTCAAATCAGATCCAGCAGCACGAAGTGAGTTCTTGCAAATTGCAAACAAAGGTTGCAAGTGATATTTAATAGAATCAAAGAATTAAAAGCACAAGGTTTACGAATTGGCATAACCTTCAGCCAATTTGATTTACTACATGCAGGACATATAGCAATGCTTAGTGAAGCCAAGAATCATTGTGATTATCTTATTTGTGGATTACAAAACAATGCTAGTTGGGATCGTCCTGAAAAGAATGAACCCATTCAAAGTATTGTTGAACGACAGATTACATTAAGTGCCTGTAGCTTTGTAGATGAAATTGTTGTTTACAACACTGAAAAAGACCTTGAAGATATCTTGTTAACATTACCAGTTGATGTTCGTATCTTGGGGGTAGAATATATGGAGAAAGACTTTACTGGTCGTGCTATCTGTGAAAAGCGCAATATAGAGTTAGTCTTTAACGGACGAGACCATTCGTTCAGTAGTTCAAGTCTACGCAAACGTGTAGCAGAAGCGGAGAAAATTAAAAATGCCTAAAAGAATATTAGTAATGGGCCTGCCAGGAGCAGGAAAAACATATCTAGCACAACATATTGTTGACCATCTGCAAGCAGATAAGAAACGTGTAGGTTGGTTGAATGCTGATGATGTTAGAAAGAAATACAACGATTGGGATTTTAGCACAGAAGGTCGTGTTCGTCAAAGTCTGCGTATGCGTGAACTAGCAGATGCAATGACAGATGTAGATTATGTTATATGTGACTTTGTTGCACCACTAGTTGAAATGCGTAACAACTTTAAAGCAGACTGGACTGTATGGGTAGATACGATTGACAAAGGCCGCTACGAAGACACTAACAAAGCTTTTATACCTCCTGAAGTGTATGACTTTAGAATCACAGAACAAAAGTGTGAGAAGTGGGGAGAGTTTGTTGCCGCACATATACTAGACAATCGGTTACGCCCTGTATTTGATTGGCAAAAGCCTACTGTACAAATGTTAGGTCGTTGGCAACCGTGGCACGAAGGACATCGTAAGTTGTTTGAACGTGCTATTGCTAAAACTGGGCAAGTAGTGATTCAGATTAGAGACTGTCAGGGTTGGAATGGAACTAATCCATTTGCCATTGAACAAGTAAAGAACTTTATCAAACGTGACTTGGATATGCTATATCAAGGTCAATATGAAATTCAAGTAGTTCCAAATATCACTAACATTACGTATGGGCGTGATGTGGGTTATACTATTGAACAAGAAACTTTTGATGATGCTACACATAGTATTAGCGCAACTAAGATTCGCAAATCTTTAGGATTTGGTAAATAAAGATAGCGGTCTTGGCATCGTCCCGCTTTACAAACTCCGCCGCCTATGCTATAATTAACATAGGAGAATTAGATGGCAAAATATTATTCAACAAAACACTATGGGCACAACATAGGTCTCAGTGCTGTGTTCAGACAACCAAATGCAGATCATAGTCACTGTCACTTGCTACATGGATACAGTCTAGGGTTCACATTCACATTTGGATGTGATAGTTTAGATAACAAAAACTGGGCAGTAGACTTTGGCGGACTTAAACCGCTTAAAGCATGGCTGGAAGATCACTTTGATCACAAACTGGCACTAGATAAAAATGATCCATACTTGACTAAATTTCGAGAACTCGAAGCGTTGAATCTAGCTGAGATTAGATTATTTGACGGTGTGGGTGCAGAGAAGTTTGCCGAACATGCATTTAACTTTGCTAACCAATTGATTCGAGATAAAACTAACAATCGTTGTTACTGTGTTCGAGTAGAGTGTGCAGAACATGGTGCCAATAGTGCCACTTATGAGGGATAATCGTGAATAGTTTAGAAAAAATCTGGGCAAGAGCGACTGGTCATTTAATGGGCAACACAGATGATGATCGCCCTGATGTTCCTATTCTTACATTGGGTGAAGCAAGGATTGCATTGTTCCTAAAAACTTTCTGGGTGGTCTTACATGTGATAACATGTTGTTTCATCATAGCAAACACAATCAGACATTGGTAATATGGCACAACTAAAAATTTCAGAATTATTTTATAGTATTCAGGGTGAAGGTAGATACATGGGCGTACCAAGTATTTTCCTAAGAACTTTTGGATGTAATTTCACATGCGGTGGCTTTGGTATGCCTAAGGGAGAATCAAGTAGTGAGAGAGATACTATTGCAATTAAAGCAGAAGATTATACAGATTATAAATCCTTACCGCTTGTCAGCACGGGATGTGATAGTTATGCATCATGGGACCCTCGTTTTAAACATCTTAGTCCTATGCTCACTACTGATAGTATTGTTGACAGCATTATAGATATACTTCCTCACAAGCGTTGGATGGATGAGCATTTGGTTATCACAGGAGGCGAACCTCTACTAGGATGGCAAAGAGCATATCCTGAATTACTTTCAAATGAGAAAATGAAGGCTCTCAAAGAGATTACATTTGAAACTAATGGTACACAAGAACTAAGTCAGGATCTTTCAATCTTCTTACATCAGTGGAAGATTAACAGAGAGAAAAACGCATTGACATTTAGTGTCAGTCCTAAACTAAGTATCAGTGGTGAAAAGTGGGAAGAAGCTATATGTCCAAGAATCATTTGCAAGTATGAAGACGTTGGATTTGTATATCTTAAATTTGTTGTGGCAACAGAAGATGATGTGCTAGAAGCAGAAAAAGCAGTTACGGTATATCGTGCTGCAGGATTTAGAGGTCCTGTATACTTAATGCCGTGCGGTGGTGTTGAAAGTATGTACAACATGAATGCTAAGAATGTAGCGATTGCGGCAATGAAGCGAGGCTGGCGTTATAGTGATAGACTTCAAGTGCCATTATTTAAGAACGAGTGGGGGACATAATGCCACAAACACAATCATACGATCATTTCTATGAAAGAATGATGGGAACCGAATACAAGTTTGCTTGGTTACCGCAGAGATGTGGTATATCAGGTAAACACATTTGGTTGAAGAAGGCCTATCGTATGACCAGAATGATTATGGGTCCTGGAGATACAATATTTGAATATCGCTGGCATGACAAAAACGAACATATAATTTGGAAATTAAAACAATGAGAACATACGACAAACGTATTGGCTTTTTGGTAAGTTATCAGACATTGATACCGCATGGTGGTATAGGACAGTTTGCTAAAAGTTTCTGTGAGTTGATGGATAGTTACAATATCAAAGTTGATATCATTACTGACAAAGAACCACAAGATAATGAATTTATAAAATCATTAAAGGCAAATATCATTAGTCCAAAAGAGTCATTACCCTACACAGCACATAGTAACATCTTTATGTACGGTGATACATTCTGCTATGAACGTATGGCTAATTTTCGCAATAGTATTGTGGAAGCATTAGAACATAACTTGTACGATGTATTTGTTTGTAACACATATGAAAGTATTCAAGTAGCCAATTCAATGGGTCTTGAAGACTGCATACAAATCATTGCGTATACTCATTTAGAGAGTCAGATATTCAAAGATACAAAGAATCCTTTTTTAATATCAACTAATGAAATGATGCGTAAGCAATTAGAATTGTACGGTATTACTATTGGCACACAAAGCAAATTCAATCAGTTACAATTTACCAGTGCTTATCATTTACCTATACCTATTACAGAAAAGTCATTATTAGAAGAACATCACAACCCTAGAGAAGGTGTGTTGTTTGTTGGTCGATGGGAAGAAGGAAAAAATCCTGAATTGTTTATTGATTTGATTGAACAAACTAAACTACCAGCTAAAGTTATGACTAGCCCCAACGGCGTTAAGAAGTTTGAAGAACGTCTACAAAAGATTGGTGCTACGTATGATGTTCGTGCTAGTATTGTTGGAAAAGAGAAAGTAGACTTTATTACATCTAGTAGAATTGCATTCAATCCTAGTGTTGTTGAGAGTTATGGTATGGCATTCTATGAACAACATATTCAACTACCAACATTAGTACTTGAAAATCAGCGTTGGACTAATAACTTTAACTCAGACTATTTCTACACTTGTACTAAAAAGACAATGGCTAACCGAGCGCAAGAACTTTACGACTCATTTGAGAAAGCAGAAAAATGGTATAATCTTGATTCACTAGAACATGCAAAGCAACAAGAATCTACAGTGTTTCATAAGTGGAACGAGTGTTTTTCTGATTTTTCACCTAAAAATTCTAATACTAACACAGCTAAAATTTGTAATGAAACGACTACAACACATAAAGATTTCATTAAAAGTCTAGGTCGTAGTATTATTTGTATTGATGATGTTCGTAGTGTGTTAACTAACAAACATAAGTTTCGCGTGATACACACAGACAACGATACATATTTAACCAAAAACCCTAATTTTGAACCAATAGAAGAAACAAGTGAAGGATTATTTCAATGGTAAAGAAAGTTTTAATCACAGGTAGTTCAGGCTATATAGGAAGTCATCTATGTAAGATGCTTGAGAAAGAATATACAATTTACGGATTAGACATTCGTGCTCCTCAAGCTGAAATAGAAAACTTCCTTCAAATTAATATCAATCAGCAATTCAACATTGAAGAAGAATTTGATTGTGTGATCCATTTAGCTGCATTAGTCAATGTAGGAGAGAGTGAGCAAAGACCTATTAGTTATTATATCACCAACTTGAACGGTACAATGAATATAGTTAACAAGATTAAGACAAAAAACTTTATCTTTGCTAGCACAGGCCTTGCTGAGTATTGTTATGATCCTTATGGTACTAGTAAAAAAGCCGCAGAAGATGTAGTTAAGGAATTTTGCACCTTGCATAGACAAACACCATACTCTATCTTTCGTTTCTACAATGTGATTGGCAGTGATGGATTTGATCCAACTAATAAAGATGGATTAATGTACAATCTAATGAAGGCGTGCGAGACCGGTGAGTTTACTGTATTCGGTAATGACTATGATACACGTGATGGATCATGTGTGCGTGATTATGTTCATGTTAATGAAATTTGTGATGCATTGCAACATGCTATTGACAACCCTAGCAATAGTATTGAATGTTTAGGTCATGGTGTAGGTAGAACAGTTACAGAGATAGTAAATATGTTTAAGAAAGTCAATAATGTTGATTTTGAAGTTAAAATAGGGCCGAAAAGAAAAGGTGATTTACCTTCAACCGTGTTAGAAGATGTATCACCCTATATGCAGAATCTTTACTCTTTGGAAGAGTTGCTTAAAGTTTAACTTTAAAGTCCAATCTTAGGTGGATACATTGGACCAGATTTTATTCGTTCGCCACCGTCAAAGTAAGAAATCTCAATTGGCAATGTACTCCATCCAAGTTTAGCGGCTGCCATGATTCTATGATTGCCTTCGTTAACCCATGCACTACCATCATATGCTACATTAATGAAGGGTTTATACTCTTCGCCGGTATGCCCGTGTAATGGTAATTTACCAGTGGTGTTCATTATTTTCATTATGGCAACAAGATCATCATTTCGTACATTTGATTGCTCACGGCGCATACCCGGTATTTGTCTTAGTAGGTCAACTGGAACGTTAACACGCCTAGCAGTGGCAGTAGTCTTGCCCATATAGGGCAGACCATTACGGTCAGGACTTTTACTTTTAGCATAGTCAATAGCATCTTGCAACCATTCTTCATTGGGCACATCAACACTTAATGTGCTTTCTATTAAACCTTGCTCTTGTATTTTTCTAGAAATGATACCTTTACTTTTTATTGGTTTTTCATTATCCCAACGCACTGGATTAATCATTGGGTATAGATACTTTGTGCTATCAATATCTATATCAAACTTACTGCTTTTTGGAACTAAATGTTGATTGCGTAGTTTATTAAACTTTTCCGCATCTACTATAATCGGTTCCCCAATTGTTACTTGTCCAATTGCAACAGCAGGCCCATTACCGGTTCTAACAATACCGACTGTTTTCCCAACATATGGTCTAAGACTATCAGTTTTTCTAGATTCGTATTTCTTTTTTCCATCAACTATCAAACTAGCATAATCAATATCTTTATCATTTCGTACATTGATTCCAATGGTTGGTATATTGTTACTGGAGCCTTCTGTCATTTTATTCTGTGGTTTGTCATATGCTCTACGGTCAGTTAAATGATATTCCATTCCGTTGTTTTTGCTATATTTCTGATATAAATCCCAATCAGGCAACAAGCGTTGAATCATCTTAGCATACAATCCAATACGGCTATCTTCTTTAGCGTTGAATGTAATTTCTTCTACTTTATCAAGACCATACTCTTTGATAAATTCACGTGTGATATCAACTGCGGTAGATAATACTTGTGCTGAATTGCCTGTGCCAGTACGCCCGAACAAGTCTAAATATTCGGGATCAGTATCATTTCTTAACAAACGAAATTGTATTTCCCACTTAGTAGGGTTACTATGTGGATTACTAAAAGCAAGCCATTGATAATCTCTATCACCTACTGTAAAATTGGCAGCGGCTTCTTCACCACCGCGAAACTTCCATCCCCAGTTCTTCTTACCCGGCTGAAATATTTCAGTAATGAATTCAGTGGCTCTCATTTAATATACCAAACTATCAATACGTTTATATTTAATATTAAACGCATTCATTAATAATTCTACTTCACGCAGGCATTCTTCTCTTCCGCCACCTACTAGGTATGCGCCGTTGAATCTTTTAAGTAAACCAATGCTAGCCCAACCAACACTCATTGGATCATCTTCCATTTCCTCAATAGCACCTTGAATTAAACTTTGTATTGTGGTACGGCGGTTAAATGCAGGGAATTGTAATTCACGTGTGTCTGAGACTTTTTGTGCGTACATTTCACGTATGGTTGCAATAATAGTACTTGGTTCAATTCCGTGATCCATCCATGAACGTAAGTATCCATACCCTTTATCTGCAATAGTAAACCTGTTCCAGTTGATTGCGGGGCAGTTGGCATTCTCTACCTGCTCGTCATTTTCTTCATCATATGTGTAGCGTTCTTCTTCGGGACAAACTGTATCATTCCAATATTCTTTGATGCCGGCTACACTATCACCACTTAGTCCCTGGTCTTCAGCGTTGACAAACATTAGCACAGGACCAGTTTGCTTGTTTACAAAATTAATAATCTGGGGGAATACATCACTTTCATCGCCATCATTCATTCCAGAATACTCTGGCTGAACATCCACTACAATAACCGGATGACCTAAACCCTCTACAATAAAATCTTTTGCTCTCATAAACTCTTACCCCACCTGGTATTGATCACGTTCCAGTTTATGATCTTCCACTGTTCTTTCAAGTATTTCTTTTTGTCACTACCATAGTCTAGTATAAAAGCATGTTCCCACCAGTCAATAAGCAACAGTATGTCATCACGTACTTCATGGTTTTTGATTGTTTTAATGGCACCATCGTATGCAAGATAGACCCAACCACTGCCCTGAATCTTCATGGCAGTTTCTTCAAACTCTTTACAAAATGATTCAAAGCTACCAAACTTTTTATTGATAAATCCAAACATAGGGCCGTTTGGTTTATTGTTATTTCTTATTTCACGAAACTGCGGAAAGTATGTATTGTGCAAGAATGCACCAGCAAAGTTAAAATCAGGATCACCTTCACCCTTGTTGTATCTTTTGGCATAACCTTTAGCTAGAGTATCATAATGAAAATGTATGCTTTCTTTGCTAAGTACAGGTGCTAAATCACCCTCTTCAAAGTTAAGTGGAATGATTTCTATATCTTGAGCCTTTGACTTATCCTCAAGTAAATTAATTAAGTCACGCATTAGTCTGTATAATCATCAACTTGTGTAATCATATTAGGTAATATATCACCTAAATACATACATTGGTCTGTTTCTTTTAAACTGTCAATCCAGTTATCAACTGTAGTATGATCCAAATCTCCTACAAGTTTTTTATGGTCTAATTTATTTACATCAACTGTGATTAATGTTACATAATCATTACCAGTTCTTTCTTGGTCTGACACAGCGTATTCTAATGCTAAGTCAGGGTTATCTGTTAAAAATACTGCATGGTGTCTACCACCTCTTAAACCTTGTTGTCGAATAACATCAGCTGGCTCAGATGTTCCATGCCATAATTGAGTATGAGCATTGGTATTTTCAAAAATAAACTCTTTGGATAGCATCAGTGTCTCAATAGCAATGTTGAAATAATGTTAGGATCGTTAGCACTGATGTCACCTTCACCTGGAGCAACGATGACATTGTACTTCATACCAGCCGGGATAGATTTACGCTTGGCCATGTACTCATCGTATGATAAGATACTGTTAGCACTTAGTTTATACTCACTTGCCAATCTTTGTTTTAGTTCAGGTAACTTGTCAGGTTGTACTTGCCATTGGCCACTTGACCCCTTAACTAGGTTTTTCTTTTCATCCTTAACTAACAAGTCTTGGAACAAGTCATCAGGAACGATACGACTATTCTTAGTTGTATCTAAGTTAGCGTCTTTTGCTTTAACTTGCTTTTCTTGACTTGTGTTGGCGCCCTCACTCCAGTTTATAATAAAGTTTGGTGGTTTCTGTGCAAGTGCGGCACCTGCCATCTTAGTGTAAGCATAGAATTTAACGTCAGGATGCTTTGCAGCCATCTTTAATGCCATGTCTAGGTATTCTGGGCTAAAGAAGTCGCCTGCATCGTGCCAGCGAATAGTAGTTTGCCAACCATTGGGGAATTTCTTGTCACCCTTCTTACCCAATGCTTCTTCTTTAGATATTTCACTACTTAATTGATTAAAGAAACCACTTGGATCATTCAATAGATACGTTAATATTCTTCCGTCACTTTGCCATGCAGCCTTGAACTGTACTTTACCACCCTTCATGGCGAAACAATCTACTTTACACGAGCCGGCACCCGGACATGTGTTAACAATGATTAGATTGTTAGTAGATTCATCTACTGCAATACCCGTTAATGCGGCAAAGCCAACATTGAAGAATTGCTCAAACTCTCCGTTACTATGCTTCATCTTTTCGTTTTGCTTTAGTAATGATTTTGGGCGTTGTGATAATGATTGTTTAATTTTATCTTCATCATATGTCTTACCATCTGGACCTAAATATTCAATGATACTTGAACGATGGATATAAGGCATCTTGTACTTGTCGCCTTTAGTCTTACCAGAGACATACTTTTCATTGCCCTTTTTGTCTAATTTAACTTGACCGGTCTTCTTATCAATGTCATCAGTTCCCTTGATACGATTCATATAGTCTTGGAACTCTTGACCCTTCAAGTCACGGGTACTTGCTGGTAATGTTGTAGCTTCATCTAAGCCAGATAGTTTGCGAATTCTGTTTAGGTGCTCTAGCCCTTCCGCTACACCTTCAGTTGCACTCTTACCACTTAGTCTATATCTTGACTTGATAGTATTCTTTCTATAGTCACTATCCTGCTTGTACATTTTGCCTGCTTTGGTCTGTCTGTCTATTGGATTTTTCCAACTCATTGGATCGTAACCTTGATCGTGATCTTTTCTAGGGAAGTGCATCTTGTCTGTACCAGCTTCTATTTGACTGGCAACACGGTCACCAAACTCTGCTCTAATCATGTTTAGAACTTCTTCTGGATCTTCGTATTCAGAATCATAATAGTCTGACGGGTCTGTGCTGTCTCTATACATGCCGATAAGATCATCAAGTCTTGCTCTCTTGTCTGGATCCAAGCCTTCCACCACACCTTGCTCTGATTCTTCACCGGGCATATCACCAGCTTTGGCAACGAATTGCTGAGGTGTCATAATCTGAATACCCTTAGGGGCACCGGGCATTGTTGGCTCTACGCCCTCGTATAATTCTTTGAAGTTCATTTTTTAAGATTCCTAATTTTCTGTTCTGCCAACATTACCAATTGTTCTAATTGTTCAACACTTTCACAATGCCATCTACGTAGGCTCTTGTTAATATTACTATTTGGATCACGTGCTGTTTTAGCACCGGTACGATGTTTCTTCATCCCGCGCATTCTAGCACAGAATGATTTACGACGGGCAGCAGCCTTACTGCCTTTTTTAAGTTTGCTTGGCTTAGTTGTAACTGCTGTTTGAATCTTGCTACCAGGATGACTACGGCGATAACTACTTACGGATTTTTTACTCATTCCACCTACACGTTTGTTATTGTGCTTTGACCAGTTCTCACCTTCTTCTAGTTCTTCTTCATCAATATTAGGATTACCAATTTGTTCAGCTACACTATTTAAACGATCATTACTTGTAGTAACATAGCTGTACATCCAACCGTCTAAACTAGTACCACTGTCTAGTTTTTCTTTGATTTTTACAGCATTTCTAATTATTTCACGAATCTCACCCTGAGCCATGCCATTGACTTGTTCATCTTCCATTGCATAGCCTTCATTTTTAGGCTTTTTACCAGCTTTCTTCATGGCAATAGCAATGGCAGCTTGCTGTGCTGGATTGGCTGCTTCATTGATAAATTCTTTTATTCTCATAGTATTATCCGTAAATAGTTGACTTTATTGCGTAGGTATGTTACACTACATGTATTATTTATCACTTTGGACTACTATGCACTCTTTTGACATTACTACTAAACGCATTGGCTTTGCTTGTAAATTTGCTGAAATTAACAAGAAGGGAGAGATTGCGTCTGTAGAAGGACTGAATACTGGTGGCACTACACTTGCTTGGGCACAGCGTAACAAGCGTGAACTTGTAGAACAAAAAATTATTGATGTAGCAAAAAGCAACATTCTTGCTACTCATGCACTAGTTAAAAAGGTAGCAACGCTAGAACCCAGTCTACGCATGGTTCGTCTAACTAGTGATATGTTCAGCTTCTATACACATGACGATTACAAAGAATTCTGGCACAGTATTGATGTTCAATCTAGCTTAGAACGTTGGATGGCACCAATTGGTGAAACTGCACGACAAAACAATGTTCGTCTAAGTTTTCACCCTGACCAATTTGTTGTTTTAGCTAGCGACCGTGAAGAGGTAGTAAATAAGAGTATAGAAGAATTTGAATATCATACTGACATGGCTCGATGGATGAATTATGGTAAACAATTTCAAGATATTAAAATCAATGTACACATCAGTGGTCGTAAAGGTCCACAGGGCATTCGTGATGTGTATAATCGACTATCACCCGAAGCCCGCAACACACTTACACTAGAGAATGAGGAATACACACATGGACTATCTGACTGCTTATCGTTATCTGACCTTGTCCCTACGGTCATGGACATGCATCATAATTGGATTAGGGAAGGAACATATATTCAATCTAATGATACGCTTGTACAGCGTGTTATTGACAGTTGGCGTGGTTGCAGGCCTACTATGCATTACAGTGTTAGCCGCGAAGATGTACTCACAAATCATTCCACTACACAATTACCCGATCATAGTGCGTTGATTACTGAAGGATACAGTAAGCAGAAACTTCGGGCACACAGTGACTACTTTTGGAATGATGCAGTGAACGATTGGGCATTGACATTCTATGATAAGTTTGATATAATGTGTGAAGCTAAAGGTAAGAACTTGGCTAGCTTTAAACTACTTGAAAGAGCAAAACAAAATGGGATTATTTGATAGACTATTTGGTAAAAAAACAGAGCCTGTAATAGAACCGGTAAAAGCAGAACCTAAGGTTAAGAAACCTCGCAAGCCTAAGGAGAAGAAGCCTGATCCGGTCGTGTCTGCTAAAGACAGAGCAACGGCAGCAGGCGAACCTTATGTGAATGTATTGAGCATGGAAATAGATCCTGCCAACATTCACGATGGTAGTTTTGAACTAGACTGGAATGAAATCTTCATTGCTAAACTAGTAAAGACTGGGTACATGAAATCAAAAGAAGATACTGACAGAGATATCATCGATAGATGGTTTCAAGACGTTTGTAGAACTATTGTTTTAGAAATGTACGAACAGCAAGATGCTGATCCCACGAACCGTGACTTGCGAATGGTTCGTACAAAGAATATTGGTGATGGACGAACTGAGGTAAGCTAAATGGCAACTCTTAAATTTTTAAAATGCTCAATGCCTAACTGTAACAACACAGTTGGTCAACATAGTAAAACAAAAAACACAAACAAACAAGTTTGTTCCGCTCATAGAACACATAGAAAAGATGAAGTAGATAAATGGAAAATGCAACAAGGTTGTGCTAACCATGATGGTCATTACGGGTTCCCTTGTGTTTGTTCAACTATATTAGATCCCTCTACATTGGAAATAAATCACATTGATGGTCGTAACGGAAATCGTGATCCTAGTAACATTGAGGTGTTGTGTGGTATGTGCCACCCTGTAGTTACAATTAGAAATGGGCATCATTTACAAGCTAGGCCTGATCGCCGATTAAAAATTGCAGAAACTGACCTATTTGAGTTTGGTTGACAAATAATACATAGTGTGCTATAATTGATTTTCAATCACAGAAAGTCAATTTATGGCAGCTATACCCTTCAATCTTTTCAAGACCTCATGTGAGGAACGGGGGTACACGGAACGTGTATACGAGGAACAAAGTAATTGTGTACTTTATACTAACAATGGTGTAAAGTGCGAAATTAAGAAGAATCACTATACTATTGGGTGGCTTGCACGTCCAGAAGATGTGGCAGAAATGCGTAGGCAAATCCTAGCGCAAGGATTTACTGAGAAAATAGGCAAGCGTAGTGAAAAGCGCAAAGATGCAAAAGACTTTATGAACATCCCCTTTGATGGTGATGTGCTTGAAAACTTTTGGATCATCGTTGGCACCATTGAAGCTATTGAGACTATTGTACGCAAGGTACGAGGTCAAGCTATCAAACCCATTCCACGTGAAGTTTCCGAACGTGATATCTTTAAAAAGATTGCCAATCGTTTTCGTTATTTTATTGATAACGAAGATGGTTTTGGTCTAGAGAATGCCCGAGCATTGCTTGAGGGCGACAGCATCGACCATTTGATTACCATCGGAGAATCAGTAAAGCGTACTAAAGAAAACACGTACCGTGAACACATTGTTCCTTGTATTATGATTTTTAATCAAGCAGTTACAATGACTATGGAAAAACGCAGTGTAACAGAAGTAGCACAAATGATTAAAAACAATTTGGCTATTGTACTGATTACAAACGAGGAAGCTGAATTGCTTGACAATGAATTAGACATGCAAACAAGCATGCCTGAAGATTGGGCATTTGGCGATAGCGTTTTTTCACGATTAAACGTTGCAAAAATACAACTTAAATAATAGTTGACATTAAATTGATTTAATGATACAATCGTTTTTTCACAAAGGAGTTTAACTATGGCTGGTCAACGTATTTTTAGAGATTTAATTACTTCTGGACGACATAAAGGTAAACCCAGGTGTATAGTAGAAGGTTGCAAAAGTCCAGGACAAGATGTAGGTACTACACGAAAAGACGGCAGTAAAATTTATCGCAAGAAATGTAGTTCTCATCATTTCCTTCAATATGGAATGGGTGATTATATCTACAAACAACACCGTGTAGATTACTGTGAAAATATTGATGGAAGATTGGGATTCAAATGTACAAGCACTATATTTGATTTGGCACAACTAGATACGGATCATATCAATAATATTCACGAAGATCATAGGAAGTGTAACTTGCAAACTCTTTGTAGGACTTGTCATCCTGTAAAGGGTAAATGGTATGGTCATATTAGAAGTTTGTCATACTTAAAGAAAATTTTTAGTAAAAATAGAGAATTGCCTAATTTAGGTACTCTGCCCAATCTGGATTGAACTAATCTAAATAGTAGTATATAATAGACACATGACAACATACGCACTCATCGATACTGCAAACACATTCTTCCGTGCCCGTCACGTTGCATCACGCGGCGCCAACGTAGAAGAAAAGGTTGCACAAGCATTACACATTACACTAGCAAGTGTAAATCAAGCTGTACGTAAGTACGGTATTGACCATGTTGTATTCTGTTTAGAGGGTCGCTCATTTCGCAAAGACCTATATGCTCCGTATAAAAAGAATCGTATTGTTGACGCACAATCGATTACTGAAGCTGAGGCTGAAGAATCGGCAATGTTTTGGGATACTTACGAAAAGTTTACCACATACATCAAAGAGAAGACCAATGTATCTGTATTGCGCCACGAACGTGCTGAGGCAGATGATATGATTGCCCGATTCATTCACTTGCACCCGGAAGATACACACTATATAATTTCAACTGACAGTGATTATGTTCAACTTATTACTGAAACTGTGCATCAGTACAATGGTGTAACTAATGAACTAATCACATTAGGTGGCTACCTCAAAGAAAATGGTAAACCAGTGCTTGATAAGAAAACTAAAGAGCCCAAGTTACTTGAAGACCCTGAATATTTACTATTTAAAAAATTAATTAGGGGTGACGCCGGGGACAACGTGTTTAGTGCATATCCAGGTGTACGTGAGGTTGGTAGTAAGAATAAAGTTGGTATTCGTGAAGCATACGAGGACCGTAACAAGATGGGCTTCAATTGGAATAATCTGATGCTCCAACGCTGGACCGATCATGAAGGTAATGAGATTCGTGTTAAGGATGCATACGAACGTAATCGTATGTTGATTGATTTAACTTGTCAGCCCGATGATATCAAGCAAGCAGTTGACCAACGTATTCGTGAGACTGTCCGAATAAATACTATTCCACAAGTTGGCATTCACTTTATGAAGTTTTGTGGTAAGTATGAGTTGACGAAAATTTCAGAACAAGCAGAGACCTACAGTAAATGGTTGAACAGTCCTTATGTAGGAGTATTATCTTGACATTTACATTTCCTGATAAAACTTTTAAGAAACTCAAGCGAGGTGATGAAAACTTTTTCATGACGGATGGTATACAAATGGTTCCTCGTGCTGGCATGGAGATTAGTCAACGATGCCCTGATAATTATAAAAGTTTGATTCAGGAATGTTTAGAGCATGGTTGGCTTGTGCCTGTAGCATATGTTAAAGAAAAAGAATTATTTTGGGAAGTGTTAGGAGATTGATATGAACGACAAAGATATGAACAACATCTATTACATTCTTAACCGTACTCCTGAGCAATTAGAAGCATGGTGGAATAGCATGGATCAAGAGGATCAAGAATATGCTATGTGGATTATCAAAGCATATAGACAAGAACTCACTAGAATGCAAGTTATGTATGATGACTTAGTGCCAGAAGAAAGTGACACCACATTGGTTAAAACCTACTTAAAGAAGTTTCAATTACAATGAAAAAAATTTACTATGAAAAAGTTGGTCGTAAATACGTTCCTGTAGCAGAATATGACAATGAATTTTTAGACAGTTTTACCAAAGGTACTCATCTTGTCATGAGTTATCCCGGTGGTACGAGTCGTAGGTTTAATATTGATCCAGCATATGCTCCAATGATTGCCTCCGGTAGAGTAGCAGAAGATGCTATCTGTCGTGCTATCAGTAAAGCTAGCGAACTGCGCCCACAACGTACTCCTATTACACCTGGGCAACAAAGGGCATGGAAAAAGTTGGCTAAAGAATTTGGTGATGAACTTTGTACACTACATGGACTTAGTGTTCATGACTGCGCCGAAGCTGGCGTAAAGGCTATGATGCTAGAAGCCGACAAATTAATGTCAAACCCATCAGTAAAGAAAGCATATGAGCACTTCCAATTGGTTTGTGAACTTACCCGAGAACATAATGACACGTGAGCAAATCATTACTGATATGTGTTATACATATAGACATGATTATGGTCTTGACAGAAATCCCGAGGATCCTTCTTGGGTTGCCGGCATGACGCCTGATGAACGTAAAGGTTTGTATGCAACAATGGCACAAATCTATGATAACAACATTGCACCTAACATGGTATTGAAAAATGGCAAGTCTAGCTGGATATTTTGAAAAGAATCGTTATAAGCCGGTGTATGAATTTATGGCCCGTGTTACAGGTATGTATGGTAAGATTCGTTGGATTGGTAGTGTAGGCAATGATACTATTATTAATGAACAGACTGGTCCTATGCTGCACATACATTTAGATTTACCATTAAAGATAGATAGTAAATATACACAGCATCTTTTTATAAAACATAAAGGTGTAAAACGATTAACAAATTTTGATGACGCAAAAGTTTCCAAACGATAATGTAACTTGTATATCACCCTGGTATGAACTACGCATTGATGCAAATGGTGCATTAAGATGTTGCCATTCAATTAGACAGGCGCAAGCTGAACACACTAATCTAAGTTTCTTAGATTGGTTTAACCACGGCAATGCCACTAGAACTAATATTATCAATGGTGTAGAAAGTATTGGGTGTAATTCCTGTTACTATAATGAAAAGAATAATCTAATCAGTCATAGAATGCAACGTAATATACAAGCCGCAGTATATCACAATGAATATTTCAATGAAAGTTTGCAACAAAGTCCTGCATATAAACGAATGAATAGTAGTAAAAAGGTTTATCCCTCGTTTATGCATGTGACATTGAGCAACTTATGTAACTTAAAATGTAGAATGTGTTTTCCTCAGTATAGTTCTCAATTATCAGATGCATATAAGAAAATCAATTGGATGAGTAAGGATGAACCTACACTACTTGATTGGACAGTCGATAATAATAAATGGAATGAATTTTTAGAATTAGTACAATATAATACTCAATTAATGTCACTTCATTTCATGGGCGGAGAACCGTTGTATCATAAACGATTTTACGAGTTTATTGATTGGTGTATAGATAATAACAAAACAGATTTTCATTTGACATTTGTAACTAATGGTACTATATACAAAGAAGAACTATTCGATAAATTAAAACATTTTAAATCAGTGCAAATAGAAATTAGTATAGAGAATATGCATGTTACTAATGATTATATCCGAATGGGTTCTGACTTTAGAACAGTACAAGAAAATATACTAAAGTTTATTAACAAAAAAACACATGTGGTATTGAGAACGGTTCCGCAAGCATTAAGCATCAGTAATTACGATACGATTATAGACTTTGCACTAGAACATAATTTAGGGTTTGATAGCAATGTGCTTGACAATCCTCAACATTTAAAGTGTTTTGTTCTCCCAAAACAGTTAAAAAATGAAATATTGAGTAAAATTAGGTCTAAATATATACATATATTATCCTCTGAGAATCATAGAAATGAAACAGTATTATTTAGATCGGCATTGGGAATAAAAAAACACATTGAATCATTGATGGTTAGATTAGAAGAAATTGAACCAGAAAATATTGAGGAACTAAGACAAAAATTTGTTAAGCACAATAAAGATTTGGATAATGTAAGTGAATTAAAGTTTACTGACATATACCCAAAACTATTGAATTTTTATGCAAAATATAGTACTATTTAACATAACACATGATAAACCTATCACTATAAAACATAATGGTGTAGTAGTTGATAGTAACAAATTAAATTGCGTATATGGAGTAAATGAATTAACCATAGAAGGTATTGACTATGTAGTAAATGACTTGTCAATGTTCGATATGGGAAACGGCGAGATAATTAAACATGCAACAGTTGAAAACAGTGTATGGACATTGAAGTATGAATACCCTGTGTTCAGTTGGTTGCATAAGATATTACAACATGGATGGTTATTAAAGGAAGATAATGAATAAATCACTAATTGCAAAACCTGTAGTTAAAAATCAATTTTGGATTGTTACTGACGGAGATGAAAAAGTTGGTAATGTGTTAGCAGACGGATCAGGATTTGAGGTGAAATTAAATGGCAATAAAACGCATTACAAAAACACTAAAGCTATTGAACGTGTTACTAACATTCAGTTTGAAAATGTAGGCAAGTTTAAAACAAAAACTGATACACCTTTTACTGAATATCCTACCACTAGTAAAGTGTTTAATAGTATATTAGATGTTAGGCGCAAATTACATTTGTTTACTACAACGGCTAAGAGCAAATGTTATCATGCCGCAGGATGGTTTAACATCACTCAAGGAGTAGAACAGAAAGCTATTTTTTGCCCTAAATACATCTTTATTCAACGCTATGGATACACAGGCCCATACAAAACTAAAGAAGAAGCAGAAAATGTGCTAAATAGTAGATGATTATTATTAAACGCTTTATTGAAAAGGTGTCCGCTCAAGAAAGCAGACAGGGGAGTAGTGTTGTAATTCCCATAGATGAAGCAAGATTATTACGTGATGCTATTGCTAAATTGGTAACAGACAATTACGAATTATTAAATAACAAACAAGAATCTATTGATGGCAAGGTGATTCAGGTGGAAATCAATGGAGGAAAATGGTAATGAGTAGAACACAACCGAAACTTTTATTAGAGATAGTAGACAAAAACACATATAAATGTGACCAAATTGTTGAGGCTGCAGGTATATGGGCTGTATTCTATGACAATCAACCTATCAACTTAAAGTCACAGCACTATCAAGATCCTGATGCTACCCCTAAGTACAAAAAAACTAGCTTTAGTAATCCGGGACATGCACGAAATCTTTGTCGCAAACTAAACATACAATTTAAAACTGACAAGTTTACCGTTGTGTTTATGAATCAGGGTACCTGTGTGTATCCTGATGCCTAATCGTAAAACTCTCAAGCAAACGATAACAGAAGCCGTATTGGCAGAACTACCTCATGTAGGTAAACCATTAGACAAAATAATGTTTGAATGGTGGATGACTGCTACATCAGGTGACAGTCTGAGATTAAGCGATTTAGGTGATTTACACTTTAAATTAGCAGAGATTGAATTCTATCAATGTCCTCTCAAAGTAAACAAAAAAGAAAGTCACTATTCTTTTATTACAGACCTGTCTAAGAAAATCAAATGTCCTTATTACTTAGGGGTAAATAAAGTTGAAGGTCAAAAGGCTGAACCATACATAAGGTTGTATGACAGTAAAATTGCCATGATGATGACACTATATGGTGACATACATAGCTACTTAGACTCAATAAAGGTACGCAAATGACAGAAAAGAAAAGTTCAAATCCATTTATTAACATGGCTAATGAAGCTAAGAAAAATAGCCCTAGATTACCGGATGCAAAAACAGCAAAACAAAAAGTTCCTAAACCAAACAAAGGTTTTGGTGGCTCATCAGTAATTCGTAGAACTGGTCGTGGTGGATAAGAGTTGGTTAGTAATTGGTCCCGGTAGAACGGGTAGTTTGACTATAGTTCGCAGTATATATGCTTTGTACAATTATGATTTTAATGTCATAACATATGTAGGTCCTTATGAAAAGGTAAGACCTATTAAACCATTAGATGTTGTACATGTGCATGATATTAAATGGTTGCATGAAGTCAATGAAAACACTGAGGTTATTATTAGCACACGTAATCCAATAGAGTCAGCATTGAGTTGGTGCATACTTCCTGAGATTGGCAACTATCATTTTTATCCATTCAAAGATGAAGATGTGGATAAATTAAAATCGTTAGAAATTAAAAAGTTTTATTTAGATTCTAAGAAGTTTCTAACAACTTACAATAACATAGTAAATTTTTATAAACAATTAAAATTAAAGGACAATTATCATATAATTGATTATAGTGATTGGAGTCACGATCCTACACAAATATTACATAAATTAGGATATAGTGTTACTGCACCTAGTAAATATTTGACAATGAAGAACCCAGGGTCGCACTGTGATTGGATTGAAAATTGGGAAGAAATATTAGAGATTTGTGAATCGTTAATACCAAATACCCTCATTACGCATCCGTCTAATTGTAGTTAGGTATGTACTACATATAGCATAAGCTCTAACCTTTACCATGGTTAATAGGCTACGGTCATTTATCTCCGGTAAAAACATAACACTATTTAAATTAATAGGTACTGTTCCCGGAGTAATCAATTTACCATTGCTAGCAGTAGCATACGGTGGAGGCGGAGTTGATGCATCAAAATGAAAATAGTTTGGGTATAGTTTAGTTGGTTGTGTCACAATCCAATCTTGCATTTCAGTATTCATAGCATTGATCCAAAATCTAGGACCTTGTATATACTTTTGTGTAACTTCAATCATTGCTTGTTCAGTACCAACGTATAGTACACCATTCACTCTCCAAACGTCAATCAGGCAACTAAACCCAGCTTGTAGTGCTTTGCTAATCTGAGGTGGTGTATTAGAATCCTCATAATCTTTTCCGTCAAAGATTCCTAAATATGATATATAGAACATCTAGTATTTAGTAAAATGGGTAAGAACTTTGTCAACGAAGGCCAGGGCTACCGCGTTATATATATGTAGACACAATAATGTGCTACAACACAACTTAAAGGAAACTTAAAATGAAATCAATCGTAACACTTATCGCTACTTTGGTAGCAACAGCATCTTTTGCCGCAGAACCAGCTAAGGCACCTGCAGCTCCAGCAGCGTCTGCTCCAGCAGCAACTGCGGCAGCTCCAGCTGATTTGAAGTTGGCTAAAAAGAAAGAAGACAAGGTAGCTCATAAAACAGATACTAAAAGTCAAGCTAAGCCTGCCGAAAAAGCCGAAGCTACTAAGAAGTAATACAATAAGACTCACATTAATCAGATTTCACGGAATTAATCCGATTGATGTTCTGATTGATGATGAGGACATTTTAGTAAACTCTAGATGCATTGTTGGGAAGGTTGATAACCCTCCCGATGATGCTGAAGAAGTACTAAGTGATTATATAGAGTTTAGACTCAACCTTGCTAGGAATTTAGCAATGATGAAGTACAGACATAAATATCAGGATGAAGCCGTATTTTAAATCAAATATTCTACCCGAATTCATAATACATTCACGTGTGAATTCTTCGGTAGAAGGCTATGGTTTGGATACGGTTTCTGAATGTCTAGACAAAACTCACTTTAAAAATTACCCATACAAAGTTGAACACAAATTCAATGACAGGGGATTTAGGGACGATGTTTGGCCTGTATCTAATTTAGATGAATGTATATGGTGTGTGGGAGATAGTTTCACAGTAGGCATAGGATCTCCCAGAGAACATACATGGACTTATCTATTACAAGAAAAAACAAAAATACGAACAATTAATGTTAGTATGGATGGTGCTAGCAACACATGGATTGCTAGAAAAACATCAAGCATCATTGAATCTGTCGTACCAAAAAATTTAATTATCCAATGGTCTTATATACATCGTAGAGAACTGTTTAATACTCGATTGTCAGATGAAAACCGAAGACTATGGCATGCTGAAGATTTATTTGACCTTGAAGCCAACATTAGTTTAACCCTAGATAATGTATCCCAAGTTGATGCCCTTGCAAAAACACGGGGAGTTAATATCATTCATACATTTATACCACACTGTGTTCCGTTGGATGATAAAGAATTATTCTATGACAGAGTGCGACAATTGAAGATAGGTATCGTTGAGTATAATGTGTTGGATAAGGCAAGAGACGGGCATCATTACGATATAAAAACGGCAGACTTGTTGACCAATAACATTGTCAACTCGGGTCTATTAAATATATAATTATATTGCAGGCTACAAGCATATAAATAGTAGTAGAGTTAGTCCTCTCTATAAAAGGGCACACACTTAAACACACACAGGAGAAAATTATGTTTAACACAGCAACTTACGCCTTTATTGACGGCGTTTCAGACTTTAAAAAGAAATTCGTAGAACAAACTGTTCAACACGATGGCATCAAAACAGCACTAAACGGTTTTGTTGATGCACAAACAAAATACACTAAACAAGCCGCAGATGCAGGAATGCAATCTATGATGAGCTTGGGTATGATTTTCATGAGCAAAGAATATTATACTGGTTTAGCAGATCAATTCAAGGCCCTAACACCATCATTCAACGCTACTAAGGCTAAGTAATATGATTAGTCTTTTATTAACAGTAGGTGTAATAGCCGGAATAGGCGTTATATGTCCTTTGGTTATAAAAACAGATACATATGGATCTAGATTAGAGGAATATATTATCAGTAAGAATCCCAAGGATACTTCTGATGTAGAACGTCTAACCAGAGAATATGATTTATCAGCAAACAAGAGGTTCCTATGAACAAGATAAAACAATTTTTTACAAGTATACTTGAAGCCATCCAGTCTATCAAAGATTACAAAGCGGGTAGAATGAAATGAGATTCATTGATGACCTAATCATGTTATTTAAATGGGCTAGGGATGGTTGGGAAGTACATCCAATCATTGATAATTATTTTAAAGGTTGATTATGAACCAATGGCAACCAATGACTGACGAAGACTGGGAATGGGTTAATCATGGTACATTGCCAAAACCCGTTGACACACCAGTCAAAACAAACTACAATTAACACACATGCACTTTTTTAAGGAAACAAAATGACAGATTACACACCAAAACTTCCAGAAGTTAAATTTAACAAAAATGGTTATGAACTACGTACCGATATTCTAGCAATGGCTAAGGATATGGTTCAGCAAGAGTATTCAACTAAGTTTAACGGTTGGGAACTAACCGCAACACGTGATGAAAAAACAGGACAATTGGTAACAACTGTTGGTATGCCTGAATTTCCAGGATTAGACAAGATCCTAGAGACTGCTGAAAAAATGTATTCTTTTGTAAATCAAAGTACAAACAAGAAGTAATTCTTTGTATGAGGCTCTTTTCTAGAGCCTTCCTTTACGGCTATAAATATCTATATGAATGTATTAATATTAACCCCCGATCGTGTAGGTAGCACCCTACTACAACGCCTGATAACTGTTTACATGAATGCACATGAATATGACAAACCAGTTATTAACTTGCACGAACTCACTAATGGCATAGACCCATATTACAGTGATGTTTATAACAGAGAAGTATTAGGCAAGCCTAAAAACGGTAAAGAATGGGGATACTACCAATCATTGGAAGAAATAGTAAACAACTTATCAAAAGCTGACCATTATAAAACAGCCAGACTTGCATTATACCATTTAAATGTCAGAAACGACAGTATCGAAGATAGAACTCAATTTTATAATTATCTTAATGATAATTTTTATATAATATCTGCACGTAGGAATAATCTATTTGAACACGCTATCAGCTGGGGAATTGTTACTGCTAGTAAAAAATTAAATGTGTATACTCATGCTGAAAAAATAGATACCTTTTACAACATATACAAAAATGGCATAACTATCAATGAAACTGTATTAACAAACTATTTGTATGGTTATAAAGAATATATTAAATGGTCGGATACTCATTTTAGAGTAGCAAGTTATTTTGACTACGAAAAAGACTTAAAGGATATTGAAAAATATATATTGAATTTAGATATATTTCCTAACAAAGAAAAGAAAACATGGAACGATATATTCAACATTGAATGGAGTGATTGGAATAGGTGTCATAAATTAATAAGTGACGTTGGTTCTATGGATTCAAAATTATTAGAATATATTGGTACCGAAACTCCTAGTACAGAGTTAGTATTAGATAAACTCAAAAACAATTTAAGTTTATTAGATCAGGATTATTTATTAGAACATAGTAAAAAATATGTCGCGGCACACAAAGGTATAGGTCAATTAGTACGTAACGGTACATTAGTTACCGGTATACCAATCAAGTTACAAACTATGGCTGAAAAGAAAAAAGTAATCAAAAACTTTGATGACTGTATTAACGTGTATAATAAATGGGTAGATGAAAATGAATTGGGTATTAAATATACTAATGACGAGTTAAAGCAAATTGCCAATGAAGAAGTAAAATCTTGGTACAATGAGGTACCAAAAAACTTATTGCTAGAATAATTTATTGACTACCTATTCCTAGCATAATTAATAGTATACAACTTTATTAAGGAAAATCAAAATGTCAGAAAAAACAGAACCATTAACATTATCAATGAGCCAAGCTGATTTAAGTGTTATTGCCAGCGCAATGGAAAAAAACGTTACTAGCTTACAGGAAGAATTTTCTTTACTAGAAAAAAGAGCTATTGTAATTAAACAAGAAATTGACCGACAGGTAGCTATGCTTTTAATAATGAAGGCTAAACTAGCAGAGTAAAATATGGCGGATAATGATATTGTTATAGAATTAATAAAATATTTCAATAACAAAGATAAACCGCATAGGGTACGTTTATATAAAAATGTTCCCATTAGTCATATTCGCATGGGCAATCCACATCGCAATTGTACATGGTCACCAAATGATTATAAAACATTTTTTAAATTAATACCTGAAGACAGAATATCATTATTAATAAACAATATCAAAAATGTTGCCATTAACAGTGAGTTCAGTATATTTAAAAATGAGTTTGATTTTTTAAATGCTTTGGATTATAATAATCTAACAGAAACTGAAATACTTGCAATTGAGAAAATTACTCATTTAGCTAGATCCTTAGTTTTTATTAATGATTTAGACGAAAATGAAAAGTTTCGTGATCCAATAGTAGTGGGTATATTAGATGATAACAGATTATCTATTCATCCGGGTAGAGTAAGAGTTAATACATTAGAGTATCTATTTTTAAAAAATAAAAAAGAATATTATGTTGATGTTTTATATTATAAAAGTAAAAAAATAGAGCATAATGTTAACTATGACAGTTTTTTAATTGATAAAAAATATACTCATGTTAATTCATTAAGAGATTTTGCCAATGTATATGGATATGTAAATCATGTAGAGTTGATTAAAGACAGTCTAAAAGGTAATTGTCATATATATGTAGATTCATTTGGGCAATATTATCTTAATAAATATATATCCTATACCAGAGAAGATTTTGTTAATAGTGTAGCAATTGTTGAAAAAATGATCATAGAATCTTAATACTACAGTATTACATTTTTAGCCCTTTTTTTGGCTAACCCACACTCAAAATTTGACAATAAATGGGCTTTCTGCTATAATAGAATCTTAGACAGTAAAGAAAAGGAAACAAAATGTCAGCACTCACAGAATACACATTGGAAATCTACAAAACAGACAAGCGTACCAAAGAGGGTAAGCGACTGGTTGCAAAGCAAGATTTTGCCCCTGTAACTAAAGACTACATT